>Ga0209909_100163_pt1 | contig 103948 bp, 91 predicted proteins | sample FECB22metaG_FD_188302 | JGI IMG/M metagenome (GOLD analysis project Ga0209909, IMG submission 188302) | Cyanobacterial communities from the Joint Genome Institute, California, USA - FECB-22 (SPAdes) (version 3) | ecosystem: Environmental > Aquatic > Thermal springs > Hot (42-90C) > Microbial...
CGCGCCGCTCCGCCCGGGCAACCCCTCCCGCCCGGGAAGATGACCCTCAATCCGCGCCCACTGCGCGTCCGTCAATGTCCGCCTGCTCAAGATCGCCTCCGTTTTCGATCTTGAATCAGAACTCACCCAACAGGGGAATCCCCTAAATGCAGACAGGACCTAAAGAGCGCTCTTTACCCACCTACGCAAGGCGGCCCCCGCCGGATGGATATCCCTTCCTTGCCGCTGCGCGATCTGCCGCAACCTGCCCGGCTTGGCCCGGTGCTGGCGGTGCCCGGAGCTGCGGCGCTGGGCCTGATGTGGCTTGCGCGCGCGGGGGGCGCGAGCGAGGTGCTTCTCGCTCCCTTGCTCGCCATCGCGCTGATGAGCGCAGGCATCATCGGCGCGGCGCTCGCCGGCCGGCTGCGGGCCGGGTTTGTGCTGGCGCTGGCAAGCGCGGCAGTGCTCGCCGCGCTCGCCTATGGTCTTGGACTTGCGCTGCGGATCGATCTTGGCCGGGCCACCCTTGCCTTCGTGCTTGCCGCGATCAGCTTTGCCGCGCGCGGCGCGCTGTTCGCCCGCAGCGCCGGGGCACGGGGCTGGTGGATCGCACTTGCCGTGGTCGCAGGTGAGGGGGCCTTGCTGATCACCGCCGCCTTCGAGCCCGGTGCCCTGCCCGGCTGGCTCATGGCCCTGCTGCCCGCGCAATGGGCGAGCAGCGCGATCCTCGCGGCGCTTGGCGGCAAAGAGGCGCCGATCGCAGGCGCTGCGCTGCTTGCCCTGGCGGGAACGGCTGCGGCGACTCGGCTGGTGGAGCGGCGCTGGCCGGCGCGCTGGCCTTATGGGGTGATGTTGGCGACGTGGCTCGGCTGCTCCGCCATCGTGGGGCTGAGCGCGCCTCGCTGACATCGGGCAAGTGGCGCGAATCGTCCTTCCGGCCAGATGGGAGCGATCCACCCGAGACCCACCGGATGCGCAATCTCCCAGCGAGCCGCGCCGCCTGCGCGAGACTTTCCCGACTGCCCCCAGACCCGCGCCTGCGCGGCGCCTACGCCCGAGGCGGGGGCACAAAAAAGCCCCGAGGAATGCCCGGGGCTTTCTGTCCATCCGTATCGGCTATCTCAGCGCGATCCGAAGAGCCAAAGAAAATGATTCCACACGGCACGTCTCCTTCTGCGTTTCCGCACGACGCGTTATAACAGAAAATTAACCTTAATCAACCGTTAATTGCAGCCCGCCCGCCGCCCATCATCGCGGTCAACTCAGACATACTGATCGCGCGCGAGAACAGGTAGCCCTGCCCAAGGTCGCAGCCCATCGCCCGCAGCATCGCCGCCACGGCCTGGCTTTCGACCCCTTCGGCCACCACCACCTTGCCGAGCGCATGGGCGATCTCGATGGTGGCGCGCACCACCGCCCGGCTCTCTTCCGAGCTTACCATGTGCTGGACAAAATGCTTGTCGATCTTGAGTTCGGAGCTGGGCAGCTTCTCGATATATTCGAGGTTCGACTGGCCGGTGCCGAAATCGTCGATCGACAGCCCGATGCCGCGCTGCTTGAGTGCAGAGATCTGCGGGGCGATGCGGTCATCCTCGAGCTTGGCGGTCTCGGTCAGCTCGAGCACCAGGTTGCCAGGCGGAAAATCGTGCCGCCCGAGCAAGGTCATCATGTCAAACAGGAGCTGGGTGTCGCTCAGGCTCTTGGCCGACATGTTGATCGCCAGCTTGAAGTTGGGATCGAGCGCGATGGCGCGCTTGCCCTCGATCAGCGCCTTTTCCATCACCAGCAAGGTCAGCTCGTTGATGCGCTCGCTCGCTTCGGCGGCCAGCACCAGTTCCTGCGGATTGATCGGCTCACCCCCCTGCGGCTGCCAGCGGATCAAGGTTTCGGCCCCGACGATCCGGCCTGTGGCCAGATCGATCTTGGGTTGATAGGCGACCCCGATGGCGCGCTCGCGCAGGCCCTTCTCGAGCATGCGCAGCAGTTCGATACGGTGGTTGCGCGCCTCGAGATGGGCCGCATCATTGATCAGCAGGCGCGCCCCGCGTGCGGCGGCTTCCTCGGCTGCCTGCATCGCCTTCTGGATCCTGAGGCCAAGCGGCAAGTCGCTGTTGGTGTCGATCCCCAGCGCCGGGGCGCCATTGGCCGATTGCCAGTCATGCCCGATTGCGGTCTTGAGCATCAGGGCGAGGCCATCGGCATGGCGCTCAAGCTCCAGCCGGTCCATCCGCGGCGCCAGCCAGACGAGCAGATCGCGCTCGAAGGCCACTTCCCCGGCCTCCCCCGGCCCTCTGACGAAAGCGATCAGGCTGTTGACGAAGTCGCCGATCTCGCGCGCGGACAGTTCTTCGGACATGGCGGTGAGATTGGCGATCTTGAGCGCATAGACATCGACCCGGGGATTGGGCCGATCCGAACTGATGGCCGTTGGCGACAGGGCATCGACATCGCGGTTGAAATAGGTGCGGTTGAGCCGGGCAAAGCCGAGGCCAGCAGCACCCAGCACCAGCAGCGCCGGCATGATGTCGAGATTGATGCTGTATTCATCCAGCACCAGCGGAAGGAGAAGAAGTGCGGCGATGCTCAGCCCCACCACGCGGCGCGAGCGGCCGCGGATGACGGCGATCGTCAGCACTGCGAGCGCGACCACGAGCAAGGCCGGCAGCCAGCCGAGATCGAGAGGGACGCCGCGCCTCAGCGTATGCGCGCCCATGATGTGGAAATAGGCGCCCGGCAGCACCGGATCCGCACCGAATGGCATCACATAGACGTCAGTCGAAGCAAAATAGGCTTTGCCGATGATCACCTTCTTGGCCCGCAGCGCACCTGCCGGAACCTTGCCTTCCAGCACATCGAGGTAGCTGAAGCGAGGGATCGAACGTGGATTGAAGGCGTAATCGGGGCGATATCTTACTGCTGGTCCGACATAATCGGCCATTTCCGCTGAAAGCGAGCGATAGGTCGCACCATGCAGCGTCACTTGCGTGTCGAAACTGGCCGAAAGGCCGAAGGGGCTGCCTGCCCCAAGCATGTTTGCGATGCGAGCCTGCGCGCGGAACTGGGGCAGAGGCAAGATTTCCGGCCCCAGCTGTGCGCCCAACCAAGTTTCCGGGCTGAAGCCCAGCCACACCTTGCCCCTGTGGCGCGCCAGGGTCTCGGCAAAGCGCGCATCGGCCTCGGGGGTTTCGGGATCGGCATGGGCCCGGTCGAACAGGATCTTGGTAACGCCCGCAGCTGCGAGCCGGTCGATCACCTCGCTGTCATGGATGCGCGAAGGCATCCGGCCGCCAAAGGCCGCGATCGTGCGATCGTCGATGGCGATGAAGGCAATGTCCTGCGGCGCCGGGCGCAGGCGCAGCTGGGCGCGGGCAGCGCGATACAGGTCTTCAGCCGGCAAAGGCAAATCGATCGCGCCCGCGACCACCCCGAACAGGATCGCCAGCAGCGCCACCTTGATGCGCTTCCCACGCACCAGATCGCCCTCCTTGCGCCGCCCCAGCTCACGCCTGAGGTCGGACAGGCCATCATCGCCAAGACCGCGCGCGCGCCGCAGTGCCTTGGTGAGCGATGCAAAGATTGGGATCATCCAGCGCGCCGCCTTCCTCGGGATTAACCATAGCAATCCCTAGAGGAGCGAGGTTAACGCAATGCAAACGCGCCGCTCGGTGCCCGATGGCGCGGCTCAGACCACCTGTCCGGCAAGCAGCCCGAGCGCGATCGTCAGCCCCCCGAGGCCGAGCGAGAGCTGCCAGCGCAGCTTGAGGAAATCGCGCGTGGCAAGCCCGAGCGCGCGGTCGATCAGCGGCGAGAGCGCGATCAAGGCACCGAGATAGAGCAGCGCCGGGCCGGGCCACTCCCAGCCGAAGGTCCAGGGCAGGAACAGCGCCACGGCAATCAGGCTCGGCAGCACCGCCACGCCATAGGCCGCAGCGCCCGTGCGCCCCGCGGCAAGCGCCTGGCCCCACCACACCCCGCCAAGGAAGCTGAAGATCGCCGCGGCATAGGCAAAGCCCCCGGCGAGCGCCGAATAGCGCCATTCATGCCCGATGAGGATCAGCGCGATGCAGATGATCTGCGGCACGAGCCCGGCATAGCCGAGCGCGCGCGCGGCGGGAGAAAGCTTCAGGTGTCCGTCCATGGCAGCGCCAACCCACGCCCGGCCATGCCGGTTCCCGACCGCGCGCGCAAGGCTTGCAGGCGGCGCGCGATTGCGCCACGACGCGCGTCATGGATCTGTTTGATCTATCGGGCCGGGTGGCGCTGGTCACCGGGGGCAATGGCGGGATCGGCCTTGCCATGGCGCGCGGGCTGGCAAAGGCCGGCGCAAGCGTGGCGATCTGGGGCCGCGATGCACGCAAGAACGCCGCCGCGGCTGAGGAATTGCGCGCGCTCGGCAAGGGCAAGGTGCTGGCGCTTGCCTGCGATGTGGCCGATGAAGCCGCGATCGAGGAGGCCATGGCGGCAACGCTCGATGCCTTCGGGCGGCTCGATGCGTGCTTTGCCAATGCCGGGATCGCGGGAGCGGGCACGGCCATCCCCGAGATCACCCCCGAAGGCTGGGACCATACGCTTGCGGTCAACACCCGCGGGGCGGCGCTGGTCTACAAGCACGCCAGCCGCCACATGATCGCCCGCGCCGAGGCCGGCGATCCGGGGGGCAAGCTCATCGCCACCTCCTCCGGCCAGTCGATCATGGGGGTCAACCGCTCGTCTGACTATGCCGCCTCGAAGGCCGCGCTCAACGGCCTTACCCGCGCCGCGGCCTACGAGCTGGCACGCTACCAGATCACCGCCAATGCCCTGCTTTTCGGCTACTATGAGACCGACATCACCGCCAAGGCCAACCCCAGGTTTGCCGAATGGATGGCCAAGCGCATCCCGCTGCGCCGGCCGGGCGACCATGAGGGGCTTGAGGGCCTCGCCGTGTTTTTCGCCTCGCCCCATTCCGATTACATCACCGGGCAATGCCTGCCGGTCGATGGCGGGCTGTGCATTTCCTGACGGGGAACGCCGCCCCTCGCTGACCGTTAGGCCATCACCCTCCCCCAGCCGGACCCCTCCGCCCCGTGCCCGAAGACGACCGCATCCCCGATTTCGATCACGCCCCCGATGACCCGCGCCGCCAGCGCGCGGTGCCGGCGGGGCGGATCGCGCGGCTGTCGAGCTTCGGGCGGCTGGTCGGCGGGGTTGCGGGCGGGATGGTGGCCGAGGGCGCACGGCGCCTTGCCAGCGGGGATGGGATCAGCGCGCGCGACCTCATCCTCACTCCCGGCAATGTCCAGCGCCTCACCGATCGCCTCTCGCATCTGCGCGGGGCGGCGATGAAGATGGGGCAGATGATCAGCCTTGATGCCGGCGATTTCCTCCCGGCAGAGCTGTCGCGCATCCTGGCGACCTTGCGCGATCAGGCCCATTTCATGCCCACCCGCCAGCTCGATGCGGTGCTCAAGAGCGAATGGGGAGCCGATTGGCGGCGCCATTTCCGCTGGTTCAACCCGCGCCCGATTGCCGCTGCCAGCATCGGTCAGGTGCACAAGGCGCTCACCCGGGAGGGCGAGGAACTGGCAATCAAGGTGCAGTATCCGGGGGTTGCCAAAAGCATCGACAGCGATGTCGACAATGTCATGACACTCCTCAAGCTCGCCGGCTTTGCTCCGCCCGAGCTTGAGATCGACAAGCTGCTCGCTGCGGCCAAGCAGCAGCTGCACGAGGAGGCCGATTACGCCCGCGAAGGCCGCCAGATGGAGCTTTATCGCGCGCGCCTCGCCGACACCCCGGGCTTCGTGGTGCCGCGGCTCCACGAGGGGCTGACCCGCGGGGCGATCCTCGCGATGAGCTTCGAGGACGGGGTCAGCATCGAGGAACTCGCGAGCGAACCGCCCGCGCGGCGCGACGAGGTCTTTGCCCGGCTGATCCGGCTGGTGGCGCGCGAATTGTTTGAATTCGGGGTGATGCAGACCGATCCCAATTTCGCCAATTACCGCTATCGGCGTTCGACCGGCGAGATCGTGCTGCTTGATTTCGGCGCCTGCCGCCCGGTCGATCCCATGGTTGCCAATGGCTATCGCCGGATGCTCGAGGCAGGCCTCAAGGGCAATGCCGAGGAGGTGCTCGCCGCCACCATCGCAGCCGGTTTCATGCTGCCGATCGTCGCCGAGAAGCACCCCGAGCGCGTGGGCCGGATGATCGACATCGTCATCAACGAGATGCGCGCCGATGCGCCCTTCGATTTTGGCGATCGCGCCTTCATCCCGCTGCTGCGCGAGGAGGGCTGGGCGATCGCGCAGGACAAGGACACCTGGGCCTTCCCGCCGATCGAGACCCTGTTCGTGCAACGCAAGGTTTCGGGCACCGCGCTGCTCGGTGCGCGGATCAAGGCCAAGGTCAATGTGAGGCGCATCGTCGAGGAGGTGCTCGCCAGCACCGCGGCGCACCCGGCCGCGGCGGCCTGACGGCTCCACCTGCGGGAGCGCAGCGCAGCGCAGCAGCGGCAGCGGCGGCTCCAAGGCTGCGCTTTTCCACTTCTTGCGCACTACCCGAAAAAGCAAATGCTTAATGCGTGACAGGCGCGGAAAATTGCGATATCGCCCCAAACCATGCATGGGGGGGTCCAGCACAATCTGGCGGTTCTGTTCGTGTGCCTTGGCAATATCTGCCGGTCACCGATGGCCGAAGGCGCGTTCCGCGCGGCGGCGCTGCGCAGCGGCCTTGATTGCGCCGTGGATTCGGCCGGCACGGCGGCCTATCACGTGGGCCAGCCGCCCGATCCGCGCGCGATTGCCATGGCGCGTGCCCATGGGGTCGAGATTGCGGGCCAGCGTGCGCGCCAGATCGAGCGCCGCGATTTTTACCGCTTCACCCATATCTTCGCGCTCGACCGCGCCAATCTGGAAGGGCTGCGCGCCCGCGCCCCGCGCGATGCCAGTGCCCGCCTCGCCTTGCTGCTCGATGCGGTGGAAGGGCGCAGGGGCGAGGCCGTGGCCGATCCCTACCACGGCGATGAAGCTGATTTCCGCGCCGCCTGGGAGGCGATCAACGAAGGGGTTGAGGCGCTGGTGGCCCGCTTCGTCAAGGAAGGCGTGAGCCTCACCCTCTAGCCGCCGCGCAGCAGCTGCACCCCCCAATCGCGCTCGAACAGGTAGAGCAGCAGCCGCGCCGCCTCCCCGCGCGGCGAGGTCAGCCCCCCGTCGCGCTCCATCAGCAGCCGGGCATCGCCATGGGCTATGGGCAGCAGGCGCTGGGTCTGCTCCAGATCAGCCAGGCGAAAGCCTGCTTCGCCCGATTGTCTCGTGCCGAGCAATTCGCCCCCACCGCGCAGTTCGAGGTCCTCCTCGGCGATGCGAAAACCATCCTGCGTCTCACGCATCAGCGCCAGGCGCCGCTTGGCGGTTTCGGAAAGTTCCTCGCCGCGCAGCAACAGGCACACCGATTTTTCCGCGCCCCGCCCGACCCGACCGCGCAGCTGGTGAAGCTGCGCAAGGCCGAAGCGCTCGGCCTGCTCGATCACCATCAGCGTGGCCGCAGGCACATCGACCCCGACCTCGATCACCGTGGTGGCCACCAGCAGCCGCGCCGCGCCGCTGGCAAAGCGCTCCATCGCCGCGTCCTTCGCCTCGGGGCGCAATTGGCCGTGCACCAGCACCGCGGCCGCGCCGAACCGCGCCTTGAGCGCGGCATAGCGCGCCTCGGCCGCGGCAATGTCTTCCGCTGCCAGAGCCCCTTCGGCCTCGCGCACCATCGGGCACACCCAATAGGCCTGCTGCCCGCTTTCGAGATGGCGCTCGAGCGCTTCGACCACTTCATCAAGCCGCCCGATCGGCACCACCCGCGTATCGATCGGCTGGCGCCCGGGGGGCAACTCGTCGAGGCGGCTCACATCCATCTCGCCATAATGGGCAAGTGTGAGCGAGCGCGGGATCGGGGTTGCCGTCATCGCCAGGGTGTGCGGCGCGCGACGGCCCTTGGCGGCGAGCGCGAGGCGCTGGGCCACGCCGAAGCGGTGCTGTTCATCGATCACCACCAGGGCCAGATCGCGATAGGACACCGCCTCCTGAAAGATCGCATGGGTGCCCACCACCAGCGGGATCGACCCGTCGATGAGGCCCATCAGCAGCCCTTCGCGCTCGCGCCCCTTGGCGCGGCCCGTCAGCAGCGCCACCTCCACCCCGACCGGAGCAAGCAGGCGGCGCAGGGTTTCGTGATGCTGGCGGGCGAGAATTTCGGTCGGAGCAAGCAGCGCCGCCTGGCGCCCGGCCTCGAGAGCGATCAGCATGGCGTGGAGCGCCACCACGGTCTTGCCCGCGCCGACATCGCCCTGAAGCAGACGCAGCATCGGGGCCTCCTGCGCCATGTCGGCCGCGATCTCGCGGATCGCGCGGGCCTGCGCACCGGTGAGGCCAAAGGGCAATTGCAACCGGCTCCGCAGCCGCCCGTCGCCCACCAGCGCCTGCCCGCGCCGACGCCGCCCCTCGGCCCTCACCAGCAGCAACGCCAGGGCGTTGGCGAGCAATTCGTCATAGGCCAGCCGGTCGCGCGCCGCCTTGTCGTCGCCGCGGTGCACCCGCTGCAGCGCCTCACGCCAAGATGGCCAGCCCGCGCGCGCCAGCTGGCCCGGCTCGATCCACTCGGGCAGCTCGGGCAGCCGCCCCAGCGCCTGGCCGACGAAATCGGCCATGCGCGGCTGAGTCAGCCCTTCGGAGAGGCGATAGACCGGCTCGCACAGCCGCGCCATTCCGGCGGTGCTTTCAGCGGCAATGTGATGGGGATGGACGATCTGAAGCATGTCGCCATAGCGATCGAGTCGGCCCGCCACCCAGCGCCGCTCGCCCACCGGCACCAGCTTCTTGGCCGCATGGGCGGCCTTGCCGAACCAGGCGAGCGCGCAGACCATGCCGCGCGCGTCCTGCATCAGCACGCGATAAGGCGCCCGGCTGCCGGGGCGCGGGGCGCGGTGCTCGATCGCGCTGAGCGGCACGATCACCTGTTCACCCTCGCTCGCTGCGGAAAGATCAGCGAGCGCCCGGCGGGTGACGAAGCGCTCGGGCAAGTGATAGGCGAGGTCCTTGATGCGGGTAAGGCCCAGCCGCTCGAGCGGGCGCATCAGCTTTGGCCCCACGCCCGCGAGCGTGGCGACTTCGGCAAACAGCGGGTTCAGGGCCTCGGGGCGCATCGCGTCTTCTGGCTAACACCGCCTTGCGTGCATTGCGAGTTGAAGCCGCGCGAAGCTGTGGCTAGGGACACGGCCATGAGCGCCATGCCCCCCTTTGCCCAGCGGCTCGCGCGCGCCCGCTTCCGCGCCTGGCACCGCGGCACGCGCGAGGCCGATTTCCTCATCGGCGGCTTCTTCGATCGCCACCACGGCGCATGGGGCGAGGAGGAACTTGCCTGGTTCGAGACCCTGCTCGATGCCGATGATGTTGACGTGATGGCCTGGGCGCTGGGCACGGCGCCGGCGCCCGCGCGTCTCGCCGGCGCCCTGCTCGAAGCCTTGCAGCGGCTCGATTACGTCACCATTGCGCGCTAGGGGCGGCCCCGCGCGCGAACCGAGCAGCCCCCCGGGGAACATCGGCGCGCCCGAGCCGCTTGTTGAAAGCCCATGCCCGAACTTGCCCACATCCTTGCTGCCCGCACCCCGCTGACGCTCTCCTCGCTGCCGCGCGGGGCAGCGCCGCTGGTGCTCGCCGATCTTGCCCGCGCGGCCCACGCGGGTGGCTCCGCGCGGCGGGCGGTGTTCATCGCCCCCGATGATGCCGCGATGCGCGCGCTGGCCGAGGCGGCGCGCTTCTTCGCCCCCGAGCTTGAAGTGATCACCTTTCCCGCGTGGGACTGCCTGCCCTATGACCGGGCCAGCCCGGCGCTGGCGATCAGCGCCGAGCGGCTCGCCGCGCTCCACCGCCTGCAGCACGCCGGCGCGGCGCCGCAATTGCTGGTGACCACCGCCAATGCGGTGCTCCAGCGGGTGCTCACCCCCTTCCGGGTGCGCGAGAGCGTGCGCGAACTGCGCGTGGGCGCCCAGATCGGGCGCGAGAGCCTTGCCGCGCTGCTGCTGCGCCAGGGCTACAGCCGCAGCCAAACGGTGATCGATCACGGCGAATTCGCGCTGCGCGGCTCGATCGTCGACATCTTCCCCCCGGGCCTCGAGGCGGGCCTCAGGCTCGATTTCTTCGGCGATGAGCTGGAATCGCTGCGCCTGTTCGATCCCGCCACCCAGCGCACCACCGAGCGGATCGAGGCGCACCTGCTGCTCCCGGCGTCGGAAGCGCTGGTGGACGAGACCAGCATCAAGCGCTTCCGCACCCGCTATCGCGAGCTGTTCGGTGCCGGGGCCACGCAGGACCCGCTCTATGAAGCGGTGAGCGAGGGGCGGCGGCTGGCCGGGATGGAGCACTGGCTGGCGCTGTTCGAGGAACGCCTCGCCACGCTGTTCGACCATCTGGGCAAGCACGACGTGGTGGTGATCGATCAGGGGGCGCTCGCCGCGGCCGAGGAGCGCCTTGCCGACATCGCCGATTACCACGCCCAGCGCTGCGCCACCGCGGGCGAGAAGGCCGGCAGCTATCGCCCGCTCGCGCCGGAAGCGCTCTATCTTGCTCCCGGCGAATTCGCCGATGCGCTCGCCGCCCTGCCCGCGCACCGCGCCAGCCCCTTTGCCGCCGATCCGGGTGCGGGCGTGGTTGATTTCGGCTTTCGCTCGGGCCGCGACTTCGCACCCGAGCGCGGCCGCGGCGAGAATGTCTATGAGGCCGCTGCCGCCCATCTTGTCGGCGTGGCGCGCAGCGGGCGCAAGCCGCTCATCGCCGCCTATTCGCAAGGGAGCGCCGCGCGCATCGCCGCCATCCTGGCCGAGGCCGGGGCGCCCGCGGTCGTGGCCGAGGGCTGGCAGCAGGCGCTCGGCCTTGCCGCTCGGGGCCAGGCGGCGGTGGTGGTGCTGCCGCTCGAACACGGCTTTGCCAACGACACGCTCGACCTTCTCACCGAAGCCGATGTGCTCGGCGACCGGCTGGTCAGGCGCAAGAAGAAGCGCCGCGATGCCGATGCCTTCCTCGCCGAGCTGCAGGCGCTCGCGCGCGGCGATCTGGTGGTGCATGTCGAGCACGGGATCGGGCGCTATCTCGGGCTCGAGGCGATCCCGGTGGGCAAGAGCCAGCACGATTGCGTCGCGCTCGAATATGCCGGGGGGGACAAGCTGTTCATCCCGGTCGAGAACATCGACGTGCTCAGCCGCTATGGCTCGTCCGAGCAGGCCGTGCCGCTCGATCGGCTCGGGGGCGAGGCGTGGCAGCGTCGGCGCGCCAGGCTGAAGGAGCGCATCACCGCGATCGCCGGCGAGCTGATGCAGGTGGCCGCGGCGCGGGCGCTGCGGCAGGCCCCGGTGCTCGCCGCCGATCCGGCCAGCCTCACCCAGTTCACCGATCGCTTCCCCTGGGCCGAGACCGAGGACCAGGAACGCGCGATTGCCGAGGTGCTGGCCGATCTGGAAAGCGGCCGGCCGATGGACCGGCTGGTGTGCGGCGATGTTGGCTTTGGCAAGACCGAGGTGGCGCTGCGCGCGGCCTTCGTCGCGGCGATGAACGGCCAGCAGGTGGCGGTGGTGGCGCCGACCACGCTGCTCGCCCGCCAGCACTACCAGAACTTTGCCGAGCGCTTCGCGGGCTTCCCGCTCAAGGTCGGGCGGCTTTCGCGCCTCGTCAGCGCCAGGGAAGCCGCCGAGACCCGCGCCGGGCTTGAAAGCGGGCAGATCGATATCGTCATCGGCACCCATGCGATCCTCTCGAAGAACACCAGGTTCCGCAATCTCGGCCTCGTCATCGTCGATGAGGAACAGCGCTTCGGCGTCACCCACAAGGAGCGCCTCAAGCAGCTGCGCGCCGATGTCCACGTGCTCACCCTCACCGCCACCCCGATCCCGCGCACGCTGCAGATGGCGATGAGCGGGCTGCGCGAACTTTCCACCATCCAGACCCCGCCGGTCGATCGCCTCGCGGTGCGCACCTATGTGATGGAGTGGGACGACATGGTGATCCGCGAGGCGCTGCTGCGCGAGCATCACCGCGGCGGGCAAAGCTTCATCGTCGTGCCGCGCATCTCCGACATGGCCGAAATCGAGGAATGGCTGCGCACCCATGTGCCCGAGGTCAAGGTGGTGGCCGCCCACGGCCAGATGAGCGCCGGCGAGGTCGAGGAGCGCATGGGCGCCTTCTACGAGCGCAAGTATGACGTGCTGCTTTCGACCACCATCGTCGAGAGCGGCTTGGACATCCCCAGCGCCAACACCATCATCATCCACCGGGCCGATCGTTTCGGCCTTGCCCAGCTCTACCAATTGCGCGGTCGGGTCGGCCGTTCAAAGCTGCGCGCCTATGCCTATCTGACCCACGAGGCCGGCGCCACGCTGTCCGAAGTGGCACAAAAGCGTCTGAAGGTGCTGGGCGATCTCGACAGCCTCGGGGCGGGCTTCCAGCTTGCCAGCCACGATCTCGACATCCGCGGGGCGGGCAACCTGCTGGGCGATGAGCAATCGGGCCATATCCGCGAGGTCGGCTTCGAACTCTATCAGGCGATGCTGGAAGAGGCGATCCTCGCTGCCAAGGCGGGCGAGATGGGGCTGGAGCGCCCGCGCGACAAGATCAGCCCGCAGATCACCGTCGATGCGCCGATCATGATTCCGGAGGACTATGTCCCCGATCTTGCGGTGCGCATGGCGCTTTATCGCCGTCTCAACCAGGCCGAGGGCGAGGCCGAGCTCGAAAGCCTTGCCGCCGAGATGATCGACCGCTTCGGCCCCTTGCCGCAGCCGACGCAGAACCTCATCCGCCTCATTACCATCAAGCACCAGGCGATCGCCGCCAACATCGCCAAGATCGATGTCGGCGCGCGCGGCACGCTCGTCACCTTCCATCAGGACGATTTCCCCGATCCCATGGGGCTGGTGGCCTATGTCGAGCGGCTCAATGCCGGGGGCAAGGACACCGCCCGGCTGCGGCCCGACATGAAGCTCGTCATCAATCGCGCCTGGGGCGATCCGGCAAGCCGCCTCAACGGCCTGTTCCAGCTGACCAAGGGACTTTCGGCGATCGCGCGCAAGGCCACCGCGCGCAGCGGGCGCAAGGCGGCCTAGCCTCATTGCGCGGTGCGACGCGGGCCGGGTGCCAGGAGCGGCCCCGGCCCACGCCGGCAAGGCTCAGAAGGCGTAGCGCGCCACCACCTGGAACACCGGCCCGGCGCGCTCGGTCTCGAGCTCGTATTCGTCGAAATCGCGGTTGCGCTGCTCGGCCACGGTGTTGAACTTGTTGAACACCTCGTCCTTGCTGCCGTCGAGCAGGTTGGAGCCGACCGCGCGGATGGTGAAGCTGTCACCGAAGCGCTTCTCGATGAACACCTCGAGATCGGCGCCATAGCGGGTGAACACCTCCTCGCCGACCACCCGGCCAAAGGCCTCACCCTGCTTGCGATAGGTCACGCCAAAGGCGGCGCCGAAATCGGGCAGGTTCTGGATCGCGCCGAAATTGTAGACATATTCGGACTGGTCGTTGAACTGGCGCTTGCCGAATTCGTCGCGGATGGTGCTGTCGAGCAGCGCGAGATTGCCGAACACGCCGGTGTTGGGCAGGCCAAGGAAGGCGAGGCTGAAGGAGGCGTCGAACTCGATGCCATAGACCTCGCCATCGCCGGTGTTGCGCGGGCTGTAGATGAAGGTGCCCGGCCCTTCCGACCCCTCGAGCGGCTGGCCATTGGGGCCGAGCACGGTCGCCAGTTCGACGAGGTTGCTGACATCGCGGTAGAACACGTTGACGCCGATCACCCCGTTGCGACCGATCTTGTGCTCATAGCCGAGGTCCGCGCCCCAGGCGGTTTCGGGCTTGAGCAGCGGGTTGCCGAGGAAGTCATTGTCGCCCAGCTCGGCCTCGAGCAGGCCCGGGGTGATGAAGTCGAAACGCGGACGGCGCAGCGTGCGCGCGCCCGAAAGCGTGATGCGCCCATCGCCCACCTCGATCTTGACCGAGGCCGAGGGCAGGAAGGCATCATATTTGTTGCGGATCGTGCCCGCCCCGCCGACCTGCAGATCGGTGATCGTGGCGTCGGTGTTTTCCCAGCGGATCCCCGCCTCGAAGGTGATGTTGCCGGTCTCGCCTTCGAACAGGGCATAAAGATCGCGGCGATCCTCCTCGATGCGGTTGAAGGCACTCACCCCAAGGGGCGGGAAGGGGTTGGGCGCGAATTCGCCGGGGTTGCGGGTGAACTGGTCGTAGCCCGGCCGCACCGATGCGGGCAGGTTGAAGCGGCTGCGCACTTCCTGGAGCAGGAAGATGCGGTCCTTGTTCTGGAGGAAGCCGCCGATCGCCAGCTCGAGCCCCTCGCCCATATCGAACTCCTGCTCGAGATTGACGAAGAACTCCTCGTCCTTGGTGTCACGAAGCGTCAGATCGCCGGTAAAGCGCGGGGCGTTGCGGTCGAAATCGACTTCATATTCGAACTCGTCCTGCAGATCATCGAAGCTGGAAAAACCGACCCGCAGCTTGGTCTTGCCGAAACCCCATTCGTGGCTGAGCTTGCCCAGCACCGACCAGCTTTCGGTGGTGATGTCGTTGACGTTGGCGTTGTCGGTAAGAAGGTTGCCCGGGGGCGTGGTGCGCACCGGGCCGCTCACCGCCACGGGATCGTTGTATTCGTAGGAACGCTCGTCCTCGATCCGCTCGGTGCGCACGAAATTGCCGAGCAGTTCGAACTTGGTGGTCTCGTTCTCGATCGCCCAGCTGGCGTTGAAGGCATAGTCGGTGCCATCACGCACGTCGGTCTGGTCTTCGCGGTTGTCGAAGTCCTCACTGGCGAAATTGGGGTTGTTCTCGGGGCTGTCGCTGTAGCGCAGGCTGAGCTTTTCCTTGGGGTTGTAGCGCCCCTGGACATTGGCGCCGATCAGCACCCGCCCGCCGGCGAGCGCGCCGCCATAATAGAACCCGCCCGAGGGCTTGACCTCGCCGTCATCGAAGAACAGCGCCCCGCCGCGGACATAGCCGCCATCGAGGGTGAAGCCGTCGCGCAGCACGATGTTGAGCGAGCCGGCCACCGCATCCCCGGTGCGCCGCGCCGAGGAGGAGCGCACGATCTCGACCCGCTCGATCAGCTCGGCCGGGATGCGGTCGAGGAAGAAGGAACGGTCGGCATTGCCGCCGGGCACGCGCTCGCCATTGATGAGGATCTGGGTATAGCCCGGATCGAGCCCGCGCAGCCGCGCCCCGTCGCTCTCGATCACGTCGGACAGGAATGTGACGCCCGGCACGCGCTTCAAGGCATCGCCTGCGGTCAGCGGCTCGAAACGCTGGAAATATTCCTCGTCATAGACGAGCACCGGCTCGGCCGCATCGGAACGGTTGCGAAAGCCGATCGCGCCCTGCACCACGATCTCCTTGGCGGTCTGGATCGGCGCGCCCTGTTCGTCAGCGGCCTGATCGGTGTCGGGCGCCACGGCCGTGGCCTGGGCGGTGACGGCAAGATTGGCCGGGCGCTCCTCGGCGGCCAGCCCCGGGGCGACAAGTCCGGCAGCAAGGGCCACAGCGGCGCTGCCGGTGAACAGACGAATGCGGATCATGATGTGGGTTCCCCTTGCGGCCTGGCACGTGCGCCGCCGCTTTGCGCGGCGGCGATAGGGCGAGGCCGTGACAGACAGGCGACCGGGCGATGACGGATCGGTTACAGGCCGCGCGCGCGCGAGATTCCGCAAGTCTGTTGCCCACAGGCCACACCTGGGCCGCTCAGATCAGCGCCGCCCCGCGCGCGCCTTGCCGCGCCCAGCGCTCTGTGACAGCACCGGCACCCCATCCCCACCGGGATGCAAAGGCTAAAAAAACAAGGGAGAAGATAATGACCGACAGGATCTTCCGGCGGGCCTTCCACCGCGGCCTGCTGCTCGCTGGCGGTGCTGCCGTGCTGTGCGCCGCCCCGGTCGCGGCGCAGGACGCAGCCGAGACGCCCGCCACCGACGCCTCCGAGGGCAATGTCATCATCGTCACCGCCACCAAGCGCGACACCCGCATCCAGGACGTGCCCTTTTCGATCAATGCACTCACGCAGGAGGACATCCAGCGCTCGGGCGCGGTGACGCTCGAGGATCTCTCGCGCAATGTCGCGGGGCTCACCATCCAGAACCTCGGGCCGGGGCAGAGCCAGGTCTCGGTGCGCGGGATCTCCGCCGGGCAGGTGGTGCGTGACCAGCCGGGGGTGAAGGAGCAGGTCGGCGTCTATCTCGACGAATCGGTGATCTCGCTCTCGCTCTTTACCCCCGATCTCGACCTGTTCGACTTGAACCGCGTCGAAACCCTGCGCGGCCCGCAGGGCACGCTGTTCGGCTCGGGTTCGGTGGGAGGCACGATCCGCTACATCACCAACCAGCCGCGCCTCGGCGTGACCGAGGGCGCTCTCGAAGCCAATCTCAACCTGATCGATGGTGGCAATGCCGGGGGCCACCTCAAGGGCGCACTCAATGCCCCACTGGGCGAGAATGCGGCGATCCGCGCGGTCGGCTATTACACCCGCTATGCCGGGTTCATCGATGCGCTGGGGCCGGCCGGGGGCAAGAATGTCAATGATGGCGAGCGCTATGGCGGGCGCATCGCGATCACCTTTGAACCCACCGACAGCCTTTCGATCACCCCGCGGGTGGTCTATCAGAAGGTCTCCGCCAATGGCTTCAACCGGCAGGAGATCTACAACCTCTTTGCCAACCGCTTCACCACCTCGCGCCCGCCGATCCAGCTGGGCAAGCGCGAGCAATATCTGCTGCTGCGCGAGGCTTTCGAGGACGAGACCTGGATTGCCGACCTCACGGTGAAGCTCGATCTGGGCAGCGTCGCGCTCACCTCGGTCACCTCCTACATCAACCGCGACATCCTGGTGAGCCGCGATGCGAGCGCGCTCACGGGCTCGGTCTCGGTTGATCTGGGCTATCCGACGGCTGCGGTGCTGCTGCCGTCCAACCTGCGCGACACCACCGATCTTGAAACCTTCACCCAGGAAGTGCGCCTCGCCTCGGACAATGACGGGCCGTTCCAGTGGCTGATCGGCGCCTTCTATTCGGATGTGCAGCGCGATTACAGCCAGCGCCTGCCCACCCCTGGCTATGATGCCTTCACCGATGCGGTGTTCGGCCCGGGCACCTCGGCGGCGGTGGCCAATGGCTTTCCGGCCAATTCGCCGTTCAACTCCGATCTGCCCTTCGACATCGAGCAGTTCGCGGTGTTTGGCGAAGCGAGCTATGACATCACCGATCGGCTGACCTTCACCGCCGGCGGGCGCTATTACGACTTCGAGGAGACCCGCACCATCACCACCGGCGGCCTGTTTGCCAATGGCGATCAGGGCGTGGTCGATCGCACCGCCTCGGACGGCTTCACCCCGCGCTTCCTGCTGAGCTACCGCGCGAGCGACAATGTCACCGTCAACGCCCAGGCCGCGCGCGGCTTCCGCCTCGGCGGGGTCAACGATCCGCTCAACACCCCGCTGTGCAACGCGCAGGACCTGGCGCTGTTCGGGGGCTTTCAGGACTATGGCGATGAAACGCTGTGGAACTACGAGCTGGGGGTGAAGACCCAGGGCACCGGCTTCACCTTCAACGCCGCGGCCTTCTACAATGACATCAGCAACCTCCAGGTCACGCTCGATGCGGGCAGCTGCTCCTCGCGCATCGTCTTCAACGTGCCTGAGGCCTTTGCCGCCGGGATCGAGGCCGAGCTGGCGCTGAACCCCGCCCCGGGGCTCAACTTCAGCCTCAGCGGCAGCTATGTCGAATCCGAGTTCAAGAGCACCCTGCCCGGTGCGCTCGCCGCGGCAACCGGGATCCGCGATGGCAACCGCCTGCCTTCGGTGCCCGAGTTCCAGCTCTCGGCCAGCGGCAGCTACGAATGGGATCTTAACGCGCGCACCACCGCCTTCGTGGCCGGCTCGTTCCAGCATGTCGGCTCGCGCTACACCCAGCCAGCCGACCAGGAGAACAACCCGCGCACCTTCGTGCACAACCTGCCCTTTGGCGGGGCGCCGGCCAATGCCGCGACCACGGTCAACCTGCTGCTGCCCGATTACCAGCTGGTCAACCTCAGCGCCGGGGTCGAGCTTGACAGCGGGCTTTCGGTCACGGCCTATGTCAACAACCTGTTCGACGAGAACCCGCTGCTCTCCTTCGATCGCGAACGCGGCGGACGGGCGCGGCTGGGGTTCAATGTCGGCCAGCCGCGCACCTTTGGGGTGACGCTGCGGCAGACCTTCTGAGCGATTGGCGCGCGCGGCGGGCTGCCCCCTCCAGGCGCCTGCCGCGTGCGCCCTTGCACTCGGCCGTGGCCGATCAACCGTGGCCCATGCCGCGCGCGGTGCGGGCGAGCGCCACCACCTGCTTGCCCGGCATGGGCGCGGCGCGCAGGAAGCCCTGCCAGCAATCGCAGCCCTCGGCGGTGATCGCGGCGCGCTGGATCTCGGTCTCGATGCCCTCGGCATAGATCGCAAGGCCGAGCGCCTTGCCGAGCTGGATGATTGCGCGAAGCACCGCGAGCGCGGTGGCATCGCCCGGCACGCCTTCGGCCATCGCCCGATCAAGCTTGAGCGCATCGAGCGGCAATTCGCGCAGATAGCGGAAATTGCAGAAGCCCGCGCCGAAATCATCGAGCGCGGTGCGAAAGCCAAGCCCGCGCAGCGCCTTGAGCGCGCTCGCCGCCTGGGCGAGGTTTCTCAGCAGAAGGTCCTCGGTGATCTCGAGCATCAGCCGTGCGGGCGCGATCGCCGAGCGGCCGATCAGCGCGGCAAAATCGGCCGCGAAACGCTCCTCGCCCAGCTCCTCGGGGGTGATGTTGAGCGAGAGCGTCAGGTGTTCGGGCCAGGCCGCGGCTTCCTCGAGCGCGCGGGCCACCACGTGGCGCGAGAGCGGCGCCACCAGCGCCGCGCGCTCGGCCACCGCGAAGAGATCGCGCGCGCCGATCACCCCGAGGCTCGGGTGCTGCCAGCGCGCCAGCGCCTCGGCCCCCACCACCGCCCCGCTGCGGCAGGCGAATTGCGGCTGGAACAGGACCTCGATCTCGCGCCGATCGAGCGCGCGCAGCAGATCGGCCTCGAGCACGCCGGGGCTGACACCGGGAAAGCGGCCGCGCAGGGGGCCGCGCAGGGATGTCAGCCGCTGATCCATGCCTCTCCTCTTGCGCCCGGCTTGCGTCCTTGGGGCCCTTGCCCCCAGCCCTTGAGCCCCTGCCCTTAACCTTTGTCGCAAGCCGATGCCTGCATCAATTGCAATCCGCCCGAATCTGGCACATCACAGCGCCCGCGGCGAGAGGATCAGGGCAAACAGGGCGATTTTTCGGAGCGGTTCGGGCAAAGGGGGAGGAATGGCGAGCAACGGATCGGGCTTTGCGCGGCTGGCGCTCACCGCCTCGGAGACCGAGCGCGCGCAGGAGGCCTATGCCGCGCTGCTGACCCATCACGATTGGGTGCCGCTCGATGAGGCCGAGGCGGTGGTGGTGCTCGGTGGCGATGGCTTCATGCTCCAGGTGCTCCACGCCATGCTCGATGCCGGACGGGTGATCCCGGCCTATGGCATGAACCTTGGCACCGTGGGCTTCCTGATGAACCGCTATGACAAGCGCTCGGCGATCGCCGCGCGGGTGGCGCGGGCGCGGCGCTGGACGGTCTCGCCGCTCAAGGTCGAGGCGATCACCCAGGACGGCAAATGCCATGCGCTGATGGCGATCAACGAGATCTCGCTGCTGCGCGAGACCCGCCAGACCGCCAAGATCGAGGTGACCGTGGGCGAGCGGGTGCGCATCCGCGAGCTGGTGTGCGACGGGGTGCTGGTGGCGACCCCGGCGGGATCGACCGCCTACAACCTTTCGGCCAATGGCCCGATCCTGCCGCTGGGTTGCGGGATGCTGGCGCTCACCCCGATCAGCCCGTTCCGCCCGCGGCGCTGGCGCGGGGCGATCCTGCCCGATCGCATGCGGATCATCCTCAAGGTGCTCGATCCGGCCAAGCGCCCGGTGGCAGCCGTGGCCGACCAGAAGGAGCTGCGCGACATTGCCGAGGTGCGGCTCGAGATCGCGCGCGATGCGGATCTCACCTTGCTGTTCGATCCGGGCCAGAGCCTCGAGGAACGGATCGTGGCCGAACAGTTCATCACCGCCTGATCCGCCCCGCCCGGCCGGGCCGCGCCCATCCACGGCGCGGCGGTGCGGCGGTGGAAAAGCCCTCTTGCAATCGCCTCGGCAGGCCCATATAGGCGCGCCTCTGCCAGCGGTTGCACCCGCCGGCTGCTCCCCGATAGCTCAGCGGTAGAGCATTCGACTGTTAATCGAACGGCCGTAGGTTCGAATCCTACTCGGGGAGCCATTTTCTCAGCCCGCGCGGCAGGCCCATGGCGGGCGGCTTTGCCTTTGGCGCAGGCCCGGCCAAGCCTCGGGCAAAGATGCTCGCGGCGGTGCTCATCCTTCTGTTCCTGATTGGCCATGCCAGCCAGCGCGCAGGCGTGTGCATGGTGCGCGCGATGCGCGAGGTGATCGAGCGGCGGCGCGCGCACCGCTGTGCCGGCCTTGCCTTTGCAGCGGCCTGCGCGATGGCGGTGATGGCGCTCGCCGAGCGGCTGGGCGCGCACCCCTTTGCCACCATTGCCGACACCCCGCCCGATCCGCTGAGCCTTGCGGGCGGGGTGCTGTTCGGCCTCGGCGCGCTGCTCGCCGGCCATTGCGCGATGGGGCTGCTCGCCGGGCTGACGCGGGGCGAGTCGTGGCGTGGCGGGGCGATCGCGGCGATGTTCTTGCCAGCGCTGCTGCGCGGCCCGCACATCTCGCGCGCGGCGCTGATGCTGCCCGAGCGCCTGGCCCTGCCCTCACCGCTCGCGGGCCGGCCATGGCTGGTGCTCGCGCTTGCCCTTGCGCTCGGAGGCCCGGCTGCCTTCCATATCCACCGCCGCCTCGGCTGGAAGCGGCCGCGCGGCGCTGCTCGCGGGGATGACCGCCGCGACCCCGTGTGGGCGGCACCTTGCAGCCCCGGGCGGGCACAAGGCACGATTGGGCAAGGGCCGCAGGCGGCGGTCTGGTGATGGGCGAGGGGGCGACGCTGGTGCCCGGGGGCAATGATGCGATGCCGTTTACCGGCGTGCCGCTGCTGCTGCCCAATCGCCTCGCCGGCTATGCCGCCTTCTGCGCCACGCTCTTTGCCGCGCTGCTGCTGCGCCGCCGCAGCGTGCGGTTAGGCCCCGGCGAGTAGCCGCAGCCCCACCAGCGCAACCAGCGCTGCGGTGAGCCAGCGCAGCCAGTGCAGCGGCATGACGCGCACCGCCAGAAGGCTGCCCACCTGCCCGCCAATCGCCACAGCGACAAGCAGCGGCAGGCCGGCGCCTACCGCCGCGCCCATCAGGCCGGGGCCGTGCTTGAGCATCTGCCCGGCAAGCCCGAAGAGCGAATTGACCAGGATGAACAGGCTCGCGCTCGCCGCGATCGCGCGGGCGCTGTCCCAGCGGGCAAGGTGCAAGAGCGGGGCGAGGAACACCCCTCCGCCGATCCCCACCAGCCCGGCGAGATAGCCGAGCGGCGCTGCCACCAGCGGCATCAGCCGCGCGGCGCGGGTGGGCGAACCACCTGCCTGCTCGCGCAGCGGGATCAGCATCGCCAGGCTGGTGACGATGAGGCTCGCTCCCAGAAGCAAAAGGAAGGCGCTCTCCGCGATCGGGGTCAGCCCGCCGAGGAAACTCGCCGGCGCGCCCAGGCCCACCAGCATCCCGGCGCGCCGCCACGGGGTGAGGCGCGCTCGGGCAAAGCGGATGCTGCCCCCCGCCACCACCACGATGTTGCAAGCCAGCGCCAGCATCGGCAGCAGCCGGTAATCCAGCCCGGAAAGCGCCAGCAGCGCGGCATAGGTCGATCCCCCGCCAAAGCCGACGCTGGCATAGGCGAGCGCCACCAGCGCAAAGGCGGCCGCGAGCAGCGCCGGAACCGCGCCGATCATCGTTGAAATGGCTCGGCTTCAGGCCCCGGAGCGCTCAGGCGGTCTGCTGCGCACCGATCGCGCCGTGGCAATGCTTGTACTTGCTCCCCGAGCCGCAGGGGCACGGCGCGTTGCGGCTGATCGCAAGCCCGGCATAGGGGTTGGCGCTTTCCGCCCCGCCCGGCCCGGCGGCCGCGCGCGGGCTGCCGGCGAGCGCGCCGAACAGCTCGGACCGCCGCTCCGAACCATCGCCATCGGCCGAATCGTCGAGCCCGGTGAGCGGGTCAATATGGCCGGTGAGGAAGGCGGGCAGCTCGGGCAGGGCCTGCGGCTGCGGCGGCGGGGCGATCCGCAGTTCCGCGCGATAGAGGATGCGGGTGACATCCTCGCGCAGGGTATCGAGCATGGTCTCGAACAGGCTGAAGGCTTCCTGCTTGTATTCGTTGATCGGCTGCTTCTGGGCGATGCCGCGCAGCCAGATCACCTGGCGCAGGGCATCGAGCGTGGCGAGGTGCTCCTTCCAGTGATGATCGAGCTGGCGCAGCAGCACGTCCTTTTCGACCATGCGCCAGATCGCCGGATCGGACGAAGCGACCTTCTCGGCCATCTGCGCATCGGTGAGCGTGCGCAGCCGCTCCTCGATCAGCTCGGGCTCGACCTGGTCCTCGGCGAGCCACTCCTCGAAGGGCGGCTCGATCCCGAAGATATCGGCAACCCGCGCCTTCAGCCCCTCGATATCCCACTGTTCGGGATAGGATCCGGGCGGGCAGGCAGCGCCGACCAGCGCGTTGATGGTATCATGGCGCATGTCGGTGACGACATCATCGACCGCCTCGGCGTCCATGATCTCGGCGCGCTGTTCATAGACCACCTTGCGCTGGTCGTTCATCACGTCGTCATACTGCACCACCTGCTTGCGGATGTCGTAGTTGCGCGCCTCGACCTTCTTCTGCGCGGTCTCGATCGCCTTCGACAGCCATTTCGAGGCGATCGCCTCGCCATCGGCAAGGTTGGCGTTCATCATCTTGGCAAACAGCGTGTCGGGCCCGAAGATGCGCAGCAGGTCATCCTCGAGGCACAGGTAGAAGCGCGACAGGCCCGGATCGCCCTGCCGGCCCGAACGGCCGCGCAGCTGGTTGTCGATCCGGCGCGATTCGTGCCGCTCGGTGCCGAGCACGAACAGCCCGCCGGCAGCGATCACCTTCTGCTTCTCCTCGGCCACCTCGGCGCGGATGCGGGCGATCGCCGCCTCGCGCTCGGGCCCCTCGGGCATGTCCCTGAGTTCATCGGCGATGCGGAACTCGGCGTTGCCGCCAAGCTGGATATCGGTGCCGCGCCCGGCCATGTTGGTGGCGATGGTCACCGCCCCCAGCCGCCCGGCCTGGGCAACGATATGGGCTTCCTGCTCGTGGAAGCGGGCGTTGAGCACCGCGTGCTTCACACCTTCGCGCGTCAGATACTCGCTGAGCAGCTCGGATTTCTCGATCGAGACCGTGCCCACCAGCACCGGCTGGCCGAGCTGCTGCTTTTCCTTGATGACCTTGGCGATGGCGGCGAACTTGTCGGCGGTGTTCTTGTAGAACTGGTCGTCCTCGTCGATCCGCGCCACCGGCAGATTGGTGGGGATCTCGACCACGCCCATCTTGTAGATATCCCAGAACTCGGCCGCCTCGGTGGCGGCGGTGCCGGTCATGCCGGCAAGCTTGGGATACATGCGGAAATAGTTCTGGAAGGTGATCGAGGCGAGCGTCTGGTTCTCGGGCTCGATCCGCACCCCTTCCTTGGCCTCGACCGCCTGGTGCAGCCCGTTCGACCAGCGGCGCCCGTCCATCATCCGCCCGGTGAACTCGTCGATGATGATGACCTTGCCGTCCTTGACGATGTAGTCGGTATCGCGCCGCCGGGCGAAGTTGGCGATCAGCGCCTGATCGAGGTGGTGGACGACCTGGGTGTTCTCGACATCATAGAGGTTGCTGGTGGCAAGCAGACCCTTCTCGATCAGGATCTTCTCGACCTCCTCGATCCCCTCCTCGGTGAGCTGGACGCGCTTGACCTTCTCGTCGATGTCGAGCCACTCGCGCGGCACGGCCTTGGCCACTTCGTCGAGCGCGATGTAGAGATCGGACTTGTCGTCGGTCGGGCCGGAAATGATCAGCGGCGTGCGCGCCTCGTCGATCAGGATCGAATCGACCTCGTCGACGATGGCGAAGTTGAACGGGCGCTGCACCATCTGGCTGCGCTCGTGTTTCATGTTGTCGCGCAGGTAATCAAAGCCGAACTCGTTGTTGGTGCCGTAGGTGATGTCGGCGTTGTAGGCTTCGCGCTTTTCCTCCTCGGCCATGCCGGGCACGATCACCCCGACGCTCAGGCCAAGCCAGTTGTAGAGCCGGCCCATGTCCGCCGCGTCGCGCCGGGCGAGGTAGTCGTTCACGGTCACGACATGCACGCCCTTGCCCTCGAGCGCGTTGAGATAGACCGCGAGCGTGGCGGTGAGGGTCTTGCCCTCGCCGGTGCGCATCTCGGCGATCTCGCCGCGGTGGAGCACCAGCCCGCCGATCAGCTGCACGTCGAAATGGCGCATCCCGAACACCCGCACCGAGGCCTCGCGCACCGTGGCGAAGGCCTCGGGCAGGATGTCATCGAGGCTCGCGCCCTCGTCGATGAGGCCGCGCAGCTTGGCGGTCTGGGCCTTGAGCTCCTCATCGCTCATGGCCTGCATCTGTGGCTCGAGCGCATTGATCCTGGCGACGATCTTGCGCGCCGCCTTGATGTAGCGGTCATTGGCCGAGCCGAAGACCGACTTGATGATGGTATTGAGCATGGGCTGAACCCTTGATGGCATGCCCCCCATCTTGGGGGGCGTGAACGGATGGGACATTCTGGCAGGTGCGCGCGCCGGTCACACGAGGCAGGGCCTTGCGCGCGGCAAGGTGGGATGGCGCGATGCGCCTATTCGTGGGCGCGCTCGATCCCGATCAGCACCGGCAGGCGCAGCGCCGCAGGCGCGCGGCTGCGCGTGGGCAGCGCCGCGTGCTGGCGCGCTTCGCGAATGGTGGCCGGCGCACTTGCGGCCCGGGCGATCTCGCCGCCGGCCGCCTCCTGCCCGGCAGGCTCGGCCATGCCGGCATCGCAGGCGAGCGCCTCGGCCAGCGCCGGGGCAGCCGCCACCGCAGCCGGGCTGCCAAAGGCGGCAAGGCCGGTGATGAGGGCCAGAAGCGCAAACAAGTGCCGGGTCATTGCCCTGTCACATAGGCGCAGGCGCCGCTTTCGTCCACCGCCATTCGCCGATTTACTGTGCCGCCCCGCCCGCCTAGAGGCGGTGGCGCCATGGATATTGCCCGCTCGCCCCTCGCCCGTCCCTTCCCCGATCTGCCCGCGGTCGCTGGCGTGACCCTGCGCGTTGCCCGGGCCGGATACAAGGCCTGGGATCGCTGCGACCTGACGCTGGCCGAACTGGCCGAGGGCACGGCGGTGGCGGGCGTCTTCACCAAAAGCGCCTGCGCCTCGTCTGAGGTCGAACTCGGCCGCGCCCATGTCGCGCAAGGCCGCGCCCGGGCGCTGGTCGTCAATGCCGGCAATTCCAATGCCTTCACCGGCTGGCGCGGGCGCGCGGCGGTGGAGGCGATCATGGATCAGGTGAGCGCGGCGCTCGGCTGCCCGCGGGCGGAGGTGTTCGTCTCCTCGACCGGGGTGATCGGCGTGCCGCTGCCAGAGGACAAGGCCCGCGCCGGAATCGCCGCCGCGCTGGCTGCCCCGCCTTGCGGCTGGGAGGAGGCCGCCATTGCGATCGGCACCACCGACACCTTCCCCAAGGGCGCCCGCGCCAGCGCGATGATCGGGCCTACCCGGGTGGAACTTGCCGGGATCATCAAGGGATCGGGCATGATCGCCCCCGACATGGCAACCATGCTCGGCTACATCTTCACCGATGCCGCCATCGCCCCTGCCTTCCTGCAGGAGCTGTTGACGCGCGCCAATGCCGAGACCTTCTCCTGCATCACGGTTGATGGCGACACCTCGACCAGCGACACGGTGATGGTCTTTGCCACCGGCAAGGCCGGCAATGCCGTGATCGAGGGCTGGGACAGCCCCGGCGCCGATGCCTTTGCCGCGGCGCTCACCGCGCTGTGCCGCGACCTTGCACAGCTGGTGGTGCGCGACGGCGAGGGCGCGAGCAAGTTCATCACCATCCGCGTGACCGGCGCGGTGAGCGATGCCAGCGCGCGGCGCATAGGCCTTGCGATCGCCAATTCGCCGCTGGTCAAGACTGCGATCGCGGGCGAGGATGCCAATTGGGGCCGGGTGGTCATGGCGGTGGGCAAGGCGGGCGAGCCAGCCGACCGCGACCGGCTCTCGATCGCTTTCGGAGGCGTGTGGACGGCGCGCAATGGCCTGCCGGTCGAAGCCTATGACGAGGCGCCCGTGGCCGCGCATCTCAAGGGCGAGGAAATCGACATCGCGGTCGATCTTGGCCTTGGCGAGGGGCGCGCCACGGTGTGGACCTGCGATCTCACCCACGGCTACATCAGCATCAACGCGGATTATCGTTCGTGAGCGCGCTCGATCAGGAGATCCGCGCGCTCCTGCGCTTTGCCGCCGCGCGTTCGATGCTGCCGCGCTTTCGCAATCTTGCGGCGGGTGAGGTTGAACTGAAAGGCGAAGGCGATCCGGTCACCGTGGTCGACCGCGAGGTCGAGGCCTTCCTCACCGAGGCGCTCACCAGGCTCGCCCCTGGCGTGCCCGTCGTTGGCGAGGAGGCTGCCCACGCCGACAAGGCCGTGCTCGATCACCTCTCCGGCCAGTGCTGGATCATCGACCCGCTCGATGGCACCGCGAACTTTGCCGAGGGCAAGGCGCCCTTCGGCATCATCATCGCCCTTGCCGATGGGGGCGAGGCGGTGGCGGGGTGGCTCTATGACCCGGTGAAGGACCGCCTGTGCCATGCCCGCCGCGGTGAGGGCGCCTTCGTCAATGGCGCGCGGATCGCGGCGCGCAGCACCGGCAATCCCCGCCCGGTGGTGGCGGTGAGCCGCATCTTCCTGACTCCTGAGCAATCGGCGCTGGTCGATGCGAAGCTCGCCCCACATTACACCCTCACCGACATTCCGCGCTGCGCGGCCGAGCAATATCCGCGCCTTGCCCTGGGCGAAAACGACATTTCGAGCTTCAAGCGCACGCTCGCCTGGGATCACGCCGCGGGGGTCCTGTGGCTCAACGAGGCCGGCGGCAAGGCCGCACGCCTCGACGGCAGCCCCTACCGGGTCGACGAGGCGATGAGGCCCGGGCTGGTGGCGGCCGCCAGCCCGGCGCTGTGGGACGCGTTCATCGCGCGGCTTGGCGCCTAGGCGCTCACAGCGCGCTTTCGAGCCAGGCCTTGAGCTGGCTCTTGGGCGCCGCGCCCACCTTGCGCGCCACCGGCTCGCCGTTCTTGAACAGCACCATCAGCGGGATCGACTGCACCCCCATCTGCGCGGCGATGTCGGTGTTTTCCATGATGTCGATCTTGGCGATCTTGACCTTGCCGGCCAGCTCCTCGCTGATTTCCTCGAGCGCGGGGGCGATCATCTTGCACGGGCCGCACCAATCGGCCCAGAAATCGACCAGCACGGGGGTTTCGCTCTGCAGCACATCGGCGGCAAAGCTGGCATCGGTGACGTTGACGGTGGCCATATTCGTTCTCCTTGTTGCGGCCAGAATAGGGGGCGAGGCAAAGCCATTGCAATCTGGGCCTGCGCGCTTTTCACACAAGATCCCCCGCTGGCAAGGATTGCTGCGCTGCCTCAAAGCCCTGCTTGTGCGCCGCGAGCAACCCCGGCGGCAGGGCAAAGAGCACTGGGGTATGGGTGTAGAGCACCCCGGCCTCGACCTCGCGCCCCGGATAGATCGCCTCGAGCGCGGCGACATAGGCGGCCATCTGGCGCAAGGTGGGCGGCGGGATCGCCTCGGGGCTCTCGGGCGGGCGGCGGGTGGTTTTGAAATCGACCACGGTGATGCGCTCGGGCGCGATCAGCAGCCGGTCGGCAGTGCCGGCGATCACCACGCCGCCAACCGTGGCGGCAAGCGGCACCTCGGCGAGCGCCTCGGGGCCGAAGATCGCGGCAAAGCGCGGATCGGCGATCACCTCCAGCGCCGCCGCGGCGATCTCGGCGCGCAGGGCTTCGTCAAGATCGCCCGCCTGGCGCTCGAGCCAGGCCGCCGCCGCTGCAGTCCGCTCGGGCACGGGCACCTCGGGCAGGCGCTCGAGCAGGCGGTGGATCAGGCTGCCGCGCCGCGCGGCGTGCGCCAGCGCGCCTTCGGGCAGGGGCGGTGCCGCCCCGCTCTCCTCGCCCGCCGCTGACGGGGCAAGCGGACGCGGCGGGCGCGGCTCGGGGCCGATCGGGCGGGTGAGCCAGGCCGGCAGATCGGGGAGCGGCGCCGGTGTGGCGACGCCGCCGCCAGCCTCGGCCGCGGTGAGCGGCGCAGCGCGCGTACCCAGCTCCTTGCGCCAGCCCCAGACAGGATCATCCAGCACCTCGCCCACAAACAGCGGAGCGAGCCGGGCGTGCCAACTGTCCGGATGTGCCCCGCCCTGCCGTGCCGCCGCCTTGCCGAGCGAGCCGCCGATGAACAGCGCTTCCTCCGCCCGGGTGAGCGCGACATAGAGCAGCCGCCAATGCTCGGCGAGCGCGGCGCGCTCGGCTGCCGCGGCGGCCTCGGCCAGCTTTCCTGCGCGCGCCTCCTTGGGGAGCGGCGGGATCGGCACCATCCGCGCCCGATCAGGCTCGAGCCCCAGCGGATCGTCAGCCAGTTCGAGCGCGTCGGGATCGCCGGGCGGTGCGGCGGCATCGGCTAGGATCACGATCGGCGCCTCCAGCCCCTTGGCGCCGTGCACCGTCATCACCCGCACCAGCCCGCGCGCGGCATCGGCATCGCGCTTCACATCGCCGCTGCCGGCATCGAACCAGGCAAGGAAGCCCGCTAGGCTCGGCCAATGCGCGGCCTCATAGGCAAAGGCGGCGTTGATGAGCTCATCGAGCGGGTCATTGGCCTCGCCCCCAAGCCGCGCGACCAGCCTTGCCCGCCCCTGCCACGGGCCGTTGAGCAGCCAGGCGATGAGCGCCTGCGGGGTCTGGAAATCGGCAAGGCGCAAGAGCGCGCGCAGCTTTTCTGCCACCGCGGCCACCGCCGGGGGCGCCTCGGGCCGGCGCAGATGATCCCACAGGCCGACATTTTCGGGCCGCGGGACATGGGCAAGCAGATCGTCCTGGCTCCAACCAATGAGCGGTGAGGCCAGCAGCGCAGCAAGGCTCAGATCATCGCGCGGCTGGGCAGCAAAGCGCAGCGCGGCGAGCACGTCGCGCACCGCCAGCGGGGCGCCAAGCCGCAGCCGATCCACCCCGGCCACCGGCACGCCGCGGGCGTGGAGCTGGGCCACGATCTGCGCGGCGAGTTCCTTGCGGCTGCGCACCAGCACCATGATATCGCCCGGCCCGGCATGGCGCCGGTAGCCCTTTTCGAGCACGAAGGGCTCCTCGAGGCTGACCCAGCGGCGCACCTGTTCGGCGATATGTTCGGCGAGCAGGGTATCGTGGCGTGGCAGCCAGTCGCGCGCGGCACCCTGCGGGGGGCTTTCCGCCTCATCCCCGCCCTCACCCTCGCCCTCGCCGTTCTCGGGCACCACCGGCGGCCACAGCGTCACCAGCCCCGGGCGCGCGGCCCCCTCGTGCGGATCGGGCGCACGCTCGAGCCCGAAGGCGGCATGGCCGAGCGCTGCGATCATGCGGTTGACGAAATCGAGCACCCCATGGGAACTGCGGAAGGATCGGCCAAGATCAAGATCGCGCCACTCGGGCAGGCGGCGGTTGGTGCGGCTCTGCTCGATGCCCGCGCGCGCGGAGAGCACCCGCGCCTTGATACGCTCACGCGCGCGGGCGAAGTTTTCCGGGCTGGTGCCCTGAAAGCCGAAGATCGCCTGCTTGTAATCGCCCACGGTGAAGATGGTGCGCAGCCGATCCCCGCGCGCGCCTTCGCCGCTGAAGAAATCGTCGATCAGCGCCTCGACGATATCCCATTGGCTGCGGTTGGTGTCCTGGGCCTCGTCGATGAGGATGTGATCGAAACGGCGATCGAGCTTGTAGCGGATCCAGTCGGCTGCCTCGGACTGGCCGAGCAGCATGGCGGCCTTGCGGATCAGATCGGCAAAATCAACCAGCCCCTCATGCGCCTTGCGCGCCTCCCAGCCAAGCGCAAAGGCGCGCCCGATGGTGAGCGCATCGCCGAGCACCCCGGCGCAGGTGAGCAGGGCATGGCGGGCTTCAACCTCGGCGAGCGCGGCGGCCACTTCCTCCTGGCGCTCGGTGAACCGGGGATCGTGCTTCGCCGCCCCCTCCATCTTGCGCGGCGTGCCATCGGCCTTGAGCAGGGTCTTGCGAAAGCCCGCCGCCACGGCGGGGCGCCTGTCGTGATCGCAGGCCAGCCAGTCGCGGATGAAGGCCGCGGTCTCCTGCCCGGTCTTGGCCTTCCACGCCGCGAGCGCGGGCAAGAGGGCGATGAGGGCGTGATCGGGAAAGACATCGGGGTGAAGCGGCGCATTGGCCCAGTGCGCGTCGGCATCGGCGGGGATCCCGAGCAACTGGTTCACCCGCGCGCCGATCGGCCCCTGCCAGGCCGCAGGCCCGTGCCACAGCTCATGCGCATCGGCCATGCGCATCAGCCAGCGCTGCAAGGCGCCCGGATCGCTGCGCAGGGTAAAGCGCCTGAGCGCACCAAGCAGCGCTTCATCGCCCGTCTGCTCGGCGGCTTCGACCAGCTCGGTCAGCACCGCGCGCGCCAGCAGGTCGCGCTGGCGATCATCCATCACGCGGGTGCCGGGGGCGAGCCCGGCCTCCTCGGGGAAATGGCCAATGAGGAACTGGGAAAAGGCGTGGATGGTGTCGATCCTGAGGCCCCCGCCGGGGCAATCGAGCACGCTCGCAAACAGGCTGCGCGCGCGGGCGATGGTGGCAGGGTCTTCGCCCGCACCGAGATAGCCGAGCTCTTTGGCCAGCACGGTCTCGGGCAGGCGCACCCAGCGGGCGAGCACGGCGTTGATGCGGTTTGCCATCTCCGCCGCCCCGGCCTTGGTGAAGGTGAGGCACAGGATCTGCGCGGGCCCCACATCCTCCTCGAGCAGCAGCCGCAAGACCCGGGCCGAGAGCACCTGGGTCTTGCCCGTCCCGGCCGAGGCCGAAAGCCAGACATTGGCCTTGGGATCGGCGGCGGGCCGCTGGTTGCCAGCAAGCGGATAGACCGCGCCGCTCATGCCCCGCCCCCGCTGCCCATCAGCCGCGGCAGCCATTCCTCGAGCCGCATCAGGTGATCATATTCGTTATAGCCCTTGTAATCGGGGTTCTCGCGCGCGGTGAAGGGCGCGCGGCCACGGATGAAGCGGGTGATCGCCTCCTCGAGCCGCGCGGCGTGGAACGGGAGATAGTCCTCGGGCGCAAGCCCCGTGCGCGCCTGGCCCTCCTTCATCGGGGTCTCGACATAGCCAAAGCCATCGTCCTTGCGCGCCCGGCCGAGCGACCAATATTCAAACCGGCGCGCCGTGCCCGTCACCACCAGGCCGTCGCGCACGAAGCGACCCTGCCCGGCGATGAGGCCGAGGAGGCCGAGCTGGAGCGCATAGCCGGCCAGCACCTGCGGCTTGGACGGCGGCTGGCCGGTCTTGTAATCGACGATGGCAAGGCTGCCATCGGGCAGGCGGTCGATACGGTCGGCCCGGCCTTTGACCTTGACCCCCAGGAACGTCATCTCGCCCTCGATCTCGCTCGCCAGCACCTCGCGGCCCTCGGCCTCGGCCGCTGCGATCCACCCGGCAAAGCGTTCGAGCGCATCGATCAGGCGCGGCTGCCACAGCGCCCGGAACAGCGGGTGCACCTCGGCCGCGGCAAATTTGGCCTCGGCAAAGGGGCCGATCGCCAGCGCCTCAAGGTCGGCGCCGGCAGCGGCGCGGGCCTGGTGCCACTTGTCGAGGATGCGGTGCACCAGCGTGCCGCGCAGCGCCGGATCGGCAAAGGGATCGGCGCCAAGCGGCTCCATGCGGCTGAGGCGCAGGATCGCCTGGGCATAGAACTGGTAGGGATCGCCCAGCAGCCGGTCGAGCGCGGTGACCTTGAGCGGCACGTCGCGCAGCGCCGGGGCCGGATCGGGCGCCGGGCGGGGATAGGGCGGCGCGGGCTCCTGCACCCGATCAAGCCGGGGGAGCAGCGCGGGGATCGCGGTTTCGCAGGCGTCCTTGGCGAGCTTCTCGCCCAGCAGCGCCTCGACCCGCAGCAGGAAGCGCGAGGGCCGCGTCGGCCCCTCGGCATCGCGCAGGGCGCGGCTCAGCACCACCTCGGGCGCGCCCATGCAGCCGGCCAGATCATGCGCGGCAAGCCCGATGCGAAACTCCGCCCCCGGAACCCCGAGCGCGCGCAGCACCGGCGGGGCAAGCAGCGCGTCGGCCGCCGGGGGCTGCGGCCATGACCCTTCGTTGAGCCCGGAGCAGATGACGAGATCGGCCCGGGCCATACGCGCTTCGAGAAGGCCGTAGATGGCGACGCGCGGATGGCCACCATAGCCGGGGCGCACCGCCACCTCGTCCATCGCATCGCGCAGGATGCCGGCGAGATCGGCGGTCTCGATGATGGTGCCAAGCGCGCTGGCCGGGGCGCGCCAATCCTCGATCAGGCTGCCGAGCGCGCGGCCATCCTCCTTGGCCCACAGCGCCGCGCCCGCAAGGCTCTCCGCCACGCCGGCAAGGCGGGTGAGCGCCTCGGCGAGCGGGATCGTTTGGGGCCAATCGACAAGCGGCGCGATCTGCGCCTCGGCCTCGGCCCACCAGCGTGCCGCCCCAGCCCTTGCCGACAGCGCCCGCAGCGGCGCCAGCCCCGGCGCGAGCGCGCGGCCGCGCAAGGCCGCATCGAGCGCGCGCAGGCCTACCAGCCAATCGCGCCGCGCCTCGCCCTCGGCACGCACCAGCGGATGGGCGAGCGCGGCGACCAGCACTTCGGCCGCCGGGCCTTCGGCGGCGAGTCTGGCGAGAAGGCCGAAGAGACGCCCGGCGGGGGTGAGCGACAGCGGCTGGCCGGCGCTGTCGTCAGCCGCGATGTTCCAACGCGAAAGGTGCTGCACCACCCGGCGCGCCAGACCCCGATCGGCAGTGACCACGGCGATGCGCTTTGCCGGCTGCGCGAGCGCCTCGCGCACCAGCATGGCGATCGCCTGGGCCTCGATCTCGATCGTCGGGCTGGTCAGCAGCCGCACGCCCGAGAGCCGCCGCGCCTCGGCCGGAAGGCTGGCCCAGCTGCGGCTGGCCTCGGGCGGCAGGAACAGCGCCGAGATTGCCCGCGCGCGCGCCGGGGGCGCCGCGGCGATCCCGCGGCGGTGCCAGGGCCGCACCTCGGCGCGGTTGATGCCCATGCGGTTGAGCAGCAGCTTCAGGTGATATTGCGGGTGGGTGAGCGCATCACCGGGAGCGAACACCGGCCCGCCCGGCTCGGCGCTCGCCCCGGCAAGGCCGAGCTCCTCCCAGGCGGCATCGTCCATCTGCACGTCAAGATCGGGCAGCACCACCGCGCCATCCGGCAATTGCGCCACCACCTTGAGCAGCCGCGCCAGCGCCGGGGCGGCGCTGGTCACCCCGGCGGCGATCACCGGGTGCGGCGGGGGCGCTGTGCGCCAGCGCTCCGCCGCGCGGGCAAAGAGGAGATTGCGCCGCGTGGCGGCATCAACCTCGCCGCGCTCTGCCAGCTCGGCCTGCCAGCGCGCCTGCACCCGGGCAAAGAGGCGGATCGAACGCTGCCAATGAACGGCAAGATCGCCCATCTGGTCGAGCACCGCGGGCGCGAGCAGGTCTTCAGGCTGCTTGTCCTCGACCAGCAGGCGATCGACGGTGCGCGCCATCTCGCGCGCGAGGTTGAGCCGGGCGCGTCCGGGCAGGGGCGCAAGGCCCTCCTCGGCGCGCTCGGCCGCGATCAGCCGGGCGAGCGCGAGCAGGCGGTGGAGCGGATCGCAGGCCGGGGGAATGTCGGCCGCGCCAAGCGGATCGAGCAGCGCGCCGAGCTTCTCGTCGAGATCAAGATCGCCCACCGTCACCATGCGCGGCATGAGCAGGCCCGCTTCGCCCGCCTCCCCGGCATGGCGGATGAAGGCCTCGGAGAGCGTGCGCGCGGCGCGCTGCGAGGGCACCAGCAAGGTCAGGCGGGCAAGGCCGAAGCCCTCCTCGCGGTAGCGCGGCACCAGCCCTGCCACCAGCGCATCGGCAAAGCCGCGGTGCGCGGCGATGGTATAGACGCGCAGGGCCCCCGGGCGCGGTTCAGCCACGTTGGAGCGCCTCCTCGGTCGGGCGGATCGCCGCGGGGGTGCCGACCTCGAACCACAGGCCGGTAAAGGACAGGCCATAGAGCCGCCCCTCGGCGATCGCGCGGTCCCACAGGATATTGGTCGAGAACGGCCCCTGCGGCACCTCGCGCAGCAGGCGGTGGCTCACCAGCTGGATGCCGGTGAAGATGAAGGGGGCGATGCGCCCGTCACGCCGGCGGGACAGGCGCCCGAGCGGGTCCATGTGAAAATCGCCCGGGCCGACAAAATTGGCCGCGCGGGTGTGCGGCACCACCAGCAGCAGCGCGTCCATGATTGCCGGGTCCCAGCGCTGCGACAGATCGAGAAAGGCGTTTCGCGGCCCATCGAGCCAGATATTGTCGGCATTGAGCGCGAAGAAGGGATCGGGCAGCAGCGGCAGGGCCTTGGCCATCCCGCCCCCGGTCTCGAGCAGGCAAGCCCGCTCGTCCGAGATCGTCACCTTGGGCGTTGCGCGCGCCAGCACATGGGCCTCGAGCGCATCGGCAAGATAGTGGACATTGACCACCGCCCGCGCCACCCCGGCCTCGGCGAGGCGATCCAAGGCATGGTCGATCAGCGCCTTGCCCGCCACCCGCACCAGCGGCTTGGGCTGGGCGGCGGTGAGCGGGCGCATCCGCTTGCCGAGGCCGGCGGCGAGCACCATCGCCGTGTCAGAGGCAAGCGCGGCACGGCTCATGGCAACATCGCCCCATTGGCGGCGCGCAGGGCAGGCGGGATATTGGCATCAAACCAGCGCGCCACGGGCGCGAGCGCCGGGTGGGCGAGATCGCGCTCGAGCGCTGCCCACACCCGCGGGATCAGCGCGAGATAGCGCGGCTTGCCATCGCGCACCTTGAGCCGGGTGAAGATGCCGACGATCTTGGCGTTGCGCTGCGCCCCGAGCCGGGCATAATCGGCGTGGAAATCCGCGCTGTCCGCCCCCGTATGCGCGGCATAATGGGCAAGCATCGCTGCTTCGAGCGGCGCGGGCACATCGCGCCGCGCGTCCTGCAGCAGCGAGACGAGATCATAGGCCGGGTGGCCCACCAGTGCGTCCTGGAAGTCGATCAGCCCCTGCGGCGCGCCGGGCTGGCCACCCAGCAGCATGATGTTCTCGGCGTGATAGTCGCGCAGCACGGTGACCCCGGGCTGCTGGCGGGCGACAAGCGGCGTGAGCACCTCCTCCCAGGCCGCGGCAAAGCCCGCCGTATCCACCTCCAGCCCCTGCGCCGGGCAATACCATTCGACAAACAGCGCCGCCTCGCGCTGATAGGTCGCCATGTCATAGGGCGGGAACGGCCCGGGCGGCAGGCGATGGAGCGCCGCCAGCGCCGCAACCGCGGCCTCATAGGCGGCACGCTCGTGCCCGGGATGGGTCTCGAGCCAGTCGCGCATCCGGTCATTGCCGAAGTCCTCGGTCAGCACGAAGCCGGCCTCGGGCGCGGCGGCAAGGATCGCGGGCGCGCGCATCCCGTGCGCCGAAAGCCAGCGCGCCACCGCGAGGAAGGGCGCCGGGTCCTCGTGCGGCGCCGGGGCGTGCATCAGCATCGCGCGCGCGCCATCGCTGCGGCTGATGCGGAAATAGCGCCGGAACGAGGCATCGCCGGGCAGCGGGCTGATGGCGGCCCCTTCCCAGCCGGCTTCGGCCAGAAACGCGGCAAGGCCATCAGGGAGCGTGTTCATGGCATGCGCCCTAGCCAATCGGCCCCGCCGCGGGCAATCGCAATCCGCCCGCCCGCGCCGCTTTCCCCCACCATTTCCAGCCGGATCGCAAGGCAGGCAGGTTCATGCGCAAAGCCGCCGGCATGATCGGGCCATTCGGCGATCAGCACCGCGCCCTCGCGATATTCCTCAAGCCCCAGTTCGGCACATTCCTCGGGCCCTTCAAGTCGGTAGAAATCGGCATGGACCACCGGCAGGCGCAGCGGCGGGGCAGGATAGGTCTCGATGATGGTGAAGCTTGGTGAAGGCACTTCGCCGACGTGGCCAAGCGCGGCGATGATCGCCCGGGCAAGCGTGGTCTTGCCCGCGCCGAGGCCCCCTTCGAGCGCAACCACGTCGCCCGGCCGCAGCCGCGCCGCGATCGTGGCGCCATAAGCGGCCACGGCGGCAAGGTCGGGCAAAGGCGTGCGGGTCTCGCGCAAGGCCGGCAGCTCCTAGGGCAGGCGGATGGTCGCGGTGGTGCCCGCGCCCTCGCGGCTGACGATCTCGAGCGTGCCCTCGTGCGCGGCGATGAGCTGGCGCGCGAGCGGGATGCCGAGCCCGCTGCGGCGCTCGGGCGCCCCCTCACCCCCTTGCGCGCGGGCAAGCTCGGCCGCGCTCATGCCCCGGCCATTGTCGGTGATGACGATCTCCACCCCCATGGCGCTGCCCTCGGGCGCCTTGCGCAGCTCGATCACGATCCTCCCCCCCGCGGGCGTGCCGGCGATGGCATTGTCGACGAGATTGCCGATCGCGCGGCCAAGCTGGCGCGGATCGGCCTCGATCACCCGCCCGCGGCGCCCCTTGAGATCGAGGCTGAGGCCGGCGGCAATGATCGCCTGCTCGCGCGCGCGCACCAGCGTGGTGAGGAGAGCAAGCAGATCGAGCCGCTCCTTGCGGATCGGCAGGAGGCCGGCCTCGCTTTGCGAAAGGTCGAGCACGTTTTCCACCTGCTCGGTGAGCCGCGCCACCGCGGCGAGGATGGCATCGAGAAACTCCCCGGCCTGCTCGGGGCCGCTGGCCGCGCCCGCCTTGAGCAGCTCGGCATAGCCGGCGATGGTGGTGAGCGGGGTGCGGAACTCGTAGGACATGTTGGCAAGGAAGCGCGCCTTGACCGCATCGGCCTCCTCGAGCGCGGCAGCGCGTTCGCGCAGCGCCTGCTCGGCCTTCTGCGAATCGGTGATGTCGAGCACGGTCAAAAGGCCATTGCCATCGGGCAGCGGGATCCCGGCAAAGCGCAGGGTGCGCCCATCGGCGAGCGCCACCTGACCGCCCTTCTCGCGCCGGTCGAGCGTGGCGGCGCGCACCGCCGCCCCGATTTCGGCAGCTTCTGCGGGCCGGGCAAGATTGGCGCTGATCGCGCCCAGCAGTTCCTCGGCGCTGGGATGGGCATCGAGCAGTTCGGGCGGCAGGCCCCAGGTGCCGGCAAAGCTGCGGTTCCACAGCTGCACCGAGCCATCAAGCGCGAAGATCGCCAGCGCCTCGAACAGGCTGTCGAGCGTGGCGGTGCGGGTGCGAAGCAGGGTATCGCGCACCGCCGAGAGCTTGAGGCTCTCGGTGCGGTCCTCGGTGATCAGCACCAGCCCGCCATCGGGCATGGGCTGGGCGACCACGCGCAGATGGGTGCCGCCGGGCAGCGGCCATTGCTCCTCGATGCTCTCGCGCAGCTCGAACCAGCCCAGCCGCTCACGCCGCCACTCGGGAAAATCGCGCACCTCTGGGGTGTGCCCGCCCTCGCGCGCTTCGGCGAGGAAGCGGTCGAACGGCGTGCGCGCCTCGAGCGCCTCCTCGCTGAGCGCGAACAGGCGGCGGAACGGCAGGTTGGCAAAGGCGAGGCGCTCCTCGGGGTCGAACAGCGCCACCCCGACCGAGAGCTGATCGAGCATCGCCCGCTGCGCCTCGCGGAAGGCGCGGAAGGCGCGCGCCACCTGCTGCTGTTCCTCGATGTCGATGGCATAGCCAGCCACGCCCTCCTTGCCGAGCGGCATTTCGCTCACCCGCAAGGTGCGGCGGGCACCGTGGAGCGTGGCGGCAACGATGCGCTCGGACTTGTCCTGCCGCGCGAGCGCGGCGCGGGCGATCTCGGCGGGCGCGCGCCCGTCCTCGGGCTCGAGCAACTCGATCTGCTGCTCGACCACCTCGGCGGCGCTGGCTGCACCCACGGCATCGACATAGGCCTGGTTGACGAGCTGGAGCGAAAGGTCTGGCCCGCGGAACCACATCGGCGTGGGCGCAGCCTCGATCAGGCCGACGAGCGCGGCAAAATCGCTGGTGGCGCGCGCCGCAGCCGTGCGCAGGCGGGTGAGTTCGGCGTGGCTTTCGGTAAAGTCGAAAACCCACACCAGCGCCGCCCCGCCGGGCGAGACCTGCGGATCGGCCAGCGTGCCGTGGAACATCAGGCTGCGCGCCCCGCCCACCGGGCTTGCCACAATGCGGAAGGGCGCGGCGCTTTTCTGGGTGGTCTGAATCTTCGCCCAGAGCCGATCGAGCTCGGCCTTGGCAAGCCCGCCGCCCGCCGCCTCGCCCTCGGGCGCGGCAAGCTCGCTCAGATAGGCGGGCATGGCATCGAGGCCGAGCATCCGGGCCAGCCGCTCCGGCCCCTCGATCCGGCCATCGACCCGCACCAAGAGCGGCACCGCCGGGGTGACATCGAGCAGCGCCTGCATCCGCCTGAGGCTCGCCTTGAGCGTGCGGGCACGCCGCAGCGAGGCGCTGGCGCGCAGCACCACCACGCCCGCCCCCGCCGCCCAAGCGGCGAGCACCAGCGCGATCAGCACGAGCGAAAGCGGCGAAAGGCTCATCCCGCCACCGCTATGCCGAGCCGCGCGCCAGTGCAACGCCCGAGCGGGTGCGGTGTGCGGCCCAAGCCCACCAAGCCCGCGCGCGCACCGGCGCGGCGATCAATAGCGATAGTGATCGGGCTTGAACGGCCCTTCCGGCTGCACCCCGATATAGGCGGCCTGCTTGGGGGTGAGCTTGGTGAGCTTCACCCCGAGCTTTTCGAGGTGCAGCGCGGCGACCTTCTCGTCGAGGTGCTTGGGCAGCACATAGACGTCGTTGTCGTATTCGTGCGACTTGGTGAACAGCTCGATCTGGGCCAGCGTCTGGTTGGTGAAGCTCGCGCTCATCACGAAGCTGGGGTGCCCGGTGGCACAGCCAAGGTTCACCAGCCGCCCCTTGGCCAGCACGATGATCGACTTGCCATCGGGGAAGGTGACGAGATCGGTGCCGGGCTTGATCTCCTTCCACTCGTAGTTCGACAGCGCCGAGATCTGGATCTCGCTGTCGAAGTGGCCGATGTTGCACACGATCGCCATCGGCTTCATCGCCATCATGTGCTCGGCGGTGATCACATCCTCGTTGCCGGTGGCGGTGACGAAGATGTCGGCGCGCTTGACCGCCTCTTCCATGGTGACGACCTCGAAGCCGTCCATCGCCGCCTGGACCGCGCAGATCGGGTCGATCTCGGTCACCATCACCCGCGCCCCGCCATCGCGCAAGCTGGCGGCCGAGCCCTTGCCGACATCGCCATAGCCGGCAACGCAGGCAACCTTACCGGCCAGCATCACGTCCGTGGCACGGCGGATCGCGTCAACCAGCGATTCCTTGCAGCCATAGAGGTTGTCGAACTTGGACTTGGTGACCGAGTCGTTCACATTGATCGCCGGGAAGGGCAGCTTGCCCTGCCTGGCGATCTGGTAGAGCCGCATCACCCCGGTGGTGGTCTCCTCCGAGACGCCCTTGATGTTCCTGACGGTGCGGGTGAGATAGCCCGGCTTGGCCGCGACGAAGGCCTTGAGCGCGCGCTGGAACTCGATCTCCTCGGCATTGCCGGGCGCGGGCAGCTCCTCGCCCGCCTCGATCCGCGCGCCCCACAGGGCAAACATGGTGGCATCGCCGCCATCATCGAGGATCATGTTGGCGGTAAGATCAGGATCGGCCTCGCTCGACCAGTCGAAGATGCGCCCGACATAATCCCAATATTCGCCCAGGGTTTCGCCCTTCACGGCAAACACCGGGATGCCCCGCGCGGCGATCGCGGCGGCGGCGTGATCCTGGGTGGAAAAGATGTTGCAGGTGGCCCAGCGCACCTCGGCCCCCAGCGCCACCAGGGTCTCGATCAGCACCGCGGTCTGGATGGTCATGTGCAAGGAGCCGGTGATGCGCGCGCCCTTCAAGGGCTGCGAGGGGCCATATTCCTCGCGCAGCGCCATGAGGCCGGGCATCTCGGTCTCGGCGATCATGATCTCGTCGCGGCCGAAGGGGGCAAGCGCGATGTCCTTGATCACATATTCATGGGTCGGGGTGGCGGCGAGGGTGGCCATTGTCTGCTTCTCCTGGGCACATGTGGGCACACGCACAGGCGTGTTGGGGTGCTCTTGGCAAGGCCCCTAGCGGCAGGGCGGAGCAGAGGCAAATATAAACTTATCTTTATATGTCTATTTGTTGCCCTGCGCCCGCGCGCACGATAGGAAGCGCGCAATCCAACACCCCTCATGCAAGGATGCGACGATGACCATTGCCGTTGGCGACAAGCTTCCCGATGTCACCCTGATCAAGGCCACGCCCGAAGGGCCGCAGCCGGTCAAGACCAGCGAATATTTCGCCGGCAAGCGCGTGGCGCTGTTCTCGGTGCCGGGGGCCTTCACCCCCACCTGCTCGGCCAAGCACCTGCCCGGCTTTGTCGAGAAGGCCGCAGAGCTCAAGGCCAAGGGGGTGGACGAGATCGTCGGCACCGCGGTCAATGATGCCTTCGTGATGAACGCCTGGAACAAGGCCGCCGGCAGCGAGGACATCACCATGCTCGCCGATGGCAATGGCGAATTCGCCGAGGCGCTGGGCCTGACCATGGATGCCTCGGGCTTCGGCATGGGCAAGCGCGGGCAGCGCTTCTCGATGGTGGTGAACGACGGCGTGGTCGAGCAGCTCAATGTCGAGGCGCCGGGCGATTTCAAGGTCTCGAGCGCCGAATACATGCTCGGCCAGCTCTGAGGCCGCGATCGGGACGGGGCGGTGCGGCGCGCCGCCCGCCCCTTCATCACGCGGCGCCGCGCCTCAGGTGAGCGGCGGGGCACCCGCCGCCACCCACAGCGCCAGCGCTGCCGCAATCGCCGCTGCGCCAAGGCCGCGCGACCAGGGCGTGGGGCCGATCCCGGCGACGCCGGCCAAGGGCGGGCGATCCCCGCTCAGCATCGGGCTGAGCAAATCCTCGCCCTTCACCGCATAGAAGGTGATCGCCGCCAGGTGCAGCGCAGCCAGAGCGGCGATCACCCAGAAGAAGCTCTCGTGGATTTGGGTGATGGCATCGGCGGTCCGCACCCCCACCAGCGGGTTCAATGGCCCGGTCGTCCCGTCAAAGGGATCGCCGGCAAAGAGGCCGAGGCTGACCTGCAACAGCATCGCGCCGAGCAGCGCCATGGTGCTCCACCCGCCGAGCGGCGAATGGCCGATGGCAGGCCCAGCCGCCTTGTCACCGCGCAGATAAGCGCGCACCGCGCGCGGCCCCTTGACGAACTGGGCAAAGCGCGCGGTTGCCGGGCCAAGAAAGCCCCACAGCAGCCGGAACGTCAGCAGCCCCAGCAGCACCAGCCCGAGGCGCTTGTGGAGGGCCCATTTCTCGTTCTCGGCCGTCCACCACAGCGCCGGGATGAGAATCGGAAAGCTCCAGTGGACAAGGCGCAGGAAAGGATCCCACACCCGCACATCGCGGGGCCGTCCCGGCGCGGCGCCGTGCGCCTCTGCCATCGGCGGGCCTATTTCTTGTCGTCCTTGCGGAACTGGTCGTGGCAGCCCTTGCACGCCCCGCCCATGGCCATCGCCTGGGCGCCGACCGCGGCCTTGTCACCGCCGGGGGCAAGGCTGGCGAGCTTGGCGCTCTCATCGACCAGCTTGGTCGCGGCGGCCTTGAAGGCCTCGGGCTTTTCCCAGATCGCCGGCAGGGCCTCGGTCTTGAAGCCATCGGCGGTGCTGGTGCCGGCGGGGAAATGGCCCTCGATCTTCATCGCCCGGGCGTTGATGTCACTGGCGCTGGCGGCGATCAGGGCAAAATCGGGCGCGTCCTTCTCCAGCTCGCCGCGCACCGCCTTGAAGGCCTTGCCGATCGCCTCGAAATTCTCCTCGCGCTCCTTGACCACGGCGGCAAGGTCAACCGCCGCGCCGGGTTCACCCGCGGCAGCGGCCGCAGGGGTTTCCGCCGCCTCCGGCGCTTCTGACGGGGTCTCGCTCGAGCAGGCGGCAAGCGCGGCGGCGAGAGCCGCAGCAGCAACGAGGCGGGGGGCAGGGATGCGCGTCATCGTGGCTCTCCTCGATCAGGGCCGCGCGGCGACAGGGCTGCCCGCGCGGCGCATGCCAAGCCCAAGACATGGCCCCTGCCCCACCGATTCGCCAAGCAAAAACGGGCGCAAGAAGGGGCGCCCCCGCGAGGCGCCGCCTTGCTTGCGCCGCTGAAAGCGCGGATGCGCGCGCCGGCGATCAGCTCTCGCGGCCGGCGGGGCTGCGGCTGGCCTCGGCCAGAAGGGCGCTGCGATCCTGCTCGACCAGCGCGAGCATCGCCGCGTGGAAGCGGTCACGCTGCGCGGCCACCAGCTGGTCGATCGCCTTGGCCGAATTGCGGCACCAGCCGGGGGTCGAGCCGCTCACCACGTCATCGGCCCGCATCGCGCGGCGGGTCTGGAGCGTCTCGCCCACCTTGGCGGTGCGTTCGAGATCGAGCGAAGCGCTCCACTGGCAACGCAGGGTGCTCTGCCGCCCCGGGGCGGCGGCGGTGCCGAGCTGGCGCGTTTCCACCTTGACGCTGCCCGCATAATCGGCGGCGATCGGTCCTTCGGGGTGGGCGATCACCACCTCATGTTCGAGCGCGGCGGCGGGGGCGGCGAGGCACAGGGCCAGCGCCAGGGCGGGCAAGCTGAGCTTGGTCATTGCTGTTTCTCCTGCATGTTCCGGCCTTGACTGGCCGATAACCGGGCCGAGTCTAGCAAGGAGATTCGAGGATTCCAAGCCACAGGTGATGCAAAATAATCACATGCAAGCAAAATCTAGCATCCTGCAGGATCATGCAGATTGCGAGGTCAATAGCCCATCAGGCTCATCACCTCCTTGCGGCTGCGATCATCCTCGAGAAAGCAGCCGAGGATGCGGCTGGTGATCATCCCCACCCCCGGGGTCTTGACCCCGCGCCCGGTCATGCAGCCGTGCTGCGCCTCGATCACCACCGCCACGCCGTGGGGCTCGAGGTTGTCCCAGATGCACTGCGCCACCTCGGCGGTGAGGCGCTCCTGGATCTGCAGGCGCCGGGCATAGCCGTGGAGCACCCGGGCGAGCTTGGAGATGCCCACCACCTTGCTCTTGGGCAGATAGGCGATCGCCGCCTTGCCGATGATCGGGGCCATGTGGTGCTCGCAATGCGACTGGAAGGGAATGTCCTTCAAGAGCACGATCTCGTCATAGCCGCCCACCTCGGTGAACTGGCGGGTGAGGTGGATGGCCGGATCCTCGCGATAGCCCTCGCAATATTCGAGCCAGGCGCGCCCGACCCGCTTGGGGGTGTCGCGCAGGCCCTCGCGGCTGGGATCATCGCCCGCCCATTCGATCAGGGTGCGGATTGCCGCCTGGACATGCTCGGGCACCTCGGGCTTGCCCAGAGGGTTTTCGGGATCGAAGGCATCATCGTGATCATGGGCGCAAACATAGTTCATGGCCTTGGGTCTTTCTTCACGCATCGGCTCTTGCTGAGCCCCTCTCTCAAGTCGATCCCGTGGGTTTGAAACCACCGAGCGGCCAAGCCGTTCCGCCTGCGCGGGTTGGCCTGCCGCCGGGCGCCATGCGCGCCCCCACCTGCTTGCATATGGGGGCGCATGGGCGCATGTCACCCCCTGATGCTCAAGCAAAAGGGATGACGCCGCGTGCGCGAGCCTGACTGTGCCGAATTTGCCGCCGCGGCGCGCGCGGTGCTGGCCGGCCTGCCGCGTGCGCTGCGCGCCCCGCTCGCCGAGGTGGTGATCCGGGTCGAGGAATTTGCCACCCCCGAACAGCTCGCCGCGGTGGGGCTGGAGGATCGCTGGGAGCTGACCGGGCTTTATGAAGGCGTGGCGCTGACCGAGCGCTCGCAATGGGATGCCGAGCGCCTGCCACCGGTGATCACCCTGTTCCGCCAGCCGCTGCTCGCCGAAATGCGCGCAACCGGCGTGAGCTTTGCCGCGCTGGTGCGCCACGTGGTGATCCACGAGGCGGGGCACCATTTCGGCTTTTCCGACGATGACATGGCGGCGCTCGAGGACGCGGCCGGGGATTGAGGAACGCGGCGCATCCGCCCGCGCGCGTCATGATCCCCCAATAAAAAACCGGCCCCGAAGGTGCCGGTTTTTTATTGGCGCACTCGAAAGGATTACGCCGCCGCTGCGCGGCTGCGTCATCTCTGGCGGCCTTGCCGCCTGCGATTCCGAACTGGTCCGAACCTGTCATGATCCCCCAACAAAAAACCGGCCCCGAAGGACCGGTTTTTTGTTGGCGCACCCGAAAGGATTCGAACCTCTGACCCCCAGATTCGTAGTCTGGTGCTCTATCCAGCTGAGCTACGGGTGCGCGCTGAGCGGCGCCCTTTAGGCACCTCGCCCTGGCTTGGCAAGACCCATGTCGCCCGCACATGCGCTTTTTGCCCGCAGGCTCGCCGCCAGCACGACATCGAGCGGCGGCTTGGGCAGGCCGCGCGCCTCATCGGGCGTGAACCAGCCGATCGCCCCGCCCTCGCGCGCAGCAGGCACGCCCTGCCAGGCGCTGACAGTGTAAAGCAGGATGACGATGCCTGCCTGCCCATCCGCGGCACGGCCCTCGGCAAAGCCTGCCGGCACGCAATCGCCTGCATCGACCAGGATGCCGAGTTCCTCGGCCAGTTCGCGCACAAGCGATTCGGCAGGCATTTCATGGGCTTCAACCTTGCCGCCGGGAAATTCCCACAGCCCCGCATGGGCCTTGCCGGGCGGTCTTTGGTGCATCAGCCAGCGCCCATCGGCGCGCTGCAAGGCCCCGGCCACCACGGTGATGAAGCCCGGCGGGCTTGTCGGATTTTTTTCCATGCCCAAGCGCTTTCTCAACCTTTTCTTAACCCGCCTGTCCGATTCTCCGGCCATCAGGATGCAGGAGACAGGGGGACTCCCGATGGTGCCGCGTTTCATCAGAGAGCTGAGCGACGACGCTTCGGGCGCAACCGCGATCGAATACAGCCTGATCATTGCGCTTATCGCGCTGGCATCGCTCTTGACCATCCAGAGCGTTGCGGGGACGACCATCACCATGTGGAACGAAGTCGCAAGCCGGGTCGTGAGCGCAATCAGCGGCTCTTGAGCAGTCGAAGATCGGATTAGGGATTTCTCAAGAGTTGCTGATTAGACGAAAACTGTCGGATCGCCAGGGGGTGATCGGCACGGGTACGAAGACCAAACCAGGAGACTGCACATGACCTTCTTCAAGAATCTGCTCCGCGACGAACAGGGCGCCACCGCCATCGAATACGGCCTGATCGCCGCGCTGATCGCGGTCGCCGCGATCAACGCCATGACCGCCGTGGGCGGCGAAATCTCGAACACCTTCACCAAGGTGGATACCAAGCTGCAGCAAGCCAACACCAAGGCGTGATCTCAGCGCAAGCGAACGCGAACGGCGGGGCCCCAAGGCCCTGCCGTTTTCGTTTGTGCGCGGCGCCCGCAAGTGCTCGCACGCGCCGCGAATTTCAGCGCGCGCGCACCACCAGCTTGACCTTCTGCCCCGGCACCACCTCCTCGCGGGCCGAAAGCCCGTTGAGCACCCGGAAGCGTTCCTCCTGCGCGTCCGGATAGGCCATCTGCCGCGCGAGGCTGGCCACGCTGTCCCCGCGCGCCACCGTCACCACCCGGATCTGCCGCGGCACCACGCTCGCCGCCTCGCGCTCGCCGATGCGCCGCATCGATTGATACATGCCCTCAAACACCCCCGCGCGCCCCGCCGGGGTGATGGTGGCGAAATGATAGGCCCTGTCGCGCGCGAATTCATAGGCGAACACCGTCACGTCCACCGGGCTGCGTCCGCTCATCACCCGCGCACTGCCATAGGCCGCCGGTAGGCCGTTCACCGTGGTGCGCACCACCTCGCTCGGCGCAAGGCGGCTGTTCTGCCCGCCCAGCGCCGCAAAGGCCGCGCGCACATAGGCATCGAGATTGCCGTTGTAGGGCGCCAGCGTCAGCTGTCCCTGCCCGCCCTGGCCCTGGATGCTCACCGCGCGGGTGCCGTTGACCATGTAGAAGCCCTGGGGCGCGGTGAAGGCAAAGCGCAGCTCGGGATGGATGAAGGTGCTGCCCTCGATCAGCCCCTGGGCCGGATCGTCACCATAAAGCAGCCCGTCGATGCGGGTGAGGAAGGTGTCGCGGTTGGTGATGCCGCCACTGCCCGCCGCATTGGCCTTGGCCAGCGCCCCCTGCACCCGGCTGGCCGGATCGGGATGGGTCGATGCCCATTCGGGCACGCTGGCATTGCGCCCGGCGAGCCGCGCATCGAGCGCGTTCTGCGCCGCAAGGCTGGCGAGCACCGTCGCCATCGCCCGCCGGTCATAGCCGGCCCGGCCCAGATACTGGATGCCGAGATCGTCCGCCTCCAGCTCCTGCTTGCGCGAAAATCGCAGCGTCAGGAGCTGCGAACCTTGCAGGAAGGTGCGCGCCAGCGTGTCGCCCACCCCCGAATTGCCGAGCAGCAGCGAGGAGCCGATCGCGCCGAGCAGGCCGAGGATCGAATTGCGCTGCGCGGCCTGCTGGCGCCGCTGGCTGTGGCGCGCGGCGACGTGGCCGACCTCGTGCCCCAGCACCGCGGCAAGCTCGGCCTCGTTGTTCATCAACGTCACCAGCTGGCGGGTGGTGTAGATATAGCCGCCCGGCACGGCGAAGGCATTGTGCACCGGAGAATTGAGCAGGCTGACGGTGAAGCTGTCGCGCGCATTGCCGAGGCCCGATTGCACCGCGATGCCCTTGCCCACCTGTTCGACATAGGCCGCCTGCGGCCCGCTCATCGCGCCGCCGAACTCGGCGAGCAGCTGCGGATGATACTGCGCCCCCTGCTGGGCTTCGGCCGGGGTGATCGGGCTCGAGGCGGACGGGATCTGTCCGCCGCTCGCCCCGGTGCAGGCGATGAGAACGAGCGGCGCTGCCCCTGCCGCCAATGCGATGCGTGCGATGCGTGCCATGCCAGAGCCTCCCTTCCAGCCTTTCCGTCTGATCGCCTTACCGCTTACCGGCAAAGCGCGCGCGGGCAAAGGCTTGGCAAGGGCTGGCTTAACCGCCGATGGCCAGAAACCGCGCCTCGCGCTGTGCGATCAAATCGGACGGGGCGAGGCCGGCAAGGCCATCAAGCTCCTCGGCGATCGCCATGCCGAGCGTGCGCGCGCAGGCCGCAGGATCGCGGTGCGCCCCACCCACCGGCTCCCTGACGATCCGGTCGATCACGCCAAGGCGTTTCAGATCCTGCGCCGTCACCTTCATCGCCTGGGCTGCCTCGGCTGCCTTCTCCGCAGTGCGCCACAGGATCGAGGCGCAGCCCTCGGGGCTGATCACCGAATAGACCGCATGTTCGAGCATCAGCACCCGGTTGGCGCTGGCCAGCGCCACCGCCCCGCCCGAGCCGCCCTCGCCCACGATCACCGCCACCATCGGCACGCCGAGCGCAAGGCAGGCCTCGGTCGAGCGGGCGATGGCCTCGGCCTGGCCGCGTTCCTCGGCCTCGATCCCCGGAAAGGCGCCCGAGGTATCCACCAGCGTCACCACCGGAAGGCCGAATCGGCTGGCCAGCTCCATCAGCCGCACCGCCTTGCGATAGCCTTCGGGCTTGCCCATGCCGAAATTGTGGCGGATGCGGCTGTGGGTGTCGTGGCCCTTCTCGTGGCCGATCAGCATCACCCGCCGCCCGCCCAGCCGCGCCAGGCCGCCGAGGATCGCCTGGTCATCGCCATAGCACCGATCGCCCCCCAGCGGCATGAAGCCGGCAAAGGCATGTTCGAGAAAATCACGGAAATGCGGGCGCTGCGGATGGCGCGCCACCTGGGTCTTCTGCCAGGGGGTGAGCGAGGCATAGGTGCTCGCCAGAAGGTCAGCCGCCTTGGCCTCGAGCCGGGCGATCTCGCTCGCCACATCGACATCGTGCAGCGCATTGACGCTGCGCAGCTGGGCGATGCGCTCCTCGAGCTGGGCGATGGGCTTTTCAAAGTCGAGCGTGGCAACCATGGCGCCGCGCTAGTCCGATGCCGCGCGGCTTGCAAGCGGGTGGCAGGTGTTGACCAGCGCCACCAGCCGCGCCGCATCGACATGGGTGTAGATCTGGGTGGTGGCAATATCGGCATGGCCGAGCAGCATCTGCACCGCGCGCAGATCGGCCCCGCCCTCGAGCAGGTGGGTGGCAAAGGCGTGGCGCAGCACGTGCGGGCTGATGCTGGCCGGATCGAGCCCGGCCCGCCCGGCGAGCGCGCGCAGCAGCTGGAACAGCCGCACCCGGCTGAGATGCCCGGCGCCGCGAGGCGCGGGAAAGAGATGGCGCGAGGGGCTGGCCGCAGGCCGCAGCGCGCGCCAGCGGGCAAGCGCCGCGCGCGCGCGGTTGCCGAGCGGCACCATGCGGCTCGTGCCGCCCTTGCCGGTGACGGTGAGGAAGGGCGCATCGCGCGGCGCGGCGGCCAGCGGCAGGCTCACCACTTCGCTCGCCCTGAGGCCCGAGCCATAGAGCAGCTCGATGAGCGCCAGCAGCCGCACCGCGGCCGGATCGTCGCCAGCGGCCTCGGCCTCGGCCTGCGCGAACAGCGCAGCGATCGCCTCGTGGCCGAGCACGCGCGGCAGCGGGCGGCGCAGACGCGGCCGTGGCAGCGCGCCCGAAGGATCGTCGCGCCGCCAGCCCTCTTCACACGCAAAGGCGAAGAATTGCCTGAGCGCCGAGGCCTTGCGCGCCGCGCTCGCCGGGGCAAGGCCGGCCCAGACTTCGGCGAGGCGTGCGACCGCCACCCGATCCGCCGCGGCAAGATCGCCGATCGCCGCCTCGGCCTGGGCAAGATCGCGCGCATAGGCGGAAAGGGTGTTGGGGGCAGCGCCGCGCTCGGCGGCGAGCATGGCGAGAAACGCCTCGGTGGCGGCAGACATCAGCCGCGCGCCACCGCCTCGGCGGCGATCATCCGCGCCTCGGCCTCGAGCCCCGTGGCCTTGAGCGCGGCGGTGATGTGGTAGAGATGGAGCGGGGTCATCGCCTCCCAGCTCGCCCCCTGCATCCCCAGCCCGGCAAGCAGCGCCACCAGCGCCAGATTGCCGACCTCGGCCGCGCGCGCGATGGTGCGGCTCCAACGGGTCTGGCGGGCAAGATCAAAGCCCAGCCGATCGGCCAGCGCCGCGGCATCGCCCGCGCTCAGCCGCCCCAGCCCGGCAAGGCCCGCCACGAGGAAGGCCGATTTGCGCGCATCGGTGCTCTCGTCATTGCCGATGAAGCTGGCAACCGCGCCCTCGCTCACCGCGCCGCCATCAGGCGCGGCGAGCGCGATCAGCGCCCAGCCGAGCGAGCCTTCCTCCACCACCCCGCGCCAGGCCAGCGCGTCACGGTCAAGCCCGGCGGCCAGCATCGCGGCGATGAGATCGCCGGCAGCCGCTCGGTGCGCGGCATCGGCAGGGATGCGCGCGGCGGCATAGGCGGTGAGCACCTTCGCGCCGTAGCCATCGCCCCCGCCCAGCGCCTCGCCTGCGGCCCACAACCGCTCCATCGCGGCGATGCGCGCGGCCGGATCGGTGGCAAGATAGGCCTCGCGCAGCGCCGCGGCATGCGCCTGCGGATCGCCGCTCGCCGCCGGATCGGCGTGGATCTCGGCATAGAGATCGACCATGGCATCGGCCGAGAGGATCCCCTCGCGCGCCGCGCGCCCGGCATAGGCGGCGCGCTGCTGTGCGGTGAGCATCGGCAGCACCGCCCCGGCACGGGCATAATAGGCCCCGCCGCGCGAGGTGAGCGCGCGCGCGATCAGCGGCTCGGGCACCGCCTCGCCCAGCGCGCTGGCCAGCCCGAAGCGCCAGGGATTGAGCTCGTCCACCCCCTGCCACTCGATCTGGACGGCGCGCTGGCCGCGCCCGGCGGCCCCGGCGAAGCGCCGCGCCAGGAGCACGTCGATCCGCGGCGCCAGCCCGCGCCCCAGCGCCCGATCAAGCTGGGTTGCGGCAAGCGCGCTCTCCCCGGCATAGGCGTTGCAGATCGCCTGCCACAGCTGCCAGGTGGCATCCTCGCGCGCCGAACCCTGGAGCCGCACCGCGGGGCAGGCCCCGGTGATGTCGCCGCTGGCGAGGTAGGCGGTCAGCGCCTCTGCGGTGAGCGCGCCCGACCAATTGGCGGTGTCGATATCCTGCGCCACCGCCCGGGCGAGCGCGAACTCGCCAAGGCGGTTGAGCAGGCCGAGGCGCAGCGCGGCAAACTCGACCGGGTCCATCCCGATCGGCGCGGCGAGCCGGCTCGCGAGCGCGCGGCGCAAAAGGATATGGCCCCAGCGCGAGACCAGCGGGCCGCGGGTGCCCGCCAAGGCGGCGCGCACCAGCGCCTGCGGCTGGTTGAGCAGCGCCACCGGGGGCAGGCCGCCCTCCTCCACCGCCAGCACGCCCACGCGGGTGAGCGCGCGCTGGGCGCCGGGGGGAATGTCGCTCTTGGGCTTGAGCCCGAGCAGCCGGTCAAGCTCCTCGCTCGACATGCTCTCAAGCTCCTCGAGGCTCGGCAGGCGGGCAAGTTCGTCGCGGGTGAGGCTGGGCAGCGGCGGCAGGCTGGCCGGATCGGGCGCGGCCGGGCTCGGGGCAAGACCGGGGCCGGTCGGCAGGGCAGGCGCGGGGCTGATGGGCGCGGGGCGGGCAGGCTGCCCGGCGTTCGGGCTGGGTGCCGGACGCGGCGCCGGCGAGGGCGCGGGGGCGGGATCGTCAAACCCCGGGGGCAGCAGCGATTCGGGCTTCTGCTGGGCCGAGGCCAGCCCCGCCAGCCCCAGCGCCAGCAGGCTTGCCGCCAGCGCCAGCCGCGCGCCCGCGCGCCTCATGGCCGCGCCCCGGGCAGGGGCACCGGCTCGGCGATCGGGCGCAGCGCCCGTTCACCCCCGTCGAGCCATGCCAGCCCCAGCACCAGCATGATCGCCACTGCCGCCATCAGCACCGCCAGCCACCGCCGCGCCGGGCGGGCGCGCGCAACGGGGGACGAGGCCGCCAGCGGGCCGGGCCGAGGTCTCAGCTTTGCCATATTGCGCGTGCCCTAGCCCATCTATAGGCCATGCGGCAATGACCGCCGCGCCCGACCTTGCCGACCGTGCCGCCATTGCCGCGATCGCCGCGCGCATCACCCGTCCGGTGGTGCTGGTGGGGCTGATGGGCGTGGGCAAATCCACCGTCGGGCGCAAGCTTGCCGCGATGCTCGGACGCGATTTCGTCGATTCCGACGAGGCGATCGTCGAGGCCGCGCAGCTTTCGATCCCTGAGATCTTCGCGCAGTTTGGCGAGGCCTATTTCCGCGATGGCGAGCGGCGCGTGATCGCCCGGCTGATCGAGGAAGGCCACGGGGTGATCGCCACCGGCGGGGGTGCCTTCGTCGATCCAGCCACCCGCGCGCTGGTGCTGGAGAAGGGCATCGCGGTGTGGATCGATTGCGACATCGACACCCTGGTCGAGCGCACCGCAAGGCGCGGCAACCGCCCGCTGCTCAAGGCCGGGAACCCGCGCGAGATCCTCACCCGGCTGGCGCATGAGCGCACCCCCTTCTATCAGCAGGCCCCCATCCGCGTGGAGAGCAAGACCGGCCCCCATGCCGAAACCGCCCGCGCGATCATCGAGGCGATTGGTCAATGGCTGTGATTCGCGTGGCGCTGGCCGGGCGCGCTTATGACGTGGTGATCGAACAAGGGGTGCTGGCGCGTCTGGGCGAAGCGGCCGCGCCTTTCCTGCACAGCTATCGGCCGGGCCGCGCCGTGCCGGTGGTGGCCGATCGCACCGTCCATGCCCTCTACGGCGATGCGCTCGCGGCGAGCCTTGCCGCGGCGGGGCTTGAGGCCGCATGGTTCGTGGTCGAACCCGGCGAGGCGGCCAAGAGCTGGGCCGTGCTCGAAGAATTGTGCGACTGGCTGCTCGGGCTTGGCATCACCCGCAAGGATCACGTGCTCGCGCTCGGCGGCGGGGTGGTGGGCGACCTCGTCGGCTTTGCCGCCGCGATCCTCAAGCGCGGGGTGGGCTTCGTCCAGCTGCCCACCACCCTGCTCGCCCAGGTCGATTCCTCGGTCGGGGGCAAGACCGCGATCAACACCGCCGCGGGCAAGAACCTGATCGGCGCCTTCCACCAGCCTGCGCTGGTGCTGATCGATCCCGCCGTGCTCGCCAGCCTGCCGGATCGCGAGCTGCGCGCGGGCTATGCCGAGGTGTTGAAATACGGCCTGTTAGGCGATGCGGGTTTCTTCGCCTGGCTCGAGGCCCATGGCGGCGAGGTGCTCGCACGCGAACCGGCGGCGCTCGAGCACGCCATTGCCACCAGCGTGGCGATGAAGGCGCGGATCGTGGCGGCGGACGAGCGCGAGACCGCCGATCTGCGCGCGCTGCTCAATCTCGGCCACACCTTCGGCCATGCGCTCGAGGCCGAAACCGGCTTTTCCGATCGCCTGCTCCATGGCGAGGCGGTGGCGCTCGGCATGGTGCTGGCGGCGCGCTATTCGGCGAGGCGCGGCGCGCTCGGCGCTGCCGAGGCCGCGCGGGTGGCGCGCGCGGTTGCCGGTGTGGGCCTGCCGGCCGAGCTGGCCGCGCTCGGGCTGTCGTGCAGGGCCGCGGCGCTCATCGCCCATATGCGCCACGACAAGAAGGCCGAAGGCGCCACCCTGCCCTTCGTGCTGCTGCGCCGCCTGGGCGAGGCCCAAGTGGCGCGTGATGTCGATCTGGATGATCTTGCCGCCTTTCTCGATGCCGAGCTGGAGGGCGCCCGCGCATGACCCGTTTCATCGACCTGTCGATCCCGATCACCAATGATGTGATCTCCGATCCCGAGGTGATGCGCCCGCGCATCACCTACATGACCCATGAGAGCACCTGGCAGCAGATCGCCATGTTCTTCCCCGGCCTTGCGCGCGAAGACCTGCCCGATGGCGAAGGCTGGGCGGTGGAGATGGTCGAACTGTCCACCCACAACGGCACCCATATGGATGCGCCGTGGCATTACCATTCGACCACCGATGGCGGCGAGCGCCCTGCCCCCAGCATCGACGAGGCCCCGCTCGACCGCTTCTTTCGCCCGGGGGTGAAGCTCGATTTCTCGCACCTGCCCCACGGCCATGTGGTGAGCGCCGCCGAGGTCGAGGCGGAACTGGCGCGGATCGGCTATCGCTTGCAGCCGCTCGATATCGTGCTGGTGCAATCGGGCGCTCTTTATGGCACCGAGAACTTTACCGATCAGGGGGTCGGCCTTGGCGCCGAGGCGACCTTGTGGCTGACCGAGCGCGGGATCGAGGTGGTGGGCACCGATGCCTGGAGCTGGGACGCGCCCTTCAGCCACACCGCCAGGCGCTGGGCGCAAAGCCGCGATCCTGCGATCATCTGGGAAGGCCACAAGGCCGGGCGCATCCGCCCCTATTACCAGATCGAGAAGCTCACCAATCTTGCCGCCCTGCCGCCCCACGGCTTCATGGTGAGCTGCTTTCCGATCAAGATCGAACGCGCCAGCGCAGGGTGGATCCGCGCGGTGGCCCTGATCGAGGACTAGCCGCCTCAGCCCGCCGGACGGGTGGGCAGCTTGGCAATCTTGCCCATCGGCTGCTCTGCCGCGCGCGCCGCCTTCATCGCCGCCTCTTCCGCGAGCATCTTGTCATGCTCGGCGAACAGGCATTCGATCTCGGCGCGCTTTTCGAGCAGCATGTAGGCAATCCCCGGCGCGAGGCTCTCGCCCTCGCCGATCTGCCCCAACAGGCCAGCAAGATCGCTCACCGTCGCCGCGCGCGCGGTCTTGAAGAAATGCCCCTTGCGGTCGAAAAACCCGGTTCCGGTGTGCGCCATGATCAAATCCTCCCACACAGATTCAATCTGCGAGCGCAGACCATACCGCGACTCGGCACTGTAAATGTCTCATGACAGGCGCGCTTTAGCCAAATGCTACCCACGCCCAGCACGAAGAATATCAACCGATTGGCGCAATTCTACAAGACCGCGGCAAGATTGTTTCGGAAAAAGGGCGCGATCTTGCCACTTGCGGCAAGCGCTTGACATGGCGGGCGCGCGCCGCCCGCGCCCTGTCAAGCGGCGCGGGCAGCACGGCGAGCCGCGCGCGCAGCCCTATTCCAGCTCAAGGATCACCGCATCGACCGCCAGGCTCTCGCCCTCGGCAGCGTTGATCTTTGCGATCACGCCTTCCTTTTCGGCGCGCAGGATGTTTTCCATCTTCATCGCCTCGACCGTGGCGAGCGGCTGGCCGGGCTGCACCTTATCGCCCTCGGCGACGTGCAGCTTTACCAGCATCCCCGGCATCGGGCAGATGAGCAGGCGCGACAGATCGGGCGGGGCCTTTTCCAGCATCAGCGATTCGTGCCGGGCAAGGCTGAGCGGCAGCACCAGCGCCCTGTGGGCAGCGCCGCGGGTGGTGAGCCGCCAATGGTTGCCGAGGCGCGCGACGATGAGGCCGAGGCGGTGCTCCGCCCCGCCCTCGACCTTCCCGCTCGCCTCGGCCATGGCCATGCCGGGCTGCCAGTTCGAGGTGATGTCCACCCGCACGCCATCGACCAGGGCATGGCCCTCGCCCAGCACCACCTCAAAGCGATCGCCGCCCAGCTTCACCAGCCATGCGCGCGTCACCGGCAAGGGGCCATCAAGCTGGCCGCTGATCTGGCGGTTGCGCGCTTGCAGGGTGAACTCGTGGCCGGCGCAGATCGCGGCAAGGATGCGCTTCATCTCATCGCTGGTGGCCGCGCCGTGGAAGCCCTCGGGATATTCCTCGGCGATGAAGCCGGTGGTCAGCTCGCCCGAGCGGAAGCGCGGGTGCTGCATGATCGCAGAGAGGAAATCGACATTGTGCCCGAGGCCCTCGATGCGGAATTGGTCGAGCGCCTCGATCTGAAGATCGGCCGCCGCGTCACGGGTCGGGGCCCAGGTGATCAGCTTGGCGATCATCGGATCATAAAAGCGCGAGACCTCGCCGCCCTCATAGACGCCATCATCGACGCGCACCCCGCCCGGCCCGCGCGCCACCCCGCGCCGCGGCTTTCCGGCAACCTGTGCATCCGCGCTCCAGCCCGGCACCGGCGGGACATAATGCACCAGCCGGCCCGTGCTCGGCAGGAAGCCACGATAGGGATCCTCGGCATAGACGCGGTTCTCGATCGCCCAGCCATCGATGGTGATGTCCTCCTGGGTGAAGGCGAGCTTCTCGCCCGCCGCCACGCGGATCATCTGTTCCACAAGGTCGATGCCGGTGATCGCCTCGGTGACGGGGTGCTCGACCTGAAGCCGGGTGTTCATCTCGAGGAAGTAGAAGCTCTCGCCCGTGGGATCGGCGCCCGAGACGATGAGTTCGACCGTGCCGGCGCTGTAATAGCCCACCGCGCGCGCCAGGGCGACGCATTGCTCGCCCATGGCCTTGCGCATCTTCGGGGTGACGAAGGGCGACGGGGCTTCCTCCACCACCTTCTGGTGGCGGCGCTGGATCGAGCATTCGCGCTCGTTCAGGTAAACGATGTTGCCGTGCTGGTCGCCGAGGATCTGGATCTCGATGTGGCGCGGGTTCTCGATGAACTTCTCGATGAACACCCGGTCATCGCCGAAGGAGTTGAGGCCTTCGCGCCGGACGCTGTCAAAGCCCTCGCGCACCTCGGCCTCGCTGAAGGCCAGGCGCATCCCCTTGCCCCCGCCCCCGGCGCTCGCCTTCATCATCACCGGATAGCCGATCTCGCTGGCGATGCGCACGGCGTGCTCGGTATCGGCGATCTCGCCGACAAAGCCGGGGACGACATTGACGCCCGCCTCCTTGGCGAGCTTCTTGGATTCGATCTTGTCGCCCATCGCCGCAATCGCGCCCACCGGCGGGCCGATGAAGGCGATGTTCTCGGCCGCCAGCGCCTCGGCAAAGGCGGTGCGTTCGGACAGGAAGCCATAGCCCGGGTGCACCGCCTCGGCCCCGGTCTGCTTGCACGCCGCAATGATCTTTTCGATCACCAGATAGCTCTCCGCCGCGGGCGAAGGGCCGATATGCACCGCTTCATCCGCCATCTTGACGAAGGGCGCGCGCGCATCGGCATCGGAATAGACCGCCACGGTCTTGATGCCCATGGCCCTTGCGGTGGTGATGACCCGGCAGGCGATCTCGCCGCGGTTGGCGATGAGGATCTTGGAGAACAAGCGCGTGACCTCTCTCTCACAGGTGGGCGTGTTGTCGCCGCGGCTATGCCGGGGGATTGGCACAGAGGCAAGCTAGCGGATTTGCGGCGTCATTCGGGGCTTTCGGCAAGCTCCTCGAGCTGCTGGGTGCGCTGCTCGGTCAGCGCACGCTTGCAGAAGGAGACGAGCATCGGCTCCATGCTGCCGCCGCGGGCGGTGTAGCCATCGATGCGGCAATGGGCATCGCGAAAGACAAGCCAGGCGCGCTGGGCCTCGCGCAGGCTTTCGAACCATCCGGGGCGGGTGTCGCCTGCATCACGATAGGGGGCATAGGCCTCATCGCGCGCCTTCATCACCGCGACGGTGATCTGCCACTGCGCGTTGAGCTTGCGCTCGGCGATCACGAAGTCGCGGTGCGCGCATTGGTTCATCGGCTGCTGCACGCCCATTTCGGCGGCCTTCTCGTCGCACTCGGGCAGGGGTTCGGCGGCCTGCAGCAACAGCGGGAAGACAAGCGAGGCAATCATGCGGCGATCCTTTCGGCATAGGCGATGAGGCTTTGCGCATAGGCGGGTGCGCCGCGGCGCGCGTCCTCGCCGCCGAGGAGGGTTTCGACCGCCCCGGCCAGCCTTGCGACATTGGCGGGGGAGAGGCGCCCCAGCGGCTCCACGTAAATGCCGATGGTAAAGAGGATCGCGCCGGTCTCGGGCAGGCGGCGCAGGGTCTGGCGTTCGGAGCGCACGAACAGGGTCTCGCCCGCGTTGTCAGGCGTGACATGGGCAAAGGCTTGCGCCGCCGGGCGCTCGGCGAGCCAGCGGCGCGCGCCGGTGGGGGCGATGAACCAGTTGCAGCGCCCATAGATGGTGCCGGGGCGCAAGGTGGCCATGAAGCGATCGACCCCGCTGGCGAGTTGTTCCTCGTAGCCCGCAATCGGCGCGTGGAGCGCGCGCAGCGGCAGGCCGAGCTTGTCCGCCGGGCGCCAGTCCGATGGCCAGGCCACCGCCGCGCCGATCAATCGGTAAACTTCTTCGCCCGCGCGCTGCGTGAGCAGGCACAGGTCTTCGTGGACGGCCCGCGCGGCTTCGGGCAGGCCCCCTGTGACCCCGAGCATCGCTGCCAGCTCGCGCCCCGGTGCTTCAACCTCTCCGGTCAATTGCACGCCTTGCGGCCACTCGGCAAAGCCGGCGGCGCGCGCCGCGAGATCGGGCGCGGGGTCGAGCCATTCGCGCTCCTCCAGCCGCACCAGCCCCATCCGCAAGGGGCCGCCGGCGCGCGCGCGCGGCAGCAGCGCATCGACGCTGAAGCCGAGGCTCAAGCGCGCCTCATGCCGGGGCCGCGGCCTTGGCGGCGCGGGCCGGCTCCTCGCCCTTCAATGCGGTAAGGCCAAGCTTGGCGAACAGCGCGCCGTCGCTGTCCTCGCCCGCATTGGGAGCGGTGAGCAGCTTGTCGCCGGTGAAGATGCTGTTGGCGCCGGCAAGGAAGCACAGCGCCTGCGTCGACTCCGACATCGATTCGCGCCCCGCCGAGAGGCGCACCATCGCGCGCGGCATGGTGATGCGCGCGACCGCGACCGTGCGGACGAACTCGATATCGTCGATCCTGGCAAGCGGCGTATCGGCAAGCATGTCACCCAGCACCGTGCCCTTGATCGGCACCAGCGCGTTGATCGGCACGCTTTCCGGGTGCTGCGGCAGGGTGGCGAGCGTGTGGATGAAGCCGACCCGATCCGCGCGCGTCTCGCCCATGCCGACAATCCCGCCCGAGCAGACATTGATCCCCGCCTTGCGCACGTGATCCAGCGTATCCAGGCGGCACTGGAAATCGCGGGTGGAGATCACCCGCGCGTAATATTCGGGCGAGGTGTCGATATTGTGGTTGTAATAGTCGAGCCCGGCTTCGGCGAGCATCTCGGCCTGCCGCGGGGTGAGCATCCCCAGCGTCATGCAGGTTTCGAGCCCCATGGCGCGCACACCCTTCACGATTGCAACGATCGCGGGCATGTCGCGGTCCTTGGGATTGCGCCAGGCCGCGCCCATGCAGAAGCGCTGGCTGCCGGCATCCTTGGCCTCGGCCGCCTTTTGCAGCACGGATTGCACATCCATCAGCTTGGTGGCCTCGACGCCGCTGTCGGCATGGACGGACTGCGAACAATAGCCGCAATCCTCGGGGCACCCGCCGGTCTTGATCGAGAGCAGGGTGCACAGCTGCACCTCGGTGGGGGGGTGGAAGCGGCGGTGGACGCTGGCGGCCTCGAACACCAGCTCGGTGAAAGGAAGGTCGAAAAGCGCGGCGATCTCGTCGCGGGTCCAGTCGGTGCGCACACCATCATGCTGAACCTGTCCCAGCATCCCATTGTCCTTTCCTGTGGCGACCCATGCGGCCCGGCGATCCCTGAAACAAGTTCAGAGCCGCGGCAAGCGCAAGTGGCACGTGCGCGCGGCGTTCCTACTGCGCCGCCTCGTCCAGCCCCTCACCCAGCGGCGGCATGTTGTGGCCGAGCAGCACGAGGATGTCCGCCGCACATTCCACCACATTGGAGCCGGGGCCGTAGATCCCCTGCACCCCGGCTTCGCGCAGGAAATCATAGTCCTGCGGGGGGATGACGCCGCCGGCGGTGACCTTGATATCGCCCCGGCCCGCCTCGCGCAGCAGGCGGATGAGTTCGGGGATCAGGGTCTTGTGGCCCGCCGCAAGGCTGGAGGCGCCGACCACATCGACATCATGTTCGAGCGCCATGGCGCAGGTTTCTGCCGGGGTCTGGAACAGCGGGCCGGAGATCACCTCGAAGCCCATGTCGCCAAAAGCGCTGGCGATGACATTGGCGCCGCGATCGTGGCCGTCCTGGCCCATCTTGGCGATCATGATGCGGGGCTTGCGGCCCAGGCGGCGGCCCACGGCCTCCACCCCCTCCACCACCTGCGCCCAGCGCCGGTCGAATTGATAGGCGCTGGCATAGACGCCCCGCACCGGCGCGGGCGCGGTCTCGTGGCGACCGAAGACCGCCTCCATCGCCGCCGAGATTTCGCCCAGCGTGGCATCGGCCCGCGCGCATTCCACCGCCAGCGCCAGCAGGTTGGCGCCGCTCTTGCAGCCTTCGGTCAGCGCGGCTAGCGCGGCGCGGCAGGCGGCCTCGTTGCGGCCCGCGCGCACCTGCTCAATGCGGGCGATCTGCCCGGCGCGCACCTTCTGGTTGTCAACCTCGAGCGTCTCGATCGGGTCTTCGGCCTCCTTGCGATACTTGTTGACCCCGACGATCACCGTCTCACCCTTGTCCACCTTGGTCTGCTTTTCCGCCGCGGCGCGCTCGATCGCGGCCTTGGGCGCGCCCGAGGCGACGAAGGCGGTCATGCCGCCTGCAGCATCGACCTCCTCGATCAGCTTCCAGGCCTCATCCACCAGCGTTTGGGTGAGCGCTTCGACATAGTGCGAGCCGCCGAGCGGATCGACCACGTTGCAGATGCCGGTTTCCTCCTGCAGCACCAGCTGGGTGTTGCGGGCGATGCGGGCGGAAAAATCAGTGGGCAGCGCGATCGCCTCATCGAGCGCATTGGTGTGGAGCGACTGGGTGCCGCCCAGCACCGCGGCGAGCGCCTCGATGGTGGTGCGGATGACGTTGTTGTAGGGGTCTTGCTCCTGCAAGCTCACGCCGCTCGTCTGGCAATGGGTGCGCAGCATCTTGGAGCGTTCGTCCTTCGCCCCCAGCCCGTCCATCACCCGCCACCACAGCGTGCGCGCGGCGCGCAGCTTGGCCACTTCCATGAAGAAGTTCATGCCGATGCCGAAGAAGAAGCTCAGGCGTCCGGCGAACTTGTCGATATCGAGGCCCGCGGCCATCGCCCGCTGCACATATTCCTTCCCGTCGGCGATGGTATAGGCCAGCTCCTGCACCGCGGTCGCCCCGGCCTCGTGCATGTGATAGCCCGAGATCGAGATCGAATTGAACTTGGGCATGTGGGCCGAGGTATAGGCGATGATGTCCGAAACGATCCGCATCGAAGGCTCGGGCGGATAGATATAGGTGTTACGGACCATGAACTCCTTCAAAATGTCGTTCTGGATGGTGCCGTCGAGCTTCTCCTGGCTCACCCCCTGACGCTCGGCCGCGACGATGAAGAAGGCGAGCACCGGGATCACCGCGCCGTTCATCGTCATCGAGACCGACATGGAATCCAAGGGGATCTGGTCGAACAGGATTTCCATGTCGGCAACCGTGTCGATCGCCACCCCCGCCTTGCCGACATCGCCCACCACGCGCGGGTGATCGCTGTCATAGCCGCGATGGGTGGCAAGATCGAAGGCGACCGAAAGGCCCTTCTGCCCGGCGGCAAGGTTGCGGCGATAGAAGGCGTTCGATTCCTCGGCGGTGGAAAAGCCCGCATATTGCCGGATGGTCCAGGGCCGGCCTGCATACATCGAGGCCTTCACCCCGCGGGTGAAGGGGGCAAAGCCGGGCAGGCCCGGATCGAAGCCGGCGTGATCCTCCGCGGTGTAGAGCGGCTTGATGGCAAAGCCCTCGGGCGTCGCCCAGGTGAGATCCCGGCCCTTGACTTCCTTGTCGGCGAGGGCCTTCCAGTCGGAGAGGGTGGGTTTGTCGGTCATGTCCTTGCCTGAATTGTCACCCCCGTGCACGCGGAGGTCCAGCTTTTTCGGTTATTGCGTGGGAGAGGGCGCGTGATCCCCGCCTGCGCAGGGATGCGGCGCGCCGTCAGGCTCCCTTGAACACGGGCTTGCGCTTTTCGAGGAAGGCCATGCCGCCCTCGCGCGCATCGGCGCTGGCGCCGCAGATGCGCTGGCCTTCGGCCTCGGCGAGCAACACCATCTGGAGGTTCTGATCGAGCGCGATGGCGATGTTGCGCTTCATCTGGGCATAGGCAAGCGTCGGACCATTGGCGAGCTTCTCCGCGAGCGCGCGGGCCTCGGCCATCAGGTCGGCATCCTCGACGCACTTGTAGATGAGGCCCCATTCCTCGGCCTGCTGAGCGGAAATCCGCTCGCCCAACATCATCATGCGGGTGGCGCGCGCCCGGCCGATGGCGCGCGCCAAGAGCCAGGTCGAACCGCCATCGGGCACGAGGCCGATATTGACGAAGGCCTGCAGGAAATAGGCGCTTCTGGCGGCGATGGTGAAGTCCGCCGCCAGCGCGAGGCTGCACCCCACGCCTGCCGCCGGGCCATTGACCGCGCAGATCACCGGCACGCTCGCGCGGATCAGCTGGCTGATCGCCGGGTTGTAGTGATTGATGAGCGCCTCGTGGCTGCCGCCCTTGCCGCCGAGCGCCGAGCCGCCCCCGCGCGCGGCCAGGTCCGCGCCCGAGCAGAAGCCCTTGCCCTCGCCGGTGATCAGCACCGCGCGCGCGTCGCCAAGGTCGTAGAAGGCCTGCCCCAGCTCATCGGCCATCTGCGGCGGCATGGCGTTCAATCGCTCGGGGCGATCGAGGGTGATGGTGACGAGCGGGCCTTCCCGTTCGACGCGGATGGTTTCGTAGGACATCTCTTTCTCCCCGGGGTTCAGTTCGACCAATGCGCGCCCTCGCGCGGCGTCTCCATGATCTCGGTAAGCACGCCGCCCATGTCCTTGGGATGGACGAAAAAGATAGGCGTGCCGTGGGCACCGATGCGCGTCGGGCCGAGGATGCGCTTGCCGAGGCTCTCGAACTCCGAGCGCGCCTCGGCAATGTCGGGCACCTCGAAGCAGACATGATGCTGACCGCCCTGGGGGTTTTTGGCGAGGAAGCCCGCGAGCGTGGAGTTTTCTCCCAGCGGCTCGATCAGCTCGATCTGGGTCCCGTTCATCGCCCCGTCCGCACCGGGGGTATCGACGAAGCAGACCTTCACACCCTGCTCGGGCAGGTCAAAGGGCGTGTGGATTTTCGTCGCGCCCATCACGTCGCGGTAGAAGGCGATGCTGTCAGCAATGGAGGGCGTGGCGATGCCGATGTGGTTGAGACGGCCGAGTTTCATTGGATGGGGTCTCCGTGCATGAACATTCCGCTGTAAAACATCAGCGCAAAAACAGCCGCGCCTAGAAGCAGCATAATGAGGATACCGCGCTACTCACAGCGGAATATTGTCATGCTTCTTCCACGGGTTCTCGAGGCTCTTCGTCCGCAGCTTGCGTAGCCCCAAAGCAATCCGCCGCCGGGTCGAGTGCGGGTGGATCACCTCGTCGATATAGCCGCGGCTCGCCGCGACGAAGGGGTTGGCGAAGCGGTCTTCATATTCCTTGGTGCGCTCGGCGATCTTGGCGGGATCGTCCTTCTCGGAGCGGAAGATGATCTCCACCGCGCCCTTCGCGCCCATCACCGCGATTTCCGCCGTGGGCCAGGCATAGTTCAGATCGCCCCTCAGGTGCTTCGATGCCATCACGTCATAGGCCCCGCCGTAAGCCTTGCGGGTGATGACGGTGATCTTGGGCACGGTCGCCTCGGCATAGGCGAAGAGCAGCTTGGCGCCGTGCTTGATGATCCCGCCCAGTTCCTGCGCGGTGCCGGGGAGGAAGCCGGGGACGTCGACGAAGGTGATGATCGGGATCTCGAAGGCATCGCAGAAGCGCACGAAGCGCGCCGCTTTTTTGGACGAATTGATGTCGAGCACGCCCGCCAGCACCATCGGCTGGTTCGCCACCACGCCCACGGTGCGGCCTTCCACGCGCCCGAAGCCGCAGATGATGTTGGCCGCATGCGCCGGCTGAATCTCGAAGAAATCGCCCTCGTCGAGCACCTTGGTGATGACCTCGTGCATGTCATAGGGCTGGTTGGCATTGTCGGGGATGAGCGTGTCGAGGCTCATCTCCAGCCGGTCCCACGGATCGCTGGTGGGCAGCACCGGCACCTCGTCGCGGTTCGACAGCGGCAAGAAATCGAAAAAACGCCGGGTGGCGAGCAGCGCCTCGACATCGTTCTCGTAAGCCAAGTCGGCAACGCTCGTCTTGGTGGTGTGGGTGATCGCCCCGCCCAGCTCCTCCTGCGTCACCACCTCGTTGGTGACGGTCTTGACCACATCGGGGCCGGTAACGAACATGTAACTCGAATCCTTCACCATGAAGATGAAGTCGGTCATCGCCGGCGAATAGACCGCCCCGCCCGCGCACGGCCCCATGATGAGGCTGATCTGCGGCACCACGCCGCTCGCCAGCACGTTGCGCTGGAACACTTCGGCATAGCCGCCCAGGCTCGCCACCCCCTCCTGGATGCGCGCCCCGCCCGAATCGTTGAGGCCGATCACCGGCGCGCCAACCTTCATCGCCATGTCCATGATCTTGCAGATCTTCTCGGCATGGCGCTTCGACAACGAGCCGCCGAAGACGGTGAAATCCTGGCTGAAGACGAAGACCAGCCGCCCGTTGATGGTGCCGCTCCCCGTCACCACCCCATCGCCGGGGATCTTCTGCGCTTCCATGCCGAAATCGATGCAGTCGTGCTCGACATAGGTGTCGATCTCCTCGAAGCTGCCTTCATCGAGCAGCACCTCGAGCCGCTCGCGCGCGGTGAGCTTGCCCTTGGCGTGCTGGGCGGCGATCCGCTTTTCCCCGCCGCCAAGGCGAGCAGCGGCGCGGCGGCGTTCCATTTCGGCGATGTTGGCAGACAAGGCGGGCTTCCTCTCCTGAGCCGGTTTCGTCGCGCAACGCGTTGCCTTAGCCTGCCCCAAGCGTCAATGTGGCAAAAGTGGCGGGAGAAGGCAGATGGACAGCGCCGATGTGGTGGTGATCGGCGGCGGGATCGCCGGGCTCAGCCTCGCCGCCAGGCTGGCGCCGCGGCTGAAGGTGGTGGTGCTCGAAGGCGAACATGCGCCCGCAGTCCACGCCTCGGGCCGTTCGGTCGCCGTGGCCCATTTTGGCCTCGGCAATGCTCCGGTGCGCATGCTCACGGCCTTGAGCATGAGCGAACTTGCCGCCCATGCCAGCGTGCATCCCGCGCTCCATATCGCCCGGGCCGAGGAGCTTGACGCGCTCGATGCGCTCGAGGAGGTGCACCGCCTCCATGGCTGCACCTATCGCCGCCTTGGCGCCGCACAGGCGCGCGCGCTGCTGCCGGTGCTGCGCGAAGAGGCCTGCGCCGCGGCGCTGATCGATCACGGCGCCTTGAAGCTCGATACCAACGCCATGCTCGAGGCCCAAGGGCGCACCCTGCGCAGCCATGGCGGCACTCTGGTAACGCACGCGGCGGTCAACAGCCTCACGCATGATGGCCGCTTCTGGCGCATCGCCAGCGCCGCGGGGGATTTTGCCGCGCCGGTGATTGTCAATGCCGCGGGCGCCTGGGCGGACGAGATCGCCCGCCTTGCCGGCGCCGCGCCGATCGGCCTTGAGCCGCGGCGGCGCACCGTCATCAGCTTTGCCGCGCCCGAAGGCGTCGATGTGCGCCCCTGGCCCTTCACCAAGACCGTGGGCGAAGGCTTCTACCTGCTGCCCGAGGGGCGCGGGGCGCTGCTTGCCTCGAGCATGGACCAGACGCCCTCGCCCCCTTGCGATGCCGCGGCAGAGGAACGCGACATCGCCATCGCCGCAGACCGGGTGGAGCGCGCCACCACGCTTGCCATCCGCCGCATCGCCCACAGCTGGGCGGGCCTCAGAAGCTTTGCCCCGGATGAACTGCCGGTGGTGGGCGAGGCGGCAGGCGCGCCGGGGTTTTTCTGGTGTGCAGGCCAGGGCGGTGCGGGCTTCCAGACCGCCCCTGCCCTCTCGCGCATCGCCGCCGCGGCGGTGCTGGGCGAGGCCATGCCGGAAGATTGCGCTGCCGCCGGGCTTGGCTTTGCGCAGTTCGCGCCCGCCCGGCTCGGGGCGTGACGCCTATTTCACCAGCCGCCCGCTGAACACCACCCGCCCGGCGAGCACCGGGGCAAGGCGCCGCAAGGGGCGCAGCGCCACCCGCTCGGCCCGCGCCGCCCACCTGAGCCGCGAGGGGTAAAGCCGGCCCTCGAGGATGTTGAACCAGTCGGTCTCAAGGCCATTGAGGTGCGCGGTGACGAGGGCGAATTCGCGCTCGTCGATCTTGTGCTCATCGGCGGTGATGTAGGGGGTCTCTTCGCCATAGATCCAGCGCCGCATCACCGGATAGAGCCAGCCATCGACCAGCGCGCTCTCGCGCAGGCGTTGCAGGCGCGAGTGGGTGTAAAGCTCATCGCCGATCACCAGCGCGCCGGCCTTCAGCACCCGCGCCACCTCGCCCATGGCCCTGGGAATATCGACATGGTGGAGGATATCGACGAACACCACCGCATCGAAGCTGTCCGCCGGATAGGTCATGGCCTCGGCGGGCATGGCGGCAAAGGCGATCTCCACCCCGGCGCGGCGCGCGCGCGCTTCGGCAATCGCGAGCGAATCGGGCGAAAGGTCGCAGGCAAACACCCGCGCCCCCAGCCGGGCGAGGCGGATCGCATCATCGCCAAAGCCGCAGCCCAGCACCAGCACCGCCTTGCCGGCAAGATCGGCGGCGAGCAGCCGGTCATACATCGACCAATAGGCATTCCACGGGCGCCGCACGGGGCTGGCGATCACGTCCTCCTCCACCGGGCGCAGCGCCTCACCGGCGTTCGCGGCGGCAAATTCGCGGTGATAATCCAGCTCGCGCTGCTGGCGGGCGGTGAGGGCGAGGCGCGTCATGCAGCCGCTGTAAACCACGACCTTCGCCCAAGTCTTGCGCCGGGCCTGCGCCTGTGCCGAAACGGGGCAGCGCCCGGTGCGCGGGTTAAGCGCAAGGCGCCTATTTGAACAGCACCAGTTCCTCGGCCATGGTCGGGTGGATCGCGATGGTGGCGTCGAAATCGGCCTTGGTCAGCCCCGCCTTCACCGCGATCGCGGCGGCCTGGAGGATCTCCGGGGCCTCGGGGCCGATCATGTGCAGCCCGACGATGCGATCGGTCGCGGCATCGACGATCATCTTGTAGAGGCTGCGCTCGTTGCGGCCGGCCAGCACGTTCTTCATCGGGCGGAAATCGGCCTGATAGACGCGGATGCTGCCGAGCTTGTTGCGTGCTTCGCCCTCGGTCAGGCCCACCGCGGCAATCGGCGGGTGGCTGAACACCGCGCTCGGCACCAAGGTGTGATCGACCGCATAGGGCGCGCCCGGGCCGAACACCGAATCGGCAAAGGCCTGGCCCTCGCGGATCGCCACGGGGGTGAGCTGCACCCGATCGGTGACATCGCCCACGGCATAGATGTGCTCGACACTGGTCCTGCTGAAGGCATCGACCACGATCTCGCCGCGCGGCCCGAGTTCCACGCCGACGCGCTCCAGCCCAAGCCCTTGCGTGTTGGGCACGCGCCCGGTCGCCACCATCACCGCATCATATTCGGCCGGCTCCTGCCCGGTCAGCTTGACCAGCAGGGTGCCGTCGTCCTGCTTTTTCACCCATTCGAAGGCGGCCATGAACAGGAAGGTGATGCCCTTGACCATCGAGATCTGCAGCAACCGGTCGCGCACGCTCTCGTCATAGCCGCGCAGGATCGCATCGGAACGGTTGGCGATCGTCACCTTGCTGCCGAAGGCGTTGAAGATGCCGGCAAACTCGTTGGCGATATAGCCCCCGCCGGCAATCAGGATGCGGCGCGGCACGGCTTCGAGGTGGAAGGCCTCGTTCGAGGTGATGACATGCTCGCTGCCGGGAAAATCGGGCACGTGCGGGCGCGCGCCGGTGGCCACCAGGATGATCCGCGCGGTCAGAGTGCGACCGCTGGCGAGGGTCACCTCGTGCGGGCCGGTGATGGTGGCGCGTTCGGGAAAGACGGTGACATTGTGGCTGGCGAGCGTCTCGCCATAAAGCCCCTCGAGCCGCTTGACATCGGTCTGCACCGCATCGCGCAGCGCGCGCCAGTCGAAGCGCTTGTTCTCGATCGTCCAGCCGAAGGCCTCGGCATCGACGAGGTCCTCGGCGAAATGGGCGCCATAGACCAGCATCTTCTTGGGCACGCAGCCGCGGATCACGCAGGTGCCGCCGACCCGGTATTCCTCGGCCACCGCCACCCGCGCGCCGTGCCCGGCGGCAACGCGGCTGGCGCGCACCCCGCCCGATCCTGCACCGATGGTGAAGAGGTCAAAGTCATAGGCATCGGCCATGGAACGCTCCCGTCACTTGCGCGCAGGCATATGGCGGCGCGCGGCGGGGGCGGCAACCGGGGCGCGCCCCTTTGCAGTGGTGATTTTCAGCAAGATCAGGCCTGCGGCGCGCCGCGCGGTTCAGGCGCGCCGCGCGCCGCCACGCCCCGCCGCAGCGCCGCCGCCGCCCCGGCGCCGGTTGCGGGCGGGCCTTGCCGCATCGGGCCGTGCCTTTGCCGCTTGCGCCGCGCCCGCATGGGCGGGCCGCTCGGCCTTGGACGGGCGCGCGCCGGGGCTGCGCAGCGGGCGCGGCTGCACCCGCTTGGGCGGCGTGCGGGGCGCGGGCCGCTCGGGCCCCACGCCCTCGACCACGGCGCGGAAATTCTCCGGCAGTTCGAGCCGTTCGAGCTCTGCCCCGGTGGTCTTGCGGATGTCCTTGAGATAGGCGCGCTCGTCCTCGGCGCAGAAGGCAATCGCCACCCCGTCGCGCCCGGCCCGCGCGGTGCGGCCGATGCGGTGGACATATTGTTCGGGCACGTTGGGCAGTTCGTAATTGATCACGTGGCTGACCCCGGGAATGTCGATCCCGCGTGCGGCGACATCGGTGGCGATCAGCACCGGCACCGCGCCGGCGCGGAACGCCTCGAGCGCGCGCTGGCGCTGGGGCTGCGACTTGTTGCCGTGGATCGCGTTGGCGGCGATCCCGGCCTGGGCGAGCTTTCGCGCCACCCGATCGGCCCCGTGCTTGGTGCGGGTGAAGATCAGCACCCGCTCGAGCGCGCCGGGCACCGGATGGCGGCGCTTGAGGATGAGCGCGAGCAGCGCGGTCTTTTCCTCCTGCTGCACCATGAAGAGATATTGCTCGATGCGCTCGGCGGTGGTGCTGGCCGGGGTCACCGCCACCTGCACCGGATCGTGGCAGAAGCCGCCCACCAGCTCCCTGATCGCCCCCGGCATGGTGGCCGAGAAGAACAGCGTCTGGCGCTCTTCCGGGGCGAGCGTGCGGATGCGCCTGAGCGCGTGGATGAAGCCGAGATCGAGCATCTGGTCGGCCTCGTCGAGCACGAGGATCTCGATGCCGCCGAGCTGCAGCGCCTTCTGATCGACCAGATCGAGCAGGCGGCCCGGGGTAGCGATGAGAATATCGGTGCCGCGGGCAAGCTTGTGGCGATCCTTGCCGACGCTGGTGCCGCCAACCACCACCGCGACCTTGAGCCCGGCAAGCGCGCCATAATCCTTCGCGCTCTCGCCGATCTGCACCGCAAGCTCGCGGGTGGGGGCCAGCACCAGCATCCGGCACGAGCGCTGCGGCGCTTGCCGGCCCGCGGCGCGCAGCCGGTCGATGCCGGGGAGCATGAAGGCGGCGGTCTTGCCGGTGCCGGTCTGGGCAATGCCGAGGAGGTCGCGGCCTTCGAGCACCGGCGGGATCGCCTGGCGCTGGATCGGGGTGGGGGAAGAATAGCCTTTGAGATCAAGGGCCTGGAGAACGGGCTGCGACAGCCCGAGATCAGCAAATGTGGTCATGAAAACTCGCTTGGAGACATGCGGCGCGCGCCACAGCGGGGCGCACGGCGCGGGGGAAATGAAACCGCCCGCGTGAAAGGGAAGTCCGTGGGAAAACCGAGGCGCGGCCGGGACAGGCGCTTGGATGGGGCCTGCCGCTTCACGCTGGCTGGCGCGCTTCGCTCGGGCCGCCATGTGGGCGCCTTGGGCGAAGAAGTCAAGCGAGCGCGCCTCAGCTCAGCCCGGCTGCCTGCATCAGCGCCCGCGTCGATGGGTCGAAATCGCCCTCGCCCTTCTCGATCTGCCTGGCGATCGCCTTGCCCAGCTCCACCCCGAACTGATCGAAGGGGTTGATCCCCATCAGCACGGCATTGGCAAAGGTGCGGTGTTCGTGAAAGGCGATGAGCGCCCCCAGGGCCGCGGCATCGGCATCGTCGAGCAGGAAGGTGGTCGAGGGCCGATCCCCCGGATAGGCGCGCGCCGGGTCCTCGGCCGGCTTGCCGGCCATCAGCGCCGCGCCCTGGGCGAGGCAGTTCATCAACAGGATGCGGTGATGGGCAGGATCAAGATCATCGCCCGGCGCCACGGAAGCGATGAAATCGACCGGCACCAGGTGGGTGCCCTGGTGGAGCAGCTGGAACACCGCGTGCTGGGCATCGGTGCCCACCCCGCCCCAGGTCACGGCCGCGGTCGGCCCATCGACCGGGCTGCCATCGGCCTTCACCCTTTTGCCGTTCGATTCCATCTCGAGCTGCTGGAGATAGGCGGGCAGCAGCCGCAGCCGCTCGTCATAGGCAAAGACCGCGCGGGTCTGGCAGCCGCGCAGCCGGGCGTAATATTGGTCGCAAAAGGCGGCGAGCAACGGGGCATTGGCGCGGCCTTCGGTGGCGAGGAAATGTTCGTCCACCGCACGCGCCCCGGCGAGCATGGCCGAAAACTCCTCCATCCCCACCGCCAGCGCCACCGGAAAGCCGATCGAAGACATCAGCGAATAGCGCCCGCCGACGCTTTCGGGGAAAGGCAGCACCCGGGTTTCGTCCACCCCCCAGGCCACCGCCTTTTCCGGCGCGGCGGTGAGCGCCACCACCCGGCCATAGGGATCGGCCACGCCGCTGTCGGCCAGCCACTTCATCGCGCTGGCCGCATTGGTCATAGTCTCGATGGTGGTGAAGGTCTTGGAGGCGACGGCGACCAGCGTGGTGTGCGGATCGCAGGCGGCAAAGGCCGCCTCGAGTGCGAGGCCATCGATGTTCGAGACCACGTGGGTATCAACCAGCTTGAGATCGCGCGTGAGCGCGTCGATCGCCAGCGCCGGCCCCAGCGCCGAGCCGCCGATGCCGATGGCGATGCAATGGCGCATGGGGCCAAGCGCGCCCTGGTGGATCGCCTCGACCAGCATCGCCATGCGCCGCCGGAGCGCCTCGGCCTCCTCGCGTGCGGCGGGCGCGCCCACGCCGCGCAGCGCCATGTGGGTGGCGGGGCGCCCTTCGGTGACGTTGACGATGCCGCCATCGTGGAGGGCCGCGCGCGCCGCACCAAAGCCTGCCGCCTCGGCCAGTTCCTCGAACAGGCCGAGCAGGCGCGCGTCAAGATGGGTCTTGGAAAAGTCGATGCTCATGCCCTGCCCGGCCCCCTCGGGCAGGCCGGAGGTCCAGGCGATCCGCCTGGTCATCGCCGCCACCCGCGCGGGATCGGCGGCAAAGAGCTCATCGAGCCGCGCCGAAGGGGCAGCGCGCAGCTGCGCCCAGAGTGCCGCCATCCGCTCGGTGTTGTCCGATCCCGTCATCGCCAATCCCCTTTGCGCCTTGCGGCGGCTGCGACTAAGGGCTTCGCGGATGGAAGGAAAGCCCCAATCGCTCGGCCCCGCGCCGCCGCCAGCCCCGGGCGCGGGCGCGCGCGCCGCGGCAGGCTCGGCCGAGGCGGGCGCTGGAGGGTGGACGGGCTTCTTCTGGTTCCTTGCCAAGCTCATCGCGCTGGTGCTGGCGCTGCGCGCGCTGGTGGTGGCGCCCTTCGTGATCCCGTCCGAAAGCATGGTGCCGCAGCTCTTGAACGGCGATTATCTGCTCGCGGCCAAGTGGCCCTATGGCTATTCGCGCCATTCGCTGCCCTTCGATCTGCCGCTGGGCGATGGGCGCCTCATCGCGCGCAGCCCGGCGCGCGGGGATATCGTGATCTTCCGCCACCCGATCGACGGGCGCGACTATGTGAAGCGCGTGATCGGCCTTCCGGGTGATCGGGTGGCGCTGGTGGGGGGCGTGGTGGTGCTCAATGGCCAGCGCCTTGCCCAGCAGCCGCTGGGGAACGTCACCATCCCGGTCTCGCCGAACAGCCCGTGTGCCTGGGGCGGCAGGGTGATCGCGGCGCGCGATGGCCGCAGCCTGTGCCGCTATGCCGCCGCGCGCGAGACCCTGCCCTCGGGCCGCGCCTACAGCGTGCTCGATTTCGGGCCGACCTTTGCCGACAATCTTGCTCCCCTCACCGTCCCGCCCGGCGCGCTCTTCGTGCTCGGCGACAACCGCGACAATTCGCGCGACAGCCGCTTTCCTGCCGCGGCGGGCGATGCGGTGGGGCTGGTGCCGCAGGATCTCCTCGTCGGGCGGGCCTGGGTGATCGTGTGGTCGAGCAATGGCAGCGCCACCTGGAGCAATCCGGCAAGCTGGCTTGCCGCGGTGCGGTGGGAGCGGATCGGAGCGGTGCTGTGAGCGGCCTTCCGGCAGAAACCCGCGCCTGGCTTGCCGCCACCGGCTTTGCGGTGGTGAACGAGGCCCCCTGGCTCGAGGCGCTCACCCATGGCAGCTTCAATTCCACCGGCGGCGAGGCGGCCGATTATCAGCGGCTCGAGTTTCTCGGCGACAGGGTGCTGGGCCTCGCGGTGGCGGCCTGGCTGTTCCGCGCCGGCGATGCCCCCGAAGGGCGCCTCTCGCAGCGGCTCAACGCGCTCGTCAGCGGCGCCACCTGCGCCCGTATCGCCCGCGCCATCGGCCTTCCTGCCCACGTGCGGCTCGGCAAGCAGGCGCGCGAGGATGGCGGGGCCGACAGCGACAAGATCCTCGGCGATGTGATGGAGGCGCTGATCGGCGCCTGCTTTCTCGAACACGGCTTCGAGACCGCGCAGGCGCAGGTCTATCGCCTCTGGGCGCACGAGCTTGAGGGCGATGTCGGCAAGGCCAAGCATCCCAAGAGCGCGCTGCAGGAATGGGCCGCGGGCAACCGCCGCGCCCCCCCGGTCTATGAGGTGATCGACCGCTCCGGCCCCGATCACGCCGCCCGCTTCACCGTGCGGGTGAGCATCCGCAATGTCGGCGAGGCCGAGGCCAGCGCCACCAGCAAGGCCGAGGCCGAAAGGCTCGCCGCCAAGGCCTTTCTCGAACGCTTCGGCTGAGCGCGCGTTCACGAAATGTTTCACGTGAAACATTGACGCGCCCGGCCGCGCATCGCGCCCTTCGACAAGCCCGGGTCTTGGCGGTATGAGCGCGCCATGAGCGATACCCCCGCAAACCCTCACGCCCCGGCAAGCCCCGCCCCCACCCGCTGCGGCGTGGTGGCGGTGCTCGGCGCGCCCAATGCCGGCAAGTCGACGCTGGTCAACACCCTCGTCGGTCAGAAGGTGGCGATCACCAGCCCCAAGGCGCAGACCACCCGGGCGCGGATGCTGGGCCTCGCGCTGCACACGGTGGACGGGGCCGCGGTGCAGATGATCCTGGTTGACACGCCCGGCATCTTCGCCCCGCGCCGCCGGCTCGACCGGGCGATGGTGAGCGCCGCCTGGGAGGGCGCCGAGGCCGCCGATGCGGTGCTGCTGCTGGTCGATGCGATCAAGCAGCGCCGCCATGAGCTGGAGCCGCTGATGGAGACGCTGAGCGCGCGGCCCGAGCGCAAGATCCTCGTGCTCAACAAGGTCGATCGGGCGAAGAAGGAGCCGCTCCTCGCGCTGGCGCAGGAGCTTTCGACCAAGGCCGATTTTGCCGAGGTGTTTTTCATCTCGGCGCTCACCGGCGAGGGCGTGGCCGAGATGAAGGACGTGCTCGCCCGGATGATGCCGCAAGGCCCGTGGATGTATCCCGAAGACCAGGTCTCGGATGTCTCCGAGCGCCTGCTCGCCGCCGAGATCACGCGCGAGCAGCTCTACAAGCAGCTTCACGAGGAGCTGCCCTATGACAGCGCGGTGCGGCCCGAGCGATACCTGACGAGGCCCGATGGCAGCATCGAGATCCACCAGCAGATCGTGGTTGCGCGCGAGAACCAGCGCGCCATCGTGCTGGGCAAGGGCGGCGCGCGCATCAAGGCCATCGGCGCGGCGGCGCGCAAGGAACTTGCCGAGGTGCTGGGGGCCAAGGTGCACCTGTTCCTGCACGTGAAAGTGCTGGAGAACTGGGCCGAGGACAGGGAAGTGTTCGAGGAGATCGGGCTCGATTGGGTGCGCTAGCGCATCGCCTTCGCACGAGCCGGACGCACGCCAAGCCGCGCGTCAGGCGAGCGACGGCGATGGCCCTCACCCCCGCCCCAGCTTCTCCAGCTTGGCGCGCAGCGCGGCCTCGTCGAAGGGCTTGACGATGTAGTCATCCGCCCCGGCGGCGATGCCATCGTGGATGTCCCGCGCCTCGCCGTTCGAGGTGCAGAACACCACGATCGGTTCCTTTGGCGTGGGGATGGCGCGCAGCTTCTGGACGAAGGCGATGCCGTCCATCTCGGGCATGTTCCAGTCGGTGAGCACCAGATCGGGCATGGCCTGCTTGCAGCGCGCCAGCGCCTCGGTGCCATCCTGCGCCTCGATCGGGACATAGCCGAGGCTGAGCGCGATCTTGGCCGCAACCTTGCGGATCACCCGGCTGTCATCGACGATCAGGCAGGTGCGCTGGGCCGCGGGGCGCGCGCCTTGCGCCGGATAGCGTTCGCGCATTGCCTTGGCCGCCGCCACGATCGCCGCGGTGGCATCGGGATCGCCCGCAGCCGGGGCCGGTGCTGGCTTTGCAGCGGCGGGGCCGGTGGCAGGCGCTGCTGCGCCCTTCTCGCTCTCGGCCAGCTTTTCCATCAGGGTCTTGCCCTCGCCCGGGCCGCGGCGGTGCGGGCCGGTCTGGCGCTTGATCAGATTCTGCACGGCTGCTGCTCCCCGCCAAACCCGCCGAAGCCGGCCTCAAAGGAAGCCGCGGCATAGGCATCCGAATAGGGATCGACCGCTGGCGCCGCCGCCCCTTCGCCCGGGGTCATGCGCACGTGCAGGTAGGGCATCCACACATCGCCGAACTCGGCCTTCTGATACCACACGTCGAGCACGTCGTAGCTTGCCCACATCCCGTCCGGCTCGCGCAGGCGAATGCCCTCGCCGATGCGTGGCACCGCGGCAAAGCGCAGGCGGGTCTGCGATTGGTGGGTCTCGTTCTGGACTTCGATCTCGATCACGGCGGCGTCCTTGAATCGCGCACCTGAGTGATAAGGGGGCAATGCTTTATGATTTACCAACGCGCCCGCCGCAGCACCCGGCAGCGAGGCGCCCCGTTCAGCCCGGCGCCGCAGCCTTGCTGCGCTTCGTCTTGCCCGCAGCGGCCTTCTTGCCGCCCGCCTTCGTGCCCAATGCCTTGGCCGCTGCGGCCCTGGCCTTGCCCGCCCCTTTGCTGGCGGCCTTCGCCGGGGCCTTGGCGGCGCGCGCCTCGATCAGCGCCAGCGCGGTCTCGAGCGTTACCTCCTCGGGCTTCATCGCGCGCGGCAGCGTGGCATTGGTGGTGCCGTCGGTGACATAGGGGCCATAGCGCCCCGGCATCACCCGGATCGCGGCCCCGCTTTGCGGGTGGGCGCCGAGATCGGCGATCGGTTCGGCCTTGGCCCTTCCGGCCCCTGCCCCGGTGCGCGCGCCCGCCTCGGCCAGGATCGCCACCGCGCGGTTCATCCCGATTTCGAACACCTCGCGGGTCGAGCCAAGCCTGCCATACTTGCCATCATGCCGCAAATAGGGGCCATAACGCCCTATATTGGCTTCGATCTCCAAGCCCGTATCGGGATGCAGGCCAATGATCCGCGGCAGGCCGAGCAGCTTGACCGCCCAGTCAAGATCGAAGTCCTCGAGATCCTTGGGGATCGAGGCGCGCTTCGCCTCCTTGCCCTCGCCCAATTGCACATAGGGGCCAAAGCGCCCGGACTTGCGATAGATCGTCTCGCCGGTTTCGGGATGCACGCCCAGCACCCCGTCCTCGCCCGCGCCCTCGCTCGCGCCCGCGCTGTCGCCCTGGGCAAAGCGGCGGGTATATGTGCACGCCGGATAGTTGGCGCAGGCGACAAAGGCACCAAAGCGCCCGCCGCGCAGCGCCAACCGCCCGCCGCTGCGCCCCTCGGCCGCGCACAGCGGGCAGGCGCGCGGATCGCTCCCGTCCGCGCGCGGCGGAAAGAGATAGTCCGACAGATAGGCATCGAGCGCCTCGGTCACTTCCGAGGGCAGCTTGTCCATCACCCCATCGGCGCGGGGTTTGAAGTCCTGCCAGAAGCGCTTGAGCAGCGCCTTGTAATCCTCGCGCCCATCCGAGACGATGTCGAGCTCCTCCTCCATCCCGGCGGTGAAGTCATAGGCGACATAGGTGGGGAAGAAGCGTTCCAGAAAGGCCGTGAGGAGCCGCCCGGATTCCTCTGGGACGAAACGGTTTTTCTCCATCCGCACATAGGCGCGTTCGCGCAGGGTCTGGATGATCGCGGCATAGGTCGATGGCCGGCCGATCCCCAGCTCCTCGAGCCGCTTGACCAGGCTCGCCTCGGAAAAGCGCGGCGGGGGCTGGGTGAAGTGCTGGCTCGCCTCGACCCCGAGCCGGGCCGGCTGATCGCCCCTGCGCAGCACCGGCAGAAGCGCGCTCTCCTCGTCCTCGGCCTCGTCGCGCCCCTCCTGATAGACCGCGAGAAAGCCGGGAAACAGCACCACCTGCCCGGTGGCGCGCAGCTGGTGGCGGCCGGTGGGATCGGCAAGGGTGATGGTGGTGCGCTCGAGCTGGGCGCTCGCCATCTGGCTCGCCATGGCGCGCTTGAAGATGAGGTCATAGAGCTTGGCCTCGTCCCCCGTGCCGGCGCGCTGGCGGGCAAAATCGGTCGGACGGATGGCTTCATGCGCTTCCTGCGCATTCTTGGCCTTGGTGCTGTAATGGCGGGGTTTTTCGGGCAGATAGGCCGGCTCGAAGCGCGCCGCGATGGCGCCGCGCAGGGCATTGATGGCGCCGGCATCCATTTGCACCCCGTCGGTGCGCATATAGGTGATCGCGCCCGCCTCGTAGAGCGCCTGGGCAAGGCGCATGGTGTGCTGCGCGGAAAAGCCGAGCTTGCGCGCGGCCTCCTGCTGCAAGGTCGAGGTGGTGAAGGGCGGCGCGGGATTGCGCCTGACCGGCCTGGTCTCGACCGCCTCGACGGTGAAACGCGCCGCCTCGACCGCGGCCTTGGCGGCCATGGCGCTCGCCTCATCGCCAAGGCTGAGGCGTTCGAGCTTCTTGCCATCGCACATCACCAGCCGCGCCTCGAAGGCGATGCCATCGTGCTGGAGCCGGGCGATCACGCTCCAATATTCCTGCGGACGGAAGGCCTCGATCTCGCGCTCGCGCTCGACGATGAGGCGCAGCGCCACCGATTGCACCCGGCCTGCGCTCTTGGCGCCGGGCAGCTTCCTCCACAGCACCGGCGAGAGGGTGAATCCGAACAGGTAATCGAGCGCGCGGCGGGCCAGATAGGCATCGATCAGCGGCTGATCGAGCGGGCGCGGATGGGCCATGGCCTCGGTCACGGCCTGCCGGGTGATGGCGTTGAAGGTGACCCGATCGACCTTTGCCGGCAGGGCCTTGCGCTTTTTCAGCAGCTCCTGCACGTGCCAGCTGATCGCCTCGCCCTCGCGATCGGGGTCGGTCGCCAGCACCAGCCGCTCGGCCGCCTTGGCCGCCTCGGCAATGTCCTTGAGGCGGGCCTGCTTGTCGCGATGGATCTCCCATTCCATCGCGAAATCCTCCTCCGGCTTCACGCTGCCGTCCTTGGGCGGCAGGTCGCGGACATGGCCGTAGGAGGCGAGCACCTTGTAATCGGGCCCGAGATATTTCTCGATGGTGCGGGCCTTGGCGGGGGATTCGACGATGACGAGCTGCATGGGCCTTATCGAGAAGTGGCTTTACGTGTGCACGCGCGAGGGTGGGGCGCGGCGCGGCGCGGCGTCAAGGGGCTTGTGGCGCGCGCCTAGCCCGCCCTTCGCACCGCGCCATCGGCCTCGCGCTCAAGCTCGCCAGCAAGTTCCAGCGCCAGCAGCGCCATGTGCACCTCGGCAGCGCTCATGCCGCTCTGGCGGATGAGCTCGTCGATCGAAAGCGGCGCGTGGGTGAGGAGCGCGGCGATCTCGGCGCTGGTGTCGTGGCGCGCCTCGCCCCAGTCGCGCTGCGCCAGCGCGGCATGATCGAAGGCGGCTGCATCCTCGCCCACCCGCAAGCGCGCGCGCGGCGCGCCGGTGAAGCCCTCGATCAGTTCGATCACCTCCTCGGGCCGCTGCACCAGTACCGCGCCCTCGCGGATGAGCTGGTTGCAGCCCATCGCCCGCGGCTCGAGCGGTGAGCCGGGAATCGCCATCACCTCGCGCCCGGCCTCGGCGGCCAGCCGCGCGGTGATGAGGCTGCCCGATTGCGGCGCGGCCTCGACCACCAGCGTTCCCAGCGCGAGGCCGGCGATGATGCGGTTGCGGCTGGGAAAATGCCGTCCGCGCGGCTCGGTGCCGGGGGGCTGCTCGGCGATCAGCAGGCCCTCACGCGCGATCCGCTCCTGCAGGGCGGCGTGCTGGGGCGGATAGGCGATGTCGATGCCGCTCGCGATCACCCCGATCGTGCGCGGAAAGGCGCCCTCATGCGCCGCCCCGTCGATCCCACGGGCAAGCCCCGAGACCACCACCAACCCCGCCTGCCCCAGCGCCGCGGCGAAATCGCGGGCGAGCCGCACCGCGGCGGCGCTGGCATTGCGCGCCCCCACCACCGCCACGCAAGGGGCCTGTGCCAGCGCCCCATCGCCGCGGCAAATGAGGATCGGCGGGGCGCTCACGAGTTCGCCAAGCAGCGCCGGATAGCCGGGCTGATCGTGGAACAGATAGCGCGCCCCGGCGCGGCGCACCGCGGCCACCTCGGCCTCGATCGCCGCCGTGCTGGCCGGGCGATAGGCCACCCCGCGCCGCCCGGCGAGATCGGGCAGGGCCGCGAGCGCGGCCTCGGCCCTGCCGAAGCGGGCGAGCAGCTGGCGGTAGCTGATCGGGCCGATATTGGGCGAGCGCAGCAGGCGGATGCGGGCAAAGGCCTCGGCCTGGCTCAAAGGCGGCGGCGCTCGGCTCTCCTCCATGGCCCGAGGGGCGCTGCCTTCAGGCCCCGGGCGCGGCGCCGATGCGCGGCTCCTCACCGCGCAGCAGCCGGCCGATGTTGGCGCGGTGCTGGACGATCACGATTGCGGCAATGGCGATGAGCGGCACGAGCGCCGCGCCAAAGCCCATGCCCCAGGCCACCAGCGGCGCGGCGGTGACGCTGACGAGCGAGGAGAGGCTGGAAATGCGGCTCAAGGCAATGCTCGCCGTCCAGATCATCGCGCAGACGAAAAAGGCCGGGAAGGCCAGCACCGCGAGCACGCCAGCGGCGCTGGCAAAGCCCTTGCCGCCCTTGAAGCCGAGCCACGGGGTGAAGCAATGCCCGGCCACGGCCGCGACCGCGGCCACGCCCTCGCTGCCAGGCAGGAAGTGCCGGGCCAGGAGCACCGCGGCAAGAGCCTTGCCGGCATCGAGCAGCACGGTGGCCGCGGCAAGGCCCTTGTTGCCGGTGCGCAGGACATTGGTGGCGCCGATCGAGCCGCTGCCGATCTTGCGCACATCGCCCAGCCCCGCGGCGCGGGTGAGGATGAGGCCGAAGGGAACCGAGCCCAGGAGAAAGCCGATCACCGCGGCGATGAGCCAGTCCAAGACATCCTCCCTGCTCTGTGCTTGCTGAAACCCTGCGGCATCTTCTAATGCCCGGGCGCGAAAAGAAAAGCACGCGAAGGCGCGAGCGCCCCGCGTGCAGCCATGGAGCCCCGCGTGCCGTCCGATCCTGCCTCGCCCATCCTGCTGTTCGATTCCGGGGTCGGCGGGCTCACCGTCTTTGATGCCCTGCGCCAGGTGCTGCCCGATGCTCCGGTGATCTATGCTGCTGACCTTGCCGGCCTTCCCTATGGCTCCAAGACCGAGGCGCAGATCGCCGCGCGGGTGGCCGGGCTGCTTGGGCGCATGGCCGAGCGCTGGCAGCCGCGGCTGGCCTGCATCGCCTGCAACACCGCGAGCACGATCGCGCTCGGCATGGTGCGCGAGGTGCTCGAGATCCCGATCGTCGGCACCGTGCCCGCGATCAAGCCCGCCGCCGCGCTCACCCGCAGCGGCACGATCGGGCTTGTCGGCACCGAGGCGACCATCCGCCAGGCCTATGTCGATGATCTCGCAGCGCGCTTTGCCGCCGACAAGCGCCTGCTGCGCGTCGCCGCACCCGAACTGGTGGGCGCGGCCGAGGCCAAGCTGCGCGGGCGCGCGGTCGATCCGGCGCTGATCGCCGCGGTCAAGGCCCGGCTCCTCGCCATGCCGGGGGCCGAGGGGCTGGATGTGCTGGTGCTGGCCTGCACCCATTTCCCCCTGCTTGGGGAGGAACTCGCTGCGGCTTTCGGCCCGAACGTGGCGCAGATCGATGGCGCGGCCGGGATCGCCCGGCGCATCGCCGCGCTGACGCAAGGCCAGGCCTTCGCTCGGTCCGGGCCGGATCGCTTCATCGTCACCGGGCCGCTGGCCGGTGCCGCCGGGCTCGAGGCGGCGCTCGCCGCGCGCGGCTTTGCCCCGGCAGAGACCTTCCAGGCGGCGGCAGCGCTTGCGAGCGGCTCGCAAAGATGGCTGTGGCAAAAGCGCGCGCGCGCCCCTAAATAGCGCCGAAACGATCCGGGCGCCCGCGCGTTGGGGGCGGACTCGGCAAGACGAGGCAGGATGAGCGCCGGGCCGACCGCGCGCCAGGGCAAAGAGACGCGCGACGTGAATTACGATCAGATCTTCGACCAGGCGATCGAACGGCTGCACGAGGAAGGCCGCTACCGCGTCTTCATCGACATCCTGCGCAACAAGGGTGCCTATCCCAACGCCCGCTGCTTTCACGGCCACAACGGCCCCAAGCCGATCACCGTGTGGTGTTCCAACGACTATCTGTGCATGGGCCAGCACGAAAAGGTGATCGGCGCGATGGAAGCCGCGCTCCACGATGTCGGCGCCGGCTCGGGCGGCACCCGCAATATCGGCGGCAACACCCACCTCCATGTCGAGCTCGAGGCCGAGCTGGCCGATCTCCATGGCAAGGAGGCGGCGCTGCTGTTCACCAGCGGCTATGTCTCGAACGATGCGACACTCTCGACGCTCGCCAAGCTGCTGCCGGGCTGCATCATCTTTTCCGATCAGCTCAATCACGCCAGCATGATCGCCGGGATCCGCAATTCGGGCTGCGCCAAGCGGGTGTTCCGCCACAATGATGTGGCCCACCTTGAGCAATTGCTCGCCGCCGAGGATCCCAAGGCCCCCAAGCTGATCGCCTTTGAAAGCGTCTATTCGATGGAAGGCGATGTCGCCCCGATCCACGCGATCTGCGACTTGGCCGAGAAATACAACGCGCTCACCTATATCGACGAGGTGCACGCGGTGGGCATGTATGGCGCGCGCGGCGGCGGCATCTCGGAACGCGATGGCGCCGCGCACCGCATCGACATTATCGAGGGGACGCTCGGCAAGGCCTTCGGGGTGATGGGCGGCTATATCGCCGCCTCGGCGCGGATCGTCGATTGCGTCCGCTCCTATGCGCCGGGCTTCATCTTCACCACCTCCTTGTCGCCGGTGCTGGTGGCGGGCGTGCTGGCGAGCGTCAGGCACCTCAAGGAATCGAGCGTCGAGCGCAATGCCCAGCAGCGCGCCGCGGCCCTGCTCAAGCTCAAGTTTGCCGAAGCGGGCCTGCCGGTGATGGACAGCGTCACCCACATCGTGCCGCTGATGGTGGGCGATCCGGTGCGCGCCAAGAAGATCAGCGACATCCTGCTGGCCGAATATGGCATCTACGTGCAGCCGATCAACTTTCCCACCGTGCCCCGCGGCACCGAGCGGCTGCGCTTCACCCCCGGCCCCAACCACACCGAGCCGATGATGGACGAACTCACCGCCGCCCTCGTCGAAATCTGGGACCGGCTCGAATTGGAATTGCGCAAGGCGGCGTGATCGCGCGCTGCGAAACGGTCTTGCGCCGCTGCCCCCCGCCCTGCCGTAGCGTCCTTTGTCGGCGCCCGCCTCTCGGCTAAGCCTTGCTGCCAAAGCAGATTCGGGAGAGCGCGGATGGGGGGAAACCCTGAGCAAACCTATGCCGAGGTGGTGCTGGGGCGGCGCAGCATCAGGGGCTATCTCGACAAGCCGGTGCCGCGCGCGCTGATCGAGGAGGTGCTTGCGCTCGCCATGCGCGCGCCAAGCTCGATGAACACCCAGCCCTGGCACTTCCACGTCATCACCGGCGCGCCGCTCGCGCGTATCCGCCAGGGCAACACGACGCGCATCCTTGCCGGATACCCGGATTCGCGCGAGTTCCGCCGCGGCGAGCCCTTTGCCGGCGTGCACCGCGAGCGCCAGATCGCGGTGGCCAAGCAATTGTTCGGCGCCATGGGCATCGCCCGCGATGACCAGGAAGCCCGGCAGGACTGGGTGCTGCGTGGCTTTCGCCAGTTCGATGCGCCGGTGTGCATCATCATCACCTATGACCGCGCGCTTTCGGGCTCGGACGACACCGCCTTTGATTGCGGCGCGGTGACCACCCAGCTCGTCAACGCCGCGTGGAGCAAGGGTCTGGGCTGCGTGATCAATTCGCAAGGAATCATGCAAAGCCCCGTGGTGCGCGCGCACGCCGGCATTCCGGACGATCAGGTGATCATGAAGGCGGTGGCGATGGGCTGGCCCGATCCCGACTTTCCCGCCAACGCCGTGGTCAGCGAACGCCGCAGCGTCGCCGAGGCGGCGCGCTTCGTGGGGTTCGAGTGAGCGCGCGGGGCGAGCGCGCGCCGTCCTGCCCGCCGCGCAGCACCATCGCGGCATGCACGAGGAAGGGCCGCCCCGTGGGCTGCTGGCGCGCCTCGTGGCGATCGCGCAGCGCGGCAGGCTCCGCCTGAAGCGTGCGGGCGCCTGCCGGATCGAGCCTGAGGATGCGCCAGGCCTCGAAGGGCACGGGGGCACCCGCCTCGGCCGCCACCGGGATCATCTGCGCCTCCCCGTCGGCATCGGCAATGATCCTGTGGCATGTGCCGTGCCGGGCGATGCCAGCGCGCAGCCTCTCGCGCAGTTCGGCCGCGGGGATCTCGCCCGGAAGGCGCGGCATCAGTTCATCGGGGATCTCGAAAACGCGCGCCGCGGCACCTGCCCGCGCTCCTCGACGAGGCGGAGCGCCACCGCCCGGCGCACCAGCCGCCAGGCGCTGAGCAGGGGCAATCCCAGCTCCTCGGCAACCGCGCCCACGGTGCGGGGTTGGTGCGCAAGGGCCATCACCAGGAAATGCCCGCGCGGCTCGGCAAGGAAGCGCGCGGCCGCAACCGTGGTGATGCCGAGGGGCTCGATATGGAGTCGCCCGATTTCGCCCGCAACGTCTCGCGCCTGCCGGCATGGCCCGCAGGCGGCCTGGTGCCCTCGGCGGGCGATCTGTGGCGCTTTGGCCGCGCGCTTGCCGCTGGCCGGCTGGTCAGGCCCGAAACGCTCGAGGCGATGATGGCCGGCGGCATCGAACTGCGCGCGGCGCAGGAGGGCCGGCCCGCCTCGCGTTATGGCCTTGGCCTTGGCATATCGGGCGCGGCCGCATGCGCGCCCTGAGCGCGGCCCGCTGGCGCCTCGCAATCAGCCGCCGCGCGGGCCCCACAGGATGATCGCGGTGCCAATGAGGCACGCCCCGGCGCCGATCACGTCCCAGCGATCGGGCCGCGCCCCTTCCACCGCCCACAGCCAGGCAAGGCTCGCGGCGATATAGACCCCGCCATAGGCGGCAAAGGCGCGCCCGGCGAAATCGACCTCGATGCGGGTGAGCAGCAGCGCAAAGATCGCCAGTGAGGCAAGGCCCGGCGCCAGCCACAATGGCGAGGCATTGCCGCGCGCCCAGGCCCAGAAGGCAAAGCATCCGGCGATCTCGGCGAGCGCGGCAAGGCTATAGAGCACAAGCGACATGGCAGCGATGGTGGAGACAAGCGGCGCGCGCCGCAAGCCTCCACCCGCGATCACATCAGCGCAAGGACACCACGTTGTCGGCCGCCTCGCGCTTGCGCGTGCCGTTGAACAGGCTCATCATCGGCTCGTCCGCCACGATCACCTGCTCGGCCGCGCCGAAGCCGTTGAACCCGGTCTTCATCGCCGCACCATAGGCGCCGAGCATGCCGATCTCGATATAGTCGCCCGCCTGGATGTCTGCCGGAAGCGGGAACGGCCCCTTCATGTAATCGGCATCATCGCAGGTCGGCCCGTAGAAGGCGAAATCGAGATTCTCCTCGATGAGATCCTCGGCGAGCGCGCGCACCGGGAAACGCCAGGCGACATGGGCGGCATCGTAGAGCGCGCCATAGGCGCCGTCATTGATGTAAAGCTCCTCGCCGCGGCGCTTGTTCACCTGCACGATCATCGAGCTGTATTCGGCCGAAAGCGCACGCCCCGGCTCGCACCACAGCTCGGCGTTGTAGGCGATCGGCAGGGCCTCGAAGTGGCGCGCGATGATGGCGAAATAATCCTCCATCGGCGGCGGCTCGAGCCCGGGATAGGCGCTCGGGAAGCCCCCGCCGACATCGATCATGTCGATCACCACCGAGGCCTCGGCGATCGCCGCGCGGGTGCGGTCGAGCGCCTGAACATAGGCGAAAGGCGTCATCGCCTGGCTGCCGACGTGGAAGCACACGCCCAGCCAGTCGCAGTGCTGGCGCGCCTGCTGGAGCAGCCGCGGCGCCTCGATCAGGTCGCAACCGAACTTCGAGGCGAGGCTGAGCTCCGAATACTCGCTCGACACGCGCAGCCGCACGCAGAGCCTGAGGTCACGCGCGGGCTCGCCGGTTTCGGGGTTGCGGCAGGCGGCAATGATCTTCTCCAGCTCCTCGAAGGTGTCGAGGCTGAAGGTGCGCACGCCGTGCCGGAAATAGGCCTCGGCGATCGCCGCCGCGGTCTTGACCGGGTGCATGAAGCACAGCACCGCCTCGGGCAGGAGGCCGCGCACCAGCCGCACTTCGGCGATCGAGGCGACATCGAAATGGGTGATGCCCGCCTCCCACAGCACCTTGATGAGATCGGGCGCCGGGTTGGCCTTGACGGCATAGAGCACCTTGCCCGGAAACTTCTCGACGAAGAACCGGGCAGCGCGCCGCGCCGCGTGCGGGCGGTTGAGGATGACGGGTTCGTCCGGACGGAGGTCGCGGACTACAGCGCGTGCGTCAGGATAGATGTGCAACTCAAGGGACCCCCAAAACGGTTTGTTGAAACCATAAAACGACAAGCTGCCTTGCGGTTTGGAAGTCCCCATGGGGCAGCGGAAGCGCGCATTTAGGGTCTGGGGGGGGAAATGCAAACGAAAAATCGCGCGCGGCCCGGCGAAATGTTACTTTTTGAAGACAGCCGCCGCCGCGCCGCCCGAACACGACCGGAATGTGACAGGAACAAGCCGCTTTTCAGAGGCTTGGGCGGTCTTGCTGGCGCGCCTCAGAAGGCCACGCGCGGCGTCTGATCGAGGTTGCCTTGCTCGCTGTCGTCGAGCCGGTGGAAATCGGCCGGGGCAAAGCCGAGGACGCCGGCGAAAAGGATCGCCGGAAATGATTCGCGCGCCGCATTGAACCGCACCGCGGCGGCATTGAGCGCCCGCCGCGCCGCGGCGAGTTTGTCCACAACATCGGCAAGCTCGCGCTGAAGTGCCTGGAAATTGGCCGAGGCCTTGAGATCGGGACAGGCCTCTCCCAGCGCCAGCAGATTGCCGAGCGCGGCCTCGAGCTGGCGCTCGGTGCCGGATGAGGGTGCCGCGCCGGCCGCCGCGAGGCAAAGGTCACGCAGGCGCGCCGTGATCGCCGCGCTGATCCTGGTGCCACGGCTCGGGCTCCCGTGGTGGGCGCCGATGCTGCCCTGGGAAGTGAAAGCGCTGGCAACAGCCCTGGCGCTGGTTGTGGGGCTTGTTTGGGTTCTTCTCGCATCGGCCAAGGTGAGGCACGAGGTCAAGCACGCCATCAATTCCGCCATCGCGAAGCATTTCGGCGTCTCCTACCAGCTCCGGGCCCGCCCCGGCGCACAGCTGCAGCGCGCGCATGTCTTCGGCCTGGTGCCACACCATGACCGTGCCGTTATCGAGGATTGCCGGGAAGGCAGCCTCGATGGCCATGATGTCCGCCTCTACGAGGCCGTGCTCCACGAGCGGCGCCGCGACCGGGACAGGCATGACGATTGGCGCGAGGTGTTTCGCGGCGCGATCATCCGCATGGCCTTTGGCCGCCCGTTCCGATCGACCACGCTGCTCGAACGCACCGGTCGCAAGCGGGGCCTGATGGGCCTTGGCGCGATCCCCGAGAAACGCACCTTCAACGGGCGCCAGCTCGACCGGATCGATCAGGTGCATCCCGATTTTGCCGAGACCTTTGCCCTGTTCAGCGACGATCAGGTCGAAGCGCGGGTGCTGGTTCACCCCGCCCATGTCGAACATCTGCTGAAGCTCGAAAGTGCTTTTGCCAGCGAGCAGGTGCGCGCCCTGGTTGTCGAGGGCGATGTGGTGGTCGTGGTCGAAGGCGGCAACCGCTGCGAAAGCGGCGGTCTTGATCCCAACAGCGACGTGCAGCGCGTGGAACGCAAGCTGGCGCAGTTCACCGCGCGCACCGGCCTGGCGCTGGCAATCAACCAGAACGCGCGCGGCAGCCCGGTGAAGGCCGTGCCGGCCGCTTAGCTCAGCCGGTCGCGGAAATCCTCGTAAGCGAAGCGCTTGATGCATTCGAGCGCGTCGGTCTCGCTGTCCCACAGCCAGATCGAGGGCAAGGGCACGCCGTTGAAGGTGTTGGTCTTGACCATCGAGTAATGGGCCTGGTCGAGGAAGGCAAAGCGCGCCCCCGGCTCGGCCGGCACGGGCAGGCGATAATCGCCGATCACATCGCCCGCGAGGCACGAGGGCCCGCCGAGCCTGATCGGGGCGATCGCCGGATCGTCGCGCTCGCCCAGCATCGCCGGGCGATAGGGCGCCTCGAGCACATCGGGCATGTGGCAGGTGGCCGAGATGTCGGTGATCCCCACCATCACCCCGTTCTCATGGGTGTCGAGCAGCGTGCCCACCAGGATCCCGGCATCGAGCGCCACCGCCTCGCCCGGCTCGAGGATGATCTGGCAGCCGGTGTCGGCCGCGGCATCCTTGAGGAACTGGACGAGCTCGGCGCGCTGGTAATCGGCGCGGGTGATGTGGTGCCCGCCGCCCATGTTGATCCACTTGAGCTGGTCGAAATAGGGCTCGATCGCATCGAACACCCGATCCCAGGTCGCCTGCAGCGGGAGGAAATCCTGCTCGCACAGGTTGTGGAAGTGGATGCCCTCGATCCCCTCCATGTGCTCGGGCAAGAGCTGGTCGAGCGGAAAGCCGAGGCGCGAGCCGGGGGCGGAAGGATCATACTTGGCGACCTCGCCGGTGGCGACCTGGGGATTGACGCGCAGGCCGAGGCTCACCCGCGCCCCGCTCGCCGCGGCCTGATCGAGAATCGGGCGGGCGCGGGCGAGCTGATAGGGCGAATTGAAGATCAGATGATCCGAAAGGCGGCAGATCTCGGGCAGATCCTCGGGCTTGAAGGCGGCCGAATAGGTGGCGATCTCGCCATCATAGAACTCGGATGCAAGGCGCGCTTCCCACAGGCCCGAGGTCGCCACGCCATCGAGATATTCGCCGATGATCGGCGCGGTGGCCCACATGCTGAAGGCCTTGAGCGCGGCGAAGATGCGGATATCGCCGCCCTCTGCCGCCGCGGCATCGCGCACTGCGGCAAGCACGCGGCAATTGGCGCGCAGCCGCGCGGCATCGACCACGAAGGCGGGGCTATCCACCCGCGCCAGATCGAAATGGGCAAAGGCGCCCGGATCGCCGGCCTTGGTCTGCATCAGCCGAGCGGGCTCTTGAAGATCATGAACGCACCTCCTGCAATGAGGGCAAAGCCGGCGAGCTGGCTGGGGCCGGGGGCCTGGCCGAACAGCACCCAGGCAACCACGACAAAGCCGGCGAGCGAGAGCACCTCCTGGATGGTCTTGAGCTCGGCGAGCGAGAAATGGGCAATGCCGATGCGGTTGGCCGGCACCGCCAGGCAATATTCGACAAGGGCCATGCCCCAGGCGAGCCCGATCGCCGCGAGCAGCCCGAGCGAAGGCTGCTTCAAGTGATAATACCAGGCGACATTCATCACCAGAGCGGCGATGGCGAGCAGGATGACGGGCAGGATGGCCGCGGGCGCGCCCATCAGAACGCCACCGGCCCGGGCAGCTCCTCCACCTTCCAGGGCAGGCCGTGCCGGTTCAGCATCTCCATGAAGGGATCGGGATCCATCTGCTCCATGTTGAACACCCCTTCCCCGCGCCAGACGTTCTGCACCATCAGCGCCGCACCGATCATCGCCGGCACCCCGGTGGTGTAGCTCACCGCCTGGTTGCCGGTTTCCTCATAGGCCGCCTCATGGCTGCAGATGTTCTTGATGTAGAACGTCTTCTCGCCCGAGCCATCGATCGCCTCGCCGGTGGCGATGACACCGATATTGGTGTTGCCCTTGGTGGTCTCGCCCAGGGTTTCGGGCTTGGGCAGCACCGCGGCGAGGAATTGCAGAGGGATGATCTCGCGGCCCTGGAACTTCACCGGCTCGATTGCCGTCATGCCGACATTCTGCAGCACGGTGAGATAGTTGATGTATTGATCGCCAAAGGTCATCCAGAAGCGCGCCCGCTCGAGCTCGGGGACGAACCGGACGAGGCTTTCCAGCTCCTCATGATACATGAGATACATGTTCTTCTGCCCCACGCCTTCGAACTCGAAGGCGACCTTGGTGGACATGGCCGGAGTCTCGACCCACTGGCCCTTCTCCCAGTGGCGCGCCGGGGCGGTGACTTCGCGGATGTTGATTTCCGGATTGAAATTGGTGGCGAAGTGCTGGCCGTGATCGCCGCCGTTGCAATCGAGGATGTCGAGCTGGCGGATGGTCTTGAGCTTGTGCTTCTTCAGCCACATGGTGAAGACCGAAGTGACCCCGGGATCGAAGCCCGAGCCGAGCAGCGCCATCAGGTGGGCCTCGCGGAAGCGATCATGATAGGCCCATTGCCACTTGTATTCGAACTTGGCCTCGTCCTTGGGCTCGTAATTGGCGGTGTCGAGATAATCGACCCCGGCAGCAAGGCAGGCCTCCATGATCGGCAGGTCCTGATAGGGCAGCGCGAGGTTGACGACGAGGCCGGGCTGAACCTTGCGGATGAGGTTGACCATCGCCGGCACTTCCTCGGCATCGATCTCGTAGGTGGCGATGTCGCGGCCGCAGCGCGCCTTGACCGAGGCGGCGATCGCATCGCACTTGGCCTTGGTGCGGCTGGCTAGGTGGATCTCGGGGAAGATCTCGGGGTTGAACGCCATCTTGTGCACGCACACCGAGCTGACCCCGCCCGCGCCGATGACGAGAACCGTGCTGGACTTGGCTGGCGACATGACGAAAACCTTTCGTGAAACGAATCCGGCCTCGCGCCTTAGAGCATTGGCCCGAGCTGTGGGAACCGCTTTTCGGGGTCGCAGCCGGGTGGCCGCGGTGATCGCAAGGCAGGGCCTTAAGGAGCGATGCGCATGAGCCAGAGCCGAATGCCAGACGCCGAGGGCGTGCGCGCCGCCGCCCGGGCCATCGCGCAAATCCTGCCGCCCACCCCGCTCTTGCCGCTCGAGATCGGCGGGGTGCGCGCCTGGGCCAAGGCCGAGAGCCTCCAGCCGATCGGCGCCTTCAAGATCAGGGGCGCGTGGTGGCGGCTGTCCACCCTCAGCCCCGCGGAGCGCGCCGCGGGGGTGGTGGCGGTCTCCTCGGGCAATCACGCGCAGGGCGTAGCCTGGGCGGCACGGCGGCTGGGGATCGCCGCCACCATCGTCATGCCCCATGATGCCCCGGCGGTGAAGCTCGCGGGCACCCGCGCGCTCGGGGCCGAGGTGGTGCTCTACCGCCGCGGCACGGAAGACCGCGACGCGGTGGCCGCGCGCCTCATCGGCGAGAAAGGCGGCACGCTGGTCCATGCCTTTGCCGACCCCTGGGTGATCGAGGGCCAGGGCTCGGCCGCGATCGAGATCGCCGCGCAACTGGGGCGCGCGCCTTCGCGCATCATCGCCTGCTGCGGCGGCGGGGGGCTGGCCGCAGGGCTTGCCCTCGGCGCGCCGCAAGCTGCGATCCACATCGTCGAGCCGCAGGGCTGGGACATGGTGGGCCAAGCGCTCCGCGCCGGGCGGATCGTCCACGCCGGCCCCGATGCGCCCAAGACCATTTGCGATGCGCTCCAGCCGCCCGCGACCTATCCGATCAATCTTGCGGTGCTGGCGGGCCGGGCCGCGCCGGGCGTGACGGTGAGCGATGACGAGGTGCGCGCCGCCCAGGCCTTTGCCTTTGCCCGGCTGCGGCTGGTGCTCGAGCCGGGCGGGGCGGCAGCGCTTGCCGCGGCGCTGGCGGGCAAGGTGCCGGTGGATGAGCACAGCGTGATCATGCTCACCGGCGGCAATGCCGATCCGGCCGCCTTTGCCGCCACCATCGCCGCGGCCTCACAGCGTGAAGCCCACGGTGCTGTGGAAAGCGTCACATTGCCGACATGAGCGGCAAATATGACCACCGCCTGACCTCAGGCACAAGGAACCCCGAAAGGCCATGGCACAAGCAGCAAAGCGGATCATCGAGGATGCGGTGGTGCGCAAGGAGGCAGGGCTTGGCGACAAGCTGCTCGACAAGGCCTTTGCCCTGGCCTTCCGCGGGCTTGTCTATGCCCAGATCTGGGAAGACCCGGTGGTCGACATGGAGGGCCTGGCGCTCACGCCCGAAAGCCGGGTGATGTGCATCGCCAGCGGCAGCTGCAACGCGCTGTCCTATCTCACCGCCGGGCCGGCCAGCGTCACCGCGGTCGATCTCAACCGCGCGCATGTGGCGCTCGGGCGGCTCAAGATCGCGGCGATCCGCCACCTGCCCAATTACGAGCGCTTCCACCGCTTCTTCGCCCATGCCGATCACAAGGAGAATGCCGAGGTCTATCGCACCATGATCGCCCCGCATCTCGATGCGGAAAGCCGCGCCTATTGGGAAGCGCGCGACATCCGCGGGCGGCGGCGCATCTCCTATTTCACCAAGGGGCTCTACAAGCAGGGGCTGCTCGGCAATTTCATCGGCCTTGCCCATGTCTTTGCCCGGCTCTACCGGATCGATCTTGGCAAGCTGCTCGCCGCCGAGACGCTCGAGGAGCAGCGCGCGGTGTTCGAGCGCGAGCTTGCCCCGGTGTTCGACAAGCGCTTCATCCGCTGGCTCACCGATCAGCCGGCCTCGCTCTTCGGCCTCGGCATCCCCCCGGCGCAGTTCGAGCACCTTGCGGGCGATGAACGCATGGCCGAGGTGCTGCGGCGGCGGCTGGAAAAGCTCGCCTGCGACTTTGCGGTGAAGGACAATTACTTTGCCTGGCAGGCCTTTGGCCGCGGCTACAGCCGGGCCGAGGGCGCGCCGCTGCCGCCCTATCTCCAGCGCGCCAACTGGGAGGCGATGCGCGCGCGGATCGACCGCATCGCCGTGACCCGCGCCAACATGGTCGATTGGATCGGCGCCCGCGAGGAAGCGAGCATCGACCGCTTCGTGCTGCTCGATGCGCAGGACTGGATGAACAATGCCCAGCTCGATCAGCTCTGGAGCCGGATCACCCGCGCCAGCCGCCCCGGCGCGCGGGTGCTGTTCCGCACCGCGGCCGAGCCGAGCCTGCTGCCCGGCCGGCTCGACGATGCGATCCTGTCGAAATGGCGCTATCTCGAGGCGCTTTCCGCTGATCTCACCCGCCGCGATCGCTCCTCGATCTATGGCGGCGTCCATGTCTATGAGCTGGCATGATGGCAAGCCGCTCTTCCTCGCACGCCGCGCTGATGGACGAGATCTATCGTGGTCAGCGCCATATCTATGATCTCACACGCAAATATTACCTGTTCGGGCGCGACACGCTGATTGCCGGGCTCGCTGCCCGCCCGGGCATGCGGGTGCTCGAGCTGGCCTGCGGCACCGGGCGCAACCTTGCCAAGGTGGGCAAGGCCTGGCCGGGCACGCAACTTTTTGGCCTCGATATTTCGGCCGAGATGCTCAAGAGCGCGCGCGCCGCGCTCGGCCCGAGCGCGCGGCTTGGCCAAGGCGATGCCTGCAGCTTCGATGCCAAGGCGCTGCTCGGCGAAGCTGCCTTCGAGCGCATCGTGCTGTCCTATTCGCTCTCGATGATCCCCGAGTGGGAGCGCGCGCTCGATCATGCCGCGAGCCTCATCGCCCCGGGCGGATCGCTGCACGTGGTCGATTTCGGCGATCTTGCCGGCCTGCCCCGCCCCGCCGCGCCGCTGCTGCGCGCCTGGCTGGCGAGATTCCACGTCAGCCCGCGCGAGGGCCTGCCCGCCGCGGCGCGGCGCATCGCCCAGGCGCGCGGATTGATGATCGCAAGCCGGCGCGGCCCGCTCGGCTATTACCAGCTCCACGTGCTCAGCGCCTGAGCGCTCAGGCCGCGCAGGAGGCCCCGCCAAGCACGCAGAAGCGCGCGCAATGGGGATGGTTGAGCGCCACCGGCCTCGATGCCTCGGCGAGCGAAGCACCAAGGTCGAAGCCGGTCGCGTAGGGCAGAAGCGTGCAGGCGACCACGCGCGGGCCCGCTTCGCCCCGGCGCCTGACCACCATGCGGCTCGAGGCGCACATCACCTGTGATGGCGAGACGTCGAGGATGTCCCAGCAGGCCTCGCTGATCTCGGGCACATCGGCCCCGGCATCCATCGACGGGAACAGCACCAGCGCTGAAGGATCGGCGGCATCGACCGGAATGGCCTTGCGCGCAAAGAGTTCGCGATAGCCCGCCCGGGCCTCGGCCTCGCTTTCGTGCGCCAGGCGGCGTCCGGCGATGGCAAGGCGAAAGCCGTGCCGGGTGAGCCAGGCAATCCCGGCAAGCGCCTTTTCCCAGCTCACCCCGCGCTCGGCCTCGTGCACCGCGCGGGTGTGATGATCGAGGCTCACCCGGATGGTCAGGCGCGCGCGCCCTTCGAGTGCCAGCAGCGCGGACTCGAAGCGCCGCATCGGCTGCATCGCATTGGTCAGCACCAGCACGGCAAAGCCGCGCGCAAGGCACAGCCGCAGGATCTCGATGATCTGCGGGTTCATGAAGGGCTCGCCGCCCGTCAGCCCGATTTCGCGGGTGGGCAGGCCCGCGCGCGCGATCTCGTCGAGATAGGTCTCGACCTCTCCGGCGCTGAGATAGGCGAGCGCATCATTGCGCGGCGAGCTTTCGATATAGCAGGTGGCGCAGGCAAGGTTGCACAGCGTGCCGGTGTTGAACCACAAGGTTTCCAGCCGCTCAAGCGCCACCCGGGCGCGCGGGGCGCCGCTGGCGGTGCGGTCGGGATCGGTGAACTTGCCCGGCACGAGCCGAGCCGCCTCGGCAAGGGCGAAAGGGGAGATTGCCTTCATCGTTGCTGCCATTCGTCGGGCCCCGCCGGAAGATTACACCACAACAGCGCCGCTGCGCCATGTCGTAACCTGCGGCGCGCGACGGGCGAATCAAGGCGAGAGCCGCACAGGCACGTCATCATCACGGAAATGGGCATGAACCTGAAAAACAGCCAGCACTACTATGGCAAGGTGCTGCAAGGCTCGGGCGATCTTCTCACCGATGCGTGCACCATGGCCGAACCACCCCCGCCGCATGTGCGCGCGGCGCTGGCCAAGGTGCATCCCGAGGTCAAGGCGCGCTATTATGGCTGCGGTCTGGTGGCGCCCAGCGCGATCGCGGGTGCGCGGATCCTCGATCTCGGCGCGGGTTCGGGACAGGATGCCTATGTGCTGGCGCAATTGGTGGGGCCGCAAGGCGAAGTGGTGGGCGTGGACGCAACGCCCGAACAGCTGGCCGTGGCGTGCGCCCATCTGGAATGGCACCGCGAAAACTTTGGCTATGCGCGCAGCAATGTCCGCTTTCTTGAAGGCGATATCGCGCGGCTCGAGGCACTCGCGCTCGAGCCGGCCAGTTTCGATGTGATCGTGTCCAATTGCGTCATCAATCTGGTGGCGGACAAGCAGGCGGTGTTTGCCGCTGCCCACCGGCTGTTGAAGCCGGGGGGCGAGCTTTACTTCGCCGATGTCTATGCCGATCGCCGGGTGCCCGAGGCGCTGCGCAGCGATCCGGTGCTGCACGGCGAATGTCTGGCGGGCGCGCTCTATTGGGGCGATTTTCTCGCCCAGGCCAAGGCCGCCGGGTTTGCCGATCCGCGGCTGGTGAGCGATCGTCCGCTGGGTATCGGCGATCCCCATATCGCCGCAAGGCTGGCGGGCATCCGCTTCTTCTCGGCCACCTGGCGGCTGTTCAAGCTCGAGGGGCTTGAACCGGCTTGCGAGGATTATGGCCAGGCAGTGATCTATCGCGGCGACGTGCCGGGCGAGGAACAGGCATTCCGGCTCGACCGCGGCCACGTGATCGAGGCGGGCCGGGTGTTTCCGGTTTGCGGCAATACCTGGCGGATGCTGGCCGAGACCCGCTTTGCCCGCCATTTCGACTTCATCGGCGATTTCAGCCGCCATTTCGGCGTCTTTTCCGGCTGCGGCCAGGCCATACCCTTCGATCTGGGCGCCGCGCCGGTCGCGACCGGCTGCTGCTGAGCCCGCCCGGGCGCGCACCTCAGCGGATGTCGGGATAGTGCTCGGCCAGTTCCTCGCGCGCGCCCAGCGCCCACAGGGCGCTGACCTTGAAATAGATCCAGTTGGCGCGCCAGCGGCCCCAGGCGGCGATGCGGCGGTCCGAGGTTCGCACCCAGCGGGGCAGCAGGCGGATGCGCCCGATCCGGGCAAAGGCCAGGCACAGCCCCGCCTCCTCGAGCACCGGGGCGCGTTCGTCACACCCGCCGAGCCGCAGAAAATCATCGCGGCGGAAGAACATCGCGTGATCGCCGAACAGCAGCCGCACCCCGCGCAGGAACAGCCGCGGGCAGAACAACGCCGGGATGTACCAGGTCTTGATGATGTTGTGGAAGGTCGAGCCCCAGCGCGTGCCCCGCGCGCCGACGAAGCGCGGCATGAAGCCGGCAAGCGCGGTGGCAGGATCGGCCATCGCCGCGCGCATCAGCGCCACCGCATCGCGCGGCAGGATGGTATCGGCGTGGAGCACGCAGACGATCGCGCCCATCGCTGCGCCAACCCCGTGGTTGATCTGCGCCCCGCGGCCCTTCCGCGGCGCGGCAAGGCAGGTGATGCCCTCGGCAAGGGCGATGGCGCAGGTGGCATCGCTGCTGCCGCCATCGACCACAAGCACCTCATCGGGCGCCGGATCGAGCGCGGCGAGCGCCGCCAGCGTGGCGGGGAGCGCGGCTTCCTCGTTATAGGTGGGGATGAGGATGGTGAGGCTCAGCATGGCGCAAGGCCGGGCCAGCGGGCAAGATCCTCGGGCCGGTCGCAATCGGCAAGAGTCTCGAGCAGCCTTACCGGGGTGCCAGTCGCCGCGAGCCGGCGCAGTGTTTCGCCCAGCACCGCGCTGGTGCTCCAGGGCATGTCGGTGAGCAGGTCTGTCCGGGGCTCGCGCAGGGCAAGGCAATAGTAGCCGCCATCCTCGGCCGGGCCGATCGCCACCGGGTGCGTGGCGAGCGCCGCCACCGCCGCACTGACATGGGCGGGGGAAAGATCAGGGGTATCGGCGCCGAAGAAAATCACCGGGGCGCGTGCGGCGAAGGGGATGAGGCGCGCCGAAAGATCGCCCTCGGCCTGGGCGACATAGGTGTGATCCGGCCCCAGCCAGGCGCGAAAGGCGGCCTCCTGCGCCCCCGTATAGGCGATCACCACCGGCCCCCCGGCGGCGCGCAGCACGGCGGCGCTGCGCTCGGCAAGGCGCCGGTGGAGCGCCGCGGCACCCTCGGCCCCCAGCGCCGGGATCAGCCGGGTCTTGCAGTGCCCGGGCACGGGATAGCGCACGAACAGGACGAGATCGGGGCGAAGCACCATGCCCGCTGCTTTGGCCGGGTGCGGGCGCAGGCGCAATGGGCAGGTGCGCTACGTCCCGGGACGGGCCGGGGCGCGAGGCAAGGGCTCGCCTCGCCCATGGCGGGTTGCCCCGCCCATCATCATCACAAAGCCCCGTAGATGCATATCTTCACAAATATGCATCTGTGAGGAAGGGTCATACCCAGCCGGGTGATCGACTCGCCCGACCTTGCCGACTTGATGCGGCTGCTCGCCCATGCAGATCGCCTGCGCCTGATCGAGGAACTGGGCCCGGGAGAGAGGACTGGCAGAGAGCTTGCCGCTGCGCTGGCCCTGCCATCCACCCGGCTCTCGCAGCATCTGGCGCTGCTGCGGGCGCACTGACTGGTCGCGCAGCGACGCGACGGGCGCAGCCATTTCGACCGCCTCACCCATCCCCAGCTTGCCGCATGGATTCTCGACGCCCTTCCCTTCGTCGATATCCGCAACCGCCTGGGCGAAGCCGACCACATCGAGCGCGTGCGCGCCCTGTGGAGCGCCCAGCCTCCCCACCAGAATGCCGGTGAAAGGGTCTGCAATGCCCAATTTTGCCCAAGGCGTGGCCAAGTTCCAGCGTAAGGTCTTCCCCGAGAAGGCCGAATTGTTCGAGCGTCTCGCGATCGGCCGGAGCCCCGAGGCGCTGTTCATCACCTGCTCCGACAGCCGGATCGAGACCGCGATGCTTACGCAAACGATCCGGGCGAGCTGTTCATCTGCCGCAATGCCGGCAACATCGTGCCCCCGCACACCAACCAGACCGGAGCGATGACCGCCTCGATCGCATTTGCCATCGGCGCCTTGCAGATCCCCCATATCGTCCGGCGCCGGGCTCGATCCCGCGACCAAGATGCGCATGCTGCTGGAGCAGAACGTGATCCTGCAGCTCCAGCACCTCAAGACCCACCCCACCGTGGCGGTGGCGCTGGCGAAGAAGGCGTTGCAGCTTCACGGCTGGGTCTATGACATCAAGACCGGCGCGGTCTCTGCCTATGACGAGACCGCCGGTCGCTGGCTGCCGGTTGAGGAGCGCTGCGCATCAGATTTCGCTGCCAGAGTGCTGCACAGCCACGCCTGCTGATTTTCCCCACTGCCCTGCCCTTCCGTCCCCGGCGCCGCGATCATGACCCAGCAGGCCCCTGCCTCCCCGATCCCCGCCGCGCTGGGGCGCGATGTGCTGGCCTCGATCGTGGTGTTTCTGGCTGCTCTGCCGCTGTGCATGGGCATCGCCATTGCCTCCGGCGTCCTGCCCGCGCTCGGCCTGGTGACGGGAATGGTCGGCGGGCTGGTGGTCGGTCCGCTTGCCGGATCGCCGCTGCAGGTGAGCGGCCCGGCTGCGGGCATGGCGGTGCTGGCCTATCAGCTGGTGCAGGAACATGGCCTCGTCATGCCTGGCGTGGTGGGGGTGCTCGCCGGGGTGCTGCGCCTCGGCCAATGGTTCCGGGCGATCTCGCCCTCGGTGATCCACGGGATGCCGGCCGGCATCGGGGTGCTGATCCTCGCCTCGCAAATCCATGTCATGCTGGATGATGCCCCACGCGCCAGCGGCCTGCGCAACCTGGCGGCGATCCCGGAGGCGGTGATCAAGCTGTTCCCGATGGACGGTTCGGTGCATCACCTTGCCGCCATGGCAGGGCTGGTGACGATCGCCAGCATCGTGCTGTGGAACCGCTTCCGGCCCAAGCGGATGGCGCTCATTCGGGGGGCCACTGATCGGGGTGATCGCGGGCACGCTTTTCGCGCTCGCCTGTGCCCTGCCGATCGCGCAGGTCGCGCTGCCGGAGATCCTGGCGAGCGGGCTGAACATCCCCACGCCCGAGGCACTGGCCGGCATCGCCGATCCGGCGATCCTCACGCTGGGCCTGGTGTTCGCCTTCGTCGGAAGCTCGACCATATCGACCATGCCTGCCGTGAAATGCTCTCCTCCTGGGAGAAGCTGCACCAGTCGACCGGCGGCACACTGATCGTCGAATGGAGCGAGCTGGTCGAACGCTGTGGACGCCGCGCCGGGGATCCGAGCAAGGTCGCCATCCCCAGCCTCACGCACAGGTCCGCGGCATGAGCGGCCCCCAGCCGCACTCGGACCGCGTTTGCAGCCGTCAGATGACGGTTGCGGCCGCCTCCTGGCGCCACAGCCGCTTGGCCTGCTCGATGTCGCTGGCGCTGGCGCGGCTGAGGCGATGGGCGACGAAATCGATCCCCTCGATCAGCCATAGCGCCAGTTCGGGCTGGGCAAGACGATAAACCCGCCGCTGCCCCAGCGCCTCGGTCTCGACCAGCGCGATCGCGCGCAGCACGCCCAGATGCTGCGACACCCGGGTGGGGGTGATCTCGAGCTGGTCGGCGAGTTCGTTCACGGTCTGGTCACCCCCCTGGAGCTTGAGCAGCAGGCGGATGCGATCGGGATGGGAAATCTGGCGCAGCACATGCGCGAGTTCGGTGGCGACCATCTTGCGGCTGGGCATGGGACAATCCTGTTCTAGCGGGCCTTGGCTCCTGGTGACGATGTAACAATGCGCAACCCGGCAGGTTGTGTCCCGGGCGCGGCAGAGCTGTGCGCGCCGAGCGCGCGCCAGGGCTGCACTGGGCGCTGGCTGGTCGGCAAGTTTTCGGTCAACATGGCGACAAGACGGGCATCCTCGATGGTGTTGACATAGGGCGCCTCGACCGCCCGCGTCGGCGTGGCAAGGCCATGGGCGCGGGCCCGGGCCCAGGCCTCGTGCAGACGCCGCGCGGCGCCGGGGGCACCGCTGCGATCAAGCGCGAGGGCAAGCGCCTGGATCAAGGCTGGCGCATCGAGCGCGGGGCGCAGCATGCCCTCGCCCGCCGCCTCGGTGGTGATGCGCAGCAGGCGGCAACCGCGCGGCCCGCCATGCCAGAGCATCGGCCAGGGCCCGGCAATCCCATGCGCGCGGGCAAGCAGGGTAAAGACGATGCTGCGCAGATCAGGCATGGCGATGATCGCGTCCCAGCAGGTTCCGCCCTCGCTGAGCGACGCGAGCGCTTCCTCAATGGCAAGCACGCTGACCGCCAGCCCTGCGCCGGCAAGGCCTGATCGCTGCGCGTGCAGCTGGAGCGTCATCGCGTTGCGCTGGCGGGCGTGAACAATGATCGCGAGGTTCTGCCGACCCTCGGCGCGCACCGATTCGATCATCGCCCTCAGCACCGCGGGGCGAGGCAGCGGCGGCATGCCAGCCTCATCGGCACTGCAACCGGCAGGATGGGGCGAAAGCAGTGCCACATCAACGGCGCCCGGAGCCGCCATGACCCCGCGACCCTGTTCGTGCAGATAGCTTGCCACCCAGTGTGCCTGCGGCAGGATCGCCAGGCCCCCATGTTGGAAGGCGTTCGGCGCCCAGCCGAGCCAGGGCGCAAACGTCACGACTGCGGCGCCAGGACGCACCCACGCGGCCATGCGCGCCAGCCGCCCCTCGGGTGCGGACGGAACAAATTCGACCGCGATGCCGAGCCAGGCGACCAGCCGCGCAAGGCCCTCATGCCAATCGGCAGGCGCAGCCTCCTGCGGCAGGCCGAGTTGCAGCTGCGGTCTCACCAGCGCGAGCTGCGGCCGGCCGGGGCGCAGGTCGCTGCGGCGCGACGGCGCGCTGCGGTTCGTGGCCGCGCGATCGATCAGCTGGCTGCCCCTCTCCACCCTGCGGCTCCTCGATCCTGTTGCGCACCAGCCGCGCTGCTCTAGCCGCGGGGAAAGAATAGACAAAATTCAATCTTTCTTCCGAAATGTTCCATTATCTGAATAAGTGAAAATCCCTTTGTTGGCCGTGCCTTGCCAGCCGCGCTCCGGGAGGGCATCACCGCCCCGAGAGAGGGGAAAGAGCCATGACCATCCGTATCTGCCTCGCGGCGGCGGCGCTGTGTGCGGCGCTGGCAAACGCCGCACCCGCCGCAGGCGAGGATACCGTTCCGCAAAGCCCGGCAAGCCCCGCCACCCGCGCCGCGCAGGCCGCCGCCGCCGCGGCGCTGCCGAGCGAGGACGGGCGCGACGATGAATTCGTGCGGCGCGGCTTTCTGGCCACCCGCGCCGATCCGCTGATCCGCGCCGCCAATGGCCAGCCGGTCTGGAACCTTGCCGCCTATGCCTTTGTCGAGGGGCCGGCACCCGACAGCGTCCACCCCAGCCTGTGGCGGCACATGCGCCATCTGAAGCACCACGGCCTGTTCCGCGTCACCGACAATCTCTGGCAGGTGCGCGGCTTTGATCTTGCCAACATGACGATCATCCGCGGCCAGACCGGCTGGATCGTGATCGACCCGCTCACCAGCATCGAGACCGCGCGCGCCGCGCTCGACCTCGTCAACGCGACGCTCGGCCCGCGCCCGGTGAGCGCAGTGATTTACACCCATTCCCACGCCGACCACTTTGGCGGAGTGCGCGGGGTGATCGATCCGGCCGAGGTCGCCGCGGGCCGGGTGCCGGTGATCGCGCCCAAGGGCTTTCTGGAAGAAGCGGTTTCGGAAAATGTCATGGCCGGTGGGGCCATGGCGCGCCGCGCCGCCTATCAGTTCGGCACCGGGATTGCGCCCGGGCCCCAAGGGCAGATGGGCAGCGGCATCGGCATGGCGGTGGCGGGCGGCACGCTTTCGCTGATCGCGCCCACCGACACCATCGCCGCAACCGGCGAGACCCGGGTGGTGGACGGGGTGGAGCTTGGCTTCCAGATCGTCTCGGGCAGCGAAGCCCCGGCGGAACTCAATGTCATGATCCTGCCCGAGAAGACCTTCCTCGCCGCCGAGATCGCCACCTGCACGCTGCACAACATCCTCACCCCGCGCGGGGCCAAGGTGCGCGATGCGCGGGCCTGGGCGCATTTCCTCGACGAGGCCGCCACCCGCTATGCCCCGCAAAGCGACGTCGTGATCTCGAGCCATTGCTGGCCGATCTTCGGGCGCGCAGCAGGCATGGCCTGGCTTTCCGCCCAGCGCGACAATTACCGCTGGCTGCACGATCAGACGGTGCGGCGCATGAACCGCGGCGAGACCATGGCCGAGATCGCCGAAGCGCTCGCCGCCGCGCCGCCGGCGGGCCTTGCCGGGCAATGGGCAACGCGCGGCTATTATGGCACCATCAGCCACAACGCCAAGGCGATCTACCAGTTCTATCTCGGCTGGTATGACAGCGTGCCCGCCAATCTCCACGCCCACCCGCCGCTGGCACGCGCCCGGCGGCTCATCGACGCGCTTGGCGGGGCAGAGCGCACCCGCGCGCTCGCCCGCGTGGCGATGGCCGAGGGCGACTATCGCTGGGCCAGCGAGCTGTTGCAGAACCTTGTCTTTGCCGCGCCCGATGATGCCGCGGCGCGCGCGCTGCTGGCCGAAAGCTATGCCCAGCAGGGCTATCAGGCCGAAAGCGCAATCTGGCGCAACCAGTTCCTCGCCGCCGCGGGCGATCTGCGCCGCGGTCGCGCGGGCGGCGCGGCAGCGCAGAGCAGCGATCTCATCGCCGCGCTGGGCACGGGCGAATTGCTCGATGCTGCCGCCACCCGCTTTGCCCCGGAACGCTTCGGCGCCGGGCGGCGCCTGTCGGTCGCCATCGTGCTCACCGACCGCAAGGAGGAAGCCCTCATCGAGGCCAATGACCGGGTGCTGATCGGGCGGGTGGGCAGCCTGCCACCAGCCCCCGATGTCACCATCCGCGGCCCGCGCGCGCTGCTGCTCGCGCTGCTGTTCCTCAAGCAGCCGGTGCGCGCGCTGGCGGGCGCCGGGCTTGTGGTCGAGGGCGATGCCGCCGCGCTCCAGCACCTCGTCGATGCGCTCGACCCCATGCCCCAGGGCTTTGACATCGTGTTGCCCTGATCCTGCGCCACCTGGGCGAAGGATCATGCCCGTTCAGGCGTTGGTCAGGTGCGGCGCGCTGCGATAGGCGGCGCACCAAGGTCAGGGCAGCTGTGCCATGCGCGTGATCGATCCTCCCGAGGCCCGCCCATGACCGCGGCTATGATCGCTGCCAGCCGCTTTGGCTATGGCCCCGCCCTCGGCACCGCCCCGCCAGATGATCCGCGCGGCGCGCTGCGGCGCCAGCTTACCCGCTTCGATCCCGCCCCGCCGGTGATCGCCGCGCGGCTCGAAGGGCGCCCGGGTGCGGCAGAGCTCTTGGGCGCGCTGCGGCGGCTGCGCCAGGAGACCCGCAGGCGCGGCGGCGAGGCCGGGGGGGCAGCGGCCGGGGAATTGCCCGGGATGAGCGCGGCCAGCGACCGCCCCATGGCCGGTAAGGACGCGCGCGCCGCCGCGCTTGCCGCGCTGCCACCCGATCTGCGCGCGCGGATTGCCGAGGGCCAGCGGCAGCTTGCCACCGACATCGCCGCCCGTGTCGCCTGCGCAGTGACCAGCGAGACGCCGCTGGTCGAGCGGCTGGTGCACTTCTGGTCGAACCATTTCAGCGTCTCGGTCGGCAAGCCGGGCACCCAGTTCGAAGTCGGCGCGCACGAATTTGCGGCGATCCGCCCGCATGTGCTCGGACGCTTTGCCGATCTGCTCAAGGCCGCGGTGCTGCACCCGGCAATGCTGATCTATCTCGACCAGTTCCAGTCGATCGGCCCCAACGCGCCCTTCGCCGCGCCCCGCCGCGCCGGGGCGCAAGGGGCGCAGCGCCAGCAGCAGCTCGAGGGCCGGCGCGGGCTCAACGAAAATCTCGCGCGCGAGATCCTCGAGCTGCACACGCTCGGGGTCAATGGCGGCTACAGCCAGGAGGATGTTACCGAGCTTGCCCGGGCGCTCACCGGCTGGACCGTGCCGGGCATCGGCCGGGTGGGCCGCCTTGCCGAGGCCCAGACCAGCGGCGCGGCCTTCGTGGCGCTGGTGCACGAGCCGGGTGCGCGCCGGGTGCTGGGCCGCACCTATGGCGAGGCCGGGGCGCGCCAGGCGCTCGCGATCCTCGATGACCTTGCGGTCCATCCGTCAACCGCGCGCCACATCGCCACCAAGCTCGCCCGCCATTTTGCCGGCGACGTGCCGCCCGCCACGCTGGTGGCGCGGCTCGAAGCCGATTTCCTGCGCACCGGGGGCGATCTGGCCAGCCTTGCCGAAACGCTGATCGCTGCGCCCGAGACCTGGGCGACAGGGCCCCTCAAGCTGCGCACCCCGTTCGAATGGCTGGTCGCCGCGCTGCGCCTCACCGGCAGCAACGATTGGCCCGCCCAGCGCCTTGTCGGCGCGCTCAACCAACTCGGCCACCTGCCCTGGCGCGCGCCCTCGCCGGCGGGCTATGACGATATCGCCGCAAGCTGGAGCGGGCCCGACATGCTGATGCGCCGGGTCGAATTTGCCGCGCGCCTCGCCCAGGCGGTTGCCACGGACGAGCTCGTCGCGCGCGCCGAGGCAACCCTTGGCGCTGTTCTCGGCGCAGCGACGCGCGCCCAGATCGCCGGCGCCGAAAGCACCAGCGAGGCGCTCGCGCTGCTGCTGGTCTCGCCCGAAATGCTGCGGAGGTAAGCCCCATGCGCCATGCCCTTGATCGCCGCTCGCTGCTGGCCGGATCGCTCGCACTCGGCGCCGGCAGCCTTGCCCTGCCGCGCATCGCCCTTGCCCAGGCACCGGGCGAGCGCAACCTGCTGTTCGTGCTGCTGCGCGGTGCGGCGGACGGGATGGCGATGCTCGCGCCGGTGGGCGATCCGGGGCTTGAGGGCCTGCGCGGCGCGTTGCTCGCCGATTATGCGTCGGCGCCGCGGATCGATGGCTTCTTCGCGCTCCACCCCGCACTCGGCGAGGTCGCGGCGCTGGCGGCCAAGGGCGAGGCGCTGTTCGTCCATGCCGCGGCCACCGCCTATCGCGAGCGCTCGCATTTTGACGGGCAGAACCTGCTCGAAAGCGGCGGGACGGCGCCCTTTGCCGCCAAGGATGGCTGGCTCAACCGGCTGGCGGCATTGCTCAACCAGCAAGCGCCGCAGGCCACGCGGGCGCTGGCGATCGCCCCAAGCGTGCCGCTGGCCTTGCGCGGCGAGGCGCCGGTGTCCAGCTATGCGCCCTCGGCCCTGCCCGAGGCGAGCGAGACGCTGCTCGAGCGGGTCAGCCAGCTCTATGCCGCCGACAGCGAGCTTGGCCCGCAATGGGTGCGCGCGCTCGAGACGCGGGCGATGGCGGGCAACACCGACGCCACCAGCCTGCGCGATGCCTCTGCCACCGGCGAACTCGCGGCACGGCTGATGCGCGGGGCCGATGGCGCGCGGATCGCCATGATCGAGCTGGGCGGCTGGGACACCCACGCCAACCAGCGCATCGGCTTTGCCCGTTCAGCCCAGCGGCTCGATGCGCTGCTGGCGGCCTATCGCGCGGGCATGAGCCCGGCCTGGGCCGAGACGCTGGTGGTGGTGGCGACCGAGTTCGGCCGCACCGCCCGGCTCAACGGCACGCGCGGCACCGATCATGGCACGGCCACGGCGGCGTTGCTCCTCGGCGGCGGCGTGCGCGGCGGGCGGGTGATCGCCGACTGGCCGGGCCTGGGGCCGGGCCAGCTCTATCAGAACCGCGACCTTGCCCCCACGACCGCGCTCGAAAGCGTGCTGGCGGGCGCGGTGGCCGGGCACTTCCGCCTCGATCCCGCGCTGGTGATGGCACGGCTCTTCCCCGGTCGCAGCACCCCTCCGCTCGGCGGGCTCATCAGGGCCTAGGCTCAGGACTCATTGGCCGAGCCAGAAGATGACGGTTGCGGCGATGCAGATGGCTGAGAAGAAGGCATGGGCGCAGCGGTCGTAGCGGGTGTGGATGCGGCGCCAGTCTTTCAGGCGGCCGAACATGTTTTCGATCTTGTGGCGCTGGCGGTAGAGCAGTGGGTCATGCGGGATGGCGATCTTGCGGTTGGTCTTCGACGGGATGCAGGGGGTGATGCCTCTCTGCTCCAGAGCGGCGCGGAAC
>Ga0209909_100167_pt1 | contig 101449 bp, 91 predicted proteins | sample FECB22metaG_FD_188302 | JGI IMG/M metagenome (GOLD analysis project Ga0209909, IMG submission 188302) | Cyanobacterial communities from the Joint Genome Institute, California, USA - FECB-22 (SPAdes) (version 3) | ecosystem: Environmental > Aquatic > Thermal springs > Hot (42-90C) > Microbial...
CTCGTCAATCCCGGCAAGGCGCTGCCGACGCGGGATGTCTTTGCTGCCCGCCGCGGCGACTTTTCTCCGGTGCGTCCGCCACCTTCTAATTGGCCAAGCCTCGATGCGCTCGTCGCGGCGCTAGAGGACCGAGGCAACGATCTGACGCAGGCCGCCATTTCCCTGGAACCTGCGGTGGGCGAGGTGCTGGCGGCGCTTCGCGGGAGTGGCGCGCGACATGCCGCCATGAGTGGCAGCGGCGCCACCTGCTTTGCGCTCTACGATTTCCCGGCGATGGCCAGGCAGACGGCTTCCGCGCTACCGGCCGCCTGGTGGCGACATATCGGGAGTTTCGTCCAAAGCTAGCGCGCTTCAGTTCGGCTTGGTCTTGGCGATCGAACGGACTTCCTTCAGCGAATCGAACACCGACTTGCCGGGCTCGCCCGTCTGCGTCAGGCCGAGCAGGCGCTCGTACTCTCGGATCGCCGTTCGTGTCGCCGGGCCGAGCACTCCATCGGGCGCCTCGCGCGAAAAGTTGAGCTGAAGCAGCAGTGCCTGCACGGCCTTGATCTGATCGGCGCTCGACTGAGGCCAGGCATCGGCATCGTCCTTGGGCGTTGGCACGTCGGCGGCTTTCGCCGCGTCGATCTTTGCGGATTCTGCCTTGGCATCTTCAGCCTTGGCCGATTCCGCTGGTGCAGTCTCGGGCTTGGCCGCCTCGGCCTTCGCCCCTGCGTCGCGACGCTTCTGCGCCTCCTGCAGGGCCACGAACACATCGCGCGTCGGTTCGCCGGTCTCACGGATGCCGACGATGCGCTCGAACGCGCGGATAGCATTGCGCGTCATGGGCCCAACGGCACCGTCGGGCTTGTCGCGCAGCAACTTCAGATCGACGAGCGCCTGCTGGATCACGCGGACCTGCTCGGTGGCGGCCTTGGGCCAGCCGATCGAATCCACATCCGGCTCGACAGCCATCATCGGTGGCAGGGCAGGCTTCGGCATGATCCCCGTCTCGGCAGGAGGCGGCGGAGGAGGGGAGGGCTTGGGCGGCTGCAGCGTTTCGACGATCTGCTTGAACTCGGCCTGACCGAACTGCTGGGCGCGCTCCAGTTCGCCCGGCAGCAGGATGCGTTGCAGCGCCTGGACTCGCTGGCTCGCGATCTTCATCAGCTGGCTTTCGGCGCCGCGATTGGTCTGGTGCTCGAATTCCGCGGTGATTGCAAACCAAGCCAGCGCGATCGCGGGATCCTTCACATCCGCGTCGCCTCGCTCGTAGATGTCGCCCAAGGTGAACATCGAGGCGGTCATGCCCTGGCGCGCTGCCGAACGCAGGAGCTCGACGGCTTCCTTGACGTTGCGCGGGGCGCCCTTTCCGTCGCGCAGGAGCAGGGCGAGGTTGTGCTTGGCCATCGGCAGGTTGGCGTCGACGGCCTTGCGGTACCACTCGATGGCCTTGGTCGAATCGCGTTCGACGACAAAGCCGCGCTCGTACATCACGCCGACATTGAAGGCAGACTGGGCCGAACCTCGCTGCGCGGCGCGCAGAAGCCAGCCTGCGCCCGCCTGCTGGTCCTTGGTGATTCCGACGCCCTGTACCAGGCGGCGCGCGAGCTCTTCCATGGCGGTGACATCGTCGGCACTCGCGCGATTGCGCACCTCATCGATGGGCATGGCCGGCCAATCGATCGAGGCGGGATCCTTGTCCTGGGCGGCAGCCGTCGGCGGCGTGGAGGCGGCGGCCGTCACGCCGCCGAAGTCCGTACCGGTCGGTTCAGGCGGAGGCGCTGCCTCGGGAAGAGCAATCGTCGGCGCGGCCGCTGGCGCTGGTTGTGCCGTCGGCGAATGGGTGGTCCCTGCTGCCTCGCTGAGGCGCGGCAGTACCGTCTGCGGTGGCCAAGTCAGCCACGCGCCGGCCGCTCCCGCCGCGATCACCAGGACGGCGGCGCCGGCCATCTGGGTAGCGCGCTTCATGGAATGGGCTGACTGAGGCTGCCGCTCATGCGCCGACCATAGCCGAGACCGGCCTCGCCCGAGAAGGCGTCGCACGATGGCGGACCGCGATCAAAATAGTGAGCAGAATGACTGCACCGGCCTGATGCAATGTCGCGACCGAAATCTCCACCCCTGTCAGGATCGTGGCAATTCCGAGGCTGAGCTGGACGAGCGCCATCGCTGCGGCGACCAGCGCTACCGGGCGACGGGCGCGCAACGCCATGATCAGCACACCCAGCACCAGGAGCTTGGCCAGCCATCGATGCACGAACTGCACCGTGGTCGGGTTCTCGAAGAAGTTGATCCACCACGGCGACTGATCGAACAGGTTTGGTGGAATCCAGTAGCCCGACATGCTCGGGAACGTGTTGTGAGCACTGCCGGCACGCAAGCCGGCCATCAAGGCTCCCCAGGTCAGCACGACGAAGAGCAAGGCGATCAAGACGGTCGCGTCGCGGCGCATGCGAGGGGCATCTTGCCGTGCGGTCTGCGGGCCGATGTCCAGGATCAGCCAGACCGTATAGGCATAAAGCGCGACGGCCAGCAGCAGATGAGCCGCAAGGCGGTAGTGACTGACCGATGGCCGATCGATCAGGCCGGACGCCACCATCGCCCAGCCCAGGGCGCCCTGCAGGCCACCCAGCACGAGCAGGGCGACGAGCCGAGGTTTGAGGTTCGGCGACAGCGTCCCGCGCAGCCAGAACCAGGCAAGCGGCAGGGCGAATACCACCCCGATCAGCCGGCCCCACAGCCGATGGATGAACTCCAGCCAGAAGATTTCCTTGAACTCGGCGATCGTGAAACCACGGTTGACCAGTCGTCCCTGCGGCGAGGCCAGATACTTCTGCAGCTCCGCCTGCCACGCTGAATCCGACATCGGCGGCAGCCAGCCCGTCACCGGCCGCCACTCGACCATGGACAGTCCCGACTCGGTCAGCCGCGTGAGTGCGCCGATGACGATCATAAAAAAAATCATCGCAGCAACGACAATCAGCCAGTTGCGCACGGATGCCGGGACGGGTTGCATGCGGCCGGACCATGCGTGAAGCCGCCCCTCGCGTCATCAGGCATTAGTGTCGCGAATTCTGCGGATGTCTTGCGCTCGAGGCTCAGCTTGTCTAATCGGTTCGCACACGAACGAATCTCCCCTCCGCCCACCCGGATATTCCAGGCATGATGTCGCCCTCGCTGAGCCATGGGCTCGGCTTTCCCGACCTTTACGACCGCGAGGGTCTTGTCCGGCTCGATGCCGCCTTCGTCGAATGGCTGAAGGCCAGCCATGTCGAGGCGCATGCCCGCTTGATGGCGGCGCGCGCGGCGCCCGACCAGCTTGCCGCGAAGGATGAATCCAATCTGTTGATCGAGGTGGCGCGTCCGCTGGAGGACTTCCTTGGCGAGTTCTTCGGCGTCGCCAAGGAAGCAGCCGAATTGCGGGCTCACCACAACAAGCTGGCGCCGATCTTCGACTGCAAGCGCCTGTTCGTGCAGCGATATGTGACACGCGCCATCAAGCCCGATGTCGCCGCGACGTTGGACGGCGAGAAGGTCACGGCCGACATCGCCCTGTCGGCCCGCCTGGAAGACGGCCTGGAAGCATGGGAGCTCGCCTTCGCGCTCGCCGTGCGCGAACAGGCCGGCGCTGAGTTCAAGGTGGCGACACCGACGCCTGAAATCGAGGCGATGGCCCGCTACGCCGCCTGGGCGCTGCACGCGCCGCAAGGCAAGAAGCGCCATCGCGACGGACCCTTGTTCAAGGTGCCGCACAAGCTCGACTTCGAGCATCTGGTGCCGATCGAGACCGAGGTGGTGGATGGCGTCACCCGCATGCGCCTGCCCCGGCCCATGCTGCGCCATCGCGAGGGTTTCGCCCTGACCGACCAGGGCTTCGACCTGGTGCGCGCGCTCGACCATTCCAACTACTGCATCTGGTGCCACAACCAGGGCAAGGACAGCTGCTCGCGTGGCCTGAAGGACCGCAAGAGCGGGGCGTTCCAGAAGTCGCCCTTCGGGGTCATGCTCGCGGGCTGCCCGCTCGAGGAAAAGATCTCGGAGATGAACCTTCTGAAGAGCGAGGGCTTCTCCATCGGCGCCTTGGCCATGGCTGCGGTCGACAATCCGCTGCTGGCGGCGACCGGCCATCGCATCTGCAACGACTGCATGAAAGCCTGCATCTATCAGAAGCAGGAGCCCGTCGACATCCCGCAGATCGAGACCCGCACCTTGAAGGACGTGCTCGCCCTGCCGTGGGGCTTCGAGATTTATTCGCTGCTGACTCGTTGGAATCCGCTCAATCTGCTGCGACCCATTCCACGCTCGTCGAGCGGACGGACGGTGCTGGTCGTCGGACTTGGACCCGCCGGGTTCAACCTCGCCCATCACCTCATGAACGACGGCCATGCCGTGGTCGGCATCGACGGGCTCAAGATCGAGCCGCTGCCGGTCGAGCAGTCGGGTGTTTCGGCCGATGGTGCGCGTCACGCGTTTGCCGCCGTGCATGATGTCGCCTCGCTGCGCGAAGACCTGGGCGAGCGCGCCATGGCGGGCTTTGGTGGCGTGGCCGAGTACGGCATCACGGTGCGCTGGGACAAGAACTACCTGAAGATGGTGCGCCTGCTGCTCGAGCGGCGCAGCCAGTTCTCGATGTTCGGCGGCGTGCGGTTCGGCGGCACCGTGACGGTCGAGAACGCATTGGCCATGGGCTTCGACCACGTGGCCTTGTGCGCCGGTGCCGGCAAACCGACGGTACTCGATCTTCCCAACGGTCTGGCGCGGGGCGTGCGCGCGGCATCGGACTTCCTGATGGCGCTGCAGCTCACTGGCGCGGCCAAGAAGAACTCCATCGCCAACCTGCAGATCCGCTTGCCGGTCGTGGTAATCGGCGGTGGTCTGACCGCCATCGACACGGCGACGGAATCGCTCGCCTACTATCCGCTGCAGGTCGAGAAGTTCCTGGCGCGGCACGAGGTCCTGGCACAGGAGCGCGGCGAGGCGGCGGTGTTCGCGGCCATGAACGCCGAAGAGCGCGAGATTGCGGGTGAATTCATCGCCCACGCCCAGGCCATTCGCGCCGAGCGCGCTGCGGCTGAGCGTGAGGGGCGGGTGCCCGACATTGCCGGTCTGGTCAATGGCTGGGGCGGCGTCACCATCGCCTATCGCCGGCGGCTGATCGACTCGCCGTCCTACACGCTGAACCATGAAGAGGTGCTGAAAGCGCTGGAAGAGGACATCCGCTTTGCCGAAGGCTTGTCACCGGTCGCGGTCGAGGTCGATGCCAACGGCCACGCGAAGGCCCTCAAGGTGGCGGGAGAGCAGAACGGCCAGACAGTCGAGGCGACCTTGCCGGCACGCTCCATCCTGGTGGCGGCGGGCACGCAGCCTAACACGGTGCTGGCGCGCGAAGACGCCACGCATGCCTTCATCGACGGCAAATACTTCCGCGCCCTCGATGAAGAAGGCAATCCGGCAACGCCCGAGCGCGTGGCCAAGCCCAAGGACGTGCGCGTCCTGATGTACCGCGCCGCCGACGGACGGTTCATGTCGTTCTTCGGCGACCTTCACCCGTCCTTCGCCGGCAACGTCGTGAAGGCCATGGGTGGCGCCAAGCAAGGCTATCCGGTGCTCACGCGCACCATGGAGAAGTTGCCGGCGCCCAAGCATACGCCGGCGGAGATCCTGAAGCGCGCCAACACCGAGTGGCGCGCCAAGGTGGTGCGCGTCGATCGCCTGACACCGACCATCGTCGAGGTGGTGGTCGAGGCGCCGGCCGCCGCGCGCAATTTTGAGCCGGGCCAGTTTTATCGCCTGCAGAATTACGAGGCCCGGTCGAAGAGGGTCGACGGCACCCTGCTCACCATGGAAGGCCTGGCGCTGACCGGCGCCTGGGTCGACAAGGACAAGGGCTTGCTGTCGCTGATCACGCTCGAAATGGGCGGTTCATCCGACCTCTGTGCACTGCTGGAGCCCGGCGAGCCGGTGATCGTCATGGGTCCGACCGGCACCCCGACCGAGATCGAGCCGGGCGAAACGGTCGTGCTGGCGGGCGGCGGCCTCGGCAACGCCGTGCTGTTCTCGATCGGCCAGGCCTTCCGTAAGGCTGGCAGCAAGGTCCTGTATTTCGCCGGCTACAAGAAACCGGGTGACCGCTACAAGGTCGAGGAGATCGAAGCGGCGGCCGACGTGGTCGTCTGGGCCTGCGACGAGGGCCCGGGCTTCGCCGTCGCCCGGCCGCAGGACAAGTCGGTCGTCACCAACATAGTCGAGGCCATGCGCCGGTACGCCTCGGGCGAGCTGGGCGAGCAGCCGATTGCCTTCAAGGACGCCGACCGCATCGTCGCCATCGGCTCGGATGGCATGATGAATGCGGTGCGGCTCGCGCGGCACGGCGTGCTGAAGCCGTACATGAAGGCCGATCATCGCGCCCTGGCGTCGATCAATTCACCGATGCAATGCATGATGAAGGAGATCTGCGCCCAGTGCCTGCAGCTCCACCGCGATCCGGTGACCGGCAAGGAATCGGTGGTGTTTTCCTGCTTCAACCAGGACCAGGAGCTCGACCGGGTCGATTTCGACTGCCTGCGCCAGCGCCTGCGCCAGAACGGCGTGCAGGAGAAGATCGGCGCCCTCTGGATCGATCGTTCGCTGCGCCGGATCGGTGCGCGCTGACGGCTTGCGGGACGCAGGGTGGGCCTGCACACTGGCCGCCATCGGGAGGGCATTCCGATGACGACGTTGCAGCAACCGAAGATCCGAAAGCTCGCTGACGCAAACCGCGTCGAGTTCGGGCGGCTCGCCTACTACCATCCGCTGATTGCCGATGGCGACACGCCGGTGCGCACCGGCATCCAGACGTCGGCGCCCGGCTACGTCGCGCCGATGCATTTCCATCCCTACGTCGAATTGCTGTTCATCATCGAAGGCGAGGCCGAGGTCTGGCTGCAGGGTGAGGAAGACAAGCCCGCCCGGTTGGGACCAGGTGACTGCGTGGCGCTGCCCGCCGACATTCCGCACAGCTTCCGGACCGTCGGCGACAAGCCGATGCGGCTGCTCGGCATCCACGCCAATCCCGACCGGGTCGTGACCTACCTCGATCGCAAGAGCGACGCGGCGGGGTATCCCGTGCTCGACGGCAAGTTGGAACCGGTCAGGGCGTCCTGACGAACCTGAACAGCACCTTGTCCTGGCTGTAGTAACGCAGCTGATCGACGACCTTGGGGAAGTAGGGGCTGCCCACCGTCACGGGCATGAAGGCGTCGAGGTCGAGCGGCCGCACGGAGACAGTGAAGCCCGTCTGGGCGAACGCCTTCGAAACATCTTCCAGGGAATGGTCGTAGATCGGGATCGACGAGGTCTCGGCGATTAGCTTACGCCAGCGCGGCCACACCGCGCTGTCGGTATGGCAGCCCATGGCGGCGACGTAGGAACCGCCGGGCCGCAGCGCTGCCTTGATGTCTCGGGCATGCGCGGCGAGGTCGCTCAACAGGTAGACCACCTCGTGGCTGAAGGCGTAGTCGAAGGTTCGGCCAAGCGCGGCGGCGCTGTCGCTGACCTTGTACTCGACCGGCCGATGGCCCTTCAGCAGATCGGCCCGCGCCACCGATTCCCGGGCTATATCGATGCCGACCGCACTTTTGTAAGGATGGCGGTCGTAAAGCATGCGCAGGAAGCCGCCCTGGTTGCAGCCATAGTCGAGAATCGTCGAATCGTGCAGATCATGGGGGACGGAGACGTTGATCATGCGCCGCCAGATGGGCGCATGCGCTGCGCCCATCGCCTCTTCATCAGCGGGATTGCGGTTCCAGGTTGCGATCATCGAGGGGTGCTGCATGGCTCGCTCCTGTCGTTGGAACAAGCCTAGCACGCCCAATCCCTGAACGTCGTGGTCCCCACGGCATGACGAGCAGCGGTCCCGCGATCAGGCTGCCGAAGGCAACCATGCCGATGGCGACGGCGACGAAAACGCCGGGCAAGCCCCAGCCCAGGATCTCGACCATGAACCATCCGCCAACAGTAGCGATGATCATGCGGGCGATGCCGGCGACGAACGGCGCCTTCATGCGCCCCGCGCCCTGGCTGGCGAACGACAGTGTCATGCCGAGGCCGAACAGGCAGTAGAACGGCGCCACGCGTGTGATGTAGGCCACAGTCGCCTCGACGACCCGTGGATCACTGGTGAAGAGCCGCGCCCAACCCTCGGGCACGAAGGCCAGGGTCCAGCCGCACACGCCGAGCGCGCCGGCCGCCGTCAGGCTGCCGATCCAAGCGGAGCGCACGGCCCGCTTCCAGTCGTTGGCGCCGGCAGCGACGCCGACCAGGGTGGTGAGGCCGGAGCCGATGCCGAAGGCGAGCGGCACCAGCATGAATTCCAGCCTTACGCCGATGCCATATCCTGCGAGAGCCGCGACGCCGAAGCGGCCGACCAGGCCGGTCACCAGCATGGCGGTGAGGTTGGCGGTGAAGGCGGAGAACGAGGCGATGAGCCCGACCCGCAGGATGTCCCAGAACAGCCGACCTTGCAGGCGGACGCCGGCCCACGCGGGCACGAAGCCCAGCTTGCCGCGCCACAGCGCGCGTGCCTGCAGGAGAGCCGAGACGAGCGACGTGCTGAGCGATGAGATCGCGGGCCCCGCCATGCCGAGGCCCGGCCAGTCGCCGATACCGAGGGCGAGCACGTAAGAGAGCGGCACCTGCGCGATCGACGAGACCAGCATGTAGCGGCCAGGCGTGGCCGCGTCGCCGCCGCCGCGCAGTAGCGCAGACAGGAAGAAGTTGGCCCAGATCACCAATGCGCCGCTGAACAACACGTGGCTGTAGGTCAGCGCATTGTCGAGCGAGTGGCCCTCGCCACCCAGCAGTCGATAGAGCGAGGGTGCCACGGTCCAGGCGAGCAGGGTGAACAGAAGCGCCAAGCCAAGGCCCAGCACCAGGGCATGCAGCACGAGCGCGCGTGCATCCTCGATGCGGCCGCCGCCCATCGCACGCGCCATGGCCGCGGCCACGCCGCCACCCATGCCGCCGGCCGCCATCATGGTCATCATCATCATGAAGGGGAAAACCAGGGCGAAGCCTGCCAGCGCCTCGGTGCCGAGTTTGCCGAAGATGAAGGTCTCGGCGATAGCCACGAATGTCTGCGCCACCATCACGGCGGTGGTGGGGGCGGCGAGCCGCCACAGGCTGATGCCGATCGGCGCGGTCAGGAGGGGATGCGACATGGGCCTACTCTCTACACGTGCATATGCACATTTAGCAGGGTGCAGCCGCGTGTCACCTGACAAAAGCCGCGTATCGCATTAGGTTTTCGCCATGAGTACCGATCAGCGTCCGCTCGCGAAGCCCACCGTCCAGGTCGAGAACGACCGGGTCATCGTCACCGAATGGCGCTTTCCGCCCGGCGGCCACACCGGCTGGCACCGTCATAACCACGACTATGTCGTCGTGCCGGTGACGACCGGCGAATTGCACATTTTTGACGGCAAGGCGACGGTTCCCGCGCCGTTGCGGTCCGGCGTGTCCTATGCCCGCCAGATCGGTGTGGAACACGACGTCATCAATCCCAACAGCTTCGAGTTCATTTTCGTCGAGATCGAGCTCAAGCCCTAAGCCGTGCGCGACGCAGCTGCGCAGGCAGGCTGCATTGACTTAGGCGAGGCCAAGGCTCATATGAGGGCCGCCAGCGGTCCGGACCGAATCTTCAGGCCTAGAGGAGACCGCTCCACAGTCCAGCGGAAGAATGGACTAAGTCACGGAAATTAAATGAGTTTTGAGAGTTTGGGGCTGAGCGCCCCGGTACTTAAGGCAGTCGCTGACAAGGGCTATACCGAGCCCACCCCGATTCAGGAAAAGGCCATCCCCATCGTCCTGATGGGCCGCGATGTCCTCGGATGCGCCCAGACGGGCACCGGCAAGACCGCCTCCTTCGTCCTCCCGATGATTGATATTCTGTCCGAGGGCCGCGCCAAGTCGCGCATGCCGCGGACGCTCATCCTGGAGCCGACGCGTGAATTGGCCGCCCAGGTGGCCGAGAACTTCGAGATCTACGGACAGAACCACAAGCTCAACATGGCGCTGCTGATCGGCGGTGTGAGCTTCCCCGACCAGGAGCGGGCGCTGGAGAAGGGCGCTGACGTCCTGATCGCCACCCCAGGCCGTCTGCTCGACCACGTCGAGCGCGGCGGCATCCTGCTGAACGACGTGAAGATCCTGGTAATCGACGAAGCCGATCGCATGCTCGACATGGGCTTCATTCCCGATGTCGAGCGCATCGTCGGCCTGCTCTCGCCGATGCGCCAGACGCTGTTCTTCTCGGCCACCATGCCGCCGGAGATCCGGCGGCTCGCCGATCGCTTCCTGAGCAATCCCAAGGAAGTGAGCGTTTCGCCGCCAGCCTCGGCCGGGACCAACATCGTCCAGGGCCTGAGCATTGTGCCCGAGGACGAGAAGCGCGAAGCCTTGCGCCGGCTGATCAAGAGTCAGGACGTCAAGAACGCCATCGTGTTCTGCAACCGTAAGCGCGATGTGGTTACGTTGCTCGCTTCGCTGAAGAAGCACGGCTTCAATGCCGGTGCTTTGCACGGCGACATGAGCCAGCCGGCGCGCATGGAGACGCTCGATCGCTTCAAGCAGGGCGAGATCCAGATTCTGGTGGCGTCCGATGTCGCGGCCCGCGGCCTCGACATCGTCGACATGAGCCACGTCTTCAATTTCGACGTGCCGTTCTCGCCCGAGGACTACGTCCATCGCATCGGCCGCACCGGCCGCGCCGGCAAGACCGGCCACTCCTTCACCCTGGCGTCGCCCGAGGAGGGTGTTCTTGTCGAGGCGATCGAGAAGCTGATCGGAACCGAGATCCCGCGCATCGATGTCCCGGGCATGGACGCCCTGCCCTTCGAGGCGTCGGATGGCCGCCGCCGCGGGCGCGGCCGGGGCCGTGGTCGCGCTGGTGAGCGGGCCGGTGGCCGAGGCGGTGACAGGCCTCGCCGCGAGGCCAAGGAGCCGCGCGAGACCCGTGAGCATCGCGAGCCGCGCGAACATCGTGAACCCCGGCATCGGCCGGAGCCCGAGCACCGGGCGGAGCATCGCACCCAGCCGAGTTCCGAGCCCCGTTCCGAACGAAGGGACGAGCATCGGTCGGAGTCCCGCCGCGAGCGGCCGCATCGCGAGCCGAAGCCGGATCATCGGCCGGAACGCCGCGAGCGTCGGCACGAGGGTCGCGATGGTGGCCGCGACGAAGCCTCGCCCGTAGGCCTCGGCGATCATGTGCCCGCTTTCCTCGCCCGTTCGCCGCGCTAGAGTGGTCCCCGGAACGCAGGGGACCATGCAGACCATCTTCATCATGGTGAAATGCGAGCTCGGTAAGGCCTACGACGTGGCCGACGATGCTTGCGGTGTCGAGCAGGTGTCGGAGGTCTACTCGACCTCGGGCCAGTACGACCTTCTTATGAAGTGCTATCTCGACGACAAGACCGACATCGGCCATTTCGTCACCAGCCAGATCCAGACGCTGGCCGGCGTGAAGGACACCTTCACTCTCATCACCTTCAAGGCGTTCAGCTGACGATGGCCGACCGGCCTTCGTTCGCCAGGCAACTGGAGCGCGGCATCGAGTCCCTGATCATGGGCAGCCGATGGCTGCAGGCGCCGCTCTATATCGGGTTGATGTTCGTTCTCGGCGTGGTGGTGGTGAAGTTCCCCTTCAAGCTGTGGGACCTGGTGCAGCAGGCTCTGATCGTCGAGGAAGGTGACCTTGTGCTCGCCGTGCTGTCCTTGGTCGACCTCATTCTGGTCGCCAATCTCGTGGTCATGGTGATCATCTCGGGCTACGAGAACTTCGTCAGCCATATCGACTCCGACATCACGACCGACAAGCTGAGCTGGTTCGGCAAGCTCGATGCCGGATCGATCAAGATCAAGCTGGCGAGTTCGATCGTGGCGATCTCCTCGATCCATCTGCTGCAGCGCTTTCTCGAGGCCAACACGGTCGCCAACGACAAGCTCTACGTGCTGATCATCATGCACCTGGCCTTCGTGCTGTCGGCCCTGGTCCTCACCTACATCGACCGCCTGTCGTCGGCCAAGAAGGTCGACGCCGGTCACTAGGCCACCGCGCTAGCCGTGGTGAGCCAGCGCTTCCAGCGTCGCGATTAGCACTTGAACGATGGTCAGTGCCCCGATGACCAGGCCGGCGGCGATCCCGAAATCCTTGTTGATGCGCATGCGAACCCCCAATCCCGAAACCCCGGCACCGTTTTCCCCACGGTGTCAGGAGAGGATATACGCCAGCTGGCCGTAACGTGTGTTTCGAGAAGCTGCCCGATTGGTATGAACTGTTTCCGTGGGGCTAGCTGCCCAGGGTCGGTAAGCGGAGAAGCTGGCCGTCCTGAAACAGCGAATTGTATGGGGCGCGGCCACAATCGAAGCGAGGGCGCAGCACGCTGCGTCCTCGCGAAATCGTCGTCGGCAGGCTCAGTTGATCAGCCCGTAGAACTTCCCGGCATTGGTGCAGGTGATCATCTTGGTCACCTCGGGCGAGACCTCGGCGAACTGCTCCTTGATGTACTGCGTCGAGTTCGGCCACACGCCGTCGCCGTGCGGGTAGTCCGAGCCCCACATCAGGCTTTCCGCGCCCATGTCGTCGATCAGCTTGGCGCCGATGCGGTCGAACTGGAACGTGGCCTTGCACTGGCGGCGCCAGTAGTCGGAGGGCTTCATCTTCAGCCCGAGGTCGGTGAAGCGGTCCTCCCATTCGAAGTCCATGCGGTCGAGCGCATAGGGGATCCAGCCGCAACCAGATTCGCCGAAGGCGATGCGGATGTTGGGATAGCGCTCCAGCACGTTGGCCGCGATGATCGCCGCCAGGATGTTCACCAGGTTCATCTGGAAGCCGGATACCACGGTGAAGAACACCGAGCGGCCGACGCGGCCGGGATACTTGCCGATCATATCGGGCGGCACGTTGGGGAAGGTGTGGAAGTGCAGCGGCAGCTGCACGTCGTTCACCGCCTTCCACAGCGGCTCCCACATCGGATGCCACATCGGCTCCATGTCCCACGAGCAGGAGAGCTCGAGGCCCTTGATGCCCATCTTGGCAACGCGATAGATCTCCTTCACCGCGGCGTCGATGTCACCGTAGGGCAGGCAGGCGAGCCCGATATGCCGGTCGGGATAGTGGCTGCAGAAGGCCTTCAGCCAGTCGTTGTAGATGCGCAGCATCTCGTTGGCGGCATCCTTGTCGTTCAGCCGGCCGGCCGCGCCCAGGATGCCGTAGATCACCTCGGCGTCGACGCCGTCGCGGTCGAGGTCCTTGATGCGCAGATGCGGATCGGAGACGCGCCGGATGTCCTTGGCGCCGTCCTCGTAGAGGCCGGTCTCGGCCATCACGTCGACGCGGTGATGCTTGCCCTTGACGTACTTGCTGCCGGCCGGGCCAACGCCGTTCTTGAAGCCGAAGCCGGCGCCGTTCTTGGCCGTCCATTTCGGCCCTTCGTCGCTGTCGACGACGTACGGCATGCGATCCTTCATCTCGCGCGAGGCCATCGACGTGAACAGGTCCGGCGGCATCCAGGGCAGGTCGAGATGGCAGTCGGCAGAAATGCGGTTGTACTGCATGCGTCGCTCCCTTAATTCCCGAATTGTGCGCGCCTGTTGGGTTGTCCGGCAAGGGCTCCGGGTCGGGTTTTCGACAGGCCCATGATTTCGACAGGCAACAGGAGGCAGCCATGCAGAAGATGACGGGACGGGTTGCCATCGTCACCGGCGCCAGCCGCGGTATCGGTCAGGCGATCGCCGAACTGTTCGCTGCGGAAGGCGCCAAGGTCGTCTGCGTGGCGCGGACGATGAACGAGGGCGACCATCAACTGAAGGGCTCGCTCGCGAGCACGGTAGCCGCCATCAAGGCTGCCGGCGGCCAGGCGACGGCGGTTGCCGCGGACATCTCATCCGAAGCCGAGTGCCTCCGGCTGGTTGAGGCGGCACGAGTTGCTTACGGCCATATCGACACCTTGGTGAACAACGCGGCGCTCAATTACTACATCCCGACGGTGGAGTACCCGACCAGCCGCTGGATCAAGGCCTTTGCCGTCAACGTCCACGCGTCGTTCATTTTGTCGAAGGCGGTTTTGCCCGACATGATCGCCAAGGGTCGCGGCGCCATCGTCAACATCAGCTCCGGTTCGGCGATCGGTCCCGGTCGCGGGCCCTACAAGGACCAGGCGGTGCGCGGCGGCGTGATGTATGGCGCGAGCAAGGCGGCGCTCGAGCGCTTCACCCAGGGTCTCGGCCAGGAGGTCTCCCATCACGGTGGCATTGCTGTCGCCTGCGTGTCGCCGTCGCGCGTCGTGCCGACACCGGGCACGGTCTATCACAAGCTGGTCAGTGGCCTCGACGATCCGCGCGGCGAGCCGCCTTCGATGATGGCGCGCGCGGCATTGCTGCTGGCCAGCGAGCCGGCCGAGAAGGTCAACGGCCGCGTCACCTACAGCCAGCAGATCCTGAAGGAGTTCGGCTGGATCGACAAAGGCGTCGGCCGCGGCATCGATGCGGTCGGCTCCGGCTACTCGCAGATCTGACGGAGGACATGATGAAGGGAAGCTGTCTCTGCGGCGCCGTCGCCTACGAGGCCATGCCACCGCCGTCGGGATTGCGCATCGGCATGTGCTCCTGTCCGTCCTGCCGCAAGGCGCATGCCTCGGCCTTCAATGTTTACGCGTCGGTGCCGCGTGCGGGCTTCCGTTGGCTGCGCGGCGAGGACAAGACCAGCGTCTACGAATCCTCGCCCGGCAAGAACCGCCACTTCTGCTCGGTCTGTGGCTCTCAGCTCATCGCCGAGCATCCCGGCGAACCCAATATCCTGTTGCGCGTCGCCCTGCTCGACGACGATCCCGGCGTGCGGCCGGTCGAGCATATTTTTCTTGGCCAGCGAGCTCCATGGTGCGACTGGGATAGTCCCGGCATCACGCGCTATGTAGGGGGCAATGACCGCTGAAGCAGCTACCCGCCTCGAAGGCGACTTCGACTACATCATCGTCGGCGCCGGCTCGGCCGGCTGCGTGCTCGCCAATCGGCTGTCTGCCGATGCGCAGAAGCGCGTCCTGATCCTCGAGGCCGGTGGGCGGGACAACTGGATCTGGTTCCACATTCCAGTCGGCTATCTCTTCGCCATGGGCAACCCGCGCGCCGACTGGATGTTCCAGACGGAGAAGGAGCCCGGCCTCAACGGCCGCGCGCTGAACTATCCGCGCGGCAAGGTGATCGGTGGCTGCTCGGCCATCAACGGCATGATCTCGATGCGCGGCCAGGCTCTGGACTACGACCACTGGCGACAGCTCGGCCTCACCGGCTGGGGCTGGGACGACGTACGGCCCATCTTCAAGAAGCTGGACGGTCACTTCCTCGGCGACACCGAGCATCATGGCGGCAGCGGCGAATGGCGCGTCGAGGAGCCGCGCGTGCAGTGGGATGTGCTGAATGCGGTTGCCAAGGCCGCGGTCGAGATGGGCATTCCCGCGACGTCCGACTTCAACACGGGCGACAACAACGGCGTCAGCTACTTCCATGTCAACCAGAAGCGCGGCCTGCGCATGTCGGCGGCAGGGGCCTTCCTGAAGCCGGTCCTCAATCGCCCCAACCTGCGGCTCGAGACCGGCGTCCTCGTCGAGAAGGTCGTCTTCGACGGCAAGCGCGCCGTCGGCGTGCGGTTTCGCCAAGGTAGCGGTAAGGGCGGGCGGCCTGTCGAGGCCCGCGCGCGCGGCGAGGTGATCCTGTCGGCGGGCGCCGTCAACTCTCCGCAGATCCTGCAGCTTTCCGGCGTCGGGCCGGCCGATTGGCTGAGCGGGCACGGTATCGCGCCGGTGCTCGACCGGCAGGGCGTCGGGCGCAATCTGCAGGACCATCTGCAGCAGCGCGCGATCTTCAAGGTGCAGGGCGTCAAGACGCTGAACGCGACCTATCATTCGCTGATCGGCCGCGCACGGATGGGACTGGAGTATGCGCTGTTCCGGACCGGACCGCTGACCATGGCGCCGTCGCAGCTCGGCATCTTCACCATGTCGTCGCCGGACCACGAGCGCGCCAACATCGAGTTCCATGTCCAACCGCTGTCGCTCGACAAGTTCGGCGAGCCGCTCCATCGCTTTCCCGCGATCACGGTCAGCGCCTGCAATCTCCGTCCGACCTCGCGCGGCACCATCCGCCTGCATTCGGCCGATCCGGCCGACAAGCCGATGATCGCGCCCAATTATCTGTCGACACCGGAGGACCGGCGGGTCGCCGCCGACGCCATCCGCGTCACGCGCCGGCTGATGCGCCAGCCGGCGATGCAGCCCTACAAGCCCGAGGAGTACCTGCCCGGGCCGGCCGTCGGCGACGACGAGGCCGCGCTGGCCAAGGCCGCCGGCGACATCGGCACCACGATCTTCCATCCCATCGGCACGGCCAAGATGGGTCTGCCCTCCGATCCGCTGGCGGTGGTCGACGAGCGCCTGCGCCTCTTCGGGCTGGAGCGCCTGCGGGTGATTGACGCGTCGGTGATGCCGACCATAACCTCGGGCAACACAAACACGCCAACAATCATGATCGCCGAAAAGGCGGCAGGTATGGTGATCGAGGACAGCCGTGTGACATAGGCGACGTAGCCTTTAGGGAGGCGGGCATGGGCAAGCGTACACTTGGCTTGGTTGTGGCGTTGTTGCTTGGATTGACGGGCATTGCCCACGCGCAGACGACGCTCAGGGTCGTCAATCACTCCGACCTCAAGATCATCGATCCGATCTGGACCACCGCGTACATCGTGCGCAACCACGGCTACATGATCTACGACACGCTGTTCGCGCTGGACGGCAACCTCGAGGTCAAGCCGCAGATGGTCGACAAGTGGACGACCTCCGACGACAAGCTCACCTGGACCTTCACCTTGCGCGACGGCCTGGAGTTCCATGACGGCACGCCGGTCACCGCCGAGGACGTGGAGCCGTCCCTGAAGCGATGGGCGGTGCGCATGCCGTATGGCCAGTTGCTGTGGACCAAGGTCGCCGACGTGAAGGCGCTCGATCCCAAGACCTTCCAGATCCAGCTCAAGGCGCCGACCGGCATCATGCTGCAGGCGCTGGGCCAGCCCTCGGGCGCTCCCTTCATCATGCCCAAGCGCGTCGCCGAGACCGATCCCTTCAAGCAGATCGAGGACACCACGGGCTCGGGGCCGTTCATCTTCGTCAAGGAGGAATGGAAGCCCGGCGACAAGACGGTCTACGTCAAAAACCCCAAATACAAGCCGCGCGCCGAGCCCGCCTCGGGCCTGGCCGGCGGCAAGATCGCCAAGGTCGACCGCGTCGAATGGGTGGCGATCCCCGAACAGCAGACCGCGCTGAACGCGCTGCTCAAGGGCGAGATCGACATCATCGAGACGCCCCAGCACGACCTGTTCAAGGTCATGGAGGCCGACAAGAACATCAAGCTCGTGACCCTCAACAAGTGGGGCAACCAGTACATCTTCCGCTTCAACCAGCTCTTCAAGCCGTTCGACAACGCCAAGATCCGCCAGGCTGCGCTCTACGCCTTCAACCAGAAGGACTTTCTCGACGGCGTGATCGGCGATCCGAAGTACTACAAGACCTGCAAGGCGATGTTCATGTGCGACACGCCGTTCGCGAGCTTCAAGGGCTTCGAGGACAAGTTCGATTCCAATTTCAACAAGGCCCGCGAGCTCCTGAAGGAGGGTGGCTACGACGGCACGCCGGTGGTGCTGATGCACTCGACCGATCTTTATGTGCTGGCCAACCTCGCGCCGGTTGCCAAGGCGTTGCTCGAGAAGGCCGGTATGAAGGTCGACATGCAGTCGATGGACTGGCAGACCCTGGTCAGCCGCCGCGCCCGCAAGGATCCGCCCGACAAGGGAGGCTGGAACGCCTTCCTGACGTCGTCGGCTTCGGTCGACATCGTCGATCCGCTCGCCAACACCTACATAAACGCGATCGGCGAGAATGCTTGGTTCGGCTGGCCCAAGGACGACGAGCTGGTGAAGCTGCGCACCGCCTTCGCCGACGAGACCGACGTCGCCAAGCGCAAGGATCTCGCGATCGCCATGCAGGTGCGGGTGTCGGAGAATCCGACCCACGCCTTCCTCGGCCAGTGGTATTCGCCGGTGGCGATGCGCAAGAACGTCAACGGCATGCTCGAATCGCCGGTGACGATCTTCTGGAACATCGAGAAGAAATGACGCTGCGCGTCAATTCCTTGCCTTGAACGCGAATTCCGCGCCGGCCCGGATGCCGGTCGGCCAGCGCGCGGTCACGGTCTTGAGCTTGGTGTAGAAGCGCACGCCTTCCATGCCGTAGATGCCATGGTCGCCGAAGATCGAGGCCTTCCAGCCGCCGAAGCTGTGATAGGCGACCGGCACCGGGATCGGCACATTGATGCCGACCATGCCGATCTTGACGTTGTTGGCGAAGGCGCGGGCGGCGTCGCCGTCGCGCGTGAAGATCGCCGTGCCGTTGCCGTAGGCATGGTCGTTCACCAGCCCGATCGCCTCGTCGAAACTCTTGGAGCGCACGACCGACAGCACCGGCCCGAAGATCTCGTCCTTGTAGATCGTCATGTCCTTGGTGACGTTGTCGAACAGGCAGCCGCCCATGAAGTTGCCGTTCTCGTAGCCCTGCAGCTTCAGCCCGCGGCCGTCGACCACCAGCTTGGCGCCTTCCTTCACGCCCTGGTCGACGTAGCCCATGACCTTGTCGCGATGCTGGCGCGTCACCAGCGGGCCCATCTCCGACTGCGGGTCGAGGCCCGGTCCCACCTTCAGCGCCTGCACGCGCGGCGCCAGCTTGGCCAGAAGCTTGTCGCCGACATCGCCAACGGCGACGGCCACCGAGATCGCCATGCAGCGCTCGCCCGCCGCGCCATAGCCCGCGCCGATCAGCGCGTCGGTCGCCTGGTCGAGGTCGGCGTCTGGCATGATCACCATGTGGTTCTTGGCGCCGCACAGCGCCTGCACGCGCTTATTGCGCTCGGTGCCCTGGTGATAGACGTACTCGCCGATCGCGGTGGAACCGACGAAGGAGATCGCCGGCACGTCGGGATGCTTCAAGAGCGCATCGACCGCGACCTTGTCGCCGTTCAGCACCTGGAAGATGCCGGCCGGCAGCCCCGCCTCGGCGAACAGCTCGGCGAGCAGCATCGGCGCGCTCGGGTCTTTCTCCGACGGCTTCAGGACGAAGGCGTTGCCGCAGGCCACCGCCATGGCGCCCATCCAGCACGGGATCATGATGGGGAAGTTGAAGGGTGTGATGCCGGCCACGACGCCGAGCGGCTGGCGGATCGACCAGGAATCCATGTCGGTCGCGACCTGCTCGGTGAAATCGCCCTTCATGTGATGGGCGATGCCGCAGGCGAACTCGACGACTTCCAGGCCGCGGCCGACCTCGCCCTTGGCGTCATCGAAGGTCTTGCCGTGCTCCAGCGACATCAAACGTGCGAGGTCGTCGAGGTGCTTCTCCATCAGGCTCTTGAGGTTGAACATGACGCGCTGGCGGCGCAGTGGCGGCGTCGCGGCCCAGGCGAGCTGCGCCTTCTTGGCAATCTGCACCGCGGCATCGATTTCCGCTTTCGATGCGAAGGCCACCTTGCCCGTCACTTCGCCGGTCGCCGGATTGGTGACATCGCCGGAGCGGCCGCTCTTGCCGGCACCACGCTTGTTTTCGACGTAATGGCCGATCTCGGTCACCATCTTCACCCTCCCAAAACGATTCGGCGCGTTCTAGCACCGGTCGGAAGAAGCGAAAAGCGCCTCAGGCGAGTCGGCTCAAGGCCTTGCGATAGCCCTGGCCGAATTCGTCGCGCGCGACATGGCGACCGTTCTGCACTACCGGCACGCCACGACAATAGACGGTCTTGATTGCTGTGTTGTCGGCCGCGAACAGCCAGGCATCGAGCAAAGCATCGTCCTGCGCGGCGGTGAACGCGGGATGGTCACGATCGAGCACGATGAGGTCGGCGCGCTTGCCCGGGCTGATGCCACCCACACTCTCGTTGTCGGTTGCAGAGGCGCCGCCGGCCAACGCCGCCTCGAACAGTCGGCGGCCGGTCGAGCGCGCGGCTTCGCCCAGCACATTGCGCCGTCGGTGGGTCAGTCGCTGGCCGTATTCCAACGTGCGCAGCTCGTCGGCGGCCGAGATGCGGATCAGGGAATCCGAGCCGATACCGAACCGGCCATCAGCGGCCAGGAATGCCGGAACGTCGAACAGGCCGTCTCCGAGATTGGCTTCGGTGATGGGACAGAGTCCGACCGTTGCCTTGGCCTTTGCCATGCGCGCCAGTTCTGCCGCGTCGGAGTGGGTAGCGTGGACCAGGCACCAGCGGCGGGCATCGCTCTCGACAGTGTCGAGCAGCAGGTCGATCGGCCGCCGGCCATGGGCGGCGAGACAGTCTTCGACCTCGCGCGTCTGCTCGGCAACATGGATGTGCGCCGGCAGGCCGTGCCACGTGAGAGCCGCCCATTGCAGGTCATCCAGCGTGACGGCCCGCAGTGAATGCGGCGCGATGCCGATGTTGCCGCCGGGCACCCGGGTCTCCATCAGGCGTGCGTAGCGGTCACGATCGCACACGAAGCGGCGCTGCGCGGGCGTCGGCGGCTTGCCCCAGAATCCGCTCTGGCGATAGAGCACTGGCAGGAGCGTGAGGCCGATGCCGGCGGCATCGGCCGCCGCTACGATGCGCTCGGACATCTCGGCGACGTTGTCGTACGGCGTGCCGTCGGGCCGGTGATGCAGGTAGTGGAACTCCGCCACCCAGGTGAAACCCGCCTCGAGCATCTCCATGTACGCAAAGGCCGCGATCGCCTCGAGCTCGTCGGGCCCCAGTCGTTCGACGAAGCGGTACATCGCCTCGCGCCAGGTCCAGAAGGAATCGGCCTCGCTGCCGCGCCGCTCGGTCAGGCCCGCCATGGCGCGTTGGAAGGCGTGACTGTGCAGGTTGGGCAGGCCGGGTAACGCGACGCCGGACACGCGCTGGGCCTCGCCGTGTCCGGGCTCCTCGATACCCAGGATGACGCCATGGTCGATACTGACCACGACGTCGCGGCGCCATCCGTCGGGCATCAGCGCCTGTTCGAGGTGCAATTTGCTCGCCATCGCTGAGTTGTTACGCTATCCGACAGGCAACTGCATTGCCTGTCTTCGAGGGGAAGTTTTTGCGATGAAGACCGTCTGCCGCATTGCCGCTCTGGCGGCCTTTTTCACGGCTTCTGCCGCCTCGGCGCAGCAGCTCGCACCCAGTCCCACGCTCGACGCCATCAAGGCGCGCGGCCACATCGAGTGCGGCGTGCATCTTGGCCTGCCGGGCTTCTCGTTCGCCAACGACAAGGGCGAATGGACCGGGCTCGACGTCGACTACTGCAAGTCGCTGGCGGCGGCCGTGCTGGGCGACGCCACCAAGGTCAAGTTCACGCCGACCTCGGTTCAGCAGCGCTGGGCCGTGCTGCAGTCGGGTCAGGTCGATTTGCTGTCGCGCAACACCACGATCACCTTCTCGCGCAACGCAACGCTTGGCGTGAACTTCCAGGGCATCAACTTCTACGAGGGCCAGACCTTCGTCGTGCGCACCAAGGCCAAGGTCGCGGCGGTCAAGGACCTGGCCGACGCCACGATCTGCGTCGCCGCCGGGTCGACCGAGGAGAAGACGGCGGCCGACTGGTTCCGCGAGCGCAACCTCAAGGTCACCATCATCAACTTCCAGAAGAACGACGATGCCATCTCGGCCTACGACCAGGGTCGCTGCGATGCCTACACCGCGGGGATCGGCGCGCTGGCCGGCCAGCGCATCAAGTTCAAGGACCCCAACGAGCATCAGATCCTGACCGAGATCATCTCCAACGATCCGCAGGGGCCGGTGACGCGCTGGGGCGACGAGCGCTGGCAACTCGTCGTGCGCTGGGTGCTGAACGGCACCATCGCCGCCGAGGCGCTGGGCGTGACGTCGAAGAACGTCGAGGAGATGAAGGCCAAGTCGGCGAGCTCGGAGGTTCGTCGCCTGCTCGGCGCCGAGGGCAAGTTCGGCCAGATGATGGGGCTCTCCGACGACTGGATGTTCAACGCCATCAAGCAGGTCGGAAACTACGGCGAGAGTTACGAGCGCACCGTCGGCATGGGCTCGCCGCTCAAGCTTAAGCGCGGCGCCAACGAGCTGTGGACCAAGGGCGGCCTGCTCTACTCGCCGCCGTTCCAGTGAGTCACCTCACCCTGAGGAGCAGCCCGTAGGGCTGCGTCTCGAAGGGTGGGACGCGAGCACATGCCTTTGGCCCATGCTTCGAGACGCTCGCTTCGCTCGCTCCTCAGCACGAGGGCCTTGTGAAGTTCTTCCGCGACCGCAAGGTGCGCGATGTGCTGTGGCAGGTCCTCGCCAGCGTGGGCATGGTCGTGGTGGTCGTGTTCTTCGTGCGCAATGCCGCGGACAACATGGTGAAGGCTGGCATCGCGTCGGGGTTCCAGTTCCTGTGGCGCGATTCCGGCATCGAAGTGCCCTTCAACATCACCGGCTACAAGCCCAGCGACACGATCCTGGCGCTGCTGTGGACCGGCATCGTCAACACCATCCTGGTCTCCGCCGCCGCCATCGTCGTGGCGACGGTGATCGGTTTCACCGTCGGTCTGATGCGGCTGTCGCACAACTGGTTGCTGTCCACTCTCGCCGCCGTCTATATCGAGTTCGTCCGCAACATCCCGCTGCTGTTCTTCGTCCTGTTCTGGTACTTCGGCGTGCTGGCGGCCCTGCCGACGCCCAAGGAAAGCTATGATTTCCTGGGTGTTGTGTTCCTCAATCGCCGCGGCCTGTCGATCCCGCTGCCCAACGAAACGACGGGCTTCCAGCTCGCGATGCTGGCAATCGCGGTCCTGATCGTGGTGCAGATCGGGCTCGCCCGCTGGGCCAGGGCCCGCCAGGCGCGAACCGGCCGGGACTTCCCGACCTGGATGGTGGGGTTCGTGCTGTGCGGCCTGTTGCCGATCGCGGCCTTGGCCGTCGCGGCTGCCGCCACGAGCTGGGACGTGCCGACCTTGCGCGGCTTCAACTATCGCGGCGGCTTCGTGCTGGTGCCGGAGTTCGTGGCGCTGTTCATGGCGCTGTCGACCTACACCGCGGGCTTCATCGCCGAAGTCGTACGCGGGGGCATCCAGTCGGTGCGCCAGGGCCAGATCGATGCGGCGCGGGCGCTTGGGCTCACGCCCGGCCGGGTCGTGCGGCTGGTCGTGATCCCGCAGGCCATGCCGGTGATCATCCCGCCGATCACCAGCCAGTACCTCAACCTGATCAAGAATTCCTCGCTAGGCGCTGCCATCGCCTACCCCGAGATCGTGGCGGTGTTCATGGGCTCGGCCCTGGTCGCCACCGGGCAGGCGATCGAGATCATCGCCATCACGCTCGGCATCTATCTCACCATCGGGCTCGCCGTCTCGGCCTTCATGAACTGGTACAATGCCCGGCACCGTCTGGTGACAAGATGAGAGCGGCGCGTCCGTTGCCTGGCTGGCTGGCGACGCTGCGGCAGCGCCTGTTCGCGACGCCCGTCGATATCGCCGTGTCGTTCCTCTGCCTCTACGTCGTGTGGCGCATCTCGCTGCCGCTGGTCGACTGGCTGCTGGTCGAGGCCAACTGGCGCGGCACCTCGCGCGAGGATTGCACCAGCGCCGGCGCCTGCTGGGTTTTCATCCGCGCCCGCTTCACCCAGTTCATGTACGGCCAGTATCCCGTTCCCGAGCGCTGGCGCGTCGATCTCCTGGGCGTGCTGGCGGTGGGCGCGGCGGTTGCGCTGTCGTGGCGGCGTCTGCCGCGGCGCCGGGAGGCGGCGATCGCGACCCTGGTCATCCTGCCGCCGCTCGGCATCTGGCTGCTCTATGGCGGCCTTGGCCTCAGGATTGTCGAGACGCGCGAGTGGGGCGGGCTGATGCTGACGCTCTTCCTTGCGATCTATGCCGGCCTGATCGCCATCCCGCTCGGCATCCTGCTGGCGCTCGGCCGCCGCTCGCGCCTGCCGATGATCCGCTTCGCCTCGATCGTGTTCATCGAGTTCTGGCGCGGCGTTCCGATCATCACCGTGATCTTCCTCGCGTCCCTGCTGCTGCCGCTGATCATGCCGACCGGTTTCAATGTCGACCGCCTGGGGCGCGCCGTGATCGGCCTTGCCTTCGTCATCGCCGCCTACATGGCCGAGGCGGTGCGCGGCGGCTTGCAGGCGTTGCCCGATGGCCAGGTCGAGGCCGCCCAGGCGTTGGGCCTCGGCTATTGGCGCATCACGCGGCTGATCGTTCTGCCTCAGGCGCTGCGCATCGCGCTGCCGGCCATGACCAACGAGTTCATCGCCCTGTTCAAGAACACGACCCTGGTGCTGATCGTCTCGATCTTCGATCTCCTGGGCATTGCCCAGGCTGCGCTTGCCGATCCCGCCTGGGTCGGCATGAACATGGAGGCCTACGTCTTTGCTGGCGCCATCTACTGGTTCGCCTGCTTCGGCCTCTCGCAATGGAGTCGCCGGCAGGAGAAGCGGCTGCAGGCGGCTTACGGGCGCTAGAAGCATGCGCTGCATCCTGATCCTCGCCCTGCTCGTGGCGGCCGTGGCGCCGGCAGATGCCCAGACGGCCGATGGCATCGAGCAGGCCTGGCGTGCCTGGATGACCAAGTACGACCGCAAGAACGGCAGTCTGGCGGTGGTCCACGGCGGCCAGGCTGTCCGGGAAGCCGGCATGGGAGCCGAACCGGCCGGCACGCCCGTGCCGGTCGCCAGCTTGTCAAAGGCGGTGACCGCTGTCTGTGTCGCGGGCCTGATCGAGCGCGGGCGGCTTTCCTTCGAGACACCGCTGTCACAGGCGCTGGCAAAGACGATGGCGCGGGTCGGGCGTCCGGCCGATCCACGGCTGTCGGCCGTGACGATCAGCCAGCTGCTGGTCCATCGCGCCGGTTTTCCCAACAAGGACGTCGCCAATGCGCCACTCGCCGATTACCTTCGCACGCACACGGCGCGGCGCACGGCGTTCGACGCCCAGGTCGGCTGGATCTTCCGCACCGAGCTCGCCTCGCAGCCGGGCACGCGCTACGTCTATTCCAACGCCGGCTACCTCGTCCTCGGCGCCGTGATCGAGGAGGCAAGCGGCCGCGACTACGAGAGCTACTGCCGCGAGACCGTGCTGCTGCCATTGGGCGCGCGCGATGCCGAGCTCAATCCAGCCTGGCGCATCATGTCGAGCTACGGCGGCTGGCGCATGCCGACCACCGACTACGCCCGCTTCTACCAGGCCTTCGCACCGGGCAATCCCGCGATCGGCCCGCAGGCGCGCGCCTGGATGATGTCGGCCGACGGCAAGCAGGTCGGCAGCGGCGTTCACTACGGACTTGGCACCTTCGTCCGTCCCACCGCGAGGGGCGGCGCCAACTTCTGGCACTGGGGCGCCTGGACCTACGAGTTGCGCGGCGCCTACGACGGCACGCTGAGCGCGTCCTATTCAGCCTTCGCCGTGCGCCTCGGCGCGATCGACACCAACATGGTCGTGCATGTGGCGCCACGGCTGGGGAAGGGTGGAGCGGAAGGCGAGCTCGACCGGACGCTCGGCGCTGCCGCCGAAGCGGTCAGGAGCTGGCCGTAGCTCAAGCGTCGTGCGGCGTGCCGTCCTTGCGGGTGAACACGTACTTGCCGTCGGCGCCGGCCTGGGCGTGGTTGTCGATGTCGGGATAGTCGATCTCGTCGAATGGCGTGCGGTCGCCGACCACCAGCAGCAAAACGTCCGCGGCGGATTTGTTGACGAAGCGATGGGCGTTGCCGCAGCCGGCGGGGAACCCAGCGCACATGCCCGTTCGCAAGGTCTGCTGGCCTTCGTTGGTCTCGAGCACGACCTCGCCGGACACCACCCAGATGAACTCGTCCTGCTTGCTGTGAGCGTGGCGGGCCGAGGACTGCGCGCCCGGCACGATGCGCGTCAGGTTCACGCCGAAGTTCTTGAGACCGACATGATCGCCCAGCCTGCGGTTCCAGCGCTTGCTGTTGTCGGCGCGGAACGCGGCGGGATAGCCGGTGGCATTGCTCTCGTCGAGGTCGGCCGGATCGAAGGCGGGCAGGCGGGGCTTGGTCATGGGGTGAGCGTATCTCGCCCTGTGTCGTCTCGCGAACGAGACCACCTCATGGCAGCATGAACGGGTCGCGGGGCGCCTTAGGCTGCGAACCGCCTGATCACCTCGCCCGGCCGCGCCGCGCGCTCGGCGCAGAAGCCCTTGTCGTCGGTGACCCGAGTGCCATTGATCCACACGCCATGCAGGCCGACCGCCGACGTCGTCAGCCGCGCCGCACCCGCCGGCAGGTCATGCGCGCGCTTCTTGGGCCCGCGCGCGACAGTCTTGGGATCGAACAGCATCAGGTCGGCGGCATAGCCCTCGCGCAGCAGGCCACGGCCCTGCAGCCCGAACAGCTCAGCGGGCTGGCCGGTCAACCGATGCACCGCCTGCGGCAGGTCGAGCACGCCGAGATCGCGGCTCCAGTGGCCCATCAGGTGCAGGCCGAAGCCTGCGTCGCAGAAGAAGGTGAGATGGGCGCCCGCATCCGACAGCGAGATGTGGGTGCCGGGATCGGCCAGGATGCGCCCTACCGCCTTCTCATCGTTGTGCAGCAGCTGGGCCACGAACATCGTGTCGAGGTTCTCCGACAGCGCGAAGTCGAGGATGCAGTCGAGCGGGTCCTTGCCGGCTTTCTTCGCCAGGTCGGCCAGTGTCGCGCCCTCCAGCGCCCGGTTTTCCGGCCTGGCGACCTCGACGACGAAAAGCTTGTCCCATTCGCCGTTGAACACCAGCCGGCCGCGCGAGGCCTCCAGCTCGCGCCGCACCGCCTCGCGCCAGCTCTTGTCGCGATAGACCGCCTTCAGCGCCTCAGGATCATGCGCCGCCATGGCGGGCTTCCATGCCTGCATGCTTTCGAACAGGTACGGACTCTTGAAGGTGAAATCCATGCTGAGCGGGCAGCACGACGTCTGCGCCACGAGGTCATGGCCGCGCGAGCGGGCGGCGTTGATCTGGTCGAGCGTCGTGAAGGCGGCCGTCGGGTTTGTGTTGGAATGGAAGAGCGCAGCGATCACCACCGGCCGCCTGGCTTCGATGGCGAGCTCCTCGAGGTAGGGGATCGAGGTCTCGCTGCCCTTGGTCAGCATGTAGACGCCACGGCCGCTCTCGCCCATCGCCCTGACCAAGGTGCGCATTTCGCGGTCGTCGGCCAGGCGCGAGGGCATGGGTGTGCCGCCTTCGCCGTTGTGCGCCTCGGCGGTCGAGGTCGCGAAGCCCACGGCGCCGGCCGCCATCGCCTCACGCACCTGCGCCGTCATGGCGGCGATCTCGTCGTCGGTCGCCGTGCGCTCCGTCGCTTCTTCGCCCATGACGAAGGTGCGGATCGCGGAGTGTCCGGCGAAGCAGGCGACGTTGGGTCCGACGCCCTGGCGCTCGAGCATGTCGAGATACTGGGGGAAGCTCTCGAACTCCCAGCGGATGCCGGCGCGCAGGGCATCGAGCGACATGCCCTCGACGTGGGTGAGATGGCGCATGGTGAGGTCGCGGTCGGCGGGTTTGCAGGGCGCGATGGTGAAGCCACAATTGCCCAGCACCGCCGTCGTGACGCCGAGCGCCGGCGAGGGATCGACGAAGGGATCCCAGGTGATCTGGGCGTCGTAGTGGGTATGGCCGTCGATGATGCCGGGCGCCAGCGCCAGGCCGTCGGCTTTCACCGTTTCCTTGGCCGCGCCAAGCTTGCTCCCGATGGCGGTAATCCTGCCACCGGTCACCCCGACATCGCCGTGCATCGGCGCGCTGCCAGCGCCGTCGTGGATTTCGGCGTCCTTGATGATCAGGTCGAACATTGTTCCCTCCGAATTTGCGCCATGGTGTGACGTGCCGGCCACCTTTTCCAGGACCTTTGGCGCTAAACAAAGCCATGACCGTTGCAAACGACGAAGCCCTGCTCGGCCGTCTGGTCGGGGCGCTGGCGCCAGTTCCGGGTATCGAGGCCGTGGCGCTCGGCGGTTCGCGCGCCCGCGGCACGGCCACCGCCCACTCGGACTATGATATTGGCCTCTACTACCGCGCCGGCCGGGCGATCGACGTCGGCGCCCTGGCGCGCGCTGTCGCCGCCCTTGACGATCGAGGCGCTCGTGCCGAGGTGACGCCGCTTGGCGGCTGGGGCCCCTGGATCGACGGCGGTGGCTGGCTGCTGATCGGCGGCGCCCATGTCGACCTGCTCTATCGCGAGCTCGATCGCGTAGTCTCGGCGATCGACGACGCCCGCGCCGGCAAAATCGAAGCGTACTATCAGCCTGGCCATCCGCACGCCTTCCTCCCGATCATTTATGCGGGCGAGGTGGCGTACGCGCGCGTGCTGCACGATCCGACAGGTTCGCTGGCCGAGTTGCAGGTCCGGACAACGCCCTATCCGCCTGCGCTGGCCGAGGCGTTGCGCCGTCGCTTTGAATGGGAGGCGACGTTCGCGCTCGCCAACGCGCGCAAGAGTCTCGGTCGCGGCGATGTCTCGTACCTGGCGGGTTGTATGTTTCGTGCCATCGCGTCGCTGTGCCAGGTGCTGTTTGCACTGAACGGAGCCTGGCTCCTGAACGAGAAGGGGGCGGTGGCCGCGGTCGACGACTTCGCCCGCAAGCCTGCGGATTTCTCGCGGCGCGGCTCGCGCCTCTACGCCGATCTCGGCTCGGGCGCTGGCGCGGCTGCGCTCGATTGTCTGGCAGGGCTTTTGGAGGAGGTGCAAAGCCTTTAGGTTGCCCGACAAGACAAGAGACGATCTCGGAGGAACGATGGCGGGGTTGAAACGCCGCGGCTTTGTCGCGGCGATGGCGGGGCTGGCCTTGGCGCCAGCTGTGGCGAGGGCACAGGCCTATCCCTCCAAGCAGGTGCGCGTGGTCGTGCCCTATCCGGCGGGCGGCGGCACCGATCTCGTGGCGCGCCTGATCGTGCCGCGGCTCGCCGAGCGTTGGCGGCAGACCGTCATCATCGACAACAAGGGCGGCGCCAGCGGGATTTTAGGCAGCGACATCGTCGCCAAGGCGGCGCCCGATGGCTACACGCTGCTGGTGATGACCAGCGCGCACACCATCAACCCCTTCACCGCCAGGCAATTGCCCTACGACACCGAACGCGACTTCACGCCCATTACCGTCCTGGTGAGCGGTGCGCTGACCCTGGTCGGCTCGCCCAAGGCGGGCTTCGACAGCATGGACAAGTTCCTGGCCGCCGCCCGTGCCGAGCCCGGCAAGTACCAGTTCGGCAGCACCGAGAACACCACGCGCATGGTGGGCGAGCTGTTCCGGGTGAAGAGTGGCCTCAAGATCGAGAACGTGGCCTACAAGGGCGCGGCACCGATGATGCAGGAACTGGTCGGCGGCCACATACCGGTCGGCTTCACGAGCCCGCTCACGGCGATGTCGCATCACCGCAACGGCACGTTGCGCATGCTGGCGGTGACCAGCGAGAAGCGGCTGTCGGTCCTGCCGGACGTGCCGACGATGGCCGAGGCGGGCGTGCCGGGCGTCGACCGGCCGGCGTGGTTCGCCCTCCTGGGTCCGGGCAACATGCCGCCCGACCTGGCGATGCGCATCCGCAACGATGTCGTTGCCGTGCTGGCCGAGCCCGAGACGCTCGCCAAGATCCGCGATCTCGCAAGCGAACCGGGCGGCGAGGCGCCGGATGCCTTCGCGCAGCGCATCAAGGACGAGCTGGTCATTTGGCGCGAGACGGCGAAAGCGGCCGGCATCGAGCCGGAGTGACCCGGAGCGCCTCAACCGATCACCGTCTTCTCCTCGACGACGTAGCTCTTGATCCGCCCGATGAACAGCGCGCCGTCGTCGTGCAGCGCCTTCATCTGCGGCGAGCGCGCGGCGGCTTCGAAGGTGGCCTGATCGTCGAACCACAGCTCGGCGATACCGTCGATCTCGACGCCGGTGGCCGGGATGTCGGCCCGGATGCGTTCGCCCGAGATGTGGTTCTGCACATAGCGGCGCAGACCGGGCACGGCATGGGCCAGCGGCGCGTGCACCTCGACCCAGTGCTTCATGAAGCGTTCGTGGGTCCAGCCGTCCTTGCGCGTCAACAGGCCGATGGTCTTGATCATGATGGCAATGTCCTCCTTGGGCGTTACTATGCACCATGATTCGACACCTTCTCATTGCACTCGTTGTGTTGTTCGCTGGCGACGCCGCCGCGCAAAGTGTGCGTTTCCCGAGCGTTGCCGTCGGCAATAGCGCCGCCGGCCCGGAGATCACCGGCTGGATGTACCGGCCTTCCGGTGCCGGACCCTATCCGGGCATCGTGCTCGCCCATACCTGCGGCGGCGTCAGCGACCACACGACGGTGTGGGGCAAGCTGCTGTCGAGCTGGGGCTATGTCGTTGTCGCTCCCGATTCGTTCGGCCCGCGCGGCGAGAAATCCGTCTGCGGTCGCGGCAACCTCATCAACGGTACTGTGCGTGTGGCCGACGTGGCGGGCGCGCTCGACTTCCTGAACGCCCAGCCGTTCGTCCTACGCAACACACTCGGTCTGATCGGCCACAGCCATGGCGGCTGGACGACCATGCGGGCGGTGCAGGGGGACTACAATTTGGCGGCGCGCGGGCTCAAGGCGGCCGTCGCCTACTATCCACTGTGCTCCGCGCAATACGACCGCAACGTCGCCGTCCCGCTCCTGATCCTGATCGGCGACAAGGATGATTGGACCCTCGCCGACAACTGCCGGAAGCTGCAAGCGGCAGGCTTCACTCGGCCCGACTTGGTCGACGTCGTCTACTATCCCAACGCCTACCACAGCTTCGACAATCGCGGCCAGGACCGCATCGTTAAGGTGGCTGACGGCAAGAGTCACAAGCTTGCCTACGACTCCCAGGCGGCCCCCGACGCAGAAGCGCGCACGCGCGCCTTCTTCCAGAGGTATCTGCGCTAAGCCTAGTCGACCGTGATGTTCGTCGTCTTGGCGAGCTCGCGCCATTGCGCGAGCTCGCGGGTGATCTGCGCACTGAACTCGTTGGGTCCCTTGCCGACCGCCTCGATGCCATCCTTGTCGAAACGCGCCTGGGTCGCGGGTAAGGCAACGAAGCGCTGCATCGCCGTCGCGAGTTTGGCCACGACAGCATCCGGCGTCGCGGTCGGCGCCAGGATGCCCATCCACAGGTAGCCCTCGAAGCCGGGCAGTTGTTCGTTCATTGCCGGCACGTCAGGGAACTGCTTCAGCCGCCTGGCGCTGGTGACGGCGAGCAGGTTGAGCTTGCGGTCGGCGATCAGCTGCGCCGACTGCGTGTAGTTGTCGAGCTTCGCCTGCACCTGGCCCGCTACCAGGTCGGCCAGCGCCGGCATGGCGCCACGGTAAGGCACGTTGGTGACCTGGATCTTCTCCTTGAGCGCAAGCAGCTCCATGGTGATGTGCGGCAGCGTGCCGTTGCCCGCCGAGGAGACGTTGATCTTGCCGGGATTCTTCCGCGCGTAGTCGATGAAGCCCTGAAAGGTCGTGGCTGGAAACGAAGGATGAGTCACCAGCAGCATCGACACCTGGCCAAGGCTGGACACCGGCCGAAAGTCCTTTTCGGTGTCGTAGGGCAGGCTCGTGCGGAACGCCGCGTTGATGGTGTGGCTGTTCGTGGTGAGCAGCAGCGTGTAGCCGTCGGCTGGTGCCTTGGCGACGATGTCGGCCGCAATTACGCCGCCTGCGCCGGTCTTGTTGTCGACCACCACCTGCTGTCCGAGCTCGGCTGTCAGGCGTTCGGCCAGCAGCCGCGCCACCACGTCGGTCACGCCGCCGGGCGGGAACGGCAGGACCAGACGTATCGGTTTCTCGGGATAGTCGGCTTTTGCTGGCGCAAAGGGTAGGCCGGCAAGAGCGCACGCGACCACGGCGGCGAGCCGCCGCCGCGACCAACGCCGCTCGGACATGGTGCGGTCCTCGAGCTTACTGGGCCGGCGCCGCCTGCGGGCGCCGTTCGGCTGACGATACGACATCCGGAATGTTCAGGAAGAGGGCGCACACCACTGCGGAGACGAGACTGAGCAGCGCGAGGCCATAGAGGCCGCCCGCGAAGCTTCCCGTCACGTCCTTCATGACGCCGACCCACCATGGTCCGAAGAAGCCACCGAGATTGCCAAGCGAGTTGATCCAGGCGAAGCCTGCGGCCAGCGCGGTACCGCTCAGGAACATCGGCGGCATGGCGAAAAACGGTCCCTTCGAGCCGTAGAAGCCCATGGCCGCGAGCGACATGCCGACCAGCGCCCACCAGGTGCCCATCGTCAGGCCGGCCATGACGAGGCCGCCGGTCGACAGGACACAGGCGAGCAGCAGGTTCCAGCGCCGCTCGTTCATCTTGTCGGAGATGCGGCCCCACACGACCAGGGCAATGCCGCCGCAGATGTAGGGGATCATGGTGAGCCAGCCGACCTCCATGTTGCTCAGCTTGCCGAGCTCCTTGATGATCTGCGGGATGAAGATCAGCATGCCGAGGCTTGCCGTCACGATGCCGAGGTAGTTCAGCGCCAGCAGCAGCACCTTCGGGTTCGACATCGATTCGAACAGCGAATAGACCCGCACCGATTCCTTGGCCTTGCGCTCGCCGGCCAGCTTCGCCACCAGCCAGTTGCGCTCCTCGGCGGTCAGGAACTTGGCCTGCTCCGGCTTATTGGTCATCACGAAGTAGGTGGCGATGCCGATCAGAATCGTCGGCACGCCCTCGGCGAGGTACATCACCTGCCAGCCGTTCAGCCCGAACAAACCGTGGAGGCTCATCAGTCCGGTCGAGATCGGCGCGCCGAACGCGACCGCGATCGGTAATCCGACCAGGAAGCCCGAGACGATGCGGGCGTGATGACGCGCCGGGAACCAGTAGGTGAAGTAGAGGATGAGGCCGGGGAAGAACCCGGCCTCGGCCGCGCCGAGCAGGAAGCGCACGATGCCGAAGGTGGTGGTTCCTGTGACGAAAGCCGTCGCCGTGGCGAAGATGCCCCAGGTGATCATGATGCGGGCAATCCAGATTCGGGCGCCCACCTTCTCCAGGATGATGTTGCTCGGCACCTCGAAGAGGAAATAGCCCCAGTAGAAGGTGCCGACGGCGAAGCCGAAGTCACCGGCCCCGATATGGAGGTCGTCGCGCATGGTGAGCGCGGCAAAGCTCACGTTGATGCGGTCGATATAGGCGAGGATGTACGACAGCACCGCGAACGGCAGCAATCGCAAGTAGACTTTGCGCATGGTGGAGGCTTCGAGTGCGGCGTCCATCGCGTTTCCCCTTACTATTTTTGTGCTGGTGACTAAGTCGTACGCAGGCTCCAACGGTTACGCGGGTAGTGAGGCAACGCTAGCAAAGGCTTTGGCGCCACGCGACGGTGCCGCAGCGAACGGCATTTTCGCCTAACGGCTGCCGGCCAGCCCCATCTGCCGGCAGAGCAGAACGAGCGTTTCGTAGATCACGTGCGCACAGAGATGCGCCGCCATGCCGTTGAGGTCCTGCGGCGGGCTCACCGTGTTGACGTCGACGGCCACGATGTTGAGGTCGGTCAGGCAGCGCAGCAGGTCGATGCCCTCGCGCGCCGTCAGGCCACCCCACGACGGCGTGCAGACGCCGGGCGCCACCGAGGGGTCGAAGACGTCCATGTCGAAACAGAGATAGACCGGCCGCTTGCCGACACGATCCCGGAACTCGGCCATGCGCTGGGCGAAGCCGCCGCGCACCAGCTCGTCGAGCGAGACCACCTTGTAGCCGAGGCTCATGGCGCGCGGCACGACGCCTTGCGCGTAGGTCGTGCTGCGGATGCCGACATGCCAGGAGAATTCGGGATCGACCAGCCCTTCCTCGGCGACGTGGGTGAACTGGGTGGCCGAATTGTATTTCTCCTCCGCGCCATAAGGATAGGAGTCGGTGTGGGAATCGATGTGCAGCGCCGCCATTTTCTTGTGCTTCTTGCCGACGGCGCGTGCCACCGGAACGGTGACCGAGCCGTCGCCGCCGATGGTGATGGGGATGGCGCCGGCCTCGACAATGCGGTCGACCGCCTGCTCGGTACGCTCGAAGGCATCGACGATCTTGCTGGGCGTGAGCTTGACGTTGCCGCAATCGACCAGCCCCAGTGCCGCCACCGGATCGAAGTCGGCATGGGTCGGATTGAAGCGCCGCATCAGGGCCGATTGTTGGCGTACCGAATCGGGCCCGCCGCGTGCGCCGATCCTCATGTTGGTGCCGCAGTCGAACGGAATGCCCAGGATCGCTGCCTTGTTGGCCGGCCCCGGCCGGCCATAGGGCGCGCCCATGAAGGTCATGGGCGAGGTGAAGAGCTCGGACTCGGGCAAACGGTCCATGATCATTGCTCCGTGGAGAGGAAGTCGAAGGCGACCAGCGTGTGGATCTTGGCCACGGCCAGAAGCTCGTCGACCAGAACATATTCGTCGGCGCCGCCCATGTTGAAGGGCGTGAGGCCCAGCACCACCGTGGGAACTCCGTACTGGCGATACCACCGCGAGTCCGATCCACCAACGCGCATGTTGACGGCCGGTGCCTCGCCCAGCACCTCCGCCGCGACTTCTGCGGTGCGGCGGACGATCTCGTGGCCGGGTTCGGTGAAGGAGGGCTCAAAGCGGCGGATGGCGCGCCACGCCACGCCCTCCAGCGGCTTCAGCCAGTCGTCGAGCCGGCTCGCCAGGAGGTCGGTCGTGATGCCGACGGGAAGCCGGATGTCGGCTCGGGCGATGGCGTGCGTGGGCACGAGGTTGGGCGAGGTGCCGCCCTCGATGGTGCCGATGTTGACGGTGACCCGCTGCAGCGTCTCCGCCTCGCCCGCACCCGACAGGGGCTCGGAGATCGGCTTGGCGCGGGTGATCGCCTCGGTGACGACAGGCGGCGCCTGGAAAGGGATCGTCTCGAGATCCTTCAGTCGGTCGAGGGCGCCGCGCAGGCGATCGATGGCGTTGGTGCCGCGATGGACGTGGGCGCCGTGGGCGGGAGAGCCGGTGGCCTCGACCTCGACCCACATCAGGCCTTTCTCGCCGAAGCGCACAACCTTGGGCGAGCCGACGTCGCCGCAGATATTGGCGTCGCCCAAGGCATGCGGCACGTGCCGCATCATGTAGCCGGTGCCGAGCGAGCCCATGTTCTCCTCGTCGCCGGCCAGGGTCAGCACGATCTCGCCCGACCAGGCATCGCGGCGCCGGGCCAGCAACGACGCCGCCAGCAGCGAGCAGGCGATACCGCCCTTCATGTCGCAGACGCCGCGACCGTAAAGCTTGCCGTCCTTCAGGACTCCGCCCAGCGGCGGCACCGTCCAGGGCAGGTGCTCGAGCAGAGGGAACGTATCGAGATGCCCGTTGAAGATCAGCCGCCGGCCGGGACGCGATCCCTTCAGGCGGCCGATCAGGCTGACCACGCGGGGCTCGGGCTCGATGCGCTCGATCTCCATGCCAGGAATCTCGCGCAACAGGGCCTCGGCGACGGCCGCGACCTCGTGGGTGTCGCTCGGCGGATTGGGCGAGGCCACCGCGACCAGCCGCCGGGTCGTGGCGATCAGCGCCTCGCGTGCCGCCTCGACGTCACGCGCCAATTCCTGTCGAAGTGTGGTCATCAGCGGTTCTGCAGGCGCCGTTCCCACCAGCGGATCGCCATGGCGAGCGGCCAGCAGATGAAGAAATAGACGACGGCGATGAAGGTGAAGGTCTCGAGCGGGCGGAAGTTGGTGGCCGAGAGCTCCATGCCGCGCCGCGTGATCTCGTTGACGGAGATCACCGCGCCCAGCGAGGAGAACTTGATCAGTTGCACGAAGTTCGAGGCGAGCGGCGGCAGGGTCATCTTGATGGCCTGCGGCAGCACGATGCGGCGGAAGCCCTGCAGTGGCGACAGCCCCAACACCTGCGCCGCCTCGCGGTGGCCGACCGGCACGCTCTGGATGCCCGACCGGTAGACTTCGGAGATGAACGCCGCCTGGTAGAGTGCCAGGCCGATGATCAACGCGACCAACGCTTCGATGCGCACGCCGAACACGATCGGCAGCACGTAGTAGACCCAGAGCAGCTGGACCAGGATCGGCGTGTTGCGCACGATCTCGCCGATCGTGACGCCGACCCAGCGCAGCGCCCGGAAGCGCGACATGTCCAGCAGCGCGATGACCAGCCCGCCGACCATGGCCAGCACCAGCGTGATAGCCGAGATGATCAACGTCATCTGCAGGCCGCCCATCAGGAAGTCGAAACTTCCCCAGACTGTGTCCCAGCGGAACTGGTATTTGAACATCGTCACCTCATCGCTGGGAGCGCGCCACTCCGTGGCGCTCCCTCCCCAAGCGAAGCTTGGGGAGGTGTCGGCGTCTTACGCCGACGGAGGGGTCATGAGCACCAGGACTGACGCCCATGACCCCTCCGACGCCGTGTGACGGCGCCACCTCCCCAACTTCGTCGGGGAGGAAGAACATGAGCGCCACGGAGTGGCGCGCTCCCAGCAAAGTCACGGCGCCACGATCGGGTCGAGCTTGTGCTTCTTGGCGTACTTCATCAGCCGGCCGTCGAGCTTGATGGTGTCGACGAAGAGGTTGATGTAGTTCAGCCAGATCTGATCGCCCGGCGGCACGACATAGGCGTAGGGTGTCACCGCAAGCTTGTCCTTGGGCAGGATGTAAGTCGCCCAGTCGAACTCGTCGGTCACTTTGATCGCCGTCGGGAAGTCGGTGAGGATGGCGTCGACGCGGCCTGCCACCAGCTCGGCCTCGCGCGTGTTGGGCGGCGCGATCGACACGACCTCGGCATTCTTCAGGTAATCCTTCATGAAGACTTCGATGTAGGAGCCGAGCGAAGCGGCCGCCTTCACGCCCTTCTTGTCGAGGTCCTCCCAAGTCTTCACCTTGCTGTCCTTGCGCGTCACCACGTAGATGTTGGTGATCAGGTAGGGCTTGGAGAACTCGACGGCCTGGGCGCGCTTCAGCGTGGCGCCGACGCCGAACATGCCGATCTCGCACTTGCCCGCCTGCAGGTCGGCGATGAAGGTGCCAAAGCTCGTCTCGACGATCTCGAGCTTGGCGTCGAGCTCCTTGGCCAGCTCCTTGGCGAGGTCGGCATCGATGCCGTCGATCTCACCGGTCTTGGGATTGCGGAACGAGATCGAGTAGTAGAGCGGGAACTGGCAGACCCGCAGCCTCTTGCTCTTCGTCACCTCGTAAAGCCGCGATTGCGTCTGCTGCGCCTCGACACTCGATGCCATAAGTCCCAGCGTCGCGGCGAGGGCCAGCGCGCCCAGTATCTTCGTCAAACCCATGATCGGCCTCCTTCGTCCGTACCCGTCACTCTTCCTCGAACTGCTGCAGAAAGCGCTTGGCGCGCTCGGTTTGCGGCGCATCGAAAAACGCGGCACCCGGCGCCTCCTCGACGATCTCCCCGCGATCCATGAACACGGTGCGTGTGCCGACATGGCGGGCGAAGCCCATCTCGTGGGTCACGACCAGCATGGTCATGCCCTCGCGCGCCAGCTGGCGCATCACCATCAGCACCTCGCGGCGCAGCTCGGGATCGAGCGCACTCGTCGCCTCGTCGAACAGCAGCACTTTGGGTGACATGGCGAGCGCGCGGGCGATGGCGACGCGCTGCTGCTGGCCGCCCGACAGGCGCGCCGGATAGGCATCGCGCTTGTCGGAGAGGTCGACCTTGGCCAGCAGCGTCTCCGCCGCGGCCACTGCCTGTTCCCTCGGCATTCCCTTCACACGCAGCGGCGCCTCGATCAGGTTCTCCAGTACCGACATGTGCGGCCACAGATTGAAATGCTGGAACACCATGCCGATGTCGGAGCGCACCGATCGCGCCGCTGCCTTGATCTTGCGATCAGGCTCGGGCGTGGAGATCGCCGTGCCCTGCATGACGATGCGGCCCTCGCTCGGCCGCTCGAGCAGAGCCAGGCAGCGCAGCAGTGTGGTCTTGCCCGAGCCGGAAGGGCCCACGACGCACACCACGTCGCGTTCCATCACCGGCAGCGAGACGCGCGTCAGCACCTGATGCGTGCCGAACCGCTTGGTCACGTCCTCCGCCACGATGATCGGCGTTCCCGCCATCGCCCCGTCCTTCCCTTGGTGCGAGCCTAACCCACTTCAAGGCATAAGCAATTCGTATGCCTTCGCGGCAATAGTTCCAAATTCGGCAGAGAATTTGCTAGAAGTGGTGTGGTTCTGGGCCAAAAGGCCAATAAGCAGGCTTTATATCCTGATGGATGTCCGTCTTCTGGAAGCTTTTCGCGCCGTCGTCGACCATCGCTCGGTCACCGCGGCGGCGACCGCCATGGGGGTCACGCAGCCCGCCGTGAGCACGCAGATTGCGCGCCTGGAGGAGACGATCGGCTTCGCCTTGTTCGAACGGTCCGGCGGCCGGCTGAAACCGACGCCCGAAGGTATGCTGTTCTATGCTGAGGCGACGCGCGTGCTGGGCGAGGTCGATCGCCTGCAGGCGACGACCGCCCAAATCCGCGAGGGCCAGGCCGGACGCCTTTCCATCGCAAGTCATCCCTGGGCCGCCATCTCCCTGCTGCCCAAGCTGGTCGCCGACTTTCTGGCCCAGCGTCCGGGCGTGTCGGTCCGCCTGATTTCGCGCCATTCCGATGTCGTGAGCCAGCTGTTGCCCAGCGAGAGCTTCGACATCGGCATTGCCGAGCTGCCGATCGAGGAGACCTCGGTGAAGCTCGCGCGCTACCACATGCGCTGCGTCGTCGTATTGCCGCCGCGCCATCCGCTGGCGGCCCGCAAGGTGCTGACGCCTAAGCTGCTCTCCGGCCTGCCTATGGTGGCGCCGGCGCGCTCGCTGCAGCTGCCGCCCAAGCTGATCGCTGCCTTCGCCTCGGCCGGCGCGCAGCTCAACAGCGTGGTCGAGGCCGAGTTCCTGGCAAGCCTTTGCGGGCTCGTGGCGGCCGGCACGGGCTGGTCGCTGGTCGATCCATTGTCGGCCGAGAGCTTCGGCCATCTCGGCCTGGTGGCACGGCCGTTCGAGCCCGCGATCCTCTACGAGATCGGCGTCTTCCATCGCAGCGATCGCGAGCCCTCGACGCTCGCGGCTTCGTTCCTCGATCTTCTGGAGGCCAAGCTTGGCGGCTGATCCCCCCGTTCCCTGGCGTCTTGATGGCGCCATTGCCGCGGAATTGCTGGCCGACGGCGGCCTGTGGCGCGACTTCAATGATATCTGCGACTGCGGCGGCAGGCTTGCCGGCACCGAGAGCGAGAAGCGCGCCTTCGCGCTGCTGCGCGAGCGCGTGCGGGCGGCGTCGCCGGCGAATTCGGGGCGCTCGATCCCCGTCCCCTACGGCGGCTGGCGCGCGCGGAAGGCCACGCTGCGCCTGGCCGATGGCAGCCATCCCGCCTGCCATCCCCTGGTGCGTACCATCGCGACACCAGCCGCCGGCCTCACCGCCGAGGTGATCGATCTTGGCCGCGGAACGCCCCAGGAGTTCCAGGCGCACGCCAAGGAGATCAGGGGCCGCATTGTGCTGGTGCGCCACGAGCTGATGTTCGCCGCCGGCACCATCCATCGCCGGCGCAAGTACGACGCGGCGCGCGCCCATGGTGCGGTCGGCTTCCTGATTGCGGGGCCGCTTAGCGGCCACGTCGTGGCGGGCTCGTCGGGTCGCCAGGCCGGCGAGGGCATTCCCGCGCTGGGCATTGCGCCCGAGACGGCGGCGCGGTTGGCGCGCAGCGCATCGGGCTTCCCGACCGTGACGATCACCATCGAGACCGAGGAGAGCCCCGCCGAGACCGAGACCCTGCTCTACGACTACCCGGGCAAGACCGACGAATGGGTAGTGCTGAGCGCCCATGTCGACGGCCACGACCTCGCCGAGAGCGCCATGGACAACGGCACGGGACTCTCCGCCGTACTGGCGGTGACACGAGCCCTGGCGCCACGCGCCTCCGGTTTCCGGCGCGGGCTTCGCGTGATGTTCTTCAGCGTCGAGGAATGGGCGCTGACCGGCTCGGCGCAATACGTCGAGGCGCTGAGTGCGGAGGAGCGCGCCAGGATCGCGCTCAACGTCAATCTCGATTCAGTCGCGGGCAGCCCCAGCCTTGCCGCGCTCTCCAGCGGCTTCGCTGGCATGGAGCCTTTCATTCTGGGAACGGCCGAGGCGAATGGGCTCAACGTGCGCGCGGTGCGGCCGCTGATGACCAATTCCGACCACGCCAACTTCGCCCAGGGCGGCATCCCGGCCCTGCGCCTGGTCGCAGGCTTTGACGATCCGCTGGCCAATCTGCGCGTGGTCCTGACTCCGGCTGACACGCGCGACAAGGTCGGACAGGGCGAGCTGCGAACGGCCGCGCTCTTCACCGCGGCCCTGGTCGCTGCCGCCTGCAACGCCGCTCCGGGAGAAGCGGCGCGTTGGCGTGCTAACTCGACTTCAGGAACTGAAGCAGCAGCCGATTGACCTCGTCCGGCTTCTCCTGCTGCACCCAGTGGCCGGCGCCCTCGATCAGGTGGATCTCCTTCATCCGCGTGCAGGCCGTCTTCTGCATGCGGTCGATGGCACCGGGCGTCTGGTAGATGCCCCAGTCGCTGCGGCCGGAGATGAAGGTCGATGGCACATCGACGGTGCGACCGGTGAAGACCTCCAGCTCGCCGTTGGCTTTGCCTGAGGTGCGCACACGATACCAGTTGAGACCGCCCTGGAAACCGTTGCGTTGGTATTCGTCGCTGTAGATCTTGAGCTCGTTCTCGCTGAGCCAGCTGTTGGCCGCGATCTCGGCCGCCGACGGCATCTCCTTGGCCACTGTCTCGGCCATGCCGTCGGCGAGGTCCATGATGTAGTAGGTCGGCATCCTGGCCAATTCATCGGCCGTCCATGCCTTGAGCTCGAACGGCTTGTTGGCTTTCCAGTCGGCGCTCTTGTGATGGTAGTAGGCGCGCAGGAACGCGTGCACGCCCTGGTTCGCCTTCCACATGTTCTCGTTGGCCGGTCGCGTGGAATAGTACCACTGGTAATGCTTGCGCGGCCGCGGCAGGGCGGCCAGCGCGGCGTGGATGTCGGCGCCGTTGGCGGCAGGCGGCTTGTCCGCCGTGTCGAACGGCACCGCAGGCGCGCCGCCAAACGGCGCGCTCATCAGCACCATGCGCTTGAAGATGTCGGGCCGGATCAGGGCGGCATAGGCTGCGACCGAGGCGCCGAAATCGTGTCCGACGACCGCTTCCGCCGTGCGATGGCCCAGCGCGAACAGCACGCCGATCGCGTCGCGCACCAGGTTCATGAACCGGAAGCCCGCGAGATCGCCGTCGTAATCGGCATCCCACCCGGTGGTGCGGCCATAGCCGCGCTGGTCGGGCGCGATCGCGTGATAGCCCGCCGCCGCCAGTGCCGGCATCACCTTGCGCCAGCTGTAGGCCAGCTCGGGAAAGCCGTGCAGGAGCAGTACGGCCGGTCGGCCCTTGGTCTCGAAGCCCGCTTCGAGGACATGGATGTCGAGGCCATTGATGCCGGGCAGGATTCGGGCACGGATGCCGGTTGGGAGGACGGATGAGGGAAGGGGCTGCATAACGGCAGGCTACCTGACCGCTTTGGGAAAGGCAGTCCCCGGTTCACATCCCACGAGGTCGGACTGCTAGGGGTGATCGGCTATCTGGGGCCCGTAGTTGGGCTGGTCGTTGGCATAGACCAGCAGCCCGCGCGCATAGGTCTCGCGCTCGATGCAGGCACGGAAGCCGGACGTCTGGGGCTGCAGTCCGTAGCCCATACAAGCGTCGCGGGCATCGAGCGCCACGCGGGCGAAGCCGCGCGCCAGTCCGGGCTCACCCCATTCCAACGCACGCGTCGCCTGCGACAGGCAGAACTCATAGCCTTCGGTATCGGGGCGAATTCCCTGCTCGCGGCAGATGCGCTGGGCCTGGCTTTGCGCCGAGGCCGGCGGCACGGGCGGCAGGAAAGCGACAAATCCCCCCACGATCAGCAAGCTGCCCAAGGCGATGGCGGCATGCATCCGGCTCCTGGTCATGGCTGGCTCCTCGTTGGCCTCATCACCGACCAAACGTCCTGGCAGGGGGCAGAGTTGCCTCGCTCGCCGGTCCCAGCCGAGATGCACCATTCGATGTGTTGCAATGGCGGCGCCATCGGTGGGTCTTGATACGGCACGAAAAAATACCATGGTTATTGACAAGCACTTTAGTTTGATCTATAGGGTCTGGCTGCTACCTGCTCTTTCTCATCGTTTGATCCGTTCCCAGGGCGCGAGTGAAGATGTCGCTCGCGACATTCCCCCTGCGCGAGCTCGTGTCGGGATGCTGGGACGAGGGTTGAGTCGAAAACCGGTAGCGAAACTAGCGAAACTATCTTAGTTCGCCGATCATGAGACTCCGCATCGGAAAGAGGGGTAGCGGAAATTGCGCTAATTGCGGAAATCCGCCAGCAGTGCATGCACTGCGTCGAGCCCTCTAGTAGCTCTTGGGCAAACCCAGCACGCGCTCGGCGACGTAGCACAGGATCAGCTGTTCGCTGACCGGCGCGATGCGCGCGATCATGACCTCGCGCAGGAAGCGTTCGACGTGAAATTCCTTGGCATAGCCGTAGCCGCCATGGGTCAGGATCGCCCGCTCGCAGGCATCGTAGGCGGCGCGCGCCCCGAGGTACTTGGCCGAGTTGGCCTCCGCGCCGCATTCCTTGCCGTTGTCGTAGAGCCAGGCCGCCTTGAAGGCGAGCAGGTTGGCGGCCTCGAGCTGCATCCAGCTCTCGGCCAGGGGATGCTGGATCGCCTGGTTCTTGCCGATCGGCCGGCCGAAAACGATGCGCTCCTTGGCGTACTGCGTGGCCTTGGCGAGCGCCGCCTTGCCGATGCCGATCGCCTCGGCCGCGATCAGCACGCGCTCGGGATTGAGCCCATGCAGCAGATAGTGGAAGCCCTTGCCTTCCTCGCCGATGCGGTCCTCGAGCGGTACTTTCAGGCCGTCGATGAACACCTGGTTGGTGTCGATCGCCTTGCGCCCCATCTTGTCGATCTCGCGCACCTCGATCTTCGAGCGGTCGAAGTCGGTATAGAACAGCGTGAGCCCGTCGGTCGCCTTCTTGCACTTCTCCTTGGGCGTCGTGCGCGCGATCAGCAGCATCTTGTCGGCGACCTGGGCCGTGGTTGTCCAGGTCTTCTTGCCGTGCACGATGTAGCCGTTGCCGTCACGCTCGGCCTTGGTGTCGAGCGCCGTGGTGTTGAGCCCGGCGTCGGGTTCGGTGACGGCGAAGCAGCCCTTGACCTTGCCCTTGATGATGTCGGGCAGGATGCGCTTCTTCTGCTCATCGGTGCCGAACACCACGATCGGATTGGGCCCGAAGATGTTGAGATGGACGGCCGACGCGCCCTGCAGGGCGGCACCGGATTCGGCCACGGTCTGCATCAGGAGCGCCGCCTCGGTGATGCCAAGCCCCGCACCGCCATACTCCTCGGGCATGGCGATGCCGAGCCAGCCGGCATCGGCCATGGCGCGGTAGAAGTCGTTGGGGAAGCCGCCTTCCTTGTCCTTCTTCAGCCAGTACTTGTCGTCGAACTGCGCGCAGAGCTTGCCGACGCTGTCCTTGATGGCGAGCTGGTCCTCGGTGAACGCGAAATCCATGGCGATGTCCTAGCGATTGGCTGCCAGCCACGACAGCATGATGCGATTGAACTGGTCGGGCCGCTCGACGTTGGGCAGGTGGCGCGCCGCGGCGATGCCTTCGTAGCGCCCGCCGGGCACCTTGGAGGCGATGAACTGATTGCGCTCGGGCGGCGTGCCCTGGTCCTGGTCGCCGCAGATCACCAGGGTCGGGGTCTTGATGCTGGGAAGCTTGGCTTCGTAGTTGAAGTTCTGAATTGCCGACATGCAGCCTGCCGAGCCCTGGGGCGTGGTGCCGCTGATCGTGTCGCGAATCTCGCGCCAGCGCACCGGATTCACCTTCTTGAACTCGTCGGTGAACCAGCGCTCCATCGTGCCGTCGGCCAGGGCCGCCAGGCCCTTGGTGCGCACGACCGCCTTGCGCTCCTCCCAGGTCGCGGTCGAGCCGGCCGGCGTCGACGGCTGGGTGTCGCAAAGCGTCAGCGACAGCAGCCGATCGGGATAGGCGAGCGCGAAGCCCTGGCCGATCATGCCGCCGATCGAGAGGCCGATATAGTGCACCTTCTTGATCTCGAGCACGTCGAGCGCGCCCCTCACGTCGGCTGCCAGCGCGTCCATCGTGTAGTCGCCGTCGACCGGCGCGCTGCCGCCGTGGCCGCGCATGTCCAGCCGCAGCACGCGGTAGCCCGCCGCCAGCAACGGCACCATCTGCTCGACCCACATGCCGCCATCGGCATTGAGCGAATGGGTGAAGCACACGGTCGGCGCGGCCTGCGGGCCAGCGAGATCGAAGTAGACGCGTCGTCCGTCGAGAGAGAGCAGCATGAAAATTCCTCCTCCGTCACATCGCGCTGATGCCGCCGTCGATCACGACCTCGGATCCGGTCATGAAGCTCGATTCGTCGGAGGCGAGAAAGACCAGCGCCCAGCCCACCTCTTCGGGCCGGCCGAGGCGGCCGATCGGCACCTGGCGGCCGAGCTTCTGCTGCATCACTTCGTTGCCGAATCGGTCGCGATAGCGGTCGAGGATGGGCGTGTCGATGAAGGTGGGATGCACCGAATTGCAGCGGATATTGTAGCCCGATTTGGCGCAGTGCAGCGCCACCGACTTGCTGAGCAGGCGTACGCCGGCCTTGGCCGAGTTGTATGCCGCCATGTTGGCGCCGGCGATGATGCCGGAGATCGACGAGATGTTGATCACCGAGCCGCCGAGACGCTGGGTGTGCTTCTTGATCTCGGCGACGCCGTGCTTGCAGCCCAGGAAAACGCCGTCGAGGTCGATCGCGTGGACCTTGCGCCATTCCTCGAGGGTGATGTCCTCGACCGTCTTGCCGAGGCCGATGCCGGCGGAATTCACCAGCACGTGCAGGGCGCCGAACTTGTCGACGGTCTCCTGGATGGCGGCCTTCCAGTTGTCCTCGCTGGTGACGTCGAGCTTCACGAAGTGACCGGCCGAGCCCAGCTTGTCGGCCATCGCCTTGCCGCGGTCGACGGCGATGTCGGCGACGACGACGCGGCCGCCTTCCTGGACCATCAGCGCGGCGGCGTTGGCGCCGAGCCCCGAGGCGCCGCCGGTGATCAGCGCGACCTTGCCGGCCAGACGATCCGTCATGTCTTCGTTCCTCCCGCTGTCGCTTTGCCCGCTTTCGCCTCGCGGTGGGCGATATAGCTCGTGGCGCCCACGATGATGGCCGCGCCGACGAACGTCCAGCCATCCGAGGTCTTGCCCCAGAGCAAGACGTCGGACAAGGCGGCCCAAACAATGCCGAGGAAGGTGATGGGTTGCAGGGCGGAAATGTCGAGCAGGCGATACGCCCAGGTGATGAAGAAGTAGCCCACCGTGCCGAAGAAGCCCGACGCCAGGAACCACAGGCACTGGTCGACGGTCGGCATCTGCCAGAACCACAGGCCGAACGGGGCGAAGCAGATCACGCCGACGATGCTTTGCCACAGGACAACGACTTCGGGCCGGTCCCGCCCGGCGGCAACCTTGGCTACCAGGTTGGAACCGGCGATCAGCGGCACCGCCACCAGCATCATGATCATGCCGGGATTCAGCGTGACGAAACCGGGCCGCACGATCACCAGCATGCCGAGGAAGGCGAGGCCCACGGCGACCCAGCGGCGCCAATGCACGGTCTCGCGCAGGAACAGGACGGCGCCAAGGGTGACGAAGATCGGTCCGGTGAAGCCCAGCGCCGCCATGGTGGCGAGAGGCAGCCAGGCCACCGCTTCGTACCACAGGCCATAGCCTGGCGTGTGGAACAGGCCCCGCAGGCAATGGAGCTTGAGATCCCGCGTGCGCATGCCGCTCGGGCCGACGCGCCACAACAGGTACGGACCGATCAAGCCGACAGCCACGATCCAGCGGCCCCACGAGACCAGGAGCGGTGGCATCTCGCTTGCAAGCTCCTTGGCCGAGATGTTGAGGAAGTTGAAGAAGAGGCCGGCGACAACGGCGAGGAAGAAGCCGCGCGTCACACGCGAGGGAATGAGGCGCGACAACGAATCGGGCGCGTCAAGGGCGGGCGCGGACATCGCGAGCGGCTTGCCCCGCGGTTGGGCGGTGGTCAAGCTGCCGGTTTCGCAAGCGATAGACGGTAGATGGAGGGGTGTCGGATGGTGCGTCGCGGCAGTCGTGTTCTGCTCGCAGGCTTCGTGGCGTCGCTCGGGCTGCTCGCGGCAGCCGCGATGGCGCAAGACGCCTATCCCAATCGTGCGGTGCGTTGGGTCGTGCCGTTCCCACCAGGTGGGCCCACCGACACGCTGTCCCGCATTCTTACAGCGCGGCTCAGCGAAATGTGGGGCCAGAGCGTCGTTGTCGAGAACAAGGGCGGCGCCTCGGGGGCGATCGGCACCGATATCGTCGCCAAGGCACAACCGGACGGCTACACGCTGATGCTGGGCACGCAGACCACCAACGCGTCCAACATGCTGTTCTTTCCCAACCTGCCCTACGATCCGATCAAGGACTTCCAGCCGCTGACCTTGATCGGCACGGCGTGCATGGCGCTGGTCACGTCGCCCGACGTGCCGGCCAACACGCCGAAGGAGCTGGTCGAGTGGATCAGGAAACAGGACAACGCGACCTACGCGTCCGCGGCACCCGGCAGCTCGCAGCATGTCGCCGCCGAGCTGCTGGTGAAGCGGGCCGGCATCAAGGCGACTCACGTGCCTTATCGCGGCAGTTCGGCCGCGCTGCCCGACCTGATGAGCGGACGCGTCACCTTCATGTTCGACAATCTCCCGTCGGCCCTGCCGCAGGCCAAGGCCGGCAAGGTCAAGACGCTGGCCCAGACCTGCGCCACGCGCTCGCCATCGGCGCCCGACCTGCCGACCATGGAAGAAGCGGGCTTTCCCGACTTCGCCATCGAAGGTTGGTACGGCATATTCGCGCCGGCGAAGACGCCGCGGCCGATCGTCGACAAGCTCGCGTCCGACATCAACAAGGTGCTGATGGAGCCGGCGTCGCTGGAACGCTGGAAGACGCTGGGCTTCGATCCCATCGGGACCACGCCCGAGGCCTTCGCCGAGCGCCAGAAGGCGGACCTCGCCTACTGGAAGAAGATGATCGATTACACGGGTATCAAGGTGGAATAGACTGGGAACAACAGGAGGATCGTCATGGACACCATTGTCGCCCCCCGTACCCTGGATACCAGGCCGATCGCACCGTCATTGTTCGCGCACTTCGTGCTGCGCTCGTCGAACATGGCGAGGATGGTCGACTGGTACTGCACCGTGCTCAACATGCACGTCGTGCAGCGCAACGATTTCATCTGCTTCATGACCTACGACAACGAGCACCATCGCCTCGCGGTCGTGAACATCGAAGGCCTGCACGAGCCCGACGACAAGGCGTGGGGCCTGGCGCATGTCGCCTACACCTTCCGCGACATTGGCCAGCTGCTCTCGACCTGGCGTCGCCTCAAGGACAAGGGCATAGAGCCCTACCGGCCGATCCATCATGGGCCCACGATCTCGCTGTACTACCGCGATCCCGACGGCAACTCGGTCGAGCTCCAGGTCGACCGCTTCAAGACCAAGGAGGAATGCGCGGCCTACTTCACGACCGACGCCTTCCGCAAGAACCCGATCGGCGTGGCGTTCGATCCGGCGGCCCTGGCGGCCGCCTATGAGGCCGGAGCGCCCGAGGCCGAGCTGATGAACATCCCCGACGGGCCGCCGGCGCCGCTGGGCTCGGCCAAGCGGTAATCACGCCTTTTTTGGCTGCCAGCGATAGGCCTTGGCGCAGGCGCCGCCCATCAACATGGCCCGCTCGTCGTTGGTCAGCCGGGTGGTCTTAAGGAAGGGCTCGACGGCCTGCTCGTAGTTCACGACGGCAAAGGCGCGCGTCCAGTCGGTGCCCCACAGGCAGCGGTCGAAACCCCAGGCGTCGAACACACGCGCCAGCGGGTCCCAGATGTCGTTGAAGGGATACGGCTCGCGGGACAGCGTACAGGCGCCGCTGACCTTGATCACCGCGTTGGAGCGCCGGGCGAGTTCCAACACCTTCGGTAGGTCCGCCCAGGGCTGCGGCGGGGCGGGCGGCGTGCGCGGCTGCAGGATGCCAAGGTGGTCGATGATGAAGCGCGTTTCGGGATGACGGTCGATCAGCGCCGCGCCCGCCTCGATGTTGCCCCAGCACAGCATGTTGACCGGAAAATCATGGCGGACGGCGGCGCGCAGGATGCGGTCCAGACCCGGGTCGTTCGGGTCACGGTTGGCCTCCTTGGTCATCATGATGCGGATGCCGACCGTGCCAGGTGTCTTCTTCCAGTCGGCGATGACATCGGCCACCGCGGGATCGTCCGGATCGACGGGCTTGACGATGGCCATCCGGCCGGGATGCGCCCTCTGCACTTCGATGGCGTAGCTCGCGTCGTAGCGGTACATGGAAAAGGCGGAAATGAAGATCGCGCCGTCGACCCCGACCTTGTCCATGGCCGCGCACATCTCGTCACCGGTGACATGAGGCGGCCAGTTCGGCACCGTGTGCCAGGGCCGCTTCGGCGTGTTGGCCTCATAGGCATGGACTTGAGAATCGATGACGACCACTGGCGGCTCCTTTGTGCCAAGCAAACTTGGTATCGCAGCAGGCTCAGAAAAGCCAGACGAGGGCGATCAGGCCCATCACGATGATCGCGCCCGACGTCGCCGCCATCACGAAGGTCGACGGTCGATACGTCTCGCTGTCGATTGCGCGGCTGACGCGCAGGTAGTGCCAGAGCGAGCCCACCATGACGACCATGCCCAGCACCACCAGTCCGGCGCCGAGCGCCGCGACATGGCGGTTGGCCGCGGAACGCACCTCGGGCACGACCTGGTTTATCTCCATCAGGAACAGGCTGAAGCGATTAATGGCGATGCCGAGCGCGATCACCGCAATCGACGTCCGGATCCAGGCCAACAGCGTGCGTTCGTTGGCGAGATGATCGCTGACATGGGCGTTCTTGGCGGCGTTCTTGGGCGTGTCCACGGGAGCCTCCGGCACAAGGAAGAAGGGCGCGACCCTGAGGATCGCGCCCTGCTTTCAGCCGTCAAGGACCGGCCTAATTATACTTGGCGATCTCCATGCGGCCGACCTGGTCGCGATGGACCTCGTCAGGACCGTCGGCCAGGCGCAGCGTGCGCTGATGGGCGTACATGCTGGCCAGCTTGAAGACCTGGCTGACGCCGCCGGCACCGTGCAGCTGCAGGCAACGGTCGACCACCTTGGAGCTGATGTTGGGCACCGCCACCTTGATCATGGCGATCTGCTGGCGGGCTTCCTTGTTGCCGAACTTGTCCATCGCCCAGGCCGCCTTCAGCACCAGCAAACGAGCCATGTCGATCTCCATGCGCATGTCGGCAACATGGGCCTTGGTGACGCCCATCTCGGAGATGCGTTGGCCGAAGGCGACGCGGCTCTTGGCCCGCTTGATCGCCATCTCGAGGGCGCGCTCGGCGACGCCGATGGCGCGCATGCAGTGATGGATACGGCCGGGGCCGAGGCGGCCCTGGGCAATCTCGAAGCCGCGGCCCTCGCCCAGCAGGATCGCCGACTTCGGCACGCGTACGTTGTCGTAGATCACCTCGGCGTGGCCGTGCGGCGCGTCGTCATAGCCGAACACGTGCAGCATCTTCACGATCTTGATGCCCGGCGTGTCGCGCGGCACCACGATCATCGACTGCTGGCGGTAGGCCGGCGCATTGGGATCGCTCTTGCCCATCAGGATGATGACCTTGCAGCGTGGATCGCCCATGCCCGAGGACCACCACTTGCGGCCGTTGATGACATAGCTGTCGCCGTCGGCCTCGATGCGGCATTCGACGTTGCGCGCGTCGGACGAGGCGACCGCGGGCTCGGTCATGGCGAAGCAGGAGCGGATCTCGCCGTTGAGCAGCGGCTTCAGCCACTTCTCCTTGTGCTCCTTGGAGCCGTAGCGGGCGAACACTTCCATGTTGCCGGTGTCGGGCGCCGAGCAGTTGACCGCCTCCGAGGCGATCGCCGAGCGGCCCAGCACCTCGCAGATCGGCGCGTATTCGAGGTTGGTGAGGCCCATCGTGCCGTGCGTGTCGCCCGAGTCGCGGTCGGCGGGCAGGAACATGTTCCACAGGCCGCGCTTCTTCGCTTCGGCCTTGCACTCTTCGATGACCTTGGGGAGCTGCCAGCGGTCCTTGGCCTTCTCCATCTGCTCCTCGTAGACGGGCTCGGCCGGATAGATGACCTCGTCCATGAACTTGTTGAGCTTCTCGAGCAGCGCCTTCGTGCGGTCCGAGTATTCGAAATCCATGCGAGTCTCCCTGTGTCCTGCCGCGGACTCTGGCTGAAAACCTCGCCCTTGTGAACGGTCATTCAGGCCGCACCCGTGACCGGCCTCCGGCCCACCGGTTCGCTGGGCGGACCGAGCCGTGCCTGCGGTTGCAAGCACATCGGCCGCCCCCAAACAGCTCCCTTGCCGATCTTCGGCCCCCACTTCTAAATCTAAATCGGCGCAAGAATATCGAGTGGGAGTAGCGTCGTTGGACAGTGTGATGCAAACGCCCTTCAAGCCGATCGACTTCCTGAGCCGGGACGTGAGCGTCGAGCGGCGCGGCGACGGCTCGATCCTGCTGCAGTCGAATCACAAGCTGAAGCCCTACGAGAAGCATGTTCCGGCGTTTCTCGCGAAGTGGGCGGCCGAGGCGCCGGATCGCCTGTGGCTGGCACAGCGCCGCGGCCCGGATCGCGCCTGGCTGAAGGTCACCTACGCCGAGGCCAAGCGCCAGGTCGATGCGGTGACCCAGGCGTTGCTCGATCGCGGCTTCGGGCCGGACAGACCGGTGATGATCCTGTCGTCGAACTCCATCGAGTTCGCCTTGCTGACCATGGCCGCCATGCAGGCGCGTGCGCCGGTGGCCCCGGTCTCGCCCGCCTATTCGGTGATGAGCCAGGACCACGCCAAGCTGCGCTACGTCGTGGATCTCATCAAGCCCGGCCTGGTGTTCGTGCAGAACGGCGAAATCTATGCGCGGGCGCTGGCAGCGCTCGACCTCGATGGCGTGCTGGTGGTGCATGTCGACAAGGCGCCGCCCGAGAGGCAGTCGCTGCCCTGGAGCGAGCTTCTGGCCACCAAAGCGACCGATGCGGTGGCGCGTTCGATCGCGCAGATCGACGGCAAGACCATTGGCAAGTTCCTGTTCACTTCGGGCAGCACCGGCATGCCCAAGGCCGTGATCAACACGCAGGAAATGATGTGCGCCAACATCGCCATGATGCAAATGGCGCGCACGCGCAAAGCCGACGATCCGCCCGCTGTCGCGCTCGACTGGCTGCCGTGGAACCACACGATGGGCGGCAACGCCACCTTCCAGGGCAATCTTGCCGATGGCGGCACCACCTACATCGACGATGGCAAGCCGCTGCCCGGCCTGTTCGACGAGACCTTGCGCAACCTGCGTGAGATCTCGCCCACCAACTTTGCCAACGTGCCGGCGGGCTACGCCATGCTGGCGACGGCATTGGAGAAGGACGATACGCTGGCTCAGCGCTTCTTCAAGAGCCTGAATTCGCTCGCTTATGGTGGTGCCACGCTGCCGAACGACCTCTACGAACGCATGGAAGCGCTGGCGGTGAAGCACACGGGCTTTCGTCTGCCCTTCGTCACCGGCTGGGGCGCCACCGAGACCGCGCCGACGGCGACCACGGTGCACTGGGCATCGGAGCGGGTTGGCCTTATCGGCCTGCCGTTCCCGGGCGTGCAGCTGAAGCTGGTGCCGACCGGCGAGGAGGGCCGCTACGAGCTGCGGCTGAAGAGCGTGATCGTGACGCCGGGCTATTTCCGCCGGCCCGATCTCACGGCCCAGATGTTCGACGAGGAAGGCTTCTACAAGATCGGCGATGCCGGCCGCTTCGTCGATCCCCACGACCCGAGCTGGGGCCTGATCTTCGACGGCCGCGTCGTCGAAGACTTCAAGCTGATGAGCGGTACCTTCGTGCTGGTCGGCACGCTCAGGACCACGGCGATCGCCGCCGCATCGCCGGTGCTGCAGGACGCGGTGATCTGCGGCCAGGATCGCGAGTATGTCGGCTTGCTGGGCTTTCCCAACATCGCGGCCTGCCGGCGGCTGGCCGGCGATGACGGCGCCAAGCTCACGACCGGCGAGCTGTTGGCGCATCCCGCTGTAGCCGGCGTGCTGCGCGACGGGCTGGCGCGCATGAATGCCGAGGGCAAGGGCTCGTCGATGCGGATCAGGCGGGCGATCCTGATGGCCGAGCCGCCCTCGGTCGACGGCAACGAGATGACCGACAAGGGCTACATCAACCAGCGCGCCACGCTCGAGCGGCGCAAGGGGCTGGTCGACAAACTCTATGCCGGCGGCGAAGGTGTGATCGAAATTCCCTGAGGGCCGCGCCATGGACCGCCTGGATCCCGTCGAAACGCCCGAAAAAGACGCCCCGCTGCGTTACGACATCAGGCTGCTCGGCCGGATCCTCGGCGACACCGTGCGCACGCAGGAAGGCGAGGAGGTGTTCGAGCTGGTCGAGCACATCCGCCGCACTGGCGTGCAGTTCCATCGCGACGCCGACGAAGGCGCGCGCCAGGAGCTGCAGAAGATCATGAGCGGCCTGCCGATGGGCCGTGCGCTCACCATCATCCGCGCCTTCGGCTACTTCTCCCACCTCGCCAACATCGCCGAGGACCAGCATCACATCCGCCGCACCCGCGCCTACGCCAAGGCCGAGGCCGCACCGCGTCCGGGCACGATGGCCTATGCGCTCGGTCGCGCGCGGCAGGCGCGGCTGTCGCGCGAGCAGCTCAAGCGCTTCTTCGCCCACGCCCTCTGCATTCCGGTGCTGACGGCGCATCCCACCGAGATCCGCCGCAAGAGCTCGATCGATCGCGAGATGGAGATCGCCCATCTGCTCGACGAGCGCGATCGCGTCGAGTTCACGCCCGAGGAGCTGGCCGCCAACCGCCGGGCGCTGCGCCGCAATGTGCTGGTACTGTGGCAGACCAGCCTGGTGCGCGGCACGCGGCTTCGGGTCATCGACGAGGTCGCCAACGGTCTCTCCTATTACGACCACACCTTCCTGCGCGCCCTGCCGCTGTTCTATGCCGACCTCGAGCGTCTGCTGGCGGTGACCGACGCGGCCTGGCAGGAGCTCGAGATTCCGTCCTTCCTGCGCATGGGCAGCTGGATCGGCGGCGACCGCGACGGCAATCCCTTCGTCACCGCCGACGTCACGCGCCAGACGCTCGGCATGCAGAGCCAGCGCGCCATGCGCTTCTATCTCGAGGAGCTGCATCAGCTGGGTGGCGAGCTCTCGCTCGATGGACGCATCGTGCGCGTCTCCGACGCCCTGCGGACGCTGGCGGCAAACTCGCCCGACCACGCCGTGGAGCGCCAGGACGAGCCCTATCGCCGCGCCATCGTCGGCATCTATGCGCGGTTGGCGGCGACGGCGTGGGCGCTCGATCGCCTCGAGCCACCCCATCCGCCGGTGGCCTCGATGCCGGCCTATGCGTCGGTGGCGGAGTTCCGGGCCGATCTCGACACGATCTTCGATTCGCTGGCGCAAAACGGCTCGATCGCCCTGGCGCGCGGCCGCCTGCGGGCGCTGCGCCGCGCCGTCGACGTCTTCGGCTTTCATCTCGCCTCGCTCGATATACGGCAGAACTCCGATGTGCATGAGCGCGTCATGGCCGATCTCGTCGAGGCGGCGGGACTGGGTGACTACCGGGCCATGGACGAGGCCGGCCGCGCCGCCCTGCTGACGGCCGAGCTCGGCAACATGCGGCCGCTGTCGTCGCCCCATCTTTCCTACGGTGAAGAGGCGGCCACCGAACTCGCCATGCTGAACGTGGCCGCGGACGCCCATCGGCGCTACGGCGCGGCGGCGATTCCCCACTACGTGATCTCCAAGGCCGACAGCGTCTCGGACATCCTGGAGGTCGCCGTCCTGCTCAAGGAAGCCGGCCTGCTGCAGCCCCACACGAAGACGGGCGACAGTCGGCTCGACGTCGACATAGTGCCGCTGTTCGAGACCATCGGCGATCTGCAGCGCTGCGGCGGCATCATGGACGCGCTGTTCGCCCTGCCGGCCTATCGCCGCCTGCTGGCCTCGCGCGGCAACGTCCAGGAAGTGATGCTGGGCTACTCCGACAGCAACAAGGACGGCGGCTACCTCACCTCGACGTGGGAGCTCTACAAGGCCGAGCTGACGCTGGTCGCGCTGTTCGCCAGGCACAAGGTCGGCCTGCGCCTGTTCCACGGTCGCGGCGGCTCGGTCGGCCGCGGCGGCGGGCCGAGCTACGAGGCGATCCTGGCGCAGCCGCCCGGCGCGGTGCGCGGCCAGATCCGAATCACCGAGCAGGGCGAGGTGATCGGCGGCAAGTATTCCAACGCCGAAGTCGGCCGGCGCAACCTCGAGACCCTGGCAGCCGCGACCTTCGAGGCGACGCTGCTCGATGCCGAGCGGCCGGCGGCGCCCGAGTCCCACCGCGCGGTCATGGAGGAACTTTCGGAACGCGCCTTCAAGGCCTATCGCGCCCTGGTCTACGAAACCGAGGGCTTCGATCGCTACTTCCGCGAGTCTACCGTGCTCGAGGAGATCGCGACGCTGAATATCGGCAGTCGGCCCGCCTCGCGCTCGAAGAAGCAGGGCATCGAGGATCTGCGCGCCATCCCCTGGGTGTTCAGTTGGGCGCAGTGTCGGCTGATGCTGCCGGGCTGGTACGGCTTCGGCACGGCGGTGAAGGGCTGGCTGGACGAGCATCCCGGCGGCCTGGCGACACTGCAGGCCATGCACGCCGAATGGCCGTTCTTCCGCACCACGCTCTCCAACATGGACATGGTGCTGTCCAAGAGCGACATCGCCATCGCCTCGCGCTACGCCGAGCTGGTGACCGACGCCGAGCTCAGCGCCAGGATCTTCACCCAGGTGCGCGCCGAATGGCAGGCGTCGATCGATGCCGTGCTCGCGATCACCCGCCAGCAGGTCCTGCTGGAGACGAACCCCTTGCTGGCGCGCTCCATCCGCAACCGCTTTCCCTATATCGATCCGCTGAACCATGTGCAGATCGAATTGCTGCGTCGCCATCGCGCCGGCGACACCGCACCCGAGGTGGTGCAGGGTATTCATCTCAGCATCAACGGAATTGCTGCGGGTTTGCGTAACAGCGGGTAGGCAAGAAACCCCTCATCCTGAGGAGGCGCTAAGCGCCGTCTCGAAGGATGGCAACAGCAAAGGTGCTCGTGTCCACCCAACGCGGTTTACCGCGCACATTCGAGACGCATCGCTACGCGATGCTCCTCAGGGTGAGGGTGGTTCTGGAGCGGCCGAACATCCTCTACGATGCCGACAAAAGGAGGAACGCCCCATGGACTTCAAGAACAAGGTCGCTCTGGTCACCGGCGGCGGCAACGGCATCGGCCGCGCCACCGCGCTGGGCTTCGCCGGACGCGGCGCCAAGGTGGTGATCGTCGATCGTGACAAGACGGGCGGCGAGGCGACCGCGGGCATCGTGCGCCAGCAGGGCGGCGAGGCGCTGTTCGTGCAGGCCGACGTCACCGACGCGAAGTCCGTCGAGGCCTATGTGAAGAAGGCTGTCGACGCCTATGGCCGCATCGACTGCTTCCACAACAATGCCGGCATCGAGGGCAAGGTCGCCAACATCGTCGACTACGACGAGGCGATGTTCGACCAGGTGATGTCGGTCAATGTCCGGGGCGTGTTCCTCGGCATGAAGTACGTGCTGAAGCAGATGCTGGCGCAGAAGAGCGGCGCCATCGTCAACACCGCCTCGACCGCGGGCCTGATGGGCTCGCCCGGCATGCCGGCCTATGTCGCCTCCAAGCATGCCGTGCTCGGCCTTACCAAGACCGCGTCGGGCGAGGTGGCGCGCCAGGGCATCCGCGTCAACGCCGTCTGCCCCGGCCCGATCGACACTCGCATGATCCAGGACCTGCAGAAGCAGCTGAACCCCGAGAACCCCGGCAAGGTCGCCGCGACTTACCAGGCCTCGATCCCGATCGGCCGCTACGGCACCGCCGAGGAGGTCGCCAACACCGTACTGTTCCTCTGCTCCGACCTCGCCGGCAACATCACCGGTGCGCACTTCGTGGTCGACGGCGGCCGCACCTCGACGCCGGGGGCGGTGACGGCAATGAACAGGTGACGACCTCTGGCGCAGGCACCGCGGCATGACGGACCTAATAGACGGCTACATCGCGGACGCGATTGAGCATGGTCGTTGCACAGAAAGCGGCGACTATAAGAAGGGAAATGCCGCCATTGATCGGGTGACGGCGGCCGTTGCGGAGTTGCGAAGGCGGCCCGATCGGGGCGAGTCGGTTCTGATCGAATTGCTCAATCATCCAAATGGATGGGTGAGGTTGTCCGCCGCCACGCATCTCCTGCCGTTGAGAGCCGACGATTCTTCTCGTGTCCTCGAGGAACTCGCGGCAGGTCCGCAGAGCCAATTGGAATTCGGTGCAATGATGGTCTTGCGAGAATGGCGAGCGGGCAGGCTAAACGTGTCGTGATGCCCGGCCGGGAACAGAAATGACATGACATCTCTGCGCGAGGCATGGGCTGCGTTACCGTCCAAATTGAAAATACTGGAACCCGCGCGGTTCTCTGAGGACCAGTGGCTCCTCGTCGAACGCCTGCATGCGGCTTTCAATGACCGCGAAGCGCAGAGTCATCTGCCCATACCGATTGGCCGCTTTCGCAAGGCTGCAAGCAGAGAGATCTACGAACACGCCAAGCGCTTCGACGACGTCAGTACGGAATACATGAATGAGAGTTGGTTGCTGAAGGGAGCGCCGGACACTATGGCGAATTATGCGCGGCTCTATAACGACGACGTCGACGAGTTGATGGCAGTGCTCGTTCCGTCAGCGCGCTATCGCAAAGGGCACTACGCTTACGGCAAGTTCACGGTTCCCCAACCGCACGGTCTGCATACCGACCACAGCGCGGAAGACCCGGATGCAGCCGGAGAGCCGATCTGCATCGCCAGGATCGAGACCTTGGGCACGCACTACGTTGCTGGCGACTACAGGGCGTATGATCCCAAGACCCAAAGCATGCTCAAGGCCTTGCGATACTGGATCGCCGTTCCCGAAGGCGAGCCGGAAGCCATCTTCGATGAGCTGTTGAAACGGCAGATCCTCAAGACCATCCCGGTCAACCACGTCATGCTGATGGTCGCCGGAAACGGTTCGGAGAATTCCCAGGTCACGCAACACATCGCTGCCAGGCCGCCCGAGGGCGGCCTGCACTCGGCGTTCTTTCAGAGGCAGTACAGGCTCTACTCCAGCCAGACCTCGTCGAAGCGCCAGTTGTTGTAGATGCTGTTGACCTGGATGCCGATGCCCTTGAGCTTCGGCTGCCAGCAGGTGACGCCGTACATGTAATAGAGCATCGGCCGCACCGCCTCGTTGGTCAGCTTCTTGTCGATCTCCCAGGCGATCTTCTTGCGCTTCTCCGGGTCGCGCTCGGCCGACTGCGCGGCGACCATCGCGTCGACTTCCTTGTTGCAGTAGTCCATGTAGGTGCGCGAGCCGCAGACATAGTTCTCGAAATAGTTCTGGTCGGGGTCGTCGACGCCGTTGCCGACCTGGCTGACGGCGATCACGTAGTCGCGGCGGATCAGCTTCGGCACCCACTGCGCCGTATCCACCAGCTGCAGCTCGCCGTCGATATGGATCTCCTTGAGCTGGCTCAGCAGGACCACCGAGGCGTCGCGGTAGGTCGGCAGGTTGCGCGTCGCGACCTTGACCTTCAGCGGCTTGTTGGGGCCGTAGCCCTTGGCCGCCATGACCGCGCGCGCCTTCTCGCGGCTCTTGGCGACGTCGGGTCCGTAGCCCGGCAGCTCGCTCAGGATCTCCGGCGGCAGTCCCCAGCGGCCCTCGGGCAGCGGCTGCATGGCCCCGCCGGGATCGCCGGTGCCCGAGGTCATGATGTCCCGGAACGCCTTGCGGTCGAGCGCCATGGCGACGGCGCGGCGCACCTCGATGTCGTCGAATGGCGGATTGGGGTTCATCAGGATGTTGGCGGCGACGTTCATCGGCGCGGTCTCGCAGATCGCGTCCGGGCGGTTGGCCTTGATGTCGCCGACCAGCGGCACGGTGACCTCGAACGGGAAGATCATGTCGAACTTGCCCGACTGGAAGGCGAGGATCGCCGTCGAGCGGTTGGGGATGATGGCGTACTCGATGCCGTCGAGATACGGCTTGCCCGGCTTCCAGTAGTCGGGATTGCGGGTGACCTTGATGGTCTGGTTGGGCTTGTACTCGACGAACTTGAAGGGGCCGGTGCCGATCGGCGCCTGGCGCATCTCGCGCGGCGGCACGTGGCACGGATACATCGGCGAGAAACCGGAGGCGAGGAGGCCGAGCAACGCCGGTTGCGGCGCCTTCAGCTTGAAGACGGCCTCGCTCTCGCCGCTCGTGGTCACGCTCTCGACATTGGCGTACCAGCCCTTGCGAAAGTTGACCTTGAAGTTCTCTGGCGCGTTGCCCTGCAGCAGATCGATGGTGCACTTCACGTCGGCGGCCGTGAACGGCTTGCCGTCGTGCCACTTCACGCCCTTGCGCAGGGTGAAGGTCAGCGTCTTGCCATCCTCGCTCCATGCCCATTTCTCGGCGAGGTCGGGCACGATGTCGTCGAGGCTGTTCTGTTTCTTGGCTGGATCGAACATCACCAGGTTGTTGAACACGCCCATCATCGGCACCACCACCGAGATCGTGCCTTCCTCGTGGATCGACATGCTGGCGGGGCTGTCCCGATGGGTGATGCGCAGGATGCCACCCTGCTTCTGGGCCGAGGCGCTGGCAAAAGGTGCGATGAGCAGGAACGCAAGAACCACAAACCGCACGCACGACAAAGCGACGCGTATGACCATAGGTTTCCTCCTCGCGTCGCGGCCCGCATTCCTGAGACGGAACTTCTGACGCGTGGCGGGCCGCTTCGCGGGTAGAGCCTATACGGCTCCAATGCGCTCCGGCGAGTCTTTGCTTTGGGGCGTCATCTCATCGTCTTCTGGACCGCGAGCCTCCGGCTCGCTCATGAATCTTGAGCGAGCCGGAGGCTCGCGGTCCAGAAGAGCGTGACGCCATGATCAGTTCGCCGTCATCCCGCCGTCGATCACCAGCTCACTCCCCGTCACCCACGACGATTCGTCGGAGGCGAGGTAGAGGCATCCGGCGGCGATGTCGTAGGGCGTGCCGAAGCGGCCGAGCGGCGTCGCCTCCATCCGCTTGCGCGCGACCTCGGGATTGGAATGGCCCGGCGCCGTCATCGGCGTGTCGACGAACCCCGGATGGACCGAGTTCACGCGAATCTTGTCGGGCGCATACTGGATCGCCGCCGCCTTTGAGAAGAGGCGCACGGCGCCCTTCGAGGCATGATAGGCGGCGTTGGCGTGGCTGCCGACGATGCCGCAGATCGACGAGATGTTGATGATCGAGCCGCCGCCCGAGCGCTGCATCGCCGGCACCGCGGCCTTGGTGCCGAGGAACACGCCGGTCGAGTTGATCTCCATCACCAGATTCCAGTGCTCGAGCGTCTGGTCGGCGAGCCGCGGTCCCGCCGTATGGCCGGTCTGGATGTTCTGCCTGGGATCGCGTCCCGAAATGCCGGCGATGTTGCACAGGATGTCGACCCGGCCATAGCTCTTCTCGGCCTGGCCGACGATCTCATCCCAGCGCTTTTCGCTGCGCACATCCTGATCGGCAAAGCTCGCGGTTCCGCCTGCCGACGCGATCTCCGTCGCGACCGTCTTGCCCAGCGCCGCGTTGCTATCGGTCAGCAGAACCGACGCGCCGTGCTGGGCGAACAGCCGGGCCGTCGCCGCACCGATGCCCGACGCGCCACCCGTGACGATGGCGACCTTGCCTAAAAGCCTTTTGCCCGGTTCCATGGTGTCTCCTCGTTTCCTCTGGTGCCCATATGAACGTGATTTCGCGCCCTCGTCACGACGTTCAGGACATAGCGCTCTCCTGGCTGAAGTCCTTCGGCAGCGCCCTGCAGTCGGGCGATGCGGCCGCAGCTGCGCGCCATTTCGCCCGCGACGGCCATTGGCGCGACGTGCTTGCTTTCACCTGGCGTATCGGGACCGAGACGGGTGCTGCTTTCATCGAGGCCGCCCTGGCGCCGACCCTGGCGCGCACCAAGCCGAGGAACTTCCATCTTCCGGCCGAACGCTCGCCGCCGCGTCGCGTCAAGCGTGCCGGCGTCGACTGCATCGAGGCGATCTTCGAGTTCGAGACGGCGTTCGGCCGCGCCAATGGCGTGGTGCGGCTGGTCGAGGAGGACGGCGACTGGCGCATCTGGACGCTGCTCACGACGCTCGAGGAGCTGAACGGCTACCCTGACGGCCGCCCCAGGGCGGTGAGCGACGCCGAGAAGTTTTCGCGCGACTTCGGCGGCGAGAACTGGCTCGACCAGCGCCGCAAGGCACTCGCCTATGCCGATCGCGACCCGGCGGTGCTGATCGTGGGCGGCGGGCAGGCCGGCCTCTCGGCGGCGGCGCGGCTCAACCATCTCGGCGTCGACACGCTGATCATCGATCGCAACCAGCGTATCGGCGACAACTGGCGCCTGCGCTACCATTCGCTCACCTTGCACAACGAGGTGCACGTCAATCATCTGCCCTTGATGCCGTTCCCGCCTACCTGGCCGGTGTTCATTCCCAAGGACAAGCTCGCCAACTGGTTCGAGACTTATGTTGACAGCCTGGAGCTCAACTACTGGACCGGCACGGAGCTCGCCGGCGGCGCCTGGGACGACAAGGCGAAGTGCTGGACCGTCACCCTGCGCCGCAGCGACGGCAGTGAGCGCACCATGAAGCCGCGCCACATCATTGTCGCCACCGGCGTCAGCGGCACGCCGATCTGGCCGGATATACCCGGCCTGAAGTCGTTCAAGGGCGATGTCATGCATTCCGGCCAATACACCACCGGCGCGGCCTGGAAGGGCCGCAGGGCCATGGTGATCGGCACCGGCAACAGCGGCCACGATGTCGCCCAGGATCTCTGTTCCAGCGGCGTCGACACCACCATCGTGCAGCGCAGCCCGACCTATATCGTCAGCATCCGCGAGGCCCAGAAGGTCTATTCGACCTACAGCGAGGGCCTGCCGTTCGAGGATTGCGACCTCCTCGCCTGTTCGATGCCTTATCCCGTGCTGCGCCGCGCCTATCAGCTGTCGACGGCCGAGATGCGCGAAGTCGACCGCGATCTCCTGAAAGGCCTGGAGAGGTGCGGCTTCAAGCTGACCTTCGGCGAGGACGATACCGGCTTCCAGATGATGTATCTGCGGCGCGGCGGGGGCTACTACTTCAATGTCGGCTGCTCCGACATGATCGTCGACGGCCGCGTCGGCCTGCTGCAGTACGACAAGATCGATCGCTTCGTGGCCGACGGCGTCGTCCTGAAGGACGGCACGAAGATGCCGCTCGACGTCCTGGTGGTGGCAACCGGCTACGAGACGCAGCAGGAGTTCGTGCGCCCGACGCTGGGCAACGACGTCGCCGAGCGCATCGGCCCGGTCTGGGGCTTCGATGACGGCGGCGAGCTGCGCAACATGTGGGGCCCGACCAAGCAGGACGGGCTGTGGTTCACCGCCGGCAGCCTGGCTCAGTGCCGCATCTACTCCCGCTACCTCGCCCTGCAGATCAAGGCTCGGGAAGAGGGGCTGATCTAGCTGGGGGCGCGCCACTGCGGTGGCGCGCGCCCCCAGCAAGAGATCACGGCTTCCCGAAGGTCGCGATGCGATCGACGTTGCAGATGAACAACACGCGCTTCTCGTTGATCGACGGATCGCGCAATCCGTAGGGTGGCGGGTTGCCCGTGTACTTGGTCCAGATCTTGTCGAGCTGCTTGGTCACGCGCTCGCCACCCGGAGCGGCCTCCAGTTCCTCGCGCTCGACCGAGCACTTGAGCTGGACCCAGTGATAGGCGTTGTCGGGATTGACGATCAGGATCGTGAGCTTGCGGTTCTTGCGGATCCAGGCGCACTTGGAGCGGTGCGAGGCGGTGTTCACCAGCACCTTGTCGCCTTCGTAGTCGAACCACATCGGCGTCAGGCCGATGGTGCCGTCCGGGGCCACTAGCCCCATGGTCACGGTGATGGGCCGGTCGAGCAGCGCCTTGTAGATCGGGTCGAGGTCGGCGAGGCCCTTGATCTTGACCCGTTCGCCGACGGCGAACTGGCCCTTCTGCAGGCCGCCGGAGACGTCTCGGAACTTCGCCACAGTGATTGCGGTGGCCATGGGTCCCTCCCGATGTGGACGGCTATGACAGTCTAAGCTCGCGATAATTGTCGGCCGCGACCGCGTCGCAGCGCTCCCGGAAGGCCGGGGCGCTGCCGCTGTAGCGGGCGATGATGCGGGTGGCCTTCCCCTCGACGTTGCGGTTGATGCCGGTCATCCAGGAATCGATCTCGTTGGACAGGAGCCCGACGCCCAAAGACTTCACGTGGTCGGTCCACGAGGCGACGCCCTCGGCGGTGGCCTCGATGCGTGTGACGCCGTGCTCGTGCGCATGGCGCAAGAGGTCGGTCACCCATTCCACGCTGTACTCGATGCTGCGCGGGATGTTGCCCAGTGCGGTATGCGGGCCCATCTGCATCATCATGTTTGGGAAGCCCTCGACCATGATGCCGAGATAGGTCTGCGGCCCGCCCTTCCACTTGTCCTTGAGCCTGAGCCCGTCGACGCCCTGGAAGTCGATGCGATCGAAGGCGCCGGTGATGGCGTCGAAGCCGGTGGCGTAGATGATGATGTCGAACTCATACTCGGCGTCGCTGGTCTTGATACCAGTCGGCGTAATGCGTTCGATCGGCGTCTCCTTGATGTCGACCAGCTTCACGTTGGGCTGGTTGTAGACCTCGTAGTACTTGGTCTCGAGCGGCACGCGCCGGGTGCCGAAGCCGTGGTTCTTGGGGATCAGCTTCTCGGCCACCGCCTGGTCCTTGACGCGCTGGCGGATCTTGCGGGCGACGAACTCGCTCACCAGGGCGTTGGCCTTGCGGTCTAAGAGTATGTCGCGGAAGTTGCCCTGCCACATGCCGAAGCCGCGATTGTTGTAGAGCTTCTCCCACAGCGCCTCGCGCTCCTCCTCACTCACCTCCATGGCCTTGCGCGGGTCGGGCGTGTGCAGGAAGCAGGCGAAGGTCTCGCGGCAGCGCTGGAAGATCTCGGGATAGCGCGGCCGGATCTCGGCCATTTCCTCCTTGGAGATGGGCGCATTGTGCAGCGGTGCGCACCAGTTGGGTGTGCGCTGGAATACCGTCAGGTGTCCGGCGGTCTTGGCCACTTCCTGGATGGTCTGCACGCCCGTGGCGCCGGTGCCGATCACGGCGACGCGCTTGCCGACGAAGCTCACCGGCTCATGCGGCCAACGCGCGGTATGGCAGGACTGCCCCTTGAAGCTTTCGATGCCCTCGATCCTGGGCATGGTCGGCGCCGACAACGGGCCGATCGCGGTGATCAGGAAACGGCAGGTGTGCTTGCTGCCATCCTCCAGTGTCACCTCCCAGCTGTGGCGCGCCTCCTGCCAGTGCGCGGCGGTCACCCGGCTCCTGAACTGGATGTCGCGGCGCAGGTCGAACTTGTCGGCGACGAAGTTGAGGTACTTCAGGGTCTGCGGCTGCGGCGAGAAATGCTCGGTCCAGTGCCACTCGTCCAGGAGCTCCTGCGAAAAGGAGTAGCCGTAGGAGTAGCTCTCCGAATCGAAGCGCGCGCCGGGATAGCGGTTCCAGTACCACGTGCCGCCGACACCAGTGCCGGTCTCGAACACGCGCACCGTCATGCCGAGCTTGCGCAGCAGATGGAGCTGGTAGAGGCCGGAGATGCCGGCCCCGATGATGATGGCGTCGTAATCTAGCTTCATTGTCTTCTCTTGCCGGAGCGCGGACCTCCAGGTCCGCTCATAATTCTTGAATGCGGACCTGGAGGTCCGCGTTCCAAATGGTCACGCGTCGGCCCGCGATTCCCTGATCCTACGAGTGCCCTGGAACACGGGCTTGAGCGGATCCATCACGAAGCGGATACGCGGCAGGTCGGTGTCGACCGTGCTGCAGGTGCCGACGATGGGATCGGCCAGCGTGACCTGCGGCGCATTCCACGCCGCCGCATCGAAAGCCGACACCTGCGGCTTGCCGCGCTCGGCCTTGTAGAAGGTGTACTTGGGATCGACCTGGATCAGCATCGGCTGGGTCTGGCCGTCGAGTGGCGCGTTGGCTGCCGTCACCCAGTTGATGTACTGCACGTCCGTGCCGGCGACCGGCTGCGGATCGATCAGCGCACAGTCGAGGATGGTTTTGCCGTCCTTGGTCACGGTCCCCATGACACGATCGTGGCGGCGCAGGAACTTCACCTCGCCGGCGTCGACCGGAAGGCCCCAGCGGCCCTTCAGCTCCCTGGCCGCCGCGTCGGTGCTCGCCACCGCGCCCAGCAGGAAGCCGCGCGGATGGGCGCCGGCGCGGCTGCCGAGCCGCAGCACCGCAAGATTGAACGGGCCGACCGGGCTCTCCGAATAGCGCGTGACGGCCAGGATCACGTAGGAGGGCAGCGCGGGATGCATCGCCTTGGGCAGCAGGCCTTCGGTCGTGCTGCGCGGCACCTCGATCAGGAGCTGCAGCATCTCGGCTTTGGGCAAGGTCCAGGCCTCGGTGTCGAGGTTGGCAAGCGTCGGCAGCGCCTTGGCGTTCGCGGTGATGTCGAGGGTTCCGTAGAGGGGCATCGCTTACTCCGCCGCGACCTTGCTGGCCGAGCCCTTGGCGAACACCGGCATCACTTCCTTGGCGAACAGACGCAGGCTCGCCATCACCTGGTCCTGCGGCACGACTTCGTTGGCGTTCAGGATGAAGTTGATGCAGTCGACGCCGAGCGATTCCCACTTCTTGACGGCGCGGATGATGCGCGCCGGATCGCCGTAGGCCATGCCCTCGGTCTGCTGCTCGCTGGCATCGGGCCCCGTGGCGGCGCGGCGCAACGCCGGCAGCAGCCCGAGCGACTGGTAGGACGGCGAGGAGAAGACCTCGCGCGTCGAAATCAGCTGCGTGGCGAGATAGTTGAAGGTGTTGCCCAGCCGCTTGCCCATCTCCACGCCGGTTTTCTCGTCCTCGTGACAGAACAGGAAGTTGGTGGTGGCAACCTGCTCGTTCACGAAGGCGCCGACAGGTTCGCACGACTTGATGCGCCGGCGGTACTCCTTGATCTTCTTCTCCTGCTCATCGAAGCCCGCGAAGGAGAGGCCGAGGCTGCCCAGGCCGCGATCGGCGGCGTCGATCTCGGTGCCGGGGCTGGTGACGGCGACCCACATCGGCGGATGCGGCTTCTGGTAGGGCTTGGGCAGGATGGTGCGCTCGGGCATCGACCAGAATTCGCCCTGGTAGGAGAAGGTCTCCTGCATCCACATCTTGGGCAGGCAGCGCACGAACTCGTCCCAGCTCTTCTTGGTGATGTCGGGATTGGCGCGGAAGCCGCCGAGTTCCGTCCAGGTCGCCGACCGGCCGGTGCCGACATGCAGGCGGCCACCCGACAGGATGTCGAGCGTCGCCGTCTTCTCGGCGATCTTGATGGGATGATTGAACTCCGGCACGCAGACCACGATGCCGTGGCCGACCTGGATGTTCTTGGTCACCATGGCGCAGGCGGTGAGGAACAGCTCGGGCGCCGAGCAGTGCGAGTACTCCTCGAGGAAATGGTGCTCGACCGCCCAGACATGGTCGAAGCCCAGCTCGTCGGCCAGCTTCACCTGCTCCAGGCAGTTGTTGTAGACGGTCCGCTCTTTCTCCGGCGTCCACGGGCGTGGAATGGAGATCTCGTAGAACAGGCCGAACTTCATCTGACGGCTCCCTTCTTGAGGGGTGATACGCCTCCGTCAAACGCTAAGCGCGCCGGCTGGCTCGCGCAACCGCACCATGACATCGGAGGGCGAAATCGAACATTTGTTAGCGTCCCGCCAATGCCCGGAACGCTCCGCCTACGGCCTTGATGACGCGGCGCCTGTCGGCATTGCATGGCGCCGAAAGCAGAAGGACCTCGCGTGACGGAAGGCGCGGCAAGCTCAATCGCCGTCCGACATCGACCGTGCCCGGTGGCGCGACGCGACGCGCCAGCGCGGCGGCGGCAAGCCCGGCGCTGACGGCGGCGCCGATGGTCTCCACACCGCCGCCGACGAACACTTCCGACCAACGGATGCCGGCTTTGTCGAGGGCGGCCACGGCCATCGCGCGGACGCTGCACGGCGCCGCCTGGGTCGCCAGGCGAAGGGCGCTCCCGGGCCGGTGCTCGAAGTCGGGCGCCGCCATCCAGCGGAACTCTTCCTTGAACAGCACCTCGCCGCCGCGACGCCTGCCATCGTGGTTCAGCACGATCGCGCAGTCGCAGGAGCCGGCCGCGAGCGCCGACATCGCTTCGCCCGACGTGGTGATCCGCACCTCGACGACGAGGCTGGGCTCGGATCGATGGAGATGCTGCAGAAGCTTGGACAACTCGCCGCCGACGATGTGATGGCTGATCGACACGACGACGCGCCGCTGTTCGACGGTGAACGAGCCCAGCGCCCTGTGCTGCGCGGCGACGAGCTCGCGGGCCGCAGGCAGGAAGCACGCGCCGTCGGGCGACAGGCGGACCAGGCGTGGCGAGCGATCGAGCAGGCGACGCCCCAACGCCTTTTCCAGGCGGCTGACCTGCAGACTGACGGCGGCCTGACTCGAATTGAGCGCGGCTGCCGCGCGCGTGAAGCTCGCGAGATCGGCGACCAGAACAAACGCCTGAACGGCCCGTGCATCAAGCATCCATCATATCCGGTGGTTATCTTTGATATATCTATGCATCTCTGTTTGTAATGTCCAACCGCGGCTACGCTCTTCGCCATGGTTATCTCACGCACGCAGACGAGCGGTCTGCATTCCTCCCCGGCAGCCGCCTTCCGTCGCAAGGTGAACGACTTGAGGAGCGAGGGCCGAACGGTCATCGACCTGACCGCCGGCGATCTCGACTTTCCATCTCCGCCACATGCTGTCGAAGCGGCCGTGCGGGCCGCCCGGGCCGGAGAGACACGCTACACCAATGTCGACGGCACGCCGGAACTGAAGGATGCCGTCCGGGAACATTTTCGCCGCCAGAACGGGCTCTCCTTCGATCGATCGGAGATCATCGTCAGCACGGGCTCATCGCAGGCCATTGCCAATGCCTTTGCCGTGACGTTGCAGCCGGGCGACGAGGTCATCATCCCGACCCCGAGCTGGGCGACCTATGCGGGACAAGCGGCGCTCGCCGGCGGCTCTCCGGTCTTCGTTTCCTGTGCCCAGAACAACGGCTTCAAGCTTCGCGCCGCCGACCTTGCCGGCGCCATCACCGAGCGGACGCGATGGATCGTGATCAACAATCCCGTGAACCCGACCGGCGCCTTGTACACCGGCGCGGAGCTTGCCGAGCTGTGCACCGTGCTGCGCCAACATCCTCATGTGCGGGTGCTGGCCGACAATCTCTACGAGCACCTCGTTTTCGACGGACGCAAGGCGGTGACGTCTCTCGAGGTCGCTCCCGACCTGCGGGATCGCACGGTCACGATAAGCGGGGTTGCCAAGAGTTATTCGATGATGGGCTGGCGGATCGGCTACGCTTCAGGTCCTCCCGCGCTCATCGCCGACATGACCAGGGTCCAGTATCTGACGACGTCGTGCCCCTCTTCGATCAGCCAGGCCGCTGCCGCGGCGGCGCTTCTCGGACCGCAAGATCTGCTCGCAGAGCGAGCCGACATCCTTCGAGCCAAGCGCGATTTGCTCGTCGACCTCCTCAATGGAGCCGCAGGCCTCGCTTGCGTTCCGCCGGAAGCGACTTTTTACCTGTGCGTATCGTGTGCCGGTGTGATCGGCAGGCGCAAGGCAGACGGTGGCGTCATCGCTACGGGCGCAGATGTTTCCGATCATCTGCTGGGGGCGGCCGGAATCGCCGTGCTGCCAGGCGAAGCCTATGGGATGCCCGGCTACGTGCGTGCAAGCTTTGCCGTTCCGACCGAAGACATCCATCAAGCCGGCCGATTGATCGCCGAAGCGTGTCGGGCGCTAGCATGAGGGTCAGCGGTGGTGCTTGCCTAACAAGGTGTGCCGCCGCACGATGACGCCGGAGGGCGAAATCGCAAATGACAAGACTCACGGGCAAGGTGGCCATCGTCACCGGCGGAGCAAGCGGCATGGGCCGTGCCACGGTCATGCGTTTCCTGGCCGACGGCGCGAAGGTCGTGGTCGCCGATCTCAACGAGGCCAACGGCGCGGAGACGCTGGCGGTCGCCAAGGCCAACGGCCACGGCAAGGACATCGCCTTCGTGCGCTGCGACGTCGCCAAGGAGAGCGATGTCGCGGCCCTGGTCGCCGAGGCCGAGAAGCGCTTCGGCCCGCTCGACATCGCCTATCTCAACGCCGGCGTCGGCGGCGCCTTCGGGCCGATCGCCGAGACCAGCGTCGAGGACTGGGACTACACCTTCGCGGTCCTGACGCGCTCGGTGTTCCTCGGCATGAAGCACGCCTCGCTCGCCATGAAGAAGCACGGCGGCGGCGTCATCCTGGTGACCGCCTCGATCGCCGGCATGGTGGGCGGCGGCGGCAGTCACGCCTATTCGGCGGCGAAGGCCGCGGTCATCAGCCTGATCGAGAATGTGGCGGCCGAGCTCGGCCCCGACCGCATCCGCGTCGTCGGCATCGCGCCAGGCGTGATCTCGACACCGCTGGTCCATCGCGGCCGGCCCGAGAAGTACGATAAGCAATTCGGCCACCAGCCCTGGCCCGATCGCGGCGAGCCCGAGGTCATCGCCGATGTGGCTTCCTTCCTGTGCTCGGACGAGGCCCGCTTCATCACCGGCGAGACGATCAAGGTCGATGGCGGCCTTCTGGCGCAGGGCATTGCGCTCTGGGGCACGGGCAAGGACAACGTCTTCATGAAAAGCGCGGGCGTGAACCGCGGCACGACCGGCGAGGCCATGGTCGTGCGTAACCTGAGGGACAAACCATGAGCGAAGCCGAGAAACTCCACCGCCATCTGATCGGCCAGCAGGGCTCACGGCGCTCGCTGAACACGCCGGCGCTGGTGCTCGACCTGGAAATGCTCGACCGCAACATCGCCGAGATGGCGGCCTTCGCCAAGGCGCACAACGTCAAGCTTCGCCCGCACTCCAAGACCCACAAGTCGGCCGACATCGCCCGCCGCCAGATCGCAGCCGGCGCGCTCGGCGTGTGCTGCGCCAAGCTAGGCGAGGCCGAGGCGCTGGGCGAAGCGGGCATCGAGAGCCTGCACATCACCTCGCCGGTGGTGACGCCGCAGGCAATCGACCGCCTGATCGCGTTGAACGGCAAGGTGAAGGACCTGATGGTCGTGGTCGACCACCCGGCCAATGTCGACGCCCTTGCAACTGCCGCGGCAAAAGCCGGCAAGCCGCTGACGGTCATCGTCGACATCGATCCCGGCCTTCATCGCACCGGCGTGGCGACGCCGGACGGAGTCGTCGAGCTGGTGAAGAAGGTGACCGGGTTGAAGTCGCTGAAGTACGCCGGCGTGCAGTTCTATTGCGGCCGCCATCAGCACATCGTCGACTTCAAGCAGCGCAAGGCCGAGATCGAGGAGCGCACCGAGTACCTGAAGGTCTCCCTGGCTAAGCTCGAGGCTGCCGACCTGAAACCCGGCATCATCACCGGCTCGGGCACCGGCACGCACTACATCGACGCCAAGCTCGGCGTGTTCACCGAGTTGCAGGTCGGGTCCTACGTCTTCATGGACCACGATTACAACGTCTGCGACCTGCGCGGCCTCGACAAACCGACCTTCGAGCAGGCCCTGCAGATCGATGCCCGCGTCGTCAGCGCTAACACGCCGGGCATGGTCACGGTCGATGCCGGCCTGAAGGCGATGGCGACCGAGAAGGGCCCGCCGCTGATCCTAACGGGCGCCGTCGAAGGCTCGACCACGCGTTTCATGGGCGACGAGCATCTCGCCGTCATCGCGCCCGAAGGCAAGGCCCCTCCCGGCCACGGCGAGCAGGTGATCCTGACCCCGCCGCATTGCGACCCCACGGTCAATCTCTACGAGAGCTATCACGTCGTGAAGGGCGATACCCTGGTCGACATCTGGCCGGTGACCGCACGCGGCAGGTCGCGATAGCACCCCGCCTCATGACGGCTGCGGGCGTAACACGGCGCTGCCTGGCCGCGATGACGCTCGGTGTTGGCGCGACGGCACTGGTCGCTTCCAGGACGAGCGCCGCGGACGAGCCTCATCGCGACCTGCAGTTTCCCCCTGGCTTCACCTGGGGCACCGCGACATCGGCCTATCAGATCGAGGGGGCCGTGCGCGAGGATGGGCGCGGCGAGTCGATCTGGGACACCTTCTGCCGGGTGCCGGGCAAGATCCGCGACGGCTCCAACGGCGACGTCGCCTGCGATCACTATCATCGCTTCAAGGAAGACGTCGCGCTGATGAAGGGGCTGGGCGTCCGCGCCTATCGCTTCTCCATCGCCTGGCCGCGGGTGTTCCCGGAAGGCCGCGGTGCCGTCAACCCCAAGGGCCTCGCCTTCTACGATCGTTTGATCGACGAGCTGCTCACTAACGGCATCGAGCCGGTGCCGACTCTCTATCATTGGGACCTGCCGCAGCCATTGCAGGATCGCGGCGGCTGGGAGGCGCGCGACACGGCCCTGGCGCTGGCCGACTACGCCGGCTTCGTCGCCGGCAAGCTCGGCGACCGGGTGAGCCGTTTCTTCACCCTGAACGAGATCCTTACCTTCATCGAGGAGGGCTATCTACGTGGCCGCTTTGCCCCGGGCCTCACGCTGACGCGCCGCCAGCTCAACCAGGCGCGCCATCACGCGGTTCTGGCGCAGGGGCTGGCCGTCCAGGCCATGCGCGCCAACGGCCACGGCAACCTGAAGGTGGGGCCGGCGGAGAACATCATCATCGCCGTGCCGGCCTTCGAGACGCCGGCCAACATCAAGGCGGCCGAGCGCGCGACCCGCGACCTGAATGCGCCGTTGCTCACCGTGATGCTCGAGGGGCGGTATACTGACACCTGGCTGGCGGCTCAGGGTGAAGATGCACCACGCTTCACCGACGACGAGCTGCGGGCGATCGGAACCCCGGTCGACTTCGTCGGTCTCAACATCTACGGACCCAGCGTCTATGTGCAGGCGAGCGAAGCGGCACCGGGCTATGTCACGCTGCCGGTGCCTGAAACTCATCCGCGCATGATCCATTGGCTGATCTTCGGGCCCGAAGCACTCTACTGGGGTCCGCGGCAGACCGCCTCGCTGTGGAACGTGAAGGACATCTACATCACCGAGAATGGCACGCCGGCGGCCGACAAGCCCGCGCCCGATGGCATCGTCTACGATCTCGACCGCATCATGTTCCTGCGCCAGTACCTCGCGCAGCTGCGCCGGGCGACCGCGGAGGGCGTGCCGGTGCGCGGCTATTTCCTGTGGAGCCTTCTGGACAACTTCGAATGGAACGAGGGCTATTCGAGCCGCTTCGGCATCGTCCATGTCGACTTCAAGACGCAGAAGCGCACGCCCAAGCTCAGCGCCGCCTTCTACCGCAAGGTCATTGCCGACAATGCCTTGGCATAGCCCGAAACGGAAAAAGGGGCCGTTCCGGAGAACGACCCCTTTCCGGACCTGACGCCCCGAACGACCTCGGAAACCGGCCTGGTGCGTTGCCGCTCCAGGCGATCCCCGGGCGGTCATACGAACCGCTCGGTCTACCAGCCTGCGAAGATCATCGATGCCGCTTGCGCGTCCCCTCTGATCCTGGTGCGACGTGCCCTTTCGGGTCATTGCCGCACCTCAAGCCGGTCGCCGAGTTCGGTTTTATTTGAGAGAGATCCTGGGTTCGGCCAACCGCTGCTCTCTGATTGTGAAGCTAGCACGACTCTCCCGCGCGATCCGGCGGATTCCGCTGCCTGCCACCGGTGCATTAGGTGGAAAACGAAAATAAGAATCGCGCTGCGCGCATTTGTTGTGGGCGGATTCGAGCCGACCACAACTCCATGAGATTGAATGCGCGCGAACGATTCCCAAGGTCATTCCTCCCCATCGCGCCAAGGCGCGATGGGGAGGTGGCCCGCAGGGCCGGAGGGGTCATGAGCATAAGTACGGTCGCTCATGACCCCTCCGCCCGCTTCGCAGGCACCTCCCCACGCTGCGCGTAGGGAGGGATGATTAAGCAGCGGCAGCCTTGGGCATCTGGCCGACGATCTGGCGGACCATCACGTTCACCCTGTTCCAGAAATTGATCTGGGCGATGTGCAGAACGAGATCCGCCAAGGCCCTTTCGTCATAGTGCCTGGCCGCTTCGTTCCACACTTCGTCGCTCACCGGGCCGGCGCGATCGGCGATGCGGGTTGCCGCCTCGGTGAGGGCGAGGGCAGCCCGCTCGGCGTCGGTGAAATAGGGCATCTCGCGCCAGGCGGCGACGGCGTACAGCCGCTCGTCCGCCTCGCCGCCTTTCTTCAGGCCACGTGAGTGCATGTCCACGCAGAAGCTGCAGCCGTTGATCTGGCTGGCGCGCAGGTGCACCAGCTCCAATGTCCGATGCGGCACGCCACCTTTTGCCGAAGCGGTCGCCAGGGCCGTCAAGGCCTTGTAGGCCTCGGGAACCAGGAACACGGGGTTGGTCATCCGGGTTTGCATGATCATCTCCTTTGTCACATTCGCGGCCTGCCGGCCGTCATAGGCATGACGAAGCGCGACGGAGAAATGTGACCGATGGAGAGTGAGAATTTTCTCGCTCGGCAGTTCGAGGCTTATCGCGGCCATCTGCAGCGCGTCGCCTTCCGCATGCTGGGCGCGACGGGAGAAGCCGAAGACGCCGTGCAGGAAGCGTGGCTGCGGCTCAGCCGCTCGGATATGGCGAGCATCGACAATCTCGGCGGCTGGCTCACCGCCGTGGTTGCCCGCGTCTGCCTGGACACGCTGCGCTCGCGCAAGGCCCGCCGTGAGGAGCCCCTGGAGGGCGAGCTGGAACCGGCGGGCCATGTCGCGGCGGGCGATCCCGAGCGTGAAGCCGAGCTCGCCGACAATGTCGGTGCGGCACTGCTGGTCGTGCTGGAGGCGCTGGCGCCAGCCGAGCGCGTGGCCTTCGTGCTGCACGACATGTTCGACCTGCCGTTCGAGGAGATCGCGCCCATCGTCCACCGCTCGCCGGACGCGGCCCGTCAGCTCGCGAGCCGCGCGCGGCAGCGCGTGCGCGGCCCGGCCAGGGATTTGCAGCCGGACGTCGCAAGCCAGCGCCGGGTCGTCGATGCCTTCCTTGCCGCCGCCCGCAGCGGCGACATGGCGGGCTTGCTCGCGGTGCTGGACCCAGACGTCGTGCTGAATGCCGACCGTGCTGCCGCCCGCCTCGGCGGTATCGCGGAACTGCGGGGCGCGCAGGCGGTGGCGGAGAACTTCAAGGGCAAGGCGCAGCTGGCGCGGCCTGCGCTGGTCGATGGCGCATTGGGGATCGTCGTGGCGCCGGGCGGGCGGCTGCTGGTGGTGCTCGACCTCGTGATCGACGAAGGCCGCATCACGGCCATCGATGTGGTCGCCGAGCCGGATCGGCTGTCGGCGCTCCACTTGTCGGACCTCTAGCGGCCGGTAAGGTGGTGCCGTCATCGCGTGGGAGAACTTGCCGTGCGCCTATACGTTACGCCCGCCTCGCCCTGGGTGAGACGGGTTAGGGTCGCGATCCTGGAGCTCGGGATCGAGGACCGCTTCGAGTTCGTGCAGACGAAGTGGCCGCACTCCTGGGGGACGAAGACGGTGGCGCACCCGGCCGATTTCATGGCGGCGACCCCAGCGCAGCGCATCCCCGCATTGGTCACACCGGATTTCTCACTGACCGACTCCCATGCGATCTGCGACTACATCAACGGCGAGCTGGGCGGGTATCGCCTGCTGCCGCGCGACGGCACGGCGCGATGGCAGGCGCTGGCCGACATGTCGGTCGCCTCGGCCATTATCGAGGCGCAGATCCTGCGCCGCGCCGAGCTGCTGCGATCCGAGCGTGAACGGTCGACGGATTTCCTCGGCAAGATGCAGGAACGGACGTTGCGCTGCTTCGGCGTTTTGGAGAAGCGCGTGCCGCCGGCGGGCAGCCCGTTCGACCTGGCGCAGATCACGACAGCCGTCGCCTGCAGCTACGAGAGCTGGCGCTACGACGAGGACTGGCGCGGAGTCGCGCCCGGATTGGCCGCCTGGTACGACAGCGTCGCAAAGCGGCCGTCGATGAAGGCGACCGAACCTGCCGAGACGCCGCAGTCCTAGGCAGCCAGGGTGCCGAGCAAGGTTCGTGCTGCCTTTAGATCTGGAGTCGTCAGGCCTTCGGTGAACCAGCTGTAGGCCGGCGCCAGAACCGCATGCGCTTCGGCGGGCCTTCTGTTGACTTGCCAGAGCTGTGCCAGAGACATTGCTGCCCGTAGCTCGAAAAGCCTGGACCCGTGAGCTTTGGCAAGATCGAGAGCGCGCCGGAACGTAGCCTCCTGCTCTTCATGCCGGGCCGCAGGCAACAGCTCCCCGCGCAAACGGTGGAGTTCGGGCTCGTACCAGCAATCTCCGGTGCTCTCGACAATGTTGAGGGCCTCGCCGATCAGCTTCAACGCCTGCCCGGTATGTCCGGCCATGCGAAGCGTCTCGGCCGCGCGTGCAAGGCGGTAGGGCACCAGATAACGAGATCCTGTGGCTCGCCACCGGCTAAGGCCTTCGTTCAGCTCTCCAAGGCCTTCCTTCACGAAGCCTCGCATCGCGAGCGCCCACCCCCTCATCATTGTTGCATTGGCGAGCACCACTGCGGATCCGTGCTTCGTCGCAAGCACGAATGTCTCCTGCGCGAGTACTTCGACCTCTTCTGGTTCTCGGCGCAAATGGCGAAGTTCGGCCGCATGCCAGAGTGCGTGAAGCACGGTCGGAGGATGGGCAAGGTCGTGGCTCGACCTCAACGCCAGTTCCATCTGCTCGATCGCCTGATCAGGGTAGCCGAGCAAAGCCAGGACCCAGGACTGCTCTGCATGCCCACAAACACCCGCATCGTGGGCGCCGTATAGATGGGCATGTTGGGAATGCTTTTGGCGGTCGTAGATCGATAGGCCCGCTTCCTGATGTCGCCTCGCCCCGGCGAGATCTCCCTTGGCCAGGACGGTAGACCAGGCGGCGTGATGCGCCTGGAGCACCAACCCCGAGTCATCCTGGTCTTGCGCGATGCGGAATAGATCCTCGACAAATTGCGATGCGGCGCCAACATGTCCTCCAACGAACGCCACGATCCATGATCCCCAAACCGTGGGATAGAACTCGGCCGAGCGGCCAATCTTCTGCGCCAGCCGCCGCGCCCGCGCATAAAGCTCACTGACCTCGGGCGCAGCCGACGATCGGGTCGTCATCAGCACCGGCCCAAGTTCAGTCAGAAGCGCGAGTTCCTCCTCAGCACGGTCGGCTCTGTCGGGCAGTTCCTCGAGCATCTCCAGCCCGCGCCTGAAATGGGCAATTGCTTCGAGGTTTGCAGAGCGCTTCGCAGCCCGTTCGCCCGCCTTCCTCCAATAGGCGATCGCGCGATTCGCCAGGCCGGCCTCGGTGCAATGGTGTGCCAGGATCTCAGGCTCTACCTCGACAGTGTCGGGAAATTTGTTTTCCAGCACCTCCGCAATTCGAGCATGCAGTTCCTGACGCCTGCCGCGCAACAGCGTGCTGTAGGCGGCGTCCTGCACGAGCGCGTGCTTGAACGTATAGATCGCGGTCGGCGGCCCGCCGCGCCGATAGATGAGTTCCGCCGATACCAGTTGCTCCAGCGCCTGCGCCAGCACCCTGTCACTCAAACCCGTCACAGATGCGACGAGTTCGAAGGAGAATTCTCGGCCAATGGCAGCGCCGATTTGAGCGACATCCTTTACCGGCGCAGCACGATCAAGCCGGGCGACCAGGGAAGCGTGCAAGCTGGTGGGGATCGCAGTGGCCGGTACAGGCCCCGTGAGAATGAATTTGTCTTCTTCTCGTTGCAACCATCCACCATCGATCACCGCTTTCGTCAGTTCCTCGATGAACAACGGTACGCCATCGGTCCGCGCGATGATCTGATCCAGGACCTCGCCGGGCAGGGAGGTGCCTCCGGCAACGCGCTTCACCATGGTCTCGGTTTCGCGCGCATCGAACCGGTTCAGCGTAACCATCGTGACATGCGACTGCCCGACCCATGGAGGTGCAAATTCCGGACGGAAGCTGACGATGAGCATGAGCGGCACGCCGCGCGTTCGCTCGACGATGAGCGAGAGCAGCTCGAGCGACGTGGCGTCGATCCATTGAAGGTCCTCGACCACCATGAGTACGGGCTCTTGTCCGGCCAGCGATTGGATCTGTCGAACAAGAGCCTGCAAGAGGAGCTGTCTGCGTTTATCGGGAGGGGCATCCAAGGAGGGCAGCCCATCTGTCGGCAGCGACAAGAGCTCCGCGATCAGTGCCTCGTCTGTCTCCACGATGGGATCCATTGAGAGCACGCCGTGGAGCTTCTCGCGCTTGGCAAGGCCGGTGTCCTCACGGCTGAACCCGGCAGCATATTCGAGCTGGCTGATGATCGGATAAAGCGCGCTGTCCCGATAATGCGGTGAACAAAAGTAGCGCAGCCGAGTGTGCGGTTCAGACGCCAGTCGCCCGATCAATGCTTCAATAAGATGCGACTTGCCTATGCCCGGCTCTCCGGAGACCAACGCAACGCGCCCCTCTCCATTCTTCGCCTGGCTCCAGCGGCGCAGCAGAAGGTCGATTTCCTCTCCGCGCCCGACCAGCGGCGTCAGTGGGCCCGTATGCAGCGCTGCGAACCGGCTGGTATAGGCGCTCGCACCGACCACCTCCCACACCGCCACCGGCTTGGGGAAGCCTCTGATAGGAACAGGACCAAGCTCGCGATAGTCGAACAACGACTTCACCAGGCGATGTGTGCTATCGGCGATGAGAACTGAGTTCGGCTCCGCCAACGACTGCAAGCGCGCCGCCAGGTTCGGCGTGTCGCCAACGATGGCTTGCTCCTGTGAGGCGCCCGATCCGATCAAGTCGCCGACGACGACCAGACCGGAAGCGATGCCGACCCGTACCTGGAGGGTGACGCCGGGGCGGGGACATAGCTCCGTAACCTTCGTGACCAGCTTCAGCCCGGCGCGGACGGCAAGCTCCGCGTCGTTTTCGTTGGCCTGCGGGTAGCCGAAATACACCAGGATTCCGTCACCCATATATTTGGCGACGAAGCCACCAAAGCGCCTGACGGTCTTGGCGACCCGGCGGTGATAGACATTGATCACCTCCCGTAGATCCTCCGGATCCATGCGGGCTGCTATCTCCGTAGAGCCGACGAGATCGCAGAACAGGACGGTGAGCTGGCGGCGCTCAGCAGTATCGCGGAAGCTTGTGACCTCAGCCTGGCCTGACGGTCGTGGCTCGTGTGCCGGCTCCCCGTGCAGCGCCCCGATGGCGCGCAGCATCTTCAGCCTGTGTCCAAGCGAGACGCCCAGATCCTTCAGATGTTGGTCGGTCAGGTCCCGGAGAACATCGACATCGATCGCGTTTTCGCGAAACGCAGACTCGTATTGGCCAAGCCCAAGAGTCCGCAGCCACTCTCCGATATCCATGTCCGCAACCTCCGCGCGCAGCATGGCGTGGAATATGTTGCCAAAACGCAGGCTCATAGGCGAGTCTGCTATTTGAAGCTGCTATTGGGCTGTCCCTGACAAACCGGCCGACGGAGAGAGAACGTCCCGTTCTGCTGTCGCACTATAGTTATTGACAGGAACTGACGTGTTTGATAACATTTGTAGACGTTATCGCTCTATTCATCGTTTATCAGACCAAATTGCGTGAGGACCTGCTTGCACCGGGAGCGGGTCACCCTTGTTCGTTGGGTACATCCCCTCCGACTGGGTCCAGTCGGAGGGGATGACTCAGCGAAAACCGGTAGCGCAAATAGCGTAACTGTCCGAATTCCAACCCATAGGGGGTCAGGTCTCCGACGAACACAAATCGGTCTGTCGGAAACGCCGGAAACGTCCGGAAACCTGCGACACGGCTGCTTGCAGTGCATGCAGCGATGACGCAACCGCGCTTCAGGCGCTACCGACGAGCAGCCCGCCCTTCCACTGGCGCGCCAGCAGGACGAGCGCCGCCATGCCGATGGCCGCCACGACGAACATGCCGAGGAACGCCTTCTGTCCGTAAGCGCCATACAGCACGCCGGCGATCTGGAAGATCACGGCCTGTGTCGCGCCCGTGCCCAGGGCGTAGTAGACGCTCTGGCCCAGCGCTGTCCCCGACGCCGGCAGGGCGCGCTGGATGAAGGCCATGGCGCCCAGATGGCAGGCCGCGAAGCTGCCAGCATGCAGCGCCTGCAGCAGCACCAGCGCCCACAGCTCGGTGGTGAAGGCCATGCCCAGCCAGCGCACCATGGCCGAGCCCAGCGCCAAGGCGATCATGCCGCAGACTCCCAGCCGGGCCAGCAGCCAGCCGCTGCCCAGCATCAGCAGGATCTCGACGGCGACGCTCTCGGCCCACAGCAGGCTGATCGTGATGTCGTCGATGCCGGCGGCGCGCCAGGTCAGCGTGCCGAAGCCATAAAGTACGGCATGGCTTGCCTGGCAGAGGCCCGTCGCCATCATGAACAGCAGGAACGGCCGCGAGTGGAGCAGGTCGGGGATACCGAACGGCGCATGGCGTGCCGCGTCGCGACGATGCTGCTCGATCGGCAGGATCAACCCCAGCGGTGCCAGCATCACGATGCCGGCGAAGCCGATATAAAGCACCCAGGCCGCTCCCTCGCGATCGACCGCGGCGCCGCAGGCGATCGCGCCCAGGATGAAGGCCACCGAGCTCCAGACGCGCAGGCTGCCGTAGTTGAAGCCGCGCGCCTTGGTCTCGGTCACCAGCACGCTGTCGTAGAGCGCCATGCTGGGCGCCCACACCGCGCCCCAGAACAGGCTCACCAGGAGGATGGCTAAAAAGCCCCAGGAGAGCTGATAGCCGATCGTCAGCAGGACGGCCGCACCTGCCAGCGCCAGCAGCAGGCCGCGCACATTGCCCAGCCGATGCGCCAGCCAGCCGATCGCCAGGGTCGAGGCGACGCTCACGATCTGGCGGCTCATGAACAGCGTGCCGATCTCGGCATCCTGCACGCCGCGGTCGCGCAGCCACACCGGCCAGTAGCTCATGAGGGCGCCGGCCGCGAAGAAATAGGCGGCGCCGTATCCGGAGAGGCGGACGGCGGTGATGAAGCGGGCCATCACGGCGACATCAAAGCTGTCATCCCGGGCGTAGCGAGGGACCTTTCATTGACCCGAAAGGTCCCTCGCTGCGCTCGGGATGACAGGAGTGCCGGCATCAACGATTGCCGCTAAGCCGCGAACTCGCGCCGCACTTGTTCAGTGTGTTGTCCGACCGTGGGCACGTCGCCCAGACGCTCGGGCTCGCCGGGAAAGGAGGCCGCGAGGGCGGGGATCGAGACCTCGCCGACGCTCGAGGCGAAGCTGGTACGCCGCAGCTGCGGATGCTCGGAAAGGTCGGCGACCGAGCTCACGCGCGCCCAGGCGATCTGCGCCGCATCGAGCCGGGCGGCCAGCGCGGCGAAGCTCTGGCTGCCGAAGCTCTTCTGCACGATGGCGTTGGTGTCGTCGCGCCGCGCATTGCGCGCCTTGTTGGTGGCGTAGTCGGGATCCTTCTCCAGGCCCGGCTTGTCGAGCACGCCATGGCACAGCCGCTCGAACTCGCGGTCGTTCTGGATCGAGATCAGTACCGGCACCTTGTCGGCGGTCTGGTAGACGCCGTAGGGCGCGATGAAGGGATGCGTAAGCCCGAGGCGCGGCCACTCGTAGTTGGAATAGTCGCTGGCCAGCACCGGCACCGTCATCCATTCGGCCATCGACGAGAACAGCGACACCGAGATGGCGCGACCCTCGTTGGTCTTCTGGCGCGCCAGCAGGGCCTCGAGCACGGCGGCATGGGCGTACATGCCGGTGCCGATGTCGGTCGCCGAGATGCCGACGCGCCCCGGCCCTTCGGGCGTGCCGGTGATCGACGCCAGTCCGCTCTCGGCCTGCACCAGCAGATCGTAGGCGCGGCGATCCTTGTACGGTCCATGATCGCCATAGCCCGAGATGTCGACGGTGATCAGGCGCTTGTTCTTAGCCCGCATCGCCTGCGAGCCGAAGCCTGCCCGCTCGGCCGCGCCCGGCGCCAGGTTCTGGATCAGCACGTCGGCCCTGGCGATCAGCCGATGCAGCAGGGCGAGATCGTCCTTCTGCTTGAAGTCGAGGGTGACCGACTGCTTGCCGCGATTGAGCCAGAGGAAATAGCTCGACTGGCCCTTCACGTAGCCGTCGTAGGCCCGCGCGAAATCGCCTTCCGGTCGCTCGATCTTGAGCACGCGCGCACCGGCATCCGCCAGACGGGCCGAACAGTAGGGGGCGGCCACCGCCTGCTCGACGCTCACCACCAGCAGGCCTTCAAGCGCTCCGGACATCTGTCAATCCATCTCCTTGGAGGGCGAATTTAGTGCTCCGAGTAACATGTCGTCGGCGGAATTGCTTCTGAGATTCCGACCAAAGTCCAATGGAGGCGGCGGGAGGCTGCGGATACCTTTTTCTCCGAGTACGTGAAGGAACGCCCGTGCCGCCCGATGCTCTCGCACTTTACGCCGCCGTGATCCTGATCCTGCCGATGGCGGCCTTCCTGCTGTCGTCGCCCACCTTTCTTCTGGTCGGGCTGGAGATCCCGGAGGTCTCGCAGCTGCTGCGCGGCCTGTTCAACGGTTACTTCCTGGTCATGAGCATCGCCGGGACCGTCTCGGCGGCCGGGTTCCTTGTGGCGGGGCGTCCGGTCTTTGCGTTGGGCGGTGTCATTGTCACCATCCTGGCAGTCCTCGAGCGGCGCTGGTTCCTGGAGCACATGGATGCGGCGCTCGAAGCACGCGCGGCCGGCAGTTGCGCGGCAGTCCCGCAGCTTCGCGCCTTGCATGTCAAAGGCATGCTGCTGAACGCCCTGCAGCTTGCCATCGTCGTCGCCGGCGTGCCGCTGATCGTATAAGCGGCCTATCCCGCGGCCGCGGTGCACTGCACCTCGAGCAGAAGCCCCGGCACCATCAGGGCCGAAATGCCGATCGTCGCGCTGGTATAGGTCGGCCGCATCAGGATCTTCTTGCGCGCCGCGACATAGCCGGCGCCGTTCTTGCCGAGATCCACGACGAAGCTCGTCATCTGCAGGATCTGGTCGAGGTTCGATCCGCCGGCCCGCAGCACCTGCTCGATGTTCTTGTAGGTCTGCACCGTCTGGGTCTCGATATCGCCGCCGATCACGTTGCCCTGCGGATCGATGGCCGAGATTCCCGACAGATAGAGCGTGTCCCCGAGGCGAACGCAGTTGGTGAAACCGAACGGCTCGTAGAGCAGCACGCCGAGGACCGGGATGACCTGCTTCATGGTGGTTCGCTCCTTGGAATCGCCGGCATGCGCGTCTTGCCGCGCCCATGTCATAGTGCGCGGCCGATGTGACAGTCGAGAGGGAGCAGGGATGCCGGGACCGCTTGCAGGTGTGCGCGTGATCGACTTGACGGCCGTCCTGTTGGGACCATTCGCCACCCAGCATCTGGCCGACATGGGCGCCGACGTGATCAAGGTCGAGCCGCCGGAAGGCGACCTGCTGCGGGTGTCGGGCGGCTCGATGGGCCGCGACAAGAACATGGGGCCGATCTACATGGCGGCCAACCGCAACAAGCGCTCGCTCTGCCTCGATCTCAAGAAGCCTGCCGCCTGCACCGTCCTGAAGGAATTGATCAAGAAGGCCGACCTCTTCATCCACAACAGCCGGCCGCAGGCGATCGAGCGCCTGGGCCTGGGCTACGACGAGCTGAAGAAGATCAACCCGTCGATCATCTATGCCTACTCGCTGGGCTATGCGCGCAAGGGGCCCTACGGGCACAAGCCCGCCTTCGACGACCTGGTCCAGGGCGTCAGTGGGGCCGCCTCGCTGCAGTCGCGCGTCGACGGCCTGCCGCCGCGCTTCATGCCGAGCCTGATCGCCGACAAGACCACGGGCCTTCATCTCTGCATCGCCGTGCTGGGCGCGCTCTACCATCGTCAGCGCACCGGCGAGGGCCAGATGATCGAGGTCCCGATGCTGGAGACGTTGGCGTCGTTCTGGCTGACCGAGCACCTGTTCGGCGCCACCTGGACGCCCGAGCGCGGCGCCATGGGCTACGACCGCATCATCAACAAGTTCCGCCATCCCTTCAAAACCAGGGACGGCTACATCTGCGCGCTGCCCTATACCGACGCGCACTGGCTCACTTTCTTCGAGCTGGCCGGCCGCCCCGACCTCTGCAAGGAGCAACGCTTCGTCGACCGCAACGAGCGCGCCAAGCATTTCAGCGAGCTCTACCAGGTGCTGGCCTCGCTGCTGGAGCATCGACCGACCGAGGAGTGGCTGGAGATGTTCGACAAGGCCGACATCCCGGCGATGCCGGTGCGCACTCTCGAGGAGCTTCGCGAGGACCCGCACCTCAAGGCGACCGGCTTCTTCACCGAACGCCAGCATCCGACGGAAGGCCCGATCACCACCTTTGCCAGCCCGCTGGATTTCGAGAAGACCAAGGTCGAGTTCCGCCGCCATGCCCCGCGCATCGGCGAGGATGGCGAGGCGGTGCTGCGCGAGGCGGGAATCGCCGCGTCCGAGATCGACAGGCTCAAGGCGGACAAGGCCCTGCTCGTGCCGGCGCCGACCGCATCGTGACGGACCCTGCCGGCGCCTACATTCCCGCCACGACCTCGGGGCCCTATCCGGCCCGGCCGGGCAACCGCGTTCGCTCGTTCATCGACGGGCGGCAGATCATGCTGCGCATCGGCGAGGCTATCGCAAACGCGCGCCACAGCATCTGGCTGACCGTCGCCTTCTACTCCGACGACTTTCTGTTGCCCGACACTCAGGAGCCCCTGTTCGGCGTGCTCGACCGCGCCGTCGCACGCGGTGTCGATGTGCGCCTGCTGGTCTGGCGCCCCAATCCCGAGACGGCGTCCACCCCCCGCATGTTCGGCGGCACGCCCGAGCAGCGCGCGCTGCTCGCCGCGCGCGGATCGCGCTTCAAGATTCGCTGGGACCGGGCGGCGACGGTGTTCTGCCAGCATCAGAAGAGCTGGGTGATCGATGCCGGTCAGCCTTCGGAGACGTCGTTCGTCGGCGGCCTCAACCTCACCAGCGTCGCCATGGGGTTGCACGACGTCTATGTCGAGGTTACCGGGCCGTCGGCAACGGACGTGCGGCACAATTTCGTCGAGCGTTGGAACGAGGCCAGCGAACGCCACGTCGACGATGGCAATTGGGCCTGCGACGGCAGCGACGAGCTGCCCTATGCCGACCGCGCCGGCGACCCGTGCGGGCCGAGTACGGTGCAGATCCAGCGCATGCTCGATCCACGCCGCTATGTCGAGGCTCGTGTCGAACGGTCGATCCTGGAGCAATACCAGCGCGCCATCGATGCCGCGCGCCGCACGATCTATCTGCAGAATCAGGCGATCCCCATGCCGGAGGTCGCCCGCCACCTGGTTGCGGCCGTCGAGCGCGGCGTCGAGATCGTGATGCTCGTGCCGCCGATCCCTGAAGCATATGTCTTCGACGCACGCCACGATCCCAAAGAGGCGGCGCGCTTCTGGGGCATCGAAACCCTTGGATGTCATGCGAATTTCACGCTGGCGGGCCTTGCCGAGATGCACGAAGGCAAACGCCGCGCCGCCTATGTGCATGCAAAGATGATGGTGGTTGATGACGTCTGGCTCACTGTCGGCTCGTGCAACCTGCATCCCTTCTCGCTCAGCGGGCACACGGAGATGAACGCTTCGATCTGGGACGCCTACGTCGCGCGCACACTGCGCAATACGCTGTTCGCCCAGCATCTCGGCGTCGATACCGCGTCGCTCGATGACCGGGCTGCGTTGCATATGTTTCGGGACGTCGCGCGCAGCAATCGCGACATGCTGGAGCGGCGTGCTTCGCAGTGGCAGGGAGTTGTTTTCGCTTTGACGCCCGAGACTTATGGTTTGAAGTCGGGCTTGACACGCGACCTGACGTAACGCGCGGCCTACGTAAACTCGTTCCGCGTCGCGGCGTCATGAGCCGCAGTCCGATTGCGTTTTGCTTGTCCCAGTCGGCCCCATGGCTAAACTCCGGCGCAAACGAAAACCCGACCCGGGAGGGTTTCATGGACCTTGCTTTCACGCCCGAAGAGCAGAAGTTCGCCGACGAAGTGCGCGCCTTCGTGCGCGCCAACCTGGCGCCCGACATCCGCGACAAGGTGAAGAACGGCAAGCACCTCAACCGCGACGACTACATGCGCTGGCAGCAGGCGCTCGGGAAACAGGGGTGGCTGGTCTACACCTGGCCCAGGAAGCACGGCGGCCCGGGCTTCACGCCGGCCGAGCGCTATATCTTCGAGAATGTCTGCGCCGAGGAGTACGCGCCGGGCATCATCCCGTTTGGCACCAAGATGGTCGGGCCGGTGATCTACACCTTCGGCAATGACGAGCAGAAGGCGAAGTTCCTCGAGCCGATCCGCAAGAGCACCGTGTGGTGGTGCCAGGGCTACTCCGAGCCGGGCTCGGGCTCAGATCTCGCGAGCCTGCGCACCAAGGCTGAGAAGCAAGGCGACCACTACATCGTGAACGGCTCGAAGACCTGGAACACGATGGGCCACTGGGCCGACTGGATCTTCTGCCTGGTGCGCACCGATCCGAAGGCCAAGCCGCAGGAAGGCATCTCGTTCCTGCTGATCGACATGAAGACGCCGGGCATCACCGTGAAGCCCATCATCATGGCCGACGGCGGCCACGAGGTGAACGAGGTCTTCTTCGACAACGTCAAGGTTCCGGTCGCCAATCTGGTCGGCAAGGAGAACGAGGGCTGGACCTGCGCCAAGTTCCTGCTGGCCAACGAGCGGCTCGGCATCGCCGCCGTGCCGCAGTCCAAGCGCGGCGTCGCGGCGCTGAAGGACATCGCCCGCGCCGAGCAGGAGAACGGCAGGCCGCTGATCGAGAACCAGAGCTTTGCCGAGAAGATCGCCGATCTGGAGATCCAGGTGACGGCGCTGGAGTACACCGAGCTGCGCGTGCTCTCGAGCATGGCGCATGGCGGCCAGCCCGGCCCGGAAGTGTCGGGTCTCAAGATCCGTGGCTCGGAGATCCAGCAACGCATCACCGAGCTCACCTTGGAAGCCGTCGGCGAGTACGCCGCGCCCTATCTGCCGGGCCTGCTGTGGCAGGGCTCGAACGAGGAGCCGGTCGGTCCGGCCTACGCCCACCAGGTCGCGCCGCGCTACTTCAACACGCGCAAGACGACGATCTATGGCGGCAGCAACGAGATCCAGAAAGGCATCATCAGCAAGATGGTGTTGGGACTTTAGTAAGGGAGCGCGGGCCTCTGGCCCGCATCATGATCATGAGCGGGCCAGAGGCCCGCGCTCCCGGAAGAGAGTGATGGAATGGACCTGAACCTGAAACCCGAGCACAAAGCCTTCGCCGACGAGGTCCGAGCCTTCGCGCGCGCCAACCTGTCGCCCGCGACGCGCGAGAAGACCTTTTCGGGCAAGCACTACGACAAGGACGACCATATCCAGTGGCAGCAGGCGCTCGGCCGCCAGGGCTGGCTCGCCTACACCTGGCCCAGGAAGTACGGCGGCCCGGGCTGGGACGTGACGCAACGCTTCCTGTTCGAGAACGTGCTGGCCGAGGAAGGCGCACCGCGCATCATCCCGTTCGGCCCCAAGATGGTCGGACCGGTGATCTATACCTTCGGGACCGACGAGCAGAAGGAACGCTTCCTGCCCGGCATCCGCAGCTCCGAGGTGTCGTGGTGCCAGGGCTATTCCGAGCCCGGCGCCGGTTCCGATCTTGCGAACCTGCGCACGCGCGCCGTGCTCGAGGGCGACCACTACATTGTCAACGGCCAGAAGACCTGGACCTCGTTCGCCCATTGGGGCGACTGGATCTTCTGCCTGGTGCGCACCAACACCGAAGCCAAGCCTCAGGAAGGCATCTCCTTCCTGCTGATCGACATGAAGACGCCGGGCGTCACGGTACGGCCGATCATCATGCTCGACGGCGCCCATCACGTGAACGATGTGTTCCTGGACAATGTGAAGGTTCCCGTCGCCAACCGGATCGGCAAGGAAGGCGAGGGCTGGACCTGCGCCAAGTTCCTGCTGGCCAACGAGCGACTCGGCATCGCCGAAGTGCCGTCGTCGAAGCGTGGCGTGCGCTCGCTGAAGGACATCGCGCGCAGCGAGCCGATGAATGGCGGCGCGCTGGCCGACGATCCGGCCTTCACTGCGCAGATCGCCGATCTCGACCTGCAGGTCCAGGCGCTGGAGATGAGCGAACTGCGGGCGCTCTCGACCATGGCGCTGGGCGGCGCGCCCGGGCCCGAGGTCTCGACCCTCAAGATCCGTGGCTCGGAGATCCAGCAGCGCATCGCCGAGCTCACCATGGAGGCGGTGGGCGAGTATGCCGCCCCCTATCAGCCGGGCATGCTGTTTCAGGATACGAACGAGACGCCGGTCGGACCCGACCATGCGCCGCCGGCCGCGCCGCGCTATTTCAACATGCGCAAGACCAGCATCTACGGCGGCAGCAACGAGATTCAGAAGAACATCGTGTCCAAGATGGTGCTGGGCCTTTAGCCCTCTGCGCGATAAGACACGAAAGGATTCCGGAGGAGCAAATGGACCTGTCCCTTTCCGACGAACAGAAGCAGCTGCAGGACGCGGCCGAGCGCTTCGTTCGCGACAAGTATGCCTTCGAGAACCGGCGCAAGATCGCCGCTACCGAGAAGGGCTGGCTGCCGGAGAACTGGGCGCAGATGGCCGAGCTCGGCTGGCTCGGCATGTCGTTCTCCGAGGAGGATGGCGGCTACGGCGGCGGCCCCGTCGAGACCATGGTCGTCATGGAGCAGTTCGGCAAAGGGCTGGTGCTCGAGCCCTTCCTGCCGACCGTCGTGCTGGGTGGCGGCTTGATCGCCAAGGCCGGCAGCAAGGCGCAGAAGGAAGCGCTACTGCCGCCGATGATCGAGGGCAAGAAGCAGTTCGCCTTCGCCTGGCTGGAGCGCCAGTCGCGCTACAATCTCGCCGACGTTTCGCTGAAGGCGACCAAGGAAGGCAATGGCTGGTCGCTCTCGGGCCACAAGGGCGTGGTCTACAACGCGCCGTCCGCCGACCACATCATCGTGCTGGCCCGCACTTCCGGTGGCGCGCGCGAGGAGAAGGGACTGACGCTCTTCCTCGTCGACGCCAAGGCCAAGGGCATCACCCGTCGCGACTATCCCACACAGGACGCGCTGCGCGCCTCGGAGCTCACCTTCGACAAGGTCGCGGTCGGCGCCGACGCCGTGCTGGGCAAGGTCGATGACGCCTTCGGGGTGGTCGAGGACGTGGTCGATCACGCCATCGTGGCGCTCTGTGCCGAGGCCACCGGCTGCATGGACGCGATCAACGCGGCGACCTTGGAATACATCAAGACGCGCAAGCAGTTCGGCGTGCCGATCGGCAAGTTCCAGGTGCTGCAGCATCGCATGGTCGACTGCTTCACCAACGCCCAGGAAGCGCGTTCGATGACGCTGATGGCGACGCTCAAGATCGACGACAAGGATCCGGTCGTGCGCCGCAAGGCGGCGTCCGGCGCCAAGGTCCAGATCGGCAAGTCGGGCAAGTTCTGTGGCCAGAGCGCGGTGCAGATGCACGGCGGCATGGGCGTCACCGACGAGCTTTCGGTCAGCCACTACTTCAAGCGGTTGACCATGATCGACCTGATGTTCGGCAACCAGCAGCATCACCTGACGCGCTACAGCAACCTCGCCATGGCGGCGTGACTTCGGCTTGAACCAAGACGACCTCACCCTGAGGAGGCCCGAAGGGCCGTCTCGAAGGGTGGCTGCAGACAAGGTGCGCGCTACCCATGCTTCGAGACGCGCGCTTCGCGCGCTCCTCAGCATGAGGTTTGCTTGTTGAGCGATCTCAGCATTGGCCCATGAGTGCCATCGTCGACATCATCGTGCCGGTGTTCGGCACGGTCGCGGTCGGCTGGGCGCTCGGTCGCTGGCTGCTGACGCCCGAGGGACTGCGCGGGCTCACCAACGTCACCTTCTACGCGCTGTTCCCCGCGCTGCTCTTCCGCTCGATGGCCAAGGTTCGCCTGGAGGTGCTCGAGCTCGACATCATCGTCGTCTTCTTCGGCACCGGGCTGCTGCTCTATTTCCTGCTGATGCCGCTTGGCCGCATGCTCGGCATGAAGCTCGGCGACCAGACCGTGTTCGCGCTCTCCGGCACCTTCTCCAACGGCGTCGGGATCGGCATCCCGTTCATCAGCTATGCCTTCGGCGAGGCGGGGCTGGTGCCGCTGCTGATGATCATCAGCGTCAACTCGCTGGTCATGCTCACCCTGTCATCCTTCCTGCTGGAGATCGGGGCCGGCGGCGGGACGAGCCGCGGCCGTCTCCTCGCCAAGCTGGGCGGTGCGGCGATCATGATGATGAAGCATCCGGTGATCCCATCCATCTTCGCAGGTCTTGCCTGGGCCGAGGTGACGGCCTTGATCCCGGGGCTGGCCACGCCGGTGGTGGTCGACCGCGTGCTGCAGGCGCTGGCGCTCGCGGCGCCACCCTGCGGACTGATCATGGCCGGCGCCTCGCTCGCCCATGTCGGCATCAAGGATCATTGGCAGCCAGCGGTGGTCGTGAGCCTCGTCAAGCTCATCGCCATGCCGATGCTGGTGTGGGCGTCCGGCCGTTACCTGTTCACGCTCGACCCGCTGTGGCTCACCGTGGCGACCCTGAACGCGGCGATGCCTGCCGGCGCCAACGTCTATCTGGTGGCGCAGCTCTACCGCACCGGCGTCGGGCTCGCGACCAATGCCGTCGTCATTTCGACGGCAGCCAGCGTCGCAACCTTGTCCATTGCCTTGCTGCTTCTTGGAGTGCAGGCTCGCTGATGCTCGCTCCGGAGGAATGTCATGGCCTATGAATCGGTCCAGGTCAAAAAGCTCACCGGCGGCTGCGGCGCCGAGGTCCTGGGCGTCGATCTCAAGGCGATGAGCAACCGCCAATGGGACGAGGTGCAGGCGGCCTTCGTCGAGCACGGCGTCATCTTCTTCCGCGACCAGAAGCTTACGCCTGAGCAGCACATCGAGTTCGCGCGGCGCTGGGCGCCGATCGACGTCAACCGCTTCTTCAAGGCGGTGCCGGGCTATCCCGAGATCGCCGAGGTGCGGAAGGAGCCCGAACAGAAGACCAATATCGGCGGCGGCTGGCACACCGACCACAGCTACGATCCGGAGCCGGCCATGGGCTCGATCCTGCTGGCGCGCGAATTGCCGGAGGAGGGCGGCGACACGCTGTTCGCCAACATGTATCGCGCCTTCGAGACGCTATCGCCCGGCCTGCAGCGCACGCTTGAAGGTATGAAGGCCGTCCACGGCTCGGCGCACGTCTTCGGCGCCAAGGGCGTCAACGCGGCCAACCCCGAAGGCGCCGGCCGCTACGGCAACCAGCACCTCGTGGGCGAGGACGTCGTCCACCCGGTGGTGATCCGCCATCCCTTGAGCGGCCGCAAGGCGCTCTACGTCAACGCGGCCTTCACCCTGCGCTTCGACGGCTGGTCGGCCGAGGACAGCCGGCCGTTGCTGGAATACCTCTACCGCCACGCCTCGCGGCCGGAATTCGCCTGTCGCTTCCGCTGGCGCGAGGGGTCGATCGCGTTCTGGGACAATCGCGCGACTTGGCACTACGCCGCCAACGACTATCAGGGCGAGCGCCGGCTGATGCATCGCATCACCGTCGCCGGCTGCGCGCTGCAACCGGCGGCGGCGTGATCGTATCTTTTACGGCCTGAGCTTGATGGTCATGGCGGCGACGCCGGTCGCGAGGTTGTAGCCTGCGTCCTTGGTAATGCCCGACGCCACCATGCCGATCTCGGCGTTGGGGCCACCATAGATCCAGTTGCCGCCGGCCTGCTGGCCGCCGGCCGCCACCGTGCCCTGCTCGCCGACATAGGTGCCGCTGAGATCGTTCACCCCGCGCATCGAGCCCAGGGAATAGACGCGCCAGATCGTGTGGACCGCCCGGGTGTAGCCGATGTCGATGCCGACCTTGTCGATCGTGCCGCTGTACTGGGCGCTCTCGGTGCCTTCCTTGTTGAGGAACACGCAATCGAGGCTCTTCTGCGAGCCCAGGACGTAGCCCGTGCTGCCGCCGACGCTGCAGCTCAGCGAGCCGATGTAGATGCGGGAGTTGGCGTTCGTGGCATTGAGCTGTTGCGGCGATGACTGGCTCATCATGCAGCCGGCCACGGACGCCGCGAGAGTGACCGCGACGGCAGCCTTGACGATGGTTTTCATGGGTATCTCCTTACGCCGCCCGAGTATGGCAGAACCTGACGCCATTCAAGCGCTAGTTGTTCGGGGTCAGCGCAGCGCCTGCCACAACAGGGCAAGTCCCGAGATCACCATCACGATGTCCAGCATGTACTGGAAGGTGCTCACGCTGATCCGCTCGACGATCAGCCGGGCCGTGTAGGTCCCGGCCATGACCGAGGAGCCCGAGATCAGGCCCTTGATGACGATGTCGGTGGGGAGCGCGCCGAACTGGCGGAAGGTCAGCGCCTTGCTGATGTAGAGGGTGAGCGAACCTGCGGCCTCGGTAGCGATGAAGGCGCCCTTGACTAGGCCATACGCGGCGAAGGTCGGCACGCTGAGCGGTCCGGTCGAGACCACGATGCCGGTGAGGAAGCCGATGACGGCGCCGGCGGCCACCAGGCCGCCAAAACCGATCGTGAGGTTGCGCGAGGCGAGCCAGCGACGCCCCGGCACCATGGCTAGGAAGAAGAGGCCGAGCGCCAGTTCGACCGTATGCTCGGGCAGGACGAGCAGCGTGCGCGCGCCCAGCGCTGCTGCCGGCACGCCGCCCAAGGCATAGGCGGCGACGGCCCGCCAGTCGATCTCGCGCCACCACGAGGTGATCTTGGCGAAGTTCGACATCAAGGCGACGATCGCCATGATCGGCACCGCCTCGCGCGGCCCGAAGACGATCACCAGCACCGGCAGAAGGATGACGGTGGCGCCGGTGCCGACGATGCCGCTCACCGTGCCGGCGACGAAGCCGACGGCAAGGACAAGCGCGTAGCTCAGCATCGGAGCGCGAACCGCCAGGTCCGCTCATGCGCTTTCGGACCGCGCGCATCCTGAGCGCTCATGAGCTTGAGCGCGCAGGATGCGCGCGGTCCGGAAGACGAAGATGCGGACCTGGCGGTCCGCGCTCCGCTAATACCCGATGTTCGGTCGCAGCCACTTCTCCGCCTGCTCGATCGCCACGCCGCGCCGCCTGGCATAGTCCTCGACCTGGTCGCGGCCGATGCGCGCCACGCCGAAATACGCCGCCTCGGGATGGGCGAAGTAGTAGCCCGACACCGCCGCCGTCGGCAGCATGGCGAAGCTCTCGGTCAAGGTCATGCCGGCGTTCTGACCGGCGTTGAGCAGCCGGAACAGCTCGGGCTTCTGGCTGTGGTCGGGGCAGGCGGGATAGCCCGGCGCCGGGCGGATGCCGCGATACTTCTCGCGGATCAGCTCGTCGTTGGCGAGCGCCTCGTCGGGCGCATAACCCCACAGCGTCTTGCGCACACGCTCGTGCAGGCGCTCGGCGAAGGCCTCGGCCAGGCGATCGGCCAGGGCTTTCAGCAGGATGTCAGAATAGTCGTCGTGGTCGGCCTTGAAGCGCGCCAGGTGCTCCTCGATGCCGTGGCCCGCCGTGACGGCAAAGCCGCCGATCCAATCGGCCTCGGGCGAGATGAAGTCGGCCAGGCACATGTTGGCGCGGCCCGAGCGCTTCTCGACCTGCTGGCGCAGGAAGAAGAGCCGCGAGATCTCCTTGCTGCGCGTCTCGTCCTCGTAGAGCACGACGTCGTCGCCCTCGCGACGACAAGGCCAGAAGCTCACGACGCCTTTGGCCGTCAGCCACTTCTCGCGCACGATGTGCTCCAGCATCTTGCGCGCATCCGTGTAGAGCTTGCGGGCGCTTTCGCCCACCACCTTGTCCTCGAGGATGGCTGGATAGTTGCCGGCCAGCTCCCAGGCGCGGAAGAACGGCGTCCAGTCGATGCGCTCGATCAGCTCGTGCAGCGGATACTCGGCGAAGATGCGCGTGCCCGTCACCGCGGGCTTGGGCGGCGTGTAGGCCGACCAGTCGATGGGATAGGCATTGGCACGCGCCATTTCCAGCGATACGACCTTCTCCTTCTTACCATCGCCGCGCTCGACGCGGATCGCCTCGTACTCGGCCGCCACCTTGGCGGCGAAATCGCGCGCGTGGTTGCCCGATTCCGAGGTCAGCGCCTGGCAGACGCCGACGGCGCGCGAGGCATCGAGCACGTGCACCGTCGTTCCGTCGTAGCGCGGCGCGATGCGCAGCGCGGTGTGGACCTTCGAGGTCGTGGCGCCGCCGATCAGCAGCGGTACCTTGAAGCCCGCTCGCGTCATCTCCTCGGCCACCGTCACCATCTCGTCGAGCGAGGGCGTGATCAGGCCACTGAGCCCGATCATGTCGGCGCGGTTGTCGTTGGCCGACTTCAGGATCTCCTGGAAGGGCACCATGACGCCGAGGTCGATGACCTCGAAGTTGTTGCACTGCAGGACCACGCCCACGATGTTCTTGCCGATGTCGTGGACGTCGCCCTTGACCGTCGCCATGACGATCTTGCCCTTGGGCTTGGAAGTCGCGGTCTTCTCGGCCTCGATGTAGGGTAGCAGGTGGGCCACCGCCTTCTTCATGACGCGCGCGCTCTTCACCACCTGCGGCAGGAACATCTTGCCCGAGCCGAAGAGGTCACCGACCACGTTCATGCCGGCCATCAGCGGGCCCTCGATCACCTCGATCGGCCTCGCGATCTGCTGGCGCGCCTCCTCGGTGTCCTCGACCACGAACTGATCCATGCCCTTTACCAGGGCGTGCTCCAGCCGCTTCTCGACCGGCCAGCTGCGCCATTCGGCGTCCTGCGTCTCAGCGACTTCGCCGGTGCCCTTGTACTTGGGGGCGAGCTCGAGCAAGCGCTCGGTCGAATCCGGCCGGCGGTTCAGGATCACATCCTCACAGGCGTCGCGCAGCTCTTGCGGAATCTGGTCGTAGACCTCGAGCTGGCCCGCGTTGACGATGCCCATGTCCATGCCGGCCTGGATGGCGTGATACAGGAACACCGAATGCATGGCCTTGCGCACCGGCTCGTTGCCGCGGAACGCAAAGGAGAGGTTCGACACGCCGCCCGAGATCTTGGCGTGCGGGCAGCGCTGCTTGATCTCGCGCGTCGCCTCGATGAAGTCGACGCCATAGTTGTTGTGTTCCTCGATGCCGGTGGCGACGGCGAAGATGTTGGGGTCGAAAATGATGTCCTCGGCCGGAAACCCGACCTTGTTCACCAGGATGTCGTAGGCCTTGGCGCAGATCTCGACCTTGCGCTCCTTGGTGTCGGCCTGGCCCTTCTCGTCGAACGCCATGACCACGACGGCGGCGCCGTAGCGGCGCACCTTGCGGGCGTGCTCGATGAAAGGCTCGACGCCTTCCTTCATCGAGATCGAGTTCACGATGGGCTTGCCGGCGACGCACTTCAAGCCGGCCTCGATGACGCTCCACTTGGAGCTGTCGATCATGATCGGCACGCGGGCGATGTCTGGTTCCGCGGCGATCAGCTTCAGGAACGTGTCCATCGCCTTCTCGGCGTCCAGAAGGCCTTCGTCCATGTTGACGTCGATGATCTGCGCGCCGCTCTCGACCTGCTGGCGCGCGACCTCGATCGCGGAGGTGTAATCGCCTTCCAGGATCAGCTTCTTGAAGCGGGCCGATCCGGTGACGTTGGTGCGCTCACCGATATTGATGAAGGTGGCGCGCGGTACGCTGTTGTTGGACTCGTCAGACATCAGAAGAAACTCGCCGCCTCCATGCCACTGAGACGCAGCGCCGGGGGCAGGGCATGCCACTGCCGCGGCTTCACGTCCTTGACCGCCTCGGCGATCGCCTTGATATGCGCCGGCGTCGTGCCGCAGCAGCCGCCGACGACGTTCAGCCAGCCATTCTCGGCCCAGCCTCGCACCAGCTTCGCCGTCATCTCCGGCGGCTCGTCGTAGGCGCCGAGCTCGTTGGGCAGGCCGGCATTGGGATAGACGCACAGCATGCCCTCGACCTGAGGGTTCAGTGCGTTCACATAAGGATGCAGCTCGGTGGCGCCGAAGCTGCAGTTCAGCCCCATGGTGAGCGGCTTGGCATGCCGCACCGAATGCCAGAAGGCTTCGACGGTCTGGCCCGAGAGATTGCGGCCGGCAAGGTCGGTCAGGGTCATCGACACCATGACCGGCAGCTCCTCAGCCCTCGCCTCGGCCGCCTCGTCAGCAGCGACCAGGGCCGCCTTGGCGTTCAGCGTGTCGAACACCGTCTCGATCAGGATGAAGTCGACGCCGCCGTCCAGCAGGCCGTCGATCTGCTCGCGATAGATGCCCTTCACCTCGTCGAAGGAGACGGCGCGATAGCCCGGGTCGTTGACGTTGGGCGACACCGACAGCGTCTTGTTGGTGGGCCCGAGCGCGCCCACCACGAAGCGCGGCTTGTCGGGATTCTTGGCGGTCGCTGCATCGGCGCAGGCGCGCGTCAGCTTGGCGGCCGCGAGATTGACCTCGCGCGCCATGTCGGCGATGCCGTAGTCGCTCAAGCTGATGGCGTTGGCGTTGAAGGTGTTGGTCGCGAGGATGTCGGCACCGGCATCGATATAGGCCTGGCAGATCGCTCCCACGACGTCGGGCCGCGTCAGGTTCAGCAGGTCGTTGTTGCCCTTCTGGTCGTGCGTGAAGGTCCGCCCGCCGCGGAAGCCTTCCTCGTCGAGGCGATAGGTCTGGATCATCGAGCCGTAGGGCCCGTCCTTCACCAGGATGCGTTCGCTGCCGATCTCGCGCAGCAACTCGGCTTTTTCGGCGCGAGCCTGCCCTGAGCTCTGTCGAAGGGTCATTGTGGACGTACTCCCAGCAAATGGCAGATCGCGAACGTGAGATCGGCGCGGTTCAACGTATAGAAGTGGAACTGGTCGACGCCTTCGTCACGCAGGCGGCGGCAGAGATCGCCGGCCACCGTGGCGGCGATCATGCGGCGGGTTTCCACGTCGTTGTCGAGGCCTTCGAACATGTTGGCGAGCCAGGACGGCACCTTGGAGCCGCACAGGCCGGCCATCTTGGTGATGCCCTGGAAATTCGAGACCGGCATGATACCCGGCACGATCGGCACATTGATGCCTGCCGCGGCGGCGTGATCGCGGAAGCGCAGAAAATCATCGGCCTCGAAGAAGAACTGCGTGATGCAGCGATCGGCGCCGGCATCGACCTTGCGCTTGAGATTGTCTAGGTCGGCCTTGGTGTCCGCCGAATCGGGATGCTTTTCGGGATAGCAGGCGGCGCTGATCTGGAACGCAGCGATCCTCTTCAGCCCGGCGATCAGCTCGGCGGCATTGGCGTAGCCACCGGGATGAGGCGTGTACTTGCCGCCCATGCCGCCCGGCGGATCGCCGCGCAACGCCACGATGTGGCGGATGCCGGCGTTCCAATAGGCGCGCGCAATCTCATCGATCTCACTTTGAGTCGCAGCGACGCAGGTGAGGTGGGCCGCCGCATCGACCCCCGTCTCCTTCTTCAGTCGCGCGACGGTCTCGTGCGTGCGCTGGCGCGTCGAGCCGCCGGCGCCGTAGGTCACCGAGAAGAACGCCGGCTTCAGCGGCGTGAGGCGGGTGACCGTCTCCCACAGGGTGCGCTCCGCGGCTTCGGTCTTGGGCGGAGAGAACTCGAACGAGACCTTGAGCCGCTGCGGCGCGCGCGCGGGAAACTCGGCGCCGGAGACGCTGTAGGGACCGCCAAGGGGGCCAGTGTCCGGACTCATCGTGAAGCTCCTTGAACGGGATGCGCTGCATGGCGCGCCGAGGCACGAGCCGGCAGTTCACGCTCGCCGCGCCAGATGCCGGTCATCAGGCGGCGGCCGGGAAAGTGGATCGGCTCCAGGGGATTGAGGCCCGCGCTGCGGAGCCAGCCCTGCACCTGGTTGTCGGCGAAGCCGAGATGGACGTGGGCGTGTTCGCGCTTCAGCTCGACCAGGTCGTGCGGCGAGAAGTCGACCACCAGCACGACGCCGCCCGGGCGCACGACGCGTGCCGCCTCGCTCAAGGCCGCCGCCGGATCGTCGGCGTAGTGCAGGACGTGATGGATGGTGACGACGTCGAAGGCCTCGGCCTCGAAGGGCAGGGCATACATGTCGCCCTGGCGGATCTCGGCATTGTCGATGCCGGCCTTGGCGAGGTTGGCGCGAGCCAGCGCCAGCATCTCGCGGGACTGGTCGATGCCCGCGGCCTGCTCGACCTTGGGCGCCAGCACTTCGAGCAGCCGGCCCGTCCCGGTGCCGATATCGAGCAGCCGACGCGCGCCGATCGGCAGATGATGGGCGAGCGCGCGCTCGATCTCCCGGTCGGCGACATGCAGCGCGCGCAGCTCGTCCCAGCGCTGGGCGTTGTCGCGGAAGAACCGCACCGCCGCCGTCTGGCGCCGTTGCTGCAGGGCATCGAGACGGGCGCGGTCGGCGGCGATGCGGGCATGCTTGGGATCGAGCCGGCGCACGAACTCGCGCACAAGGGCCGCGTCGTCACCCGACGTGACCAGGCGGAAGCGCGTGAACTGCGCCTCGCGGAAGCGCTCGAGCAGGCCCGCTTCGACCAGAAGCTTGAGATGCCGCGACACGCGCGGCTGGCTCTGCCCCAGCACATGAACGTAGTCGCTGACGGTCAAATCCTCGCGCGCCGCCAGCGCCAGGATGCGCAGCCTCGTGTCCTCGGCCGCCGCCCGCAGGAGGGTGAGAAGGTGGTCCATGCTGTGAAGAATATAAGCATATCTTTATGTATGCAAGAGGTATGCGCAGGCAAAAATTGTGGCCGGGAGGCCACTTGTCGAGCGTCTCCTTTCCTATGCACTTCAAAGTGCACGCGGCGTATGCAACACTCGCTTCCGAACAGCGGCGAGTCGCGCCGTTTTCGCGTCTTTGGCCCGGCTTCCGGGCCAGCGGGGATGGACCGGGGTTGGCGTGATGATCGCAAGCGTGTCGAAGATGGCCACCCGCGTCCGGTGTTCGGTCGTGGCGACAGCCATGGCGGCAGCCCTCCTGGGCGGGTGCGCGGTGAACGACACTGGCGCCTCCGAGCCGTGGGATCCCATCGAGACGCCCAACCGCTTCATTTTCGCGGTCAACCGTGCCGTCGATACCATCGCTATCCGACCCGTCGCCGTGCTCTACCGCGACTGGGTGCCGGAGCCGGCGCAGAAGAGCGTGCGCAACCTGCTCGACAATCTCGGTGAGCCGGTGACGGCCATCAACGAGGTCTTCCAGGGCGATCCCAGCCGTGCCGGGGTCACTTTGGCGCGCTTCGTGGTGAATTCGACGATCGGCTTGGCCGGTCTGTTCGACGTCGCCGCCATGATGGGCATGCCGCGCACCAAGACCGACGCCGGCCAGACCATCGGCATGTGGGCGGGCAAGGGCGTCGAGCCGGAGAATGGCGGCTTCTACCTCGTCCTGCCGCTGGCGGGTCCGTCCAATGCGCGTGACGCCACGGGCCTGATGGTCGACTACGCCATCGATCCGTTCCAGATCCTGCCGGTCGCGTTCAACTGGGACTTTTGGTACTACTCGCTGCCGCGCTTCGGCCTGAACGTGATCGACTATCGTTCGCGCACGATGTTCGCGCTGGACGACCTCGAGAAGAACAGCGTCGACTACTATGCCGCGCTGCGCTCGGCCTATACCCAGAACCGTGCCGAACTGATCCGGGCCAAGCGCGACAAGACCGACACCAAGAGTGAACTGGAGCGTCGCGACAATCTTGCGCTGGTGAAATAGCGACCGGGACGACCCCCTTCGCGCTAAAGTCGCTTCGCGCTAAACTCGCCTGTCAGAAATCTTGAAGGAGCGAACATTGCCGCTGCTTGCTGGTCGTCGCCTCGCCTTTCGTCTCGCCGCCGGTACCGCTGTCGCCCTGCTGGCCGAACCGGCCTTTGCCGCCAGTCCCGCCGCCGACCTGGTCTCCGCCACGGTGGCGGAAGGGTTCTCGATCATGAAGAGCCCCAACAGCCCGCAGCGTCAGGCCGCGATCAAGCAGATCCTGATGACCCGGTTCGATCTGCCGTTCATGGCCCAGACGGCGCTCGGCAAATACTGGGATGGCGCCACGGCCGAGCAGCGGCAGCGCTTCGTGAAAGCGACCGAGGAATCCGAGGCCAAGACCTATAACGAGCGCTTCGGGCAGTACAGCGGCCTGGAACTGAAGGTCGTCAAGACGACGGACCGGCCCAATGGGGTCGAGGTCGTCGATACCAGGATCATCCAGCAGAACGGCAGCCAGCCGCTCAAGCTCGAGTGGGAGGTCCGCAAGACCAATCAGGGCCTGCGCATCACCGACGTCAAGGTCGAGGGTGTCAGCATGGTCGTGACTAGACGTTCGGATTTCAATTCCTACATCCAGCAGAATGGCGGCAAGGTCGACGCCTTGATCGAGGCCCTCGAGGCCAAGGCCAAAGGCCCCTAGCGACCGCCGCGAATTGCGCCTGTAGCACGGCCGACGTAAAATCGGCGTGGGAGGCGTATCGATCGGCTCGCCGTGAATGGGACCGCGGCAGGCCGAAGGAGAACGCCGTATGGACAGCGCCGTCGCCAAGAACGCAGCGGAACCCCGCTCGGTGGATCCGGTTTGGACCAACATCCGTGAAGCCGCGCAGAAGGCGGCCGCGTCCGAGCCGGTCCTGGCCGGCCTGCTCCATGCCACCATCCTGAGCCAGACCAGATTCGAAGGCGCGCTGAGCTATCACCTCGCGCGGCTCGCCGGCACCACCGAGGTGCCGGCTGCTCTCATTCGCCAGACCCTCGACGAGGCGCTGAACGGCGACCCCGCGATCGGCATGGCGGCGCGCGCCGACATCATGGCGGTCGTCGAGCGCGATCCCGCCTGCACCTCCCATCTCGATCCGCTGCTGTGGTTCAAGGGCTATCACGCGCTGCAGACCTCGCGCGTGGCGCATTGGCTGTGGCTGCAGGGCCGCCAGACGCTTGCCCACTTCCTGCAGAGCCGGGCGAGCGCCCTGTTCGGCCTCGACATCCATCCCGGCGCACGCATCGGCAAGGGCATCTTCATCGACCATGGCACCGGCGTCGTGATCGGCGAGACCGCCGTCGTCGAGGACGGCGTGTCGATGCTGCACGGCGTGACCTTGGGCGGCACCGGCAAGGAGCGCGGCGATCGCCATCCCAAGGTTCGGCGCGGCGTGCTGTTGGGCGCCGGCGCCAAGGTGCTGGGCAACATCGAGATCGGTGCCTGCGCCAAGATCGCGGCCGGCAGCGTCGTGCTCGAGCCGGTGCCCGCCGGCTGCACCGCGGCCGGCGTGCCGGCGCGCATCATCGGCTGTGTCGATGTCCCCGAGCCCGCGCTCGAGATGGATCAGCGAATCTGACCTCGTCTAGCTGCCGGCTTCCGGCTTGCCCTCTGTCGCCAGCGGCTGGTGCATTGCCTTGATCGACTTCAGCAGCTTGTGCAGGTGCACCTTCTGCTTCTCGTCGAGCGGCGCGTCGTCCTTGGGATGAGCCTGTAGCGCGAGCTCGGAATCCTCGAGGCGGCGGATGAAGGTCATCGCCTGCTCGGTCTTCTGCTGCTCGGTACCCGGCGTCAGCTGATATACCGTCAGGAACAGCGATCCGAGGCTGCGATTCTGAAGTTCGGGCGTGAGCGGGAACTTGCTCTTGTACATGCCATCCAGGGCCGCCTTGGCCTCGCCGACCGTCTTGGCGCGGCGCAGCGTGTATTCCATCTGGTCGAGCCGATGGGTGATCTCGAACCGGTGCTGCGCCAGCTGCTCGCGGTTCTTCATCTCGATTTCATGACTGTGCTGGATATTCTGCAGCAGCGCCGCGCCGCCGGTCAGCACGACCGACGACAAGAGCCACATGCCCACCGAGCTGTTTAGGAAGTCGAACACCCGCTTGCCGAAGCCATGGTGCGCCGGTGGTGCGGGTGGGGGAGGCTGTGGCGGCGGATTGGCCGTCTCCAGGCGCTTCCTGACTTCGTGGCGCAGCTCTTCCTCTTCCTCGATTGCCTTCCTCTGCTCCTCGCTCAGCATGTCCCCTCGCTACCCCTATTCCGCTTGCAGGCTGACGGCGCTGCTTTTGGCACAAGTGCCAGGAAGTCGCACTCAGAATGTGGTTTTGGCTGCGTCCTTTGCTCAGGGGCCCTTGAGGTCCGCCGGCACACGGATCGGCCAGAGGCGCGACATCGCCCACGCCACGATGAGCCCGACCAGGCAACCGAAGATGACCTCGGCGACCTTGTGCAGCCCGTGCTCGATGCCGCCGACCCGCGAATGGGCCTCGAGGCTGCCGGCGATGACGATGGCCGCCGTGATCGGCGCCTGACGCCACATCGTCTGGATATGGACCACGTACGAGGACAGCAGCACGGTCACGGCGAGCGCAAAGGGCAGCGTCCATTCGGCCGGACCGCCGATGAGGAGGAAGGCGAGCCCGACGGCGGCGCCTACCAGCACGTTGATGATGCGGCTCCTGAACATACGCGCCGCCTCGGTCACCTGTGGGTCGGAAGAGGCGATCATCGAAGCGATCGACCAGATCGGATTGGTATCGGCGATATGGCCGAGCACATACCAGACGATGACGGTGGCAATGGCGACGTTGAGGGCGAACCGCACGCCCAGGATGTCGTGCGGCATCGAGAACGGCATTCGGATCTGCACGTCGGTGTCCTCCCCTCTCATGCTCCTCTCCCCCTACCGGGCGAGAGGAATACGAGCGGGAACAGTACGGGTCCCTCTAGTTCCTCACCAGCGGCTTGTACTTGATGCGGTGCGGCTGGTAGGCGTCGGCGCCCAGGCGGCGGTGCCGGTCGGCCTCGTAGTCCTGGTAATTGCCCTCGAACCACTCGACGTGGCTGTCGCCCTCGAAGGCCAGCATGTGGGTGGCGATGCGGTCGAGGAACCAGCGATCGTGGCTGATGATGACGGCGCAGCCGGCGAAGTCGACCAGCGCCTCCTCGAGCGCGCGCAGCGTGTCGACGTCGAGGTCGTTGGTCGGCTCGTCGAGCAGCAGCACGTTGGCGCCGCTCTTCAGCATCTTGGCGAGGTTGACGCGGTTGCGCTCGCCGCCCGAGAGCTGGCCGACCTTCTTCTGCTGGTCGGCGCCCTTGAAGTTGAACGAGCCGCAATAGGCGCGGCTCGAGACCTCGCGGTTGCCGAGCTTGATGATGTCGAGCCCGCCCGACAGCTCCTCCCACACCGACTTGTTGGGATCGAGCGTCTCGCGGCTCTGGTCGACGTA
>Ga0209909_100169_pt1 | contig 99765 bp, 101 predicted proteins | sample FECB22metaG_FD_188302 | JGI IMG/M metagenome (GOLD analysis project Ga0209909, IMG submission 188302) | Cyanobacterial communities from the Joint Genome Institute, California, USA - FECB-22 (SPAdes) (version 3) | ecosystem: Environmental > Aquatic > Thermal springs > Hot (42-90C) > Microbial...
GGCGCCGCCCTCGGCACGCTCTGGCTGCCGCGCCAGCGGATGAGCCCCTCGCCCCGCGCGGTGGCGGTGACCGACGACGGGCTCGTCGTCGTGGGAGGGCCACGCTTCCAGTGGCTGTGGCGCCCGCTGGTCGACGGCACGACCGTCGACCTCGCCAGGACCGCCCCGGGCCAGGCCGTCGTCGGCGGCACGGACGCCGGCCTGGTCGTCAACGAGGGTGGGTACGACCGCACGGACGGCGCGCAGGGCGCCCCGTACCTCGCGCGGATCGCCGAGGACGGCACGCTGCGGCGCCTCGGCCCGGTGCCGACCCACGACGCGGTGGCGGCCGGCGAGAAGTGGCTGGCCTACGCGCTGCCCGGCACGCTCGGCGGGGAGGCCCTGGGGCCCGACGAGCTGCAGGTGCAGCGCCTGGACGGCTCCGCGACGGGCGTGGTGGTCGCGCCGGAGGAATGGCGGTTCAACCCCTCGGACATGCACTGGGAGACCGCCGACGAGCTGCTCGTGGTGCTGGTGTCCGCGGACGGCGACGAGGCGCTGGCCCGCTGCCGACCGGACCAGAAGACGTGCGCACTGGTCGACCTGCCTGACTAGGCTCGCGGACATGTCCTGGGAGCACGAGCTGTTCGCGCTGTTCGACGACCTCGAAGGCCAGGCATCGGCGCTGTGGGAGGCCGACCGAGAGGCCGAGCTCGCCGACCGGGCCCGCAGCGAGTACGCCGCCGTCACCCTCGCGGGCCGGCTCATGGCCTCGCGCGGGCAGGACGTGGTGCTCGACCTCCCGCACGTGGGTCGCGTCGAGGGCCGGCTGGATCGTGTGGGGTCGGGCTGGTGCCTGGTCAGCGGGCGGGGCCAGGACTGGATCGTGCCGCTGCGCGCGGTCGCCGGCGTCCACGGTGCGAGCGACCGTGCCGTGCCCGAGGTGGCGTGGTCACCCGTCGACCGGCTGGGGCTGGGGGCAGCGCTGCGCCGGCTGGCGGACGCGGAGGTCCGCTGCCTGCTGCACCTCGTCGACGGCACCCGCCACGAGGCGTACCTCGTGCGTGTCGGCGCCGACTTCGTGGAGTGTCGCGCGGGCGGGGGAGGGGACAGCCTCCTGGTGCCCTATGACGGCCTCGTCGCGGTCCAGAGCCGCGACGCCTGAGCTCTGCGCGCTGCGCCGGCCGGAGCTGGTCCCTGCCCTCCGGATGAACATCCACTCCAACGAGTGGAAGTTCAGCCTGGGACTCGCCGTTCCACGCTCAGGCCGCCATGAAGTTCCACTCGCTCGAGTGGAACTTCATCCAGAGGCGCTCCAGGAGTGTCGCGACGCCTGAGCGGCTGGGTGACGGCTAGGTCGCCTCGACGTCGTAGGGCGGCACCTGGCCGGGCTCGAGCGTGACCTTGGCAGCCGCCTGCTCCCGGTCGACCTCGGCCATCGCCTCGGTGATGTGCTTGCGCACGATCGTGCGGGGGTCGAGGTCGCGGAGCTGGAGGTCGGCGTAGTCCGGACCGAGCTCGTTGCGCAGCTCGTCGCGGGCGTTGTGGGCGAGCCCGCGGGCCCGGTGGAGCAGCTGCGCGGCCTGGCGGGCGAGGTCGGGCAGCCGGTCGGGCCCCAGAACGATGACGGCCACGAGGGCGATCACGGCCAGCTCGAGGAGCCCGACGTCGAACATGGGTCAGAACCTAGCTGGTCAGAACTTGTTCGAGGGCGTCAGCCCGAGCTGCATGCCGGCGAGTCCGCGGCCACGGCCCGACAAGGTCTCGGCGACCAGGGTCAGCTCGCGGGCGGCCGGGGCGGTCGGGTCGGCCTCGACGATCGGCTTGCCGACGTCACCGCCCTCGCGCAGTGAGATGTCCAGGGGGATCCGGGCGAGCACCGGCACGTCGTAGCCGAAGCGCTCCGACAGCGTCGCGGCGACGCGGTCGCCGCCGCCGCTGCCGAAGACCTCGAGCCGGTGGTCGTCCTCGGCCGGGCAGTGGGGGCAGGGGAGGTAGCTCATGTTCTCGACCACGCCCACGACCCGCTGGTGCATCATCGAGGCCATCGTCCCGGCGCGCTCGGCCACCTCGGCCGCAGCCTCCTGCGGGGTCGTGACGACCACGACCTCGGCGCTGGGCAGGTGCTGGCCGAGCGAGATCGCCACGTCGCCGGTGCCCGGGGGGAGGTCGAGGAGCAGCGCGTCGAGGTCGCCCCAGTAGACGTCGGCGAGCATCTGGACCAGCGCCCGGTCGAGCATCGGTCCGCGCCACGCGACGACCTGGTCGCGACGCGGCTTGAGCATGCCGATCGAGATCACCGAGACGCCGCTCGGGGTGGGCACCGGCATGATCAGGTCGTCGACCTGGGTGGGCCGCGTGTCGGCGACACCCAGCATCGCGGGGACGGAGTGGCCGTAGATGTCGGCGTCCACGATGCCGACCTTGAGGCCCTGGGCGGCCATCGAGAGGGCGAGGTTGACCGTGACCGACGACTTGCCCACGCCGCCCTTGCCACTGGCGATCGCGTAGACCTTGGTGAGCGACCCCGGCTGGCCGAAGGGGATCTCCCGCTGGGCCCGGCCGTCGCTGAGGATCTCCTTGAGGCCGGCGCGCTGCTCGGGCGTCATCACGCCGAGGCTGAGGTCGACCGACGCCACTCCCGGCACGGCCGAGACGGCGGCGGTGACGTCGCGGTTGATCGTGTCCTTGAGCGGGCAGCCGGCGACGGTGAGCAGCACGTGGACCGCGACCGACCCGTCCTCGGCGACCTGGACCGAGTCCACCATCCCCAGGTCCGTGATCGGGCGCTTGATCTCCGGGTCGTTGACGGTCGCCAGCGCGTCCATCACCTGCTGCTGCGTGGGGGTGCTCATGATGCGCCAGTCTACGAGCCGCCCCGTGGCGTCACGGTCCCGGCCGGGAAACCTGGTCAGGGGGCGTCTGCTGGTCGTGCGCCACCGAGGGCCGCGAGAGCTCCTCGATGTCGCCGAGCAGGCCGCGCAGCTCCGAGCGGAGGAAGTCGCGGGTGGCGACCTCGCCGACCGACATCCGCAGCGAGGCGACCTCGCGGGCGAGGAACTCCATGTCGGCGTGGGCGCGCGCGTTGGCCTGCCGGTCCTGCTCGGCGACGACCTTGTCGCGCTGCTCCTGGCGGTTCTGCGCGAGCAGGATCAGCGGGGCGGCGTACGACGCCTGGAGGCTCAGCATCAGCGTCAGGAAGATGAAGGGGAAGTCGTCGAAGCGCAGGTCCGAGGGAGCCAGGACGTTCCAGCAGATCCACGCGGCGACGAACATCGTCATCCAGAGCAGGAACTTCGCGGTGCCCATGTAGCGGGCGAACGACTCGGCGAAGACGCCGAACGCGTCGGCGTCGACACTCGGGCGCCGCACGATCTGGCGCCGGGTGTCGCGGGGCGTGTCGAGCCGGGGCCGGCGGTTGTCGCTCATCGCGAGCCCCCGGACCTGCCCGTGATGGGCCCGGGCCGCGGCGCCCGGTCACGCCAGCCCTCGGGCAGCATGTGGTCGAGCAGGTCGTCGACGGTGACGGCGCCGAGCAGGCGGCCCTCGTCGTCCACCACTGGTGCCGCCACCAGGTTGTAGGTCGCCAGGTGGGCGGCCACCTCGTCCATCGAGGAGTCGGGTCGCAGCGGGTCCATCGAGTCGTCGAGGGCCGCCGCGACCAGCGTCGAGGGCGGCTCGCGGAGCAGGCGCTGGATGTGCGCGGCGCCCAGGAGCTTGCCCGTGGGCGTCTCGAGGGGCTGGCGGCAGACGTAGACGAGCGCGGCCAGCGCGGGCGTGAGCTCGGGGTTGCGGACGTGGGCGAGCGCGTCGGCGATCGTCGCGTCGGGGGAGAGGATCACCGGCTCGGGCGTCATCATCGCGCCGGCCGTGTCGTCCTCGTAGGACATGAGGCGACGCACGTCCTCTGCCTCGTCGGGCTCCATCAGCCCGAGCAGCGTCGCCGCGGTCTCGGGGTTGAGGTCGGCGATGAGGTCGGCGGCGTCGTCGGCCGACATCTCCTCGAGGACGTCGGCGGCGCGCTCGGAGTCGAGGTGCTCGAGGATCTCGACCTGGTCCTCCTCCGGCAGCTCCTCGAGCACGTCGGCGAGGCGCTCGTCGTCCAGGGCGGCCACCACCGCCGTACGTCGCTCCGGCGGCAGGTCGTGGATCATGTTGGCCGCGTCGGCGGGACGCATGTCGTTGAGCGCGGCGATCAGGTGGGTGGCGCCCTGCGAAGGCTCGTGCTTCGTCAGGCCGGAGACGTCGCGCCACTCGACCACGTGGGTCTGGCCCTTGCGGCGGAACCCCTTGCTCGGCTCCTGGACGGCCACCCGGGAGAGCACCCAGTCGCGGTTGCGGGCCTGCTCCATCGCGACGTCGTAGACCACGCCGGTCACGCCCGAGTCCTTGATGGTCACGGTGCGGTCGAGCATCTGGCCCATCACCAGCGTCTCGGTCGAGCGCTGCTCGAACCGGCGCATGTTGAGCAGGCCCGTGGTGTGCACCTGGCCGCTGTCGATGTTGGTGATGCGCGTCATCGGCACGAAGATCCGGCGTCGTCCGAAGACCTCCGCGACCATGCCGAGGACCCGCGGCTGGCTCGTCTCGGTGCGTAGCGCGACGACCAGGTCGCGCACCTTGGCCACCTGGTCGCCCTGGGGGTCGAAGATCGGCAGCCCGACGAGCCGGGCCACGAAGACGCGGGTCGGGGTGGTGCTCACGTCGGCAACGTTAGCGTGCGCGAGCGGGCCGGGGGCCCCGACGCGCTCCCCGGGTCGTAGGGGGGTGGTTGGTGTACCCTTGAGCCGCACTAGTCACTTCTGTCACATCGAACGGGGTCACCGCGCTGGCGCGCGGGCGGGTCCGTTCGGGCCACGAAGACGCCACTTCCCCGACGACTGTGAGGCCGCAGCCATGTCCGTCAAGTCCGTCAGCGCGCGCCCGATGGTGCGCCTCGGTGCCGTCGCCGCGGCCCTCGCCGTCGCCGCCACCCTCGCGAGCGCGCAGTCGTCCACCTCCTCGACCCGCACGCCCACGGCCGCCCGGGCGATGAACGCCGCGGCGTCGACGGTCGTCCAGACGACGCCGGCCACCTTCTTCCGGCCGGCCACGTTCAACGTGCTGGGCGCCGACCACACCGCGCCCGGCGGCAACCGCAAGGGCTGGGAGTCCGGGGTCGTCCGCATGGACCGCGTCGTCTCGCTCGTGGGCCAGGAGGACGTGGACGTCGTCGGCTTCCAGGAGTTCCAGCCGCCGCAGGCGCAGCGGTTCCAGGAGCTGACGGGCACCTCGTGGCAGACCTACCCCGGCCTCAACAACCCCGCCGGCCCGTCGGTGAACTCCATCGGGTGGCGCACCGACACGTGGCAGCTCCTCGAGGCCCGCACCATCCCGATCCCCTACTTCGACGGGGTCCCCAGCCGGATGCCCGCCGTCCTGCTCGGCAACATCGAGACCGGCCGGCGCGTGTGGTTCTTCAACACCCACAACCCGGCCGACACCCGCGGACCCGCGCAGCAGTGGCGCGACGCCGGCTTCGCGATGGAGGTCGCGCTGGCCAACGAGCTGCGCGCCAACTACCCCGACGCGCCGTTCATCTCCTTCGGTGACAAGAACGAGCGTGACCGCTACTACTGCGCCGTCGCGCCCGGGGCGGACATGTGGTCCGCCAGTGGGGGATACGTGGACGGCACCACGTGCCAGCCGCCGAGCGGTGGGGCGATCGACTGGATCATGGGCACCAAGCAGGTCTACTTCAACAGCTACAAGCGGCTGTGGAACGACTTCGTGTCGAAGACCAGCGACCACCCGCTCTACTCCGCCAACGCGGTGATCCCCGCCTCCGCCCCCACCGGCGTCGAGCACGTGGTCGTCGTCGCGGTCCCCGGCCTCACGTCCACGATCGCGCGCAAGCTCGGCTCGGGCCTCGGTGAGCTCGACCGGATGGCCACGGCCGGCGCCTCGACGCGCAACGCCCGCACCCAGACCGAGAGCACCGGCCCTGACGCCAACCTGTTCTCCCTGCTGACCGGGCGTCGCGTCTACCCCAAGGCCGGCGGCCACGGCGTCGGCTCCAAGCGGAGCCTGCCCACGAGCGTGCACCAGTCCGCCGGTCAGTACGTGTCCGGTGTCTACGACCTCGTCCACAACCTGTCGAAGCGCACCACCTTCGTCGCCAGCCGCCCGCAGGCGCGCCTGGTCCAGCAGAGCTGGAACAAGAAGTCCGGCGGCAAGGACCCCTACGGCAAGGACGACGGCACCGCCAAGCTCGACCGGGCCAAGGTGAAGCGCGACGACGCAGCGGCCGTGTCGTGGTGGAAGGACAACATCGCGAAGAAGGCGAGCCACCTGAGCGTGATCGAGCTCTCCGGCGTGCTGACGGCCGGCACCGAGGACGGGTTCACCGGCCCCGAGTACCAGCGCGCCGTGAAGAAGGCCGCGCGCCGCGTGGCCGTCATCCGTCGCGCCATCCACAGCCAGCCCGAGATGCAGGGCACCACGTTGCTCGTGGTCACCGGCACCGGCGGTGCGCAGAAGGCCCAGGGGTCGTCGGCGAAGTGGAAGGAGAGCTACCGCGTGCCGATGTGGGTCACCGGCCCCGGCGTGCCTGCGGCCAGCGACCTCTACGGCCTCAACCCCTCGCTCGTCTCGCCCGGCAAGGACCAGGTGGGCTACTCCGGCGCGCAGCCGATCCGGGTGGGCGACCTGGCCAACCTGGTGACGCGCACCCTCGGCCTGCCGCCGGTACCGGGCTCGACGATGGATCCCGAGCAGCGCTTCCAGGTCTTCGACCCCCTCTCGATCCCGGGAAGCTGAGCGCTCGAAGGTTGGTGCCGGGCGGCGGGGGACGGCTAGGCTGACCTCCCTCGAGCCACCCGCGCGCGCTCTTCCGGCGCCGCGGTGACGCAGGCTCACGTCCCGCAGAAGGTGGTCGTGTCGCACAGGAAGCTTCCCCGCAGCGCTCGCGAGCCGCGGGGACCCCGTGTGGGGGCGCTCGCGCCGGTCGTGGCCATCGCCTTCGTCGTCCTGGTCGCCTGGTTCTCCTCCTGGGCCTTCTCGGTGCCCGGGGGATCCGGCACGGGCTCGGCCGACGAGCCTCCGGCCGCGACGCCGTCGCAGACCGCAGACGGGTCCGACGACGCTGGTGCGGAGAGCGGGGGCGGTACGAGGAAGCAGGACACGGAGACGTCCGAGCAGGCCGACGACAGCGAGGACGCCGCTCTCGAGGCATCCGTACGCCGCTTCCGCCAGTCGCAGCGCCGGCTGGCCGCGCGCGTCTCGCAGCAGCTCGAGCGCCGCAGCGCCCCGATGGTGTTCCGGGTCGCCTCCTTCAACGTCCTCGGTGACTCGCACACCGGACCCGGTGGCAACAAGGTCGGCTTCCCGGACGGCAGCGCGCGGATGGACATGGCCATCGCGACGCTGCGCAACAACGGCATCGACGTCGTCGGCTTCCAGGAGTTCGAGCAGAGCCAGTTCGCCATGTTCTCCGCCCGGGCCGGTGAGTACTCGCTCTACCCGGGCATGGGGCTGGGCAACAAGTCGGTGCGCTTCAACATCGCCTGGCGCTCGAGCATGTGGCGCATGGTGGACGCGCACACGCTCTCGATCCCGTACGCCGGCGGCAGCCGGATCGCCATGCCCGTGGTGCTCCTCGAGTCCACGACCAACGGCCGCCGCGCGTGGTTCGCCAACTTCCACAACCCGGCCGACACCCCCAACCTGGGCAACAACGCCAGGTGGCGCGCCGAGGCTGCGGGCATCGAGATCTCCCACCTCAGCTCGCTGCACGCCCAGGACGGCCTCCCCGTGATCGTGACGGGCGACTTCAACGAGCGCGACGAGATCTTCTGCCGGTTCACCGCCGGCGGCGTCTTCAGTGCGGCAGCCGGGGGCAGCTCGGGCGCCGGGTGTGCCCCGCCGCCCAGCATGCAGGTGGACTGGATCTTCGGGTCCATCGGCGTGGCCTTCGACGGTTACAGCGTGACCGACACGGGTCGGGCCTCCGACCATGCCATGGTCCACGCCCAGGCCACGCTGACCGAGGTCGAGTGAGCCCCGGACCGCTCGATATACTCCGCCGCGTGAAGTCACTGGGTCAGCTGCGTCGTCTCGGCGCGCTGGAGGTGCTTCGCATCGACCTCGACGGGATCCTCGTCGCGAGCGCGCGCGAGCGGCTGATCGACGTCGCCTTCGACGGCCGGCGCATCTGGTCCTTCTGGCTCCACCGTGACGGCGAGCAGCGCGAGGACGGCATCGTCGTGAGGTGGCCCAAGCCGCTGCGGCCCTTCCTCGACGGCGTCACCGAGGTCTCGCTGACCGACCCCGAGTCGGGTGCGGTGCTGTTCAGCGAGACGGTGCACTTCGGCGACGGCTCCGGCCGCATCGACGTGGTCAACCCGGCCGGTCGTCCCCTGAGCCTCGACAAGTCCCTCAAGCTCGTGGAGACCTTCGACACCCGCGACGCCGCGCACGTCGAGCCGCTCCTCGACGCGATCGACGAGGTGCTCGGCGCGCTCAAGCAGGTCGGCGTCGACGCCTTCCTCGCCTACGGCACCGCTCTCGGCGCCATCCGCGACGGCGGCCTCATCGGCCACGACAGCGACGCCGACCTCGGCTACGTCAGCATCCACGACCACCCTGTCGACGTGATCCGCGAGTCCTTCCGGATCCAGCGTGCCCTCACCGACATGGGCTACCGGGTCACGCGCTACTCCGCCATCGGGCTCAAGGTCCACGTCGTCGAGAGCGACGGGCTCGACCGCGGCCTCGACGTCTTCGGCGGCTTCATGCGCGCCGGCCACCTCTACCTCATGGGCGAGATCGCCGTCCCGTTCGAGCGCGAGTGGATCTACCCGCTCGGCACGGCCTCGCTCGAGGGCCGTGAGTTCCCCGTCCCGGCCAACGCCGACAAGTTCCTGACCGCGACCTACGGTCCCCGCTGGCGCACCCCCGACCCGGCCTACAAGTTCACGACGCCGGCCAGCACCATCGAGCGCTTCAACGGCTGGTTCCGCGGCATGCGCACGGGCCGGGCCGGTTGGCACGGCTACCACAAGCGCACGATCCACCAGCCGACGTCGGTGTCCGCCGTCGCCCGCGCGGTGGCCGAGCGCCATCCCGACCTGGCGACGTACGTCGACATCGGCTGCGGACGCGGGGCCGACGTCGCGTGGTTCGCCGACCGGGGCACCGCCGCGGTGGGCCTGGACTTCCAGCCCTTCGCCTACGAGGCCGAGGCCCAGCGTCGCGCCGACGACCCGCGCGCGACCTTCCAGCTGTTCAACCTGCTCGAGCTGCGGCACGTGCTGGCCGTCTCGGCGTGGGTCGCGCGGATGCCCGGACCCCGCGCCGTGGGCTGTGTCCACGTCGTCGAGCGGCTCGGTAGGCGTGGGCGGCTCAACATGCTGCGTGCGGCCCGGATGATGCTGGCCGGCTCGCCGGGAGAGCTCCACCTGCAGTTCCTCAGCGAGAAGGGGCGCGACGGCTACGCTCGCCGCACCGGTGCCCGCAAGGCCCTCGACCCGGCGGTCGTGGTCGCCGAGGTGGCCGAGTCCGGCGGGCGGATCCTCGAGGACGTGCGCGAGCGCGTCTCGGCCGACGCCGACAGCTCGCAGGTGTGCCGCATGATCATCGACTGGAACGCGTGAGGGAGCAGACATGTTCGGACTGAAGAACCGGCATGGCCACGGAGTTGGCGACCTCGAGCGGAGGGTCGCCGCGCTGGAGGAGGCCGTGCAGGAGAACCGGGCGCTCAACGTGCGGCTGGCCGAGCTGACCGACGTCGTCACCGAGCTCCTGCTGCCCGTCGCCGCTCGTGACGAGAAGAGGCTGGAGGAGCTGCTCGGGAAGTACCGCGGGGACTTCTCTTGAGCGCTGGCCGCAGCGGCCCGCGCCGGGTCTTCCTGCACATCGGTCTGCCCAAGACGGGCACGACCTACCTCCAGCAGGTGGTCTGGAAGAACCGCGACGCGCTGCGCGCGGCCGGCCTGACGCTGCCCGGGTTCGGCCACCGTGAGCACCTGTGGGCGGCCCTCGACCTGCAGGAACGGCCCCGGCTCGAGCGACGCCACCGCGACGCCCCGGGCGCCTGGCAGCGCCTCGTCGCGGAGGCGTCCGAGCAGCCCGCCGACGTGCTCATCACGCACGAGTTCTTCTGCGGGGCCAGCGCGGAGCAGGCCTCGCGAGCAGTCGGGAGCTTCCCGGACGCCGAGGTGCACCTGGTGGTCACCGCCCGCGACGCCGCGAGCGTGATCTCGGCCGGCTGGCAGGAGTCGGTCAAGAACGGGAGCACCGTCGACCTCGACTCGGTGATGGACGGCAAGGCGGCCGGCGGTCCCGAGTTCAGCATGCGGACCTGGGACCTCGCGGGGGTGCTCGAGCGCTGGACGCCCGACGTGCCCAGCGAGCGCGTCCACGTGCTGATGATGCCGGGACCCGGTGCGGCCCGTGACCTGCACTGGCGGCACTTCGCCCAGACGTTGGGCCTCGACCCCGACGCGTACGACGTGCCGACCGAGGCGGTCAACGCCGCCCTGGGGATCGTGCAGATCGAGACGCTGCGGTTGGTCAACCGGCACCTGCCGCCCTACTCGGCGCACGACCGGGGCGTGTGGATCCGCGGCTACCTCGCCGAGGACCTGCTCGCACGGCAGCCGCGCGAGCGCGGCGGGCTGCCGGAGAAGTACGCGGCGCGCTTCGCCGACCTCGACCGGACGGCTGCTGCCCTCATCACCGATCGCGGCTTCCACGTCCTCGGCGACCTGTCCGTCCTGACCGCGGAGGCGCCTGCCGGGGGCGACGGCCGCGAGCCGCAGAGCGTCACCGCAGAGGAAATCCTCGAATCGGCCTCACGTCTGGTCGCTGATATCGTCGCCGACGTGCGTGCGAGCACCCATGACGTGCCGCCGCGGTCCCGGGGGAGTCTCTGATCGGGGGTGCCGAGAGGCATCCTGTAGGAGTTGTTGTCGTGCGTTCCAAGTTCACCGCCCTTCTTGTCGCCTGTGGTCTGACGGCCGCCCTGGTCGCGCCGATCTCCGCAGGATCGGCGGGCGCGGCTCCGGCCGTCGCGCCGGTCTCGGCCCAGGCGCCCGGTGCCACCACGGCCCGCAAGCCCGGCAAGCCGAACAAGAAGTGGAAGGTGCCGATCGGGCCCAAGTTCAACAACCCGATGGTGCCGAACAAGCGCTTCGTCATCGAGCGACACATCCTCCGGGCGATCCGCAACACACCCCGCGGCGAGAAGATCATCATCTCGGCCTACTCGCTCGACCGGCAGGTGTTCGCCGACGAGCTGATCCGTGCGCACAAGCGCGGCGTCAAGGTCCAGGTGCTGCTCAACGACCACCTGGTCCCCAACGCCCAGGTCAGGATCCAGCGCGTGCTGGGCCGCAGGACGACGAAGTCGAGCTTCCTGAAGCGGTGCATCTCCGGCTGCCGGGCCGACGAGAACGAGTACAACAACCTGCACAGCAAGTTCTACCTCTTCTCGCGCACCGGCCGAAACCGCAACGTGGTCATGCTGGGCTCGCAGAACATGACGCTCAACGCGGTGCGCTGGCAGTGGAACGACCTGTGGACCACCGTCGGCAAGAAGCAGCTCTACGCCCAGTTCGTGACCCTGTTCAACGACATGCGTCCCGACTGGGACAAGCGCCGCGCGACGTACTCGTTCTGCGAGAACGGGCTGAACTGCCCGTCCGGTGACATGCAGAAGTACTACAACACGGTCTTCCCGCGCTACACCACGCCGCAGACCGACGTCGTCATCGACATCCTCAACAACGTGCAGTGCGTCTACACCGACGCTGCCGGCGCCCAGAAGCGCACGATGCTGCGGCTCTCGATGCACTCGATGCGCGGCAAGCGCGGCAACTACATCGCCGACAAGCTCCGCGAGCTCTACGCCGCGGGCTGCAACCTCCGGGTCAACTACGGCCTGATGGGCTACCACACCAAGCAGCACATCGGCGCGCCCACGGCTCGAGGCCGCGTGCCCCTGCGCTCGACCGGGTTCAACCTGGTCGACGACCCGATCTCCAGCGACCCCGAAGCCGAGGAAGTGCCCGAGAACATCGAGCGCTACACGCACCAGAAGTACTTCGTGCTGCGCGGGTCCTACCGCGGCAACATCGACAGCTTCATCGTGTGGACCGGGTCGACCAACTGGTCGAGCCTGGGAACGCCGCAGGACGAGATCCTGTTCTCGATGCACGGTCGCCAGATGGTGCGCGACTACCTCAAGAACTTCGCCCTCATGTGGCAGGAGCCCTACAGCCGCGACGCCTACACCACGACGTACTCGGAGTGGAAGATGGTCAACGGCCGCCGGGTCGGCACGAAGCCCATGGTGACCGTGGAGCCCGACGGCCTGCGCGGAGCCGGCTCGAACTGGGAGAACGACTGACGGGTCGGCCTCAGCCGTCCTGCTCGCCCGCGTCCTCGGCGGGCAGCAGGGACTCGGCCAGCGCGCGGACGGTCTCGACGTCCGGGCCCTGCAGGACGACCGTGCTCCCCTTGAGGTCGTAGGTCAGGACTGTGGCGCCGTCGTGGTCCCAGGCTGTCCACTCGCCCGTGCCCCAGTCGGACAGGTCGACGCCCTCGCCCGCCTCCAGGTCCTCGTCGGCGAGGACCTCCTCGGCGGTCCCGGGCATCTGGTCGAGCGAGACGTCACCGGCGGGTGCGGTGAACTCCATGCGCCACCACTGCGGGTCCTTCGCGAAGCCACCTCCCACGGTCTCCCACCCGTCGGGAAGGACCGAGGGAACCATCGTGATCAGCTTGTCGTCGGTGGCCCGCAGCGCGGCCTTCTTGTAGCGGGGCCGCATCTTCGGCTCCCTCCCGAAGTCGATCGGCTCGACGGGCTTCGACGCGTCGGGGGTCTCCGACGCCGAGCTGTCGGTGGACGGCTCGACGGCGTCGCCGCTGCTCTCGTCACCGCATGCACCGACGAGCATGACGAGGGAGAGGCCGAGGGCAGGTCCGGTCGCACGGGTCAGTCGCATGCGCTTGATTCTCTCACGCGCCGTGTGTGACATCAGTCTCGGACGCGGCCCCTGCCCAGGTGAACGAGTGGTAACTAGACTCCCGAGCGTTCCGCCCCGCGACCGCCAGGAGCCACCACATGCCCCGCCTCTGCCAGACCGACGGCCTCTCCGAGGACCAGACCGAGATCCTCAAGGCCGTGCGGCAGTTCGTGGACGAGCAGATCATCCCGGTCGCGCAGGACCTCGAGCACAAGGACGAGTACCCGCAGGAGATCATCGACGGGCTCAAGGAGCTCGGCGTCTTCGGCCTGACCATCCCGGAGGAGTTCGGCGGGCTCGGCGAGTCGCTGCTCACCTACGCGCTGGTGGTCGAGGAGATCGCTCGCGGCTGGATGAGCGTCTCGGGCGTGATCAACACCCACTTCATCGTGGCCTACATGCTGATCCAGCACGGCACCGAGGAGCAGAAGCAGAAGTACCTCCCCAAGATGGCGACCGGCGAGGTCCGCGGCGCGTTCTCGATGTCCGAGCCCGGGCTGGGCTCCGACGTGTCCGCGGTGTCGACCAAGGCCACCAAGCAGGACGACGGGTCGTACAGCATCACCGGGCAGAAGATGTGGCTGACCAACGGCGCCACCTCCACGCTCGTCGCGGTGCTCACCAAGACCGACGAGGGCGCCGACTCGGTCTACAAGAACATGACGACGTTCCTGGTCGAGAAGGAGCCCGGCTTCGGTGAGACCGCCCAGGGCGTCACCGTGCCCGGCAAGATCGACAAGATGGGCTACAAGGGTGTCGAGACCACCGAGCTCATCCTCGAGGGCCACCAGATCGGCGCCGACCAGATCCTCGGCGGCGAGCCGGGCAAGGGCTTCTTCCAGATGATGGACGGGGTCGAGGTCGGCCGGGTCAACGTCGCCGCCCGCGCCTGCGGCCTGGCCTGGCGCGGCTTCGAGCTCGGCATCGCCTACGCGCAGCAGCGCAAGACCTTCGGCAAGGCCATCGCCGAGCACCAGGCGGTGCTGTTCCGCCTGGCCGAGATGGCCACCAAGGTCGAGGTCGCGCACACCATGATGGTGAAGGCCGCCCGCCTCAAGGACACCGGCCAGCGCATGGACGTCGAGGCAGGCATGGCCAAGATGGTCGCCAGCGAGTACGCCAACGAGGTCGTCGAGGACTCCTTCCGGATCCACGGCGGCTACGGCTACTCCAAGGAGTACGAGATCGAGCGCCTGATGCGCGAGGTCAAGTTCATGCTCATCGGCGAGGGCACCTCCGACATCCAGAAGATGATCATCGGCCGGAGCCTGCTCAAGGACTACAAGCTGCGATGAGCGCCCCCAAGACCAACGCCGGCAACTTCTTCGAGGACTTCACCGTCGGGCAGGTGATCGAGCACGCCACCCCGCGCACGGTCACCGAGGGCGACCGGGCGCTCTACGGGGCGATCTACCCGACCCGCTTCGCGATCCCGTCGTCGGCGGAGTTCGCCGCGTCGGTCGGCCTCGCAGCCCACCCGGTCGAGGAGCTGATCGGCTTCCACATCGCCTTCGGCAAGACCGTGCCCGACGTCTCCCTCAACGCCGTGGCCAACCTCGGCTACGCCGAGTGCCGCTTCCACGCCCCCGTCGTCCCCGGCGACACGCTGCGCACGCGCTCGGAGGTCATCGGCCTCAAGGAGAACTCCAACGGGAAGACCGGCGTGGTCTGGGTCCGCTCGACCGCGACCAACCAGCGCGGCGAGGTCGCGATCGACTGGGCGCGCTGGGTCATGGTGCACAAGCGCTCCGCCGGGTCGCCCGCCCCGGAGACCGTCGTACCTGCCCTGGCCGACGCGGTCGCCGTCGACGACCTGGTCGTGCCCGCCGGCCTCGACTTCTCGTCGTACGACGTCGTCGCCGCCGGCGAGCCGCACCGGTTCGACGACTACGAGGTGGGGGAGCGGATCGACCACGTCGACGGCGTGACCCTCAGCGACGCCGAGCACATGATGGCCACGCGGCTGTGGCAGAACACCGCCAAGGTGCACTTCAACACCGAGGCCCGCCCCGACGGCAACCGCCTGGTCTACGGCGGGCACGTGATCTCGCTGGCCCGGGCGCTGTCCTTCAACGGCCTGGCCAACGCCCAGCTCGTCGCCGCGATCAACGCCGGCGCCCACGTCGCCCCGGCCTTCGCCGGCGACACGGTCTACGCGTGGTCCGAGGTGCTCGACAAGGCCGCGACGTCGGCGCCGGGCGTCGGCGCGCTCCGGCTGCGGCTGGTCGCCACCAAGGGGCGCGACGAGGAGATGACCTTGCGCGGCGAGGACGGGAAGTACGCCCCCGGCGTGCTCCTCGACCTGGACTACTGGGCCTTCGTCCCGCGCTGAAGGCAGCCCGCGATGGCGTCGAGCGCCTCGTCGAGGCTCTCGCCCGGACCTGCGCCGAGCCGGTCGAGCACCACCTGAGCGGCATCGAGCAGCTCGTCGTCGGTCGCCTCGTCGGGCGTACGACCCGCGCGGGGGTCGGCGGGCACCAGGTCGCCGAGGTCGCCGACGACGTCGTAGGCGGTGGCGGCGAGCTCGGCGACGATCGCCTCGGACCGCTCGCGGATCCAGGCCACGTGCCGCTCGGGCACCACGAACGGCTCGCGATCGGCGTACCCGACGAGCGCCTCGGGGACGAACGTCCCCTTGACGTGGCGGGTGAGGGCCGGGGTGCGCTCGTGGCGGGGGAGCCGCTCGTTGACCCGCCGCAGCAGCTCGGCCTCCACCAGGCCCAGCGAGTCGTTGGGGCGAAGCGCCTCGGTGTCGAGCCCGGTCGCGTCGAGGCCGAGGACCGACGCGGCCCGCAGCCAGAGCTCGTCGCGCGGCGCTCCCGAGGGGGGTACGACGACGAGGTGGACGCGCTCGGGCGGCAGGCCGGGTGACCAGAGGGCGAGGATCGCCGGCACGTCCTGGTAGCGCCAGAACTTCTGGCCGTCCTCACCGCGCCGCACGGTGGCGAGGAATCGTCGGTAGGGCTGGCGGGCTCCCATCTTCACGCGCTGCTGCCACGCCGAGGGGAGCACCCGCCCCAGGTCCCGGGCCGTCAGCATGACGTGGACCTCGTCGGCTGCGGAGGCCAGGTCGGCCAGGGCGGCCGCCACCGCCTCGGGCGGGGAGTCGGAGAAGTGCTCGTTGCTGATCAGCACGTCGCCGGGCCAGTCGCGGGACTCGTCCACGAGGCGGCTCCAGGCCTCCAGCTCGCGTGCGCCGAGCGTCTCGACGACGTCGGTCATGCCCTTGACGACGGCAGCGGCGGCGAAGTGGTCGCGCCGCGCCGACCCCGGCAGCAGCAGCCCGCGCTCGCGCAGCTCGTCGCGGTGGCGCCACCACAGGTCCTGCAGGAAGGTCGTCCCGGACTTCGCCGTGCCGACGTGGAGGAACGCGCGCCGGGCCATGGTCCGACCCTAGCGCCGGGACTCGGGCAGACTCCTCCCGTGGCCTGGGATCGCGAGTTCTTCTACGACACCCGTCCGCGCGTCGAGGCCGAGCTCGCCGCCCGCCTCGACGAGAGCCTCGCGCCGCGTGACCCGTCGGTGCTGCTCCAGGTGGTGCGCGAGCTGGACCTGCCCCCCGACAGCCGCGTCGTCGACGTCGGGTGCGGCGAAGGGGTCCACGCGTTCCGGCTGGCGACCCACTTCGGCTTCCGGGTGCTCGGCATCGACCCCGTCCAGCGCAACCTCGACCTGGCCCGCGGGGCCCGGCGCGAGATCGCGCCCGACATCGCCTCGCGCGTGTCGTTCGAGCGCGGGTCGGCCACGCGGGTGCCGGTGGCGGACGCGTCGCTCGACCTGGTCTGGTGCCGCGACGCGATGGTCCACGTCGCCGACCCCGCCGACGCCTACCTCGAGATCGCTCGGGTGCTGCGCCCCGGGGCGTACGTCGTCTCCTACCAGGTGGTCGCGACCGACCTCCTCGGCGCCGACGAGGCCGACTGGCTCTTCGACGTGATGGGCGTCGTGCCCGACTCCGCCGACCCGCGCGTGCTGGACGAGGCGATCGCCGGCTCCGGGCTCGAGGTCGTCGACACGATCGACCTCTCGAGCGAGTGGGGCGAGTGGTCGGAGGAGCAGGAGGGGCGCGCGTCCCGCGCGCTGCTGCACCTGGCCCGGCTGCTGCGCGACCCGGAGCGCTACCGCGGCGAGTTCGGGGACGCGGCGTACGACCTCATGGTCGGCGACTGCCGCTGGCACGTCTATCGCATGATGGGCAAGCTCGCCGGCCGGATCGACGTGCTCCAGCGTTAAGTCGCTGGCCCTCCCTTGACGGGTTTGGCAGGGTGGCTGTCATCCCCTTCCACCTCGGATCCAGGAGGACCCATGGCTGATCAGGACCCCAACGCAGACATCAAGGCGAAGATGCGGGAGGCCCTCGATCGCAAGAAGGGCCACGACCACCCCGACGACAGCGCGGGCTCGCGCGAGAAGGCCCACGGCTCGGAGGTCAACGACAAGAACGTCGCCAAGCCGATGCACCGGCGCAAGGCCGGTGGTGGCGGCGTCTGAGACCCGTCCCCGCCGGCGTCACGCGTCGGCGGACGCGCGCCGCCCTGCGTGGTCGTCCGCCGGCGCGAAGGCTCGTGCCAGCCAGAAGAGGGCCAGCACCAGCACCAGCGGCACCGCGAACCCGATGCGCAAGGAGCCGGCGCCGACGGCCCCCGTCATCACCGCGCCGAGCAGCGCACCCGCGTAGTTGAACTGGTTGAACCGGGCGACCACCGCGTCGACCCGGGCCTGCCTCGTCGCGGGGTCGGCGTCGCGGCCCGCGAGCGCCGCTGCGGCGGAGAAGCTCAGCGGTGCGACGACGGCGACCCCGCAACCCAGCAGCGTGAAGCCGGCGACCGCGACCGGCCACGAGGGTGAGGCGACGACGACGGCGAGCGCGACGAGGGCGACCGCGGCGCCGACGCGCAGCAGCTTCACCGCGCCGACCTGCTCGGTGAGCCGGTCGCCGACCAGCCGCACCAGGCCGCTGGCCAGCAGGTAGGGGAGCGTCGCCAGCGCGACCAGGCGCTCGGGGGCGTCGAAGACGTCGTCGAGGTAGACCGGTCCCCAGGTCGCCGCGGCCGTGTCGACGGTGTAGAAGACGACCAGGGCCAGGCCGACCAGCACGATCGCGTGCCACGGCACGTCCGTCTCGGTGGCGGTCGCCGCCTCACCGTGGTCGCGCGGGAGGTAGGGAGCGGCGGCGGCCAGGAGCGGGAGCACGGCCAGGAGGGCGACCGCGGACCACGGCACGTCGTGGGTGGCCAGCGTGAGGACCGCGCCGACCACGCCGCCCAGCGTCCAGGCTCCGTGGCACGACGGCAGGACGACCCGCCCGAGCCGGTGCTCGAGGGCCACGGCCTGCATGTTGCCGGTGGCGTCGACGAGCCCCAGCCCTACGCCGTACGCCGCGAGGCCGAGCACGAAGACCGCGAAGGTCGGCGCCAGGACCAGCACGACGACGGCTCCCGCGATGAGCAGCAGCCCGGCGCGCAGCACCCGCGCGCTGTCGAGCCGCGGCGCGAGCCGCTCGGCCAGCAGCGACCCGGCGCCGGCGAGCAGCACCATCATCAGCAGCACCCCGGACAGCGCGAGCTCGCCGAGGTCCCACCGGTCCTGGATCGTGGGCAGGCGCGTGGTGAGGCTGATGAAGACGAGGCCCTGGGTGAGGAAGGCCGCGGCGATCGCCAGCCGGGCCCGTCGCAGGTCGGTGCCGGTGCCTCGCAGCGGCTCGGTGCTCATGGCGAGCATCGTGACAGCCCCTCGTGACCGCCGTGGCAGACTCGCGGGCATGTCCGAGGAGAGCGGTCCCGAGCTGTGGGTGGTGCGCCACGGCGAGACCGAGTGGAGCCGCGACGGCAAGCACACGTCCACCACCGACCTGCCCCTCACCGACGTCGGCGAGCAGGCGGCGACCTCGCTGGCGCCGCGGCTGGCCGAGGTGGAGTTCGACCTCGTGCTGACCAGCCCGCGCCAGCGCGCGCGTCGTACGGCCGAGCTGGCGGGCTTCGCCGACGCGCAGGTCGACGGCGACCTCGTCGAGTGGGACTACGGCGACTACGAGGGCGTGACCACCCCCGAGATCCGCGAGACCGTGCCCGGCTGGACCGTGTGGACGCACCCGGTCCCGGGCGGCGAGAGCGCCGACCAGGTCTCCGCACGCCTCGACCGCGTCGCCGAGCGGGTGCGCGACCACCAGCGGTCGCTCGTCTTCGCGCACGGTCACTCGCTGCGCGTGCTCACCGCGCGCTGGCTGTGCCAGCCCGCGGACGAGGGCCGGTTCTTCAAGCTCGACACCTCGACCGTCTCGGTGCTGGGCTTCGAGCGGGAGACGCCCGCGCTGTTGAAGTGGAACAGCTGACGTGCGGATCGACCTCCACACGCACTCCTCGGCCAGCGACGGCACCGACTCGCCGGCCGACCTGGTCCGCGAGGCGAAGGCCGCCGGCCTCGACGTCGTCGCCCTCACCGACCACGACGCGACCTCCGGCTGGGCCGAGGCCGAGCAGGCAGCCGACGAGGTCGGCATCACGCTCGTGCCCGGACTGGAGATCAGCACGAAGTTCCGGCACCGGGGCGTGCACCTGCTGGCCTACCTGCCCGACCCCACCCACCCCTCCCTGGTCACGATGCTCGACCGGATCCTGGCCGGCCGCACCGAGCGCACCCCGGCGATCGTCTCGGCGCTGCAGGAGCACGGCATCGAGATCACCGAGGACGACGTACGACGTGAGGCGGGCGGCTCCGTCGCCGCCGGGCGGCCCCACGTCGCCGACGCGCTCGTCCGGCTCGGGGTGGTGCGCGACAGGACCCACGCCTTCGACGAGCTGCTCAACCCCGGCCGGCCGGGCTACCGCAACCGCTACGCCGCCGAGCTCGAGGACATGATCCCGCTCGTCAGCGAGGCCGGCGGGGTCGCCGTGATCGCGCACCCGTGGGGTCGCCATGGCGGGACGGTCCTCGACGAGGAGGCCTTCGCCATGCTCAAGGAGATCGGCCTGGCCGGCATCGAGGTCGACCACCAGGACCACTCCGCCGAGCTGCGGGTCCGGCTGCGCGGCATCGCCGCCGAGCTCGACCTGGTCGTCACGGGGAGCAGCGACCACCACGGCCTCGGCAAGGTCGACCACGACCTCGGCGTCAACACCACCGACCCCGAGCAGTACGAGCGGCTGGTCTCGCTCGCGGCGCCCCGCCCGTGACGCCCGACCGCATCCTCGTCCACGGGGTCACGGGGAGCGGCAAGAGCACGGCGGCCCTCGCGATCGGCGCGCGCACCGGCCTGCCGGTGACCCTGGTCGACGAGCTCACCTGGCTGCCCGGCTGGGTGCCCGTGGAGGAGTCGGTGCAGCGGGAGGTGATCGGCGAGATCGCGGCAGGGGAGCGGTGGGTGCTCGACTCGTCGTACGGCGACTGGCTCGGCTTCGTGCTCCCGCGCGCCCAGCTGGTGGTCGGGCTCGACTACCCGCGATGGCTCTCGCTCTCCCGCCTCGTGCGCCGCACCGTCTCGGGCGCGATCACCCGGGAGCCGCGCTGCAACGGCAACGTCGAGTCCTGGCGCAACATGCTGAGCCGGAAGTCGATCATCCGCTGGCACTTCCAGTCCTTCGCCCGCAAGCGTGAGCGGATGCGCGCCTGGGCTGCGTCGCCGGACGGGCCCGAGGTGCTGCTCTTCCGGCATCCGCGTGAGCTGGAGGCGTGGCTCGCGTCGCTTCCTCGACGACCTGTTCGGAAATAGTTCTCCACAGATCTGTTCTCGCAGGTCAGGGTGTCGGTGGGCTCTGGGAGAATGGACGCATGTCCACCACAGTCGCAGCTCCAGCCGCTGATCGGGTCAGCACCCGGTCGGTGCTGGACCGCGCGGCGGCGGCGATGAGCGCCAAACGGCGGGTCGAGGTGGAGGTGCTGGAGTCCGCGCTGGCGTGGGCGCACGCGCACGTGGTCACCGACGTGGGTGACGCAGCCGGGTGGCGCTCCGAGACCGTCCATGCTCCGGGCAGCGCGGCCGCGTTGTTCGGCGAGCGTCCGCTGCCGATCGCGGGGGTGGGGACGCCGCTGGTCGCGGAGTTCGCGGTGGTGGAGCTGTCGGCGGTGCTCGAGGTGTCCCACGAGGCGGCGCTCGCGCTGCTGGGTGACGTGCTCGACCTGGCCCACCGCCTCCCGCTGACGTGGCAGCTGGTGCGTGAGCTGCGGGTCCCGGTGCGGCTGGGTCGGGAGGCGGCGCGGGTCTCGCGCGACCTCGACGTCGCAGCGGCCGGGCACGCGGACCGGCTGCTCGCGTGGCAGCCCCGGCGGCTCAACCCGCACCGCGTCGGGGTGCTGGTCCACGAGGCGAGGCTCTACGCCGATCCCGACCGGGCGATCGCCGACCACGACGCCGCTGTGGCCGCCCGCCGGGTCGAGGTGCACCACGAGCAGGGCGCGCCCGGCACGTCGGAGGTGTTCATGACCCTCGACACCGCCGACGCGGTCGCGTTCGACCACACCGTGTCGACCATGGCGGCGACCATGCGGTCGCTGGGCCACCCCGGCGACCTCGGCGTCCGGCGGGCGCACGCGGTCGGGGTGCTGGCCGACCCGCAGGCCGCGCTCGACCTGCTGGCCGCGAGCGACGTCGCCGACCCCGACCGGGTGGTCGACCCCGAGCAGGATCCGGCCGTCTGCGTCGCGGAGGACGTCGCCCACGAGCGGGCGAACCCGTTCCGCCGGCCGACCGTGCCCGGCGAGAGTAGCGGTGGTGAGGGCGGTGGTGAGGTGGTGCTGGTCTTCCACGTCACCGACCGCGACCTCCTCGACGACCGTGCGGGTGTCGCCCGTTCGCCGAAGCTCGGCCCGGTGCTCACCGGGCGACTGCGGTCGTGGCTGCTGTGCGCCGGCAAGGTGACCATCACGCCCGTCGTGGATCTCGACCCCCGCGCACACCCTCCGGTCGACGCCCACGACCCGCCAGCGCGCATGGCCGCCGCGGTCCGCTGGCGTGACCGGACCTGTGTCTACCCCGGCTGCAAGCGTCCGGCTGAGGTCTGCGACCTCGACCACATCGAGGACTACGTTCCCCTCGACGAGGGAGGGTCACCCGGCCAGACGCATCCGGGCAACCTCGCGCCGTTGTGTCGCAGGCACCACCGAGCGAAGACCTTCGGGGACTTCACCTACCGCCGGCTCCCCGACGGGTCGTACGAGTGGACCCTGCCCGCCGGCACCGTCATCACGACCGACCCACTGACCCCCAGGCCGCGACCCGAGCGACCGGCCCGACGCCGACGATCCTGACCGCCCCGCTGAGCCCGACACCACCGGTGATCGGGCCACCGGCGCGTCCCGACCTCTTCCGGTGCATGGATCGCGGCGTGAGCAGACGATGGATGAGGCGCTCAGGTTCCACGAACGAGCAAGAGAGACGACTTCGCCGAGCGCAACCGCACAGCCTTCGCTTCGGCGTACTCGGGCGAGCTGTACCAGCGCCGCGCCGCTTCCTCGTCCTCGAACTCAACGACCACCAGTCGGTGGGGCTCCCAGTCGCCTTCGAGCAGGTCGATCGCCCCGCCGCGGACGAGCCATCGCCCGTGATACTTCTCGGCCGCTGCCGAGGAGAGGCGCCTGTAGTCCTCATAGGCGTCAGGGTCTGTCACCTCGATGTCGGCGATCACGTAGACCTTCCCCATGGCTGTCATTGAACCTTCGCTCGGACCTCGTTGAACACCCTCACACTGATGAACCAAGACGTGGACCGGCGATGGGAGGCCACGACGCCGGCGGGAACCACGTGCGCGTCGCCGCTCGTGCTGTTGTAGGGATGGTCAGGGCTCAGCCGACACCTCGGGTCCCCAGTCCGGGTAGCTGTCGTAACGCTTCGTCCGGGTCACTTTGCGGAGGTGGGTGCCGTCGGCACGCATCACGAACACGTCCGCCGAGTTGGCCTTGACCCCGCCGGTCGCCGGGCGGCGCCCGAACGTGATCCACTTCCCGTCCGGGGAGTAGGACGAGCCGAGATACCGGGTGACGCCGTCATCGGCGAAGGTCAACTGGCGCAGGCCCGTGCCGTCGTAGCGAATGGTGAACAGGTTGGCGTTGACGTCCTCGTTGTCGAGGTTGTCGTGGAAGAGGATGCGCTTTCCGTTGGGTGCCCAGTCAGGCGTGTCCCCGGCCTGCAGCCGGTACGGGGTGACACGGTGCTGACGCCCGGAGCGCAGGTTCAGCGTCCAGATGGCGACGCCGCCCGCCGGCCGGGCTGCCCGGACGTTGCGGCGCTGGAACAGCAGCATCCTTCCGTCTGGTGAGAACTGCGGTTCGGTGTCCTCACCAGTGCGTGGGGGGTGGCGTTGCGTCAGCTGTCGGACGTGGGTGCCGTCGGCATTCATGAGGAACAGCCCGAAGGTCTCCACCAGGTCGTCCACGACGGGGCCGAACGCGCGGGAGAAGACGATTTGTGTGCCGTCGGGAGACCACGCTGGCGAGATGTTGCACTCGCCCCCCTTGGGTAGGCAGTTGCCCTCGGGGTAGGCCGTGTTCGTCAGCTGCCGCAGTTGGGTGCCGTCGCTGTTCACGACGAAGATGTCGTCCATGGTCGGGCCGGAACGTTGGAACACGATCCGCCGGCCATCAGGAGAAACATCAGGGTTGCGGTCGACGTAACCCTCGGGTGGGTGCGTCACCTGGAACTCATCGGTGCCGTTCGGGCGCACGGTGAAGACCGCACCGGTGTCCTGGTCGGCGTCGAGGTAGCGCCGGAACGCGATCCGGCCGTTGTCATCACGAAACGTCGCATGCGCGGGGACCAAGCACGTTGCAACGCAGGCAGCAGCGAGCGACATGACCAAGCCGCTTCGTCTCATCTCATCTCCTTCCCACGGGGTGGCCCGCTCGGGCCACCGAAGGCCAGCGGCGACCGCTTGGCGTCGCACCGCTGGGGGTGCCGGAGCGTCGGGTGTTCCGACACGCGAAGTGACAGCGTCGCCCTCTCCTGCAATGGCAGCGCATCGGACCGCAGGAGCGCCATACTCAATTGTTGGTGCGGATCCGCAGGCGCACGGGTCATGGCGTCCTTGCGCTGCGCTCAACATGGTCCAGTCACGAAGATGGTCCGAGTCTCGGCCATGAGGCCGACTCGACCGAGCTACGAACATCCCGGGGTTTGCCGCGAGCTCATCGCGGCATGTCCGGACACGGGCGCGGCCTGCCCGCCAGCGAGGCACCCCGGACCGCCGATCGCTCAACCCTGCGAGACGTACCTGCGTAGGGAAGGGTGGGACTGACACGAGAGGTGCACCATGACACGAGGCGAGAGTCGCTCGGGGACGGATGCCGAGTTCGAGGCGTTCGTGGCGGCGGCATGGCCGCGCCTACGACGCGCGGCTTGGCTGCTGTGCCGCGACAGCCATGAAGCCGAGGACCTCGTGCAGTCGGCGCTCGCGAGGGCGTACGCCCGCTGGGGGAAGGTGTCGCGCGACGGCGCCTACGCCTATGTGCACCGCGCACTGGTCAACGGCTACATCGACTCCGTACGCCGTCGCCGGCCGGTGCCCGTCGACACCGGCCTCGGCGCCGAGGTGGGCGTCGCGGGTGGTCACGGCACCGTTGACGAGCGCTCCGAGCTGAGCGACCTGCTCGCACCGCTCTCGCCCCGCGAACGCACCATCATCGTGTGGCGCTACTACTTCGACGCCTCCGAGGTCGAGGTCGCGCGGCAGCTCGGGGTCTCGGTCGGCACCGTCAAGAGCACCTCGTCCCGGGCGCTCGCGCGCCTGCGGGCCGCGCAGAGCCCCGCATCCGTCACCGCATCCGCCACCGGGTCCACCCGCACGCCCCACGGCACCGAGAGGGAGCAGTCATGACCGCACACGTCGACGAGATCCAGCGCATGGTGGCCGACGAGCCGAGGTTCGCCAGCCCGCCCGACATCGCGGCGATCCTTCGCAGCGGTCGCCGGCTGCGTACCCGGCGCCGCATCGCGTCCGGTGTGGCCGGGATTGCCGTCGTCGCGGGAGCGGCCGTGCCCGTTGCCGCCCTGACCCTCATTGAGCCCGCCTCGGTGTCCTCCGATCCGGCGGCGAGCGGGTCGCCGGCGCCGACCGAGACTCCGACCGAGAGCTGGGCGCTCGCGCCGGTGACCGACCTGCCGACGGACCTGCCCGACGGCTGCGGGTCGTTCGCGTGCCTCGACGACGGCTCCCCGGAGACGGGCGAGGTCGTGGGCGAGCCGTGGGCGATCGGTGGACTCTCCACCGACCCGTCGGGGCTTCCCGTGGTCGACGAGGTCATCTACGCCGTACGCCCGTCGGCAGGCGATCGGCCCGTGGTCGCCCTCGGCCTCCGGGACGGTGCTGAGCTGCAACGGGTCGCGATCCTCTTCCGCCCGGGTCACGACTTCCGCGACACCCCGGTGCAGATCGTGGGAGCAGCGCCTCGGCAAGGTTGGGAGGGCACGACCTACGCGATGTTCGGGATGGTTCGGGAGGACCCGGTGACGCACGTCGCATGGCAGACCCGGCCGGGCCCGTGGGAGGGCGCACGGCTCAACGACGAGATCATCAGGGGCTACGGAGTGTTCTGGACCCTCGGCACGTGGGACGCCGCGTGGCCCAGCGAAGGCCCCGCCCAGGTGACGGTGCGCGTCGACGGGCAGGAGTACGCGCCGCCCGCCCTGTGACTGGTCAAGGCAGGCGTGGCCCGGCGTGACCGGCGAGGCACCGCCGGCCGCTGGATGCGCGTACCCAGACCTGCGTCATCGGGTGACGTACTCGGTCCGATCCAGGACCTCGCCCAGGTGAGTGGTCCACCTGAACCGCTCGTCGAGGACCTTCTTCTCCTCGCTCACGCGTACCAGCCTGACACGCCCTTCCGGGGTGCGGCTCAGGACGATCGGTCCCGTTCGACCGCCGCCTGCAGCTGGGAGGGGTGGACGACGGTTCCGCAGCTCTCGCAGGTTTCCTGGATCGCGTCGAGGTCCTGCAGGACCTCCGCGAGGTCGGTGCGCCCTCTCATGGCGGCCACCGAAGCCAGCAGGTACCGCAGGTCTGCATTGGTCTTGCAGGTCTCGAGGCGCTCGAGCACAAGGGTCAGTCCCCGGTGCATCGCTGTCCTGTAGGCCGGTTCCAGGTCGCTCGGCACGTCGGAGGCGTAGGTGGCGATCAGTCCGGCCACGATGAGGTACTCGTCCGCATCCGCCGGGTCCAAGCGCCCTGCAAAGTCCATCAGGTAGGGGACAGCGGCGAAGGCGGCATCGTACGTCGTCTCCTCGGCGCAGATCTCCGACCACATCTCCCGGAAGAGCTCGAGGTCCGACGGGTCGTCGCCGAGGGCCCGCAGCACCTGCGGAACCGGATACGCCCCAGGCCCCATCCGGGTCCACAGCCGGCTCCACCTCGGGCTGTCCAGGGGCAGTCGATCTGGGTCGTCGCTCATGCGAGCCATTCTGGATGGGTCGAGCCGGGCTCGGCTCGGTAGTCGTACGTGCCGCCGCTCGCGGCAATGATCGAGGCACGTGACCCGGCGCTGCTGCGCAGCAAGGGCGAGGGTGGCTCGTGGCCCGCTCGGTCCACGACAGTGGCTCTGCGGGTGATGAAGAGGACCTGCTCGGGCGAGTCTTCGACGACTGCATCCAGAGGCACCGAGTACTGCGTGACGTGTGCGCCCTGGTCGAGCAGCCGAGGGAGGTAGGCGCCGAACCACCGCTCCAGGAGCACACGGGATGCACACCCGCACGAGAGTCGGTCATCGCCCGGATACGCGGCGAAGATGCTGGGGTCCCGAGGGTGCGGGTGCGTGACGCAGTGCTCGACCTCCATGTGCCGAACGATCTCCTCAGCCTCGGCTGTCAGCCAGTGCGAGGTGTAGGGCCCGAGCCAGTCGATCCGCCAACCGGGAGGCTGGGGGAACTCCAGGCGCCACACGGTCATGAAGTCGTCGGCCACCCGGCGACCCTAGTGCCGCCTCACCATCCGACGCTCGAGCCCGACGTCCTCGGGCTTGGTGGCGCCGTCGAGGCGGAAGCCCTGCCGCTCGTAGAACCTGATCGCCCGCGCGTTGCCGTCGAGCACCCAGAGGTAGGCGTCGGCATCGCCGATCGCGGCCGTGAGCAGCGCGAAGCCAACGCCCTGGCCGTACACGGAAGAACGCACGTAGAGCCCCATCAGCTCGAGCGGGGGCAGGCCGGGCTCGGGGTCACGCCCGGAGCCGGTGCTCGAGAAGCCGACGAGGCGGTCGCCCGACCAGGCCAGCAGGTTGTCGCTCGACCCGGCCGCGATGATGCCGCGCCAGCTCTCGACGCGCGCGTCCCGGCGTGCCCGCCGCTCGGTGAAGACCGACGCCGGCATCAGCCCGGCGTACGCCTCCTCCCACACGTCGAGGTGCAGGTCGGCCAGCGCCTCGGCGTCCTCGCCGCGCGGGGGCGCGAGCCGCACCGTCACCGGCGGCCCATGTTCTGCGTCAGGCGCAGAGCCCGGTTGGGGATGGCCTTGGTGAGCGCGATGATCGTCTTGTACTGCGCGCCGGGGACCGAGTAGGCGCGGCCCTTCTCGAAGTCCTCCAGCGACTTGCGGACGAGGAAGTCGGGCTCGAGCCACATGAAGCCGTCGCCGCGCCTGACCTGCATCCGCTGGTGGAACTCGGTCTTGGTGAAGCCCGGGCACAGTGCCATGACCTTCACGCCGCGGGACTTGTACTCCAGGTGGGCCCACTCGCTGAAGCTGTTCACCCACGCCTTCGCCGCCGAGTACGAGCCGCGGGGGAGGAAGGCTGCGACGCTGGAGACGTTGATGATGCCGCCGTGACCGCGCTCGGCCATCGCACCCAGGGCCGCGTGGCTCAGCCGGAGCACGGCGGTGACCAGCACCTCGAGCATCTCGGTCTCCTCGTCGGCGGTGTTGTCGAGGAAGCGCTTCTTGAGCCCGAAGCCGGCGTTGTTGACCAGCAGGTCGACCGGGTGGTCGCGGTCGGCGAGGCGGGCCTCGACGCGGGCCAGGTCGGCGCGGTCGACGAGGTCGGCGACGAGCACCTCCACGTCGACCTGGTGCGCGCGGCGCAGCTCCTCGGCCACCTGCTCCAGCCGGGCGGCATCGCGTGCGACCAGCACCAGGTCGTCGCCGCGCGCGGCGAGCTGGACGGCGTACTCGTGGCCGATCCCGGCGGTCGCGCCGGTGATGAGGGAGGTCGTCTTCGAGGCAGGCATGGGGGCAGCATTTCAGGACGGTCCGCCGGCCCGTGACCCGGTCCGGCACAATTGCCCACGATGAGCACCCAGAACCGCGCCGCCCCTGTCACGCTGGCCGTCGCCAACCAGAAGGGCGGAGTCGCCAAGACGACGTCCGTCGCCTCCATCGGGGCCGCCCTGGCCGAGCTCGGCCACCGCGTGCTGCTGGTCGACCTCGACCCGCAGGCGTGCCTGACCTTCTCCCTCGGCATCGACCCCGAGGACCTCGAGACGTCCGTGCACCACGTCCTGACCCAGGGCGTGGACCCCGCGGAGATCATCCTCGAGACCGAGGACGGCGTCGACATCCTGCCGGCCACGATCGAGCTGGCCCGCGCCGAGGCCGACCTGCTGACCCGCACCGGCCGCGAGCACGTCATCAAGGGCGCGCTCGAGCAGCTCGCCGACGACCTCGGCGACGAGGCGTACGACTGGGTCCTGCTCGACTGCCCGCCGTCGCTGGGCGTGCTGACGGTCGCGGCACTGACCGCCGCCGACGGCGTGCTCGTGCCGCTGCAGTGCGAGACGCTGTCGCACCGCGGCGTCGGGCAGCTGCTCGACACCGTGCACGACGTACGCCGCTTCACCAACCGCCGGCTCGAGGTGTGGGGCGTGCTGCCGACGCTCTACGACGGGCGCACCAACCACGCCCGCACGGTGCTGGAGACCATCAGCGAGACCTACGACCTCGAGGTCGTCGAGCCGCCGATCCCCAAGACGATCAAGTTCGCCGAGGCCCCTGCCGCCGGCCGGTCGATCCTGTCGACCAGCCGGAGCAGCAAGGGCGCCGCGGCCTACCGTGAGGTGGCGGAGAACCTGGTGGTGCGCGCGTCGCGGCCGAAGCCGAAGAAGACCGCGAAGAAGGCCCCGAAGAAGCGCTGACTCACGCCTTCGGGGTCTCCACGGCTGCACCGCCGCGCGTACGACGACGGCTGCGGTTGCGGCGGCGCGGGGCGTCGCCGGACTTCTCGCCCTGGCCCGAGCCGGACTGGGCGGAGGAGCCGGAGTCCGAGCGACCAGAGCCGGAGCGACGCTCGCGGGGCGCCCGCTCCTTCTTCTCCACCGGGGCGGGGTCGACGATGCGGCCCTTGGTGCCGACCGGGATGCCCTGGTCGTGGAAGAGGTGCTCGGAGGTCGAGTAGGTCTCCTGCGGCTCGGGGAAGGGCAGGTCGAGGGCCTTGTTGATCATCTTCCAGCGGTGCAGGTCGGCCCAGTCGACGAACGTGATCGCGATGCCCGAGGCGCCCGCGCGGCCGGTGCGACCGATGCGGTGGACGTAGGTCTTGTCGTCCTCCGGGCAGGTGTAGTTGATGACGTGCGAGACGCCGCGCACGTCGATGCCGCGAGCCGCGACGTCGGTGGCGACGAGCACCCGGATCTTGTCCTCGCGGAACTTGGCGAGTGCCTTCTCGCGCGCGACCTGGGCCATGTCGCCGTGCAGCGGCGAGGCACTGAAACCGCGCTCGACCAGGTCGTCCGCGACCCGCTGGGCCTGCCGCTTGGTGCGGGTGAAGACGATGATCTTCTCGGCGTCCTCGGCCTGCAGGACGCGGCCGATGATCTCGGGCTTGTCGAGGTCGTGGGCCAGGTAGATGAATTGCGCGGTGGCCGGCACCATCGTGGTGTCGTAGGACGACTCGGCGCGGATGTTCATCGGGTGGCGCATGTGCGTGCGGGCCAACGCGACGATCGCAGCCGGCATGGTCGCCGAGAACAGCATCGTCTGGCGCGTCTCCGGGGTCTTGGAGAGCAGCGTGATGACGTCGGGCAGGAAGCCGAGGTCGAGCATCTCGTCGGCCTCGTCGAGCACGAGTGCGTGCACGTGGGAGAGGTCGAGGGCGCGGCGGTTGGCCAGGTCGATGAGGCGGCCCGGGGTGCCGACGACGATGTCGACGCCGGCGTCGAGGGTCTCGAGCTGGGTGTCGTAGCCGACGCCGCCGTAGACGGTCAGCACACGCAGGCCGGTGTCGGCGCTGGCGATCGACAGGTCGCTCGAGACCTGGAGCGCGAGCTCGCGGGTCGGCGCGACGATGAGTGCCTGCGGCTTGCCCTGCGGCATGTCGGCGTACGCCGGGTCGCGCGGGGAGACCGAGCGCTGCAGCACCGGGATGCCGAAGGCGAGGGTCTTGCCGGTGCCCGTACGGGCCTGGCCGATGAGGTCGGTGCCGAGGAGCGCGACCGAGAGGGTCATCTCCTGGATGGCGAAGGGAGTGGTGATGCCGGCGCGCTCGAGCGCGTCACAGATCTGGGGCTGTACGCCCAGCTCACGGAAGGTGGTCACTGAGAGGTGTCGCTTTCGAAAGAGTTGGATGTCCCACGCGTATGCGGTCAGCCACTCGAACGGCCCCTCGGGGCACTGCCGACCGCGCACATACAGGCGGCCACCGGACACATCGCCAGCGGCTCGGTCGCGTCGATCCTATCGCTAGGCTGCGAGCATGACTGAATCGCCCGACGAGGACTACCGCCGCGCCGCTGTCGACCTCCTCGGGGCGATCGCCTACGGCGAGCTCTCGGCGTTCGAGCGACTGGTCGAGGACGCCAAGATGGCGCCGTCGATAGACGACAAGATCGCGATCGGCGCGATGGCCACCGCCGAGTTCGGGCACCTGGAGAAGCTCGTCGAGCGGCTCGAGGAGCTGGGCGCCGACCCGGCTGAGGCGATGCAGGCCTTCCGGCCCGGTTTCGACAGCTTCCACGCGCACACGGCGCCCTCGGACTTCTACGAGGGGCTCATCAAGGCCTACGTCGGTGACGGCCTCGCCGCGGACTTCTACCGCGAGATCGCGGCCTACCTCGACCCCGAGACCCGCGAGGTGATCATCCGCTCCCTCGAGGACTCCGGGCAGACCAGCTTCATCGTCGAGCGGGTCCGTGCCGGCATCGCCGAGGACCACCGCCTCGGAGGCCGGCTCGCGCTGTGGGGCCGCCGCCTGATGGGGGAGGCGCTCACGCAGGCCCAGCGCGTCGCCGGCGACCGTGACTCCCTGACCGCGCTGCTGGCCGGGGGAGTGGACCGGCCCGGGCTCGACCTCGCGGCGCTGGGCCGGATGTTCACCCGCCTCACCGAGCTGCACGCCGCCCGGATGGCCGAGCTGGGCCTGGAGGCCTGACCCGCGCACCTGCCACGACGTCCGGACATGCACGAGGCCCCGCATCCTTCGCAGGATGCGGGGCCTCGTGTGGCCGTACGGCCGTCAGATCCGCGTGCGGGTCCCGGTGTTGCGACCCGTCACGGTCGAAGCGATGACGACCAGGACGGCCGACGTGAGGATCGCGACGATCCAGCGCACCCAGTCCACGCCCTTGGACCCGTCGCCACCGAAGAGCGAGTAGATCCAGTAGCCCAGCAGCACGCCGCCGATGCCACACAGGATCGTGAGCCAGATGGGGATGTTGTCCTTGTCACCCGGGGCGACGAGCTTGCCGAGCAGACCGATGATCGCTCCGACGACGAGGAGGACGATGAGATCTACGACCATGATGGGCCACCTTTCTTTGCCACGAGCTCGTGACTGGAGTGCCGGCATCGTGTGCCGACTCGTTCATCATGTCCGCCGCGTGACGCAGTAGCAATCACCGTGCCTCCGCAGGGGTGGGGCGTGTCCGCCCCTCGGGGTGACGTGTCAGCGGAAGCCGACGGTGCTCGACGTCGGGGAGCCGAGCTCGAGGTAGGCGATCTTGTCCGCGGGCACGACCACGGTGCGGCCCTTGACGTCGGACAGGCGCAGCACGCCGCCGCCGGAGACGGCCTCGACGACCTTGGCCTCGATGTCCTCGGGCGTGCTGTCGCTGTCGAGCACCAGCTCGCGCTGGGCGTGCTGCACGCCGATCTTGACCTCCACGTGATGCTCCTTGCTGGGGTTCGGGGGATGGTTCGTTGGCTCGAGTGTGGCTGGTCAGTGGTCGTCGGTCATCGGGTAGCCCCGGATGCCGCGCCAGGCCAGACCGGCGATCAGCGCCGCCGCGTCGTCCTGTGCGATCCCGCCGCCACCTGCCAGCCAGAACCGCGCGGACACCTGTGCCATTCCCACCAGCGACACCGCCAGCAGCTCGGACTCCTCGTCAGGCAGGCCGGTGTCGGTGCGGATCACGTCGGCGATCATCGAGGCACACTCGGTGGTGACCCGGTCGACCCGCTCGCGCACGTCGGGCTCGCTCGTGAGGTCGGACTCGAAGACCAGCCGGAACGCGCCCTCCTTGGACGCGACGTAGCTGTAGAAGACCTTCATCGTCGCCGCGACGCGGTCCTTGTTGTCCGTGGTCGAGGCCAGGGCGGCACGACAGTTGTCGATGATCAGGTCGCAGGAGGAGTCCAGCAGCGCGAGGTAGAGGTCGAGCTTGCCGGGGAAGTGCTGGTAGAGCACCGGCTTGGAGACGCCGGCCCGCTCGGCGATGTCGTCCATCGCAGCGGCGTGGTAGCCCTGGGCGACGAAGACCTCGAGGGCCGACTCGAGCAGCTGGGCACGTCGCTCGCGTCTCGGCATCCGGCCGCCGCGCGGTCGCGGGAACGCACCGTCGGAGGTGGTGTCGGGGCTGCCTGCGGTCACGTCGGGCTCCTGCTGTCGGGAGGTACTGCTGAGTAGTCGGGGCGAGCCTATCGGCCCCGGAGACGCCGAGAGGGACCCCGGGCGTCCGGGGTCCCTCCCTGCGTGTCGATGGAGCGGTGGTGCTGGTGCGTCAGGTCACGGCGCGGGGTTCACCACGTTGACCGTGAGGAAACCACCCTTGTTGCCCGTGACGGTGGCCTTGACGCCCACGCCCGCGACCTTGACGGAGTTCTGCGGCGCAGCGGCGTCGTAGTAGGCGTTGACGTCGGTGTCGTCGAAGGTCGCCTTCTGCGGTACGCCGCCGGCACACGCCTCCAGCGTCGTGACGGTCGGGTTCTTCTGGGTCCCGCCCGCAACCTCCTTGTGCAGGCAGGTCGGGTCGACCGTGTCGAGGCCGAACGTCGCGTCGAACGGCTCGCGCCTGTTGCTGGGGCTGGTGCCGTCCGGGTAGGTCAGCGAGTTCGGGAACGCGTCCACGACCATCGCGTAGCCGGCACCGGGGTGCTCCGCCACGTTGTTGTCGGTGTAGGAGTTGTCGACGTACCAGACCAGCATGCCGTCCTGGAACTTGAAGAACTCGACCCAGTTGGGCTTCGTGAGGCCGTTGGAGAACTGGTAGGGGCCCTCGGACAGGGTCTTGTCGTAGCCGACGTACTGGCGGTTCTCCATGAGGTAGTAGCGCGAGGCGTTGGTGACCTCGTGACCGGTGGAGATGGCGAACCCGCCGAGGGGCTCCCAGCCGTTGGCACCGGACTCGGCGCCGTCGGTGAAGGTGCCCGCGTCACTCTTGATCGCGATGTCGTCGAGGAACGCACCGGCCTCGTTGACCCCGCCGTCGGTCTTGTAGAGGAAGCGGAACAGCGACTCCTGGCCACCGGCCTTGTAGGAGTAGCGCAGGCTGGTCCAGCTGCCGCGCGACGATCCGTCGACCGGCGAGCCGGTGTTGCTCCAGGTCTTGCCGCCGTCGAGGGAGTACTGGGCGTACAGGTAGTCGTAGCCCGCCTCGATCTCGTACCACGCCTTCGCGGTGACGGTCACCGACGACGAGGCCGGCACCGTGCGGGTCAGCGTGCTCGACATGTCGTCGCCCCGGCCGGTCCACCACGCGTGCGTGCCCGAGGGCGGCGTCGTGTAGTCGTGGGCGATCGAGGAGTTCGGCAGGTTCACCTTGAGCGCCTGGTCGGCACGGTCGTAGGTGTGCTGCGAGGGGCCGAGGGTGTAGGTGCCCTTGGTCCCGGCGTTGACCTCGGTGTAGTCGAGCCAACCGAGGTAGAGCTTCTCCTCGGGGCCCATCAGGCCGGGGACCGTGCCGATGCCCTCGCCGCCAGCAGGTGCGTTGGCGCCGTGGCTCAGCCAGGAGCCGGAGGACATGAGCGTCCAGAAGGCGCTGCCGTTCTCGCCGCCCGCGGTGTCGTAGTAGTCGGGCAGTCCGAGGTCGTGGCCGAACTCGTGGGCGAAGACGCCGAGGCCGCCGTTCTCGGGCTCGACGGTGTAGTCGCCGATGAAGTACTTCGAGCTGCCGATCTGCGCGCCGCCGCCGAGGTTGGTCTCGCCGCCGACGGTAGGGCCAGTGGTGCCGTAGCCCGACCCGACGTACCAGCGGTGCGACCAGATGGCGTCGGCGTCCGCGCCGGCCTCCTCGCCCTCACCGGCGTGCACGGCCTGGAAGTGGTCGATGTAGCCGTCGGCCTCGTTGAAGTCGCCGTCGCCGTCGAAGTCGTAGCGGTCCCAGACGTCGAACTGCGAGAGGTAGGCGTCGATCTCCGCGGGCGTCATCGTCGCGGACATCTGCTGGTACCAGGCGTCCGCCGAGTCGTTGACGAACGACCACGAACCGCCGTTGTCCTCGACGGTGTTGTCGCCGTAGGTCGAGGCGTTGCCCGGGACCTTGACCCAGTCGGTCACGGTGTTGATCGCGGTGTAGCGACCGGAGGACAGCTGCGTGTAGTAGTTCTTGAACGACTCGCCGTCGCCGTTGAACATCTCCTCGTAGTGGGCCTTGTCGAAGTTCGAGACCCAGTAGGTGGAGTTGTCGGTGAGGCGGTCCGGCTCCGGGATCTGGTTGTGCAGCGGGCCCGGCGTGGTGCCGAGCTTGCCGGAGCCGGCGTCGCCGAACTCGGACAGGATCGTGAAGATCTTGTCGGTCTTGTCGATGGGGAACTCCACGTAGTCGCCGCTGCTGAGGGCGACGGTGGCGCCACCGCCCTTGCGGGGCTGGAGCCGCGCGGCGCCGCTGTCGAGCATGGCCAGGGCCTTGTTCTTCAGGCGCAGCTGCTTCTTCGTCTGCGGTCCGGGCCGGTTGTCCGGCTTCGTGCGGGTGCTCTGACCGACCGCCTGCGGCGCGTCGGTGGACGGTACTGCCTGGGCCGGGATGGTGGCCGCGCCGAGGGCGAGGCATGCCGTACCGGCCAGGAGTCCGGGAAGGGACTTCTTCACGAGGTTGCTGTCCTGTCATCCGAGGTGGTGGATGGCCCCATCGGACTACGTCTTGCAGTCACAGGGGGCCGCAGCGGACTACTTCACCCCACGGAGGCCGTGCTGGCAAGGATCTCCTGACAACTTTGCCGATGGCCGCAGGAGTTCCGCCTCCTGGGGGTGGAGGAGCGGAGTCCGGATCGCGGGACCCGTACGTCCCCCTGTGCCGGGCGAGCGACCATGGACGGGAACAGAGCCGGCGTCACGCTGGTTGTCCCAGGACCGAAGCCCGCCACGAAGGAGTCAACCCGTGTCGTTCCCCGCGCTCGTCGAGCCGGCTGCCGAGCTCACCATCGATGAGGTTCGGCGCTACAGCCGGCACCTGATCATCCCCGACGTCGGGATGGCCGGACAGAAGCGGCTGAAGAACGCCAAGGTGCTCGTGATCGGGGCCGGCGGCCTCGGCTCCCCGGCGCTGCTCTACCTCGCCGCCGCCGGCGTCGGCACGCTCGGCATCGCCGAGTTCGACACTGTCGACGAGTCCAACCTGCAGCGCCAGGTCATCCACGGCGTCAGCGACATCGACAAGCCGAAGGGCCTCTCCGCCAAGGAGTCGATCGCGGAGATCAACCCCTACGTCGAGGTGGTGCTCCACCCCGAGCGCCTCGACAACGACAACGTGCTCGACGTCTTCCGCGGCTACGACCTGATCGTCGACGGCACCGACAACTTCGCGACCCGCTACATGGTCAACGACGCGGCGTTCTTCCTCGGCATCCCCTACGTCTGGGGCTCGATCTACCGCTTCGACGGCCAGGCCTCGGTCTTCGCGCCGATGCTCGGTGACGACCTGCCCTGCTACCGCTGCCTCTACCCCGAGCCGCCGCCGCCGGGCATGGTCCCCAGCTGCGCCGAGGGTGGCGTGCTCGGCGTGCTCTGCGCGTCCATCGGCTCGATCCAGGTCAACGAGGCCATCAAGCTGCTGACCGGCATCGGCGAGCCGATCGCGGGCAAGCTGATGATCTACGACGCCCTCGAGATGGAGTACCGCAAGCTCAAGGTCCGCAAGGACCCCAACTGCGCGCTGTGCGGCGAGAACGCCACCGTCACCGAGCTGATCGACTACGACGCGTTCTGCGGCGCGGTCTCCGACGAGGCGGCCGAGGCCGCGGCCGGCTCGACGATCTCGGTCGTCCAGCTCGAGCACATGCTCAAGGAGCGCGACAACGGCGAGCGCGACTTCGTGCTGATCGACGTGCGCGAGCCCAACGAGGCCGAGATCAACCACATCCCCGGCGCGGTGCTGATTCCCAAGGGCGAGTTCCTCAACGGCAACGCGCTCTCCCAGCTGCCCAGCGACAAGCAGATCGTCATGCACTGCAAGTCGGGCGTGCGCTCGGCCGAGACGCTCGCGATCGTCAAGGGCGCCGGGTACGCCGACGCGGTGCACGTGGGCGGCGGCGTGGTCGCCTGGGTCTCGCAGATCGACCCGAGCCAGCCGACGTACTGAGCCGTAACGCATACCCGGGCCACCTCGTTGGCCCGGGTATGCGTACCCCCACGAAGCTCCTGACCCTGGCCTCGGCTGCCCTGCTGACGACCGCCGTCGCCTCCGCCTCGCCCGCCGTGGCGATGAAGAAGCCGGCGCGCGCGACGTGGGCGCCGGCCGACACGGCCGCGATCCACCCGGGCGTGATGATGTACACCGAGGGCGCCCAGTGCACCGCCAACTTCGTCTACACCGACACCGCGGGCACGACGTACGTCGGCTATGCCGCGCACTGCGCCGGGCTCGGTGAGGCCACCGACACCGACGGCTGCACCTCCGAGTCGCTCCCGCTCGGCACCAAGGTCGACTTCGTCGAGGACGGCTCGCTCGTCTCGGACGGCACCCGCGTCGGCGGCGGCACGCTCGTCTACTCGTCCTGGCTCACCATGCAGAAGCGTGGCGAGAAGGACGCCGACACCTGCGCCTACAACGACCTGGCCCTGGTCAAGGTCGACGCCGCGGACGTCGGCAAGGTCAACCCCTCCATCCCGTTCTGGGGCGGCCCCGTCGGTATCAACACGACCGGCACCGCGGCGGGCGACACGGTCTACAGCTACGGCAACTCCAGCCTCCGCGCCGGCGTCGAGGAGCTCTCGCCCAAGCAGGGCACGAGCCTCGGCACCGAGGGCAACGGCTGGTCGCACCCGGTCTACACCGTGACGCCCGGCGTCCCCGGTGACTCGGGCAGCGCCTTCCTCGACGCCGAGGGCAACGCGCTGGGCACCCTGTCCACGCTGGCCCTCGCGCCGCTGGCGGGCTCCAACGGTGTCGGCGACATCGCGCACGAGCTCGCCTACGCCCAGGCCAACGGCGGCATCGCGGGCCTGCGCCTGGTGCGGGGCACGGAGCCGTTCAGCCCCGTCCTCTGAGGATTCCGCGCGGTTCCTCCGCGCCCCCCTCGCATGGCGTGACCCGTCTCACCTAGGGTCACGCCATGCGTGCGTTCGGGGACTGGTCGCCGGGCCTGCGCGCCGTCGTCACGGTGGCCCTGACCAGCCTCTTCATGGTGCTGGTCGCGTGGGCGACGCTGATCGGACCCGACGAGGTCTTCACCGGTCCCGGCCCGCGCCCGGGGTCTGCGTCCACCTCGACCCAGTCGTGCATCCCGCTCCCGGTCAGGACGAATCCCGACGGCAGCACCACGCTGGCGGTCCCGGACGACATCAACGAGCGCGACTACTGCGAGCCGCCGCCCGCGAGCATCGACGACTACCGCGACCTGGTCGAGGACCACCCGCCACCGCTGTGGGTCGCGGTGCTCGTCTGGCTGTTCCTCGGCAGCCTCATCCTCGTGGTCGCCCTCGCGGTGCTCTGGCTCGTCGTCGTCGCCGTGCGCAAGGTGCTGGCGAGTCGTGGGGAGGCCGACCGCCCCGACATCGGTTTCAGCATCCTCGACGAGCCCGGCCGGGTCGCGGAGCAGGTCGTCGGCGACGCGGACGAGCAGGAGGCGCTGCTGCGCGACGGCGACGCCCGCAACGCCATCGTGGCGACGTGGCACCGCTTCGAGGTGCAGGGCGAACGAGCGGGCGTGCCGCGCTACGCGTCGGAGACCTCCTCCGAGTACGCGCTCCGGATCCTGGACCTGGCCGAGGCCGACACCGTGCCGGTGAGCCGTCTCGCGGAGCTCTACCGCGAGGCGCGCTTCTCCGACCACCCGATCACCGAGGAGCACCGCTCGGAGGCGCTCGCCGCCCTCGCGGCGATCCGCCGCAGCCTGGGCGTGCGCGCATGAGGTGGCTGTCGGGACCCTGGCGTGGCCGGGTGGGCACCGGGATCGGCCTGGCCGCGACCGGTTACGCGATCGCGGTCTGGCTCGACTTCGAGCCGCGCCCCCTGCCGTACGTCGTGTGGGCCGTGGTCGTGCTCGCCATGACCTACCTGGTGCTCGACACCGTCGACGCGCCGGCCGCGCACTGGCAGCACGGCCCGCCGCCGAGGGCGGACCGGGTCGACGAGGTCACGTCCGACCTCCGCATCCTCTCCAGCCACCAGCAGGCCGACCACCCGTCGAACGCCCTGGCCCAGCGCCTGGTCGCGCTGGCGCAGTCCCGCGACCCGGGCCTCGCCGCCGAGATCCAGCACGAGCTCGACGGCGTACGCCGCATCGAGCCCGCCGACATCGACACCATCCTGACCCGAATCGAGGAGTCACGTGACCCCAGCTGAACCCCGCACCGCCGGAGCCGCGGAGGTGGCCCACTTCGCCGAGCAGGTGCTCGACGAGGTCGGCCGGGCCGTCGTCGGCAAGCGCGAGGTGCTGACGCTGGTCCTGGCCGGCATCCTCGCCAAGGGCCACGTCCTGCTCGAGGACTTCCCGGGGCTGGGCAAGACCCTTGCCGCGCGGACCTTCGCCGGCGCGCTCGGGCTGGAGTTCTCCCGCGCGCAGTTCACCCCGGACCTGCTGCCGGCCGACCTCACCGGCTCCTACGTCTACGACCAGCGCCGTGCCGAGTTCGACTTCCGTCCGGGGCCGATCTTCGCCGGTCTGCTGCTCGCCGACGAGATCAACCGGACCCCGCCCAAGACGCAGGCGGCGCTGCTCGAGGCGATGCAGGAGGGTCAGGTCACCGTCGAGGGTCAGACCCACGCGCTGCCCCGGCCGTTCCACGTCCTGGCGACCGCCAACCCGGTCGAGTACGAGGGCACCTACCCTCTCCCGGAGGCACAGCTCGACCGCTTCCTCCTGCGGGTCGCCTTCGGCTACCCGACCGCGGGGGAGGAGCACGACGTGCTGCGCCGACGGCTCGACCGGCAGCGCGAGGAGGTCGAGGTCTCGCAGGTGACCGACGCCGACGGGCTCGCTGCCGTCCAGGCCGCGGTCGAGCGCGTCGTCGTGGACGAGTCGGTCGCGCGCTACTGCGTCGACCTGGTCGCCGCGACCCGGTCCCACGGCGACGTGCTGACGGGTGCGTCGCCCCGTGGCAGCCTCGGGCTCGTGCTGACCGCCCGCGCCTGGGCGGCGATCCGCGGACGCGACTACGTGGTCCCCGAGGACGTCAAGGTCGTCGCCCGCGCGGTGCTGGCGCACCGCATCACGGTCAAGCCCGACCTCTGGATGACCCAGGCGTCCGGCGCCCGGGTCGTCGACGCCGTGCTGACGTCGGTGGAGACCCCCCGCACGCTGGAGCACCACGCGCCTCTGCGGAGCGCGCCGCAGTGAGCTCGTGGCGGCCGACCGCCGCGCTCGTACGATCCTGCCTGCTCGCCCTCGGCGGGGTGACCGGCGGGATCGTGCTGGGCCAGGAGGTGCTGGTCGTCCTGGCCGCTCCCTTCGTGGTCCTCGCCGCGATGGGACTGGCCGGTCGGCCGAGCACGGCTCCCCGGGTGTCGGCCCGCCTCGACCACTACCGCTTGCACGAGGGCCAGGGCACGACCTCCCGGCTCGAGGTCGACGACCTGACGGGGGTCGAGCACGTGACCCGGGTCGCCGCCCGCGCGGCCCACGTGGTCACCCAGCCGACGTACGGCGCAGCAGGGACGCTGGTCGACGCGGGACTGCCGACCATCAGCTCCAGCCCCCGGCGCTGGGGCCGCCGCGGCGTGGGCGCCGAGCGCGTGGCCCTCGTGTCCGCCTGGGCCGGGTGGCGCTGGGGACCGGTCGACATCCCCGAGCACGGCCTCACGGTGCTCCCGCAGACGGCGCCGTACGACAGCCGCGCGGAGGTCCCGCAACCCGACGGCCTGGTCGGGCGGCACCGGTCCCGGAGGCTGGGCAGCGGCACGGAGTTCGAGGGCATCCGGCCCTTCGCGACCGGCGACCGGCTCAAGCGGGTCAACTGGCCGGTGTCGCTGCGCACCGGCGAGCTGCACGTCGTCACCACGCGCGCCGAGCAGGACGCCGGCGTGTGGCTGGTCGTCGACGGCCTGCGCGACATCGGGGTCTCGGGCGGCATCGACGGGGCCGCCAGCTCGCTGGACCTCACCGTCCGCGCGGCGGCGGCGCTCGCCGAGCACCACGTCCGCACCGGCGACCGCGTGGGCCTGCTGGTGGTGGTCGCCGACGGCGCCCGGGTGCGGCTGGGCTCGGGCTCGCGCCACCTGCACCGCATCCACGGCACCCTGGCTCGGATCCGCACCGAGGCCCGCAGCGTGGCACCCGAGCGCCTCGACCTCGGCGCCGGCGCCGGCAGCGTCGTCTACATCCTCTCGCCGATGCTCTTCACCCCGCTCGTCACCGCGACCGCGAGCCTGCAGCGCCGAGGGGTCACGGTCGTCGTGATCGACACGGTCGGCGAGGCCCTGGGCGGGGAGGGCGCCGACCGGCTCGCGCTGCCGGCGCTGGCCGCCCGCATGCAGAAGGTGGAGCGCGACGACCGCCTCCGGCGGCTGGCCGCCCTCGGCACCCCCGTCGTGCCGTGGCGCGGCCCGGGCACCCTCGACACCGTGCTCCACCAGCTCGCGCGGCGCGGTCAGGTGCCGAAGGTGCGTGCCCGATGACGCCCACCCGCCGACTGCTCCGCCCGGGCGTCACCGCGCCGGTCGTCCTGCTGCGCACCTTGGTGCTCGTGCTGCCCTGCGCGGCGCTGGCCCTGGCGCTGCCCGAGGTGCCGCACTGGTTCGTGCTCCTGGCCGTGCCGGTGAGCGCGCTGGCGTGGTCGCGGGCGCCCGACCACGCGGTGGGCGCCGTCCCGCTCGTCCTCGTCGGCGGCTGGTGGGCCTCGCACGGGATCGTCGACTGGCAGGTGCTGGTGGTCGCGGTGCTGCTCCTGGCAGCGCACGTGGCCGCGACCCTGCTGGCCTACGGCCCGGAGACCCTCGCCGTCGACCCCCGGCTGGTCCGACTGTGGGTCGGCCGGGCGCTGCTCGCGCTGGTGCCGGTGCCCGTCGCGTGGCTGGCCGTGCGGGAGATCGACCCGGAGCTGGCGCCCTCCGGGCTGTGGCTGGCGACCGGAGCAGTGACGGTCGTCCTGCTCGTGGTGACGGCCCGCCTGACGCGCTCGGAGGCCCGATGACGACCGAGGAGGAGCGCGAGCTCTACGCCGAGCTGGTGCTGCAGTGCGCGGAGTCGGTGCCGCGCGGGCGGGTGACGACGTACGGCGCCATCGCGGACGTGGTGGGCCACCGGCTCGGGCGCGGTGGCCCCCGCCTGGTCGGCAACGTGATGGCGCGGCAGGGCGGGGCGGTGCCGTGGTGGCGGGTGGTCCGCGCCGACGGGTCGCTGCCGGCGTCGCACGACGACGAGGCGCGCCAGGCCTACCTCGAGGAGGGCACCCCGCTGCGACCGAGCGGAGCGGTGGACCTGGGACGGGCCTTCTGGCAGCCGCGCCTGCAGGCACAATGACCGACATGCTCTACACGGTCGCGCACAGCATCATCCCGCCGCTCGCCCGTGCCGTGTGGCGCCCGCGCGTGGAGGGCCTGCACCACGTGCCGGCCAGCGGCCCGGTCATCGTGGCGAGCAACCACCTCTCGTTCTTCGACAGCGTGGTCATCCCCGTCGTCGTGCCGCGCAAGGTCGTCTTCCTCGCCAAGTCCGACTACTTCACCGGCACGGGCGTGAAGGGCACGCTGGTGCGGGCCTGGTTCGAGGGCCTCGGCATGCTGCCGGTCGACCGCGACGACACCCGGGCGGCCATCGCCAGCCTCGACACCGCGCTCGCCGTGCTCGAGAAGGGCGAGGCGTTCGGCATCTACCCCGAGGGCACCCGCTCCCGCGACGGCCGGCTCTACCGAGGACGCACGGGCGTCGCGCACCTCGCGCTCACCTCCGGCTGCCCGGTCGTGCCGGTCGGGTTGCAGGGCACCGAGGACATCCAGCCCGTCGGCTCCAACCGGCCGCGGCTGGCCAAGGTGGACGTGACGGTCCGCTTCGGCGAGCCCATCGCCGTCGCGGGGGAGTACGACGGCGTACCCGCCGGCCGCGCCCGCCGGGAGCTCACCGACCGGATCATGACCGCCATCGGCGACCTGTCCGGCCAGGAGCGCGCCGGCGTCTACAACGAGCGGCCCACGGACGCCTGACTACACGCGGGCCGCGAGGGCGGCGAGGGCCTTCGGGAAGATCTCCGCGGGCGGCGTGACGAGCCCGGCGCCCACCTGGCCGACGCCGGCGACGCGGCCGGCCATGCCGGTGTTGATCTGCGGCAGGATCCCGGTGCGGCACACCTTGGTCACGTCGATGCCGGTGGGCGTGCCCTGGAACTCCAGGACGGGCACCGACCAGCGGGGGTTCTCCGCGAGGGTGATCTCGTGCATCCGGCGGGTGGTGGCCAGCGCGTCGGGGACCGAGCCGCCGACGAGCCGGACGATCGCAGGAGCGGTCGCCATCGCGAAGCCGCCGATGCCCGCGGTCTCGGTGATCGCCGAGTCGCCGATGTCGGCGTTGGCGTCGTCGGGGCCGTAGTCGCCGAGGAAGAGCCCCTCGGCCACCTGGGCGGGACCGGTGAACCACTCGTCGCCGGTGCCGGAGACCTGGATGCCGAAGTCGGTGCCGTTGCGGGCCATCGCGACCACCATCGTCGAGCCCGGGACGTCACGGCCGGCGTCGAGGGCGAGCTTGCAGGCGGGCATCGCGAGGTTGAGGAAGAAGTGGTCGTTGCCGCCGATGAAGCGCAGCGCCTGGGCGACGTCCGAGCTGTCGAAGCCGGAGGTGACCATGGCGGGGGAGAGGTCGCGCAGCAGCATCAGGGTGCCGGCGCGGTTGCGGTTGTGGGCCTCGTCGCCCATCTGCAGCATCTGCGTGAGGATGCCGGTGACGTCGGAGGCCTCCTCGGTCCCGCGCACGCCCGCCTGCAGCAGCGGACCGAGGACGTCGCCCATCCAGCGCAGCCGGGTGAGGACCTCGGGGCCGTACGCGCCGTAGCGCAGCACCTTGCCGAGGCCCTCGTTGAGCGAGCAGTACGTCCGCTTGCCGGTGGCGCGGTCCTCGAGGACCCACATCCACATGGTCGGCGTGACCACGCCCGCCATCGGGCCGACGGCGCTGCGGTGGTGGCACGGCTCGAGGCTGACGCTGCTGCCCGACTCGAAGAGCGCGACGGCGTCCTCGGGGTCGTCAACCAGGCCCTCCAGCGCGGCACCGCCCATCAGTGCACCGCGCAGCGGACCGGACGCCCGGTCCCACTTGATCGGCGGCCCGGCGTGCAGGAACTGGCCCTTCTCGAGCCCGAGCACCTCGGAGGCGGGAGCGACGTCGACGAGGTGGGCAGTCACGCCGAGCATCGCCTCGACGGCCTTGCGGTTGGCCTCGGGCCGCCGCGGGTCGGTGGCCACGGCGGCGAGGTGTCCTTCCGTGCCGGGCATCGGGGGACGCCAGTCGACGCGCTCGACGCCGACGGCCTGGCCCGCCACGGCGTCGGCGAGCATGTCGGCCCCGACAGTGACGACGGTGGTCTCGGTCATCGCTGGGCTCCTTCGATGAGCTGGAGCGCGCGGCGGGTGGCCGACGCGTTGGAGAGGTGGACCTCGGCGCCGGCGGCGACGAGCGCGTCGCGCTGGGCGTCCAGGCCCTGGGGGTCGAGGTCGGTGCCGACGAGGCTGACGACGACCGGGATCGCCCGGTCCCGGCGTGCCGCCGTGATCGCCGGTGCGAGCATCGCGGCCGGGTCGGGCTCGGCGCCGTGGCCGAGCACCAGGTCGAGCAGGATGACGCCGGTCCGCGGGTCGGCCGCGGCCCGGGCGATCTGCTCGTTGCGCAGGGTCGGGTCGATCATCGGGTGGGCGCGGCCCTGCGTGAGCGCGTCGTCGCCGAAGTCGACCATCGTGTGGTCGTCGACCAGCAGGTCCTCGCCCAGCGCGAGGTCGTCGGACAGCGGGATGTTGCTGCGGATCGGGCCGAGCACCTCGGTCGCCATCAGCATCGACTCGTCGCACAGCGTTCCGCCGACGAAGAGCCCGCGGAGCAGGGGGCCGGTGGCCGGTCCCGTGTTGTCGGCACCGTGGACGGGCCACTCGGGAGCGTCGTGGCCCAGCCGGGCCAGCACGGCCTCGGCGACCGCCGTCAGGTCACGCTGTCCGCGTCCGAGCAGGCCGAGCTCGACCGGGGTGCCCAGCGCCTCGGTCTCGCGGCCGAGGGCCTCGGCGACCTCGGGCGCCGGCGGCTTGGAGACCACGACGACCAGGTCGACGTCGGGGTCGGCGTCCAGGCGTCGCAGCGCCTCCCGGGTGGAGATCCCGCCCACGGCGGCGGACAGGTCGCGGCCGCCGACTCCGAGGGCCCACCGGACCCCCACGCCGTCGTAGGTGAGCCCGGCGAGGTGCAGCAGCGCGAGCAGCTGCTGGCAGCCGGTGCCCGACGCGGCGACGATGCCGATCCGGCCCGGGCGCACGGCGTTGGCGAAGCCCAGCCCGACCCCGTCGATGACCGCTGTGCCGCAGTCGGGACCCATCACCAGCGCCCCGCGGGAGGCGGCGTACGTCTTGAGGGCGACCTCCTCGGCCACCGGGACGTTGTCGCTGAAGATCATCACGTCGCGCCCGGCCTCGAGCGCGTCCATCGCCTCGACCGTCGCGCTCGCCCCCGGCACGGACACCAGCGCGATGGCGTCCGGGCCGCTGCGGCGCAGCGCGGAGCCGGTCGTACGCGGTGGGGCGACGGTCGTGTCTCCGGCGGACGGGCGGGTCGGGGCCAGGGCGGCGTCGACCGCGGCGAGGGCGGTCGCCACGTCGGCGTCGTCGTCGAGGCGCAGCGCGACGACCATGTCGTTGGGGGAGGAGTCGGGCACGTCGAAGCCCATGCCCTCGAGCACCTCGAGGTTGAGGCCGGTGGCCATCGCCACCTGGGCGGCGACGACGCCGGGGGTGGCCTGCACCGCCCGGCTCACCTGGAGCAGGGTCACCGAGTCGGCGTAGGCGCCGCTCCGGAGCTCGACGTGGTCCTTCATGCTGCCCTCCCGGGGCGGTCGGTGGGGTGGTCGGTGAGCGAGGCGATCGCCAGCCCGGCGCCCGCGAGCAGTCCTGCCCCCGAGGTGGCGCCGACGGCCAGCAGGGCCTCGGTGGTCGTGGGGCCGGGGTCGGAGAGCCAGGCGGCGAGCTGGGGCAGCGCCTCGCCCTGGAGCGCGCAGTCGAGCAGGGTCGCGGAGAGCAGCGTGGTCACGCCCAGCCGGCGGCGTACGGCCGCAGCCATGACGTGGTCGGGGTGCCCCGCAGTGACGCGGGCGGCGAGCCAGCCGGCCAGCACGTCGTCGCCCAACGGCGTCAGCCCGGGGCCGCGGCCGAGCAGGTGGTCGAGGTGGGCGGGCGTCAGTCGACCGTCGTCGGGCAGGGACAGGCCTGCCGCGGAGGTCATGGGGATCGCGGGTCCGAGCCCGCGATCCCCATGACGTCCGAGGGTGGGGACGGAGACGTCGGCGAGACGGGTGATGCGGGCGGTGGCGGCCCCGACGTGCAGGGTGCCGGCCTCGACGCGCACGGTCGTGCCCAGGTCGGTCAGGTCGGTCAGGTCGGTCAGGTCGGGGAGCGTGGACCAGAGCGCGCACGGCACCCGGGTCGCGCCGGCCGAGACCAGGCCGAGGCACCAGCCGTCGAGGTCGAGGTAGATCGCGGTGGCGCTGGCGTGGAGCACCCGGCGGGGGCCGTCCTCGGCCGCGGCCAGCCGCTCGCGGACGCGCACCGGTGCCGCCACCGAGACCACGCCTGACATCACCTTCCAGACGCTAGCGGCCCGTGGCAGACTCGCGAATGTGTGAACTTGTCCAAGGAAGTGGGAGAAGTGGGCCAAGACTTGATAAGCGATCCCGAGGCGGTCGCGGCGCTGGAGCGCGCCGACGCGCTGCACACCGCACTGACGCACATCGTGCTCGAGGGCGGGGACCTGGCCGCGATCGCGGAGGCGGTCGGCGACGCGCTGGGCTACGGGGTCGTCTTCACCTCCACCGACGGACGCGAGCGCGCGGCCCACCTCGACGACGCCCAGCGGGCACTCCTGGCCGGCAGCGAGCTCGTCGACCAGACGGGCCGCGTGCGCGTCGAGCGCCTCGACCCCGACGGCACGGCGGTGGGCGACGGCGAGGCGGTCGTACGCCGGGTGGTGGCCGCCGGCGTCGACCTGGCGCGGCTCGTCGCGCTGCGAACGGACGGCAGGATCCACGCCTCCGACGTGAAGGCGCTGGAACGGGCGGCGATCGTGGCCGCGCTGCTGGTGACGCGGGTCGAGGCGATCACCGCGGTGGAGAACAAGTACCAGGGTGACTTCCTCAGGGACGTCTTCCTCGGCCGCGCCGGCGAGGCGGACGACGTCGCCGAGCACGCGCGGGCCTTCGGCTGGCAGCTCGACCGGCCGGTGATGGTCGTGGTGGCGGTGCTCGAGCCCGATGCGCTGGCCGCCCTCGGCCCCGCTGCCGAGGACCGCCGGGCGTGGCAGGACCGCTTCGCCCACGCCTGGCGACAGGTCACGGCGGCGGTCGACAGCAGCATCGCCTCGGTCGCCTTCAGCCGTGAGGTCGTGACCCTGGTCCCCGTCGACCCGACGCAGGGACCCGGGCCCGCGCACGCCGCCGTCGACCGGATCATCGAGGCGGTGCGCGGAGACCGCGGCGGCGGCCGGATCGCGTTCTCCGCCGGCGTGAGCCGGGTCGCCCTGGGCCTGGTCGACCTGCCGGAGGCGTTCCGGCAGGCGCAGCGCGCGGTGGAGATCGGGCGCCGGGTGCACGGTGGGGGATCGACGACCCGCTTCGACCAGCTGGGCCTGCACCGGTTGCTCGCCCTGGTGCCCGACGCCGACGAGCTGACGGCGTTCGCGGCCGACGTGCTGGGGCCGCTGGCCGAGCGCACGCCGGAGGCGGCCGACCTGCGCGAGACGCTGCAGGTGCTGCTCGACACGAACTTCAACGTGGCCGAGGCGGCGCGCGCCCAGTTCTTCCACTACAACACGATGCGCTACCGCGTCGGCAAGCTGCAGCGGCTGCTCGGGCCGATCGCCACCGACCCCCACCTGCGCCTCGACGTCGCGGTCGCGCTGCGGGCGTTGGAGATCGTCGGCTGAGGGGCCGCTTGACCTTGCCCCGGCGGCAAGGCCCACGGTCGTCGCACCGGTGACCGTCACCGGAGAGGATGGCGACGATGACCAGCACCCAGGACCTCCTGACGATCGGCGACTTCGCCCGCGCCGCGGGCCTGACGCCGAAGGCGCTGAGGTTGTACGACGACCTCGGTCTGCTGCGTCCCGCGGAGGTCGACGAGCACTCGGGCTACCGCAGGTACGCCCCCGCCCAGCTGGAGCAGGCCCGTCTGGTGGCGACGCTCCGGCTGGTGGGGATGCCCTTGGCCCGGATCCAGCAGGTGCTGGACGGCTCACCGGCCGCCGCGGCCCGGGAGGTGGAGGCCTACTGGCTCCAGGTCGAGGCCGACACCACGTCCCGGCGCGACATCGTCACCACCCTCGTCCAGCAACTGAGGAGCGAGGCACCCGACATGACGCTTTCCACCGACACCCTGCACGCCACCTTCGGCACCAGCCACCGGCGAGGCCGCCGCGACAGCCAGCAGGACGCGTACGTCGTACGGCCGGGGCTGGTGGGCGTGGCCGACGGCTACGGCCTCCGCGACGACCTGGCCGCTGCCGCGCTCGAGGCCTTCGCCACCGCCGGCCTCGAGGGTGCCGTCGAGGAGGTGGGGGCCGACCTCGCGGCCGGCCTCCCCGACGCACCGTCGTCGGGCACCACGCTGACCGCCGTCGCCCTGGACGGCGAGTCGGCACGGATCACGCACATCGGCGACGCGCGGGTGTGGCTGGTGCGTGACGGTGGGCTCCGGCAGGTCACCCACGACCACACGGTCGTCGCGGCGCTCATCGAGGCCGGACAGCTCACCCCCGACGAAGCCCGCTCGCACGAGCACCGCAACCTCCTCAACCGCGCCCTGACACCTGGGGTCATGGCCGACGAGGTGGTGCTCGACCTGCGCCCCGGCGACCGGGTCGTGCTCACCACGGACGGGGTGCACTCCTACGCCGGGGACCTGGCTCCGCTGCTGCTCGCCGACGCCGCTCCGCAGGAGGTCGCCGACGCCGTGGCCGCGGCCGTGGTCGAGGCGGGGGAGCCGGACAACCACACCGTCGTGGTGGTCGACCTCTCCTGAGGCGCGGGCGACGGTGGAGCGCTGGGCCGCTAGGTCGGGCCCAGCGCTCCACTGTCCCGGGTCTCGACCGCCGAGGAGAATGGCTGCCGTACGCCGAGCCACTGCTCGGCGCCGAACTCCTCGAAGCGCTCCAGCCCGGTGAAGCCCAGGCGCGCGGCCAGGGCGCGCGAGCGGGTGTTGGCGACCTGCGTGCAGACCACGACCGGTTCGCCGAGGTGGGAGTCCGCCCAGGCGAGGACGGCCGACGCCGCTTCCGTCGCGTAGCCGTGCCCCCATGCGTGCACGGGCAGCACGTAGCTGAGCTCGAGGTCGGGGCCGCCGGCGCCGGGTCGGGCGGGGTCGCGCCGGCCGAGCCCCACCCAGCCGACGAAGCGCCCGTCGTGCTCCATCACGAACTGGCCGGGCCGGTCGGCGGGCACCTCCGGCAGGGAGGCGTCCAACGTCGCGCGGTCCTGCCCGCCGCCGAGGTGGTGGTTGACCTCGTCGTCCGAGCCGAGGTCGAGGAACTCCTCGCGGTCGCGGGCCTCCGGCGCGCGCAGGACGAGGCGCGCGGTGCGGATCGGGGCCGGCGGCCAGCCGTCGACCGTGAGAGGGAGAGCCATGCACGGCAGCGTACGAACCGGACCAACCCGCCGAAGAACTTGTCATCCATATCGGCGTTCCTTCGGCAGTTCTCGCCAGTGAGGGTGTGTGATGTGGCCCACTAGTTTGTGGATTCTCGGGACACACCCCTGCGAATCTGGAGGCCTGCACATGTCGATGTTCAAGTGGGACGTGGTTGATCCCGCACCTGGTGAGGCGGTGCTGCCACAGCAGCGGCTCCCGTGGGGCAAGACCATCGGGCTGGGTGCCCAGCACGTGGTCGCGATGTTCGGCGCCACCTTCGTCTTCCCGCTCGTCATGGGGCTCGACCCCAACCTCGCCATCATGTTCTCGGGCCTCTGCACGATCCTCTTCCTGCTGATCGTGCAGAACCGCGTGCCGAGCTACCTCGGCACCAGCGCGTCCTTCGTGGCCTCCGTCGCGGCGATCCGTGCCCTCGACGAGGGCAACGACTCCTCCTACGTGACCGGCGCGATCCTGGTCGGCGGGCTGACGCTCGCCGCGGTCGGCGTGCTGATCCACTTCGCCGGCGCCGAGCTGATCCACAGGATCCTGCCGCCCGCCGTGACCGGCGCCGTGGTCATGCTGATCGGCTTCAACCTCGCCCCCGTCGTCGCCGGCATCTACTGGCCCCAGGACCAGTGGATCGCGCTGCTGACCGCGGCCTTCATGGTGTTCGCCGCGGTGGCGCTGCCCGGCTTCTGGTCGCGCATCGCGGTGTTCCTCGCGCTGATCTTCGGCTACATCCTCTCCTTCGTCGCCGACAAGGTGCTGGGTCCGATCACCTCGGTCCTCCCGACCGGCCCCGACGCGGTCGAGCACGACCGCGTCTCCTGGGCCGGCGTCCAGGCCGCCGACTGGATCGGCCTGCCAGAGCGGCACGCTGGCCGACGGCGTCTCCGTGGTCCACGGGCCGTCCTTCTCGCTGACCGCCATCCTGCTGGTGCTGCCGGGTGTCATCGCGCTCGTCGCCGAGAACACCGGGCACGTCAAGGCAGTCGCCGAGATGACGGGCCAGAACCTCGACCCCTACATGGGTCGTGCCATCGGCGCCGACGGCGTCGCGACCGCCTTCGCCAGCGCGTTCGGCGGCTCGCCGACGACGACGTACGCCGAGAACATCGGGGTCATGGGTGCGACGCGGGTCTACTCCACCGCGGCCTACTACGTCGCCGCCGCCGTCGCCATCCTGCTGGGCCTGTGCCCCAAGTTCGGCGCGATCGTCAACGCGACCCCCGGTGGGGTGCTCGGCGGCATCACCGTGGTGCTCTACGGAATGATCGGCCTCGTGGGCGCGAAGATCTGGGTCGAGAACGGCATCGACTTCGGCAACCCGGTCAACATGGTCGGCCTCTCCGCCGGCCTGATCGCCGGCATCGGTGGCGTGACCCTGACCTTCGGTGACGACTTCGAGCTCGGCGGCATCGCCCTCGGCACGATCCTCGTCATCCTCTTCTTCCACATGGTCAAGGGCCGGGGCAGCGAGGGCGCCGGCTCGGTGACCCGCAACCTCAGCCACCCCGACTACGACGGTGGCGTCGACGACGCCGCCTCGGGAGGCTCCGCCCCGCGATGAAGCCCGCACCCTTCGCCTACCTGCGCCCGTCCACCCTCGAGGAAGCCCTGGCGGCACTCGCGGGGGAGCAGGGGGCGAAGGTGCTGGCCGGCGGTCAGTCCCTGGTCCCGCTGTTGTCCATGCGACTTGCCGCACCGTCGATGCTCATCGACATCAACGCCCTGCCGGACCTCGGCCACATCACCTGTGATGCGGCCGGGGTCCGGGTCGGGGCCCTGGCCCGGCACGCCGAGGTGCTCGCGTCCGCCGAGGCCGCCTCCGCCCAGCCCTTGCTCGCGCTGGCGCTCAGCCACGTGGCGCACCCGACGATCCGCAACCGCGGCACCACCGTCGGCTCTCTCGTGCACGCCGACGCCGCGGCTGAGATGCCCATGGTGCTGCGACTCCTGGAGGGATCGGTCGACGTCGCGTCGGTGCGCGGTCGTCGTACGATCCCGGCCGAGGAGCTCTTCGCCGGACCGCTCGAGTCGACGCTGGCCCACGACGAGGTCGCGGTCGAGGCGTTCTTCCCGGCCCTGCCGCCCGGCGGCGGCGTCGCCTTCCAGGAGATCGCCCGGCGCCACGGCGACTACGCCCTCGTCGGCGTCGCCGCGCTCGTCGAGACCGACGGCGGCGAGGTGACCCGGGCCCGGCTCGGCTACGTCTCGGTGAGCGACGTGCCCGTCGTCGTCGACGTCACCGACGCCCTCGACGACCCGGCCGCCAAGGCCCTGGCCGACCTCGAGCCGGCCGACGACATCCACGCGACCGCCGACTACCGCGCCCACCTGGTCAGGGTGCTGACGCCGCGGGTCCTGGCGGACGCCGTCCACCACGCCCGCCAGAGAACGGCACAGAGGAACCACGCATGACCGAACAGCTCCACGATGTCCGGCTCCACGTCAACGGGTCCGTGCACGAGGTGCAGGTGCCCGCACGGCGCCTGCTGTCCGACGCGCTGCGCCACGACTGCGGCCTGACCGGCACCCACGTCGGCTGCGAGCACGGGGTGTGCGGCGCGTGCACGGTGCTCGTCGACGGGACGCCGATGCGCTCGTGCCTGATGTTCGCGGTGTCCGCCGTGGACTCCGAGATCACCACCGTGGAGGGGTTGACCGAGGCCGACGGGTCGCTGTCGCCGGTGCAGCAGGCGTTCTCCGACTGCCACGGCCTCCAGTGCGGCTTCTGCACGCCCGGCTTCCTCACCACCATCACGGCCGGGCTGCGCGACAACCCCGACCCCTCGGAGGACGAGGCCAGGGAGATGATCGCCGGCAACCTGTGCCGCTGCACGGGCTACCAGAACATCGTGAAGTCGGTGCTGCGGGCTGCGGAGATCGGGGCCGAGAAGTGACGACCAAGATGTTCGGCGCCAAGGTCCCGCGCGTCGAGGACCAGCGCTTCCTGCGTGGCAAGGGCCGCTACGTCGACGACCTGCTGCACGACGACCCGCGGCTGCTGCACTCCGCCGTGCTGCGCTCGCCCCACGCCCATGCGCGCATCACCGACATCGACGTCTCCGACGTCCTCGACCTCGACGGCGTGGTCGCGGTCTGGACGTGGGAGGACCTGTCGGGCCCGATGGCCGAGCCGCTGCCGCTCCTCATCCCGCACCCGACGCTCACCCACGGCCGCACGCAGTACGCCCTCGCGAAGGACGAGGTGAACTACGTCGGCGAGGCGATCGCCTTCGTGGTCGCCGTCGACCGCTACGTCGCGGAGGACGCGGTCTCGCGGATCCGGGTGTCCTACGACTACCTCGAGCCCGTCGTCGGCATCGCCGCCGCCCGCGCGGCCGACCGCCTCGTCCACGACGACGTACCCGGCAACGTCGGTGCGCGCATGGAGCAGGAGAACGGCGACGCCCGCGCCGCGATCGCCGACGCCCCGCACACCCTGACCCTCGACCTCGACGTCGAGCGCTCGGCCTGTACGCCGATGGAGGGCCGCGGCACGGTGGCCCGGTGGGACCCCGACACGTCCCGCCTCACGGTGTGGTCGTCGACCCAGACGTCGACCGGTGTGCGCGGCTGCGTGGCCGCCAAGCTCGGGCTCGACCTGGCGAAGGTCGACGTGGTCACCCCTGACGTGGGCGGCGGCTTCGGCGTGAAGATCAACCACCCGTGGCCCGAGGAGCTCCTGGTCCCGCTGGCCGCGATGACGCTGGGCCGGCCGGTGAAGTTCACCGAGGACCGGCGCGAGCACTTCATCTCCTCCGCCCACGAGCGCGCCCAGCAGCACCACGTCGAGGTCGGCTTCGACGACGACGGCCGGGTGCTCGGGCTCAACGTGGAGTTCTGGCACGACCACGGCGCCTACACGCCCTACGGGCTGATCGTCCCGATCATCACCTCGACGCAGCTGCTCGGCCCCTACAAGCCGGCCAACTACCGCGTCGTCTTCGAGTCGCTCTACACCAACACCGTGATCGTCACGCCCTACCGCGGCGCCGGGCGGCCACAGGGGTGCTTCGTGATGGAGCGGACGATGGACGCGATCGCGGCTTACCTCGGCAAGGACCGCACCGAGGTGCGCAGCACCAACTTCATCCAGCCCGACGAGTTCCCCTACGAGCACGGCCTGACCTTCCAGGACGGCCGCCCGCTCACCTACGACTCCGGCGACTACCCGGCGTCGCTCGCCAAGCTGAAGGAGCTCGTGGGCTGGGACGAGTTCGAGCAGTTCCGCGCCGAGATGGCGGCCCAGGGTCGTCGCGTCGGCATCGGCCTCGCCTGCTACGTCGAGGGCACGGGCGTCGGCCCCTACGAGGGCGCCCACGTGCACGTCGAGACCTCGGGCAAGGTCAAGGTCGCGACCGGCCTGACCACGCAGGGGCAGGGCCACCAGACCGCCTTCGCGCAGATCGTCGCCGACACCCTGGGCGTGCGCTTCGAGGACGTCGAGATCACCACGGGGGACACCCGCAAGATGCCGTACGCCGTCGGCACGTTCGCCTCGCGCGCCGCCGTGATGAGCGGCTCGGCGATCCACCTCGCCGCGCTGCGGGCCAGGGAGAAGGCGCTGCGGATCGCGGCCGAGGCGCTGGAGGCGTCCGAGGAGGACCTCGAGATCGCCGACGGCGTCGTCTCGGTGCGCGGCACCGACGCGAGCATCGACCTCGGCACGGTCGCCGTGCTGTCCAACCCGCTGCGCTACGCCTTCGACGAGGCGTCCAAGGCCGCCACCCAGTTCTCCGTCGGGGACCCCGGCAAGCCGCCGGTCGCCGAGGACGACGAGCCGGGCCTGGAGGGCAAGGACTTCTACTCGCCCGAGCGCTCGACCTTCGCCAACGGCATGCACGCCGTAATCGTCGAGACCGACCCCGACACGGCCGAGATCAGGATCCTCAAGTACGCCGTCGTGCACGACTGCGGCCACCTGATCAACCCGATGATCGTGGAGGGCCAGATCCACGGCGGAGTCGCGCAGGGCGTCGGGGGAGCGCTCTACGAGAGGATGGCCTACGACGAGTCGGGGCAGCTGCTCAACGCCTCGTTCATGGATTTCCTGATGCCCTACGTCACCGAGGTGCCCACGACGATCGACATCGACCACCTCGAGACGCCCTCGCCGCTCAACCCGCTCGGCATCAAGGGCGCCGGCGAGGCCGGGGTGATCCCGTCCGCCGCGGTGTTCGCCGCGGCCATCGAGGACGCCGAGGGCATTCCCATCACGGCGATGCCGATCTCGCCGTCCGAGCTCTACGCGCTGCGCCTCGCGCACGCCCACGACACAGACCCCCTGCATGAGGAGACCTTGTGAAGTTCACCGGAGAGAACACCCTCGCCGCCCCCGTCGAGCAGGCGTGGGACGCGCTTCTCGACCCGGCCGTGCTGGTGCGCACCATCCCCGGCTGCGAGCGGCTCGAGGCGACCGGCGAGAACGCCTACGCCATGACGGTGACCGCGGGCGTGGCCTCGATCAAGGGCACGTACGCCGGCTCGTGCCAGCTGACCGACCTCGTCGAGCACGAGTCGCTGGTCATGAAGCTCGACGGCGCCGGCGCCCCCGGCACCATCGGGGCGACCGTCAACGTCCGCTTCACGCCCGAGGGCTCGTCGACGCGGGTCTCCTACGACGCGGACGCGATCGTCGGCGGCATGATCGGCGGCGTCGGCCAGCGGATGCTCACCAGCGTCTCGCGCCGGATGGCCGGGGAGTTCTTCGGCAACGTCGACACCGCGATCGCCGGAGGGCTGGTCGAGGCGACGGCCGCCGAACCGGCCGCAGCGGCTGCGCCCGGAGCACCCGCCGCCGCGGGCCAGGTCTTCACGGCGCCGGCCAAGGTGCCGGCCGCCGGGTCCCGGCAGGAGTTCCTCACCGGCGTCGCGGTGGGCGCGGGTCTGGTCGTGCTCGGCGTCATCGTCGGAGGCGTGTTCGGTCGCCGGCGATGACCGACCTGACCGTCGACTCGACCGCCCGGGCCCAGGCCGCCGCCGTACGGTCCGGGGAGATCTCCGCGGCCGAGCTCCTGGAGCTGCACCTCGACCGGATCGAGGAGCGCAACCCCGAGCTCAACGCGATCGTGTCGCTCGACGCCGAGCGGGCCCGCTCAGCGGCGGCGGTCGCCGACCAGGTGCAGGGGTCCGGGGGCGAGCTCGGCCCGCTGCACGGCCTGCCCTTCGCGGTGAAGGACACCCACGCGCTGAAGGGCTGGCGTACGACCTACGGCTCACCGCTGTTCGCCGACGCGGTGGCCGACCACGACGACCTGCTCGTCGAGCGGATCCGCGCCGCCGGGGCGGTCTTCATCGGCAAGACCAACGTGCCGGAGTTCGCCGCCGGCTCGCACACCTTCAACACGGTCTTCGGGGTGACCCGCAACCCGCGCGACCCCAGCCGCTCCGCCGGCGGGTCCAGCGGGGGAGCGGCCTGCGCGCTGGCCTCCGGGATGGTGCCGCTGGCCGACGGGTCCGACATGGGCGGCTCGCTGCGCAACCCCGCGTCGTTCTGCGGCGTGGTCGGGATGCGGCCATCGTTGGGCCGGGTGCCCGAGTGGCCGCTCTACAACCAGTGGGAGAGCACGTCGGTGGGCGGCCCGATGGCCCGCAACGTCGGCGACCTCGCGCTGCTCCTCTCGGTCATCGCCGGGCCCGACCCGCGGGCGCCGCAGGCGCTGGGCGACCCGGGCTCGACCTTCGCGCCGCCGCTCGAGCCCGCCTCGCTGGCCGGGCTGCGGGTGGCGTGCTCGGTGGACCTCGGCGGCGCGCTCGTGGTCGACCACGAGGTCGCGGACGTCGTACGAGCCAGCGCGGCGCGGCTCTCCGACGCCGGCGCGGCCGTCGCCGACGCCCACCCGGACCTCTCCCTGGCCGACGACACCTTCCGCACGCTGCGGGCGTGGCACTTCCAGGCCAAGCTCGGCGCGCTGCTCGCCGAGCACCCGACGTCCTTCAAGCCCTCGCTCGAGGCCAACATCCGGGCGGGGGAGCCGCTCACCGGGGCCGACGTGGCGCGGGCCTACACCCAGCGCACCGCGCTGTCGGAGACCATGCGGCTGTTCTTCGGCGACCACGACGTGCTCCTGCTGCCGACCTCGCAGGTGCCCCCGTTCCCGGTGGAGCAGGAGTTCCCTGAGACGATCAACGGCCAGGAGATGCCCGACTACCTCGCCTGGATGCGCTCGGCGTACTTCATCACCGTCACCGGCTGCCCCGCGATCTCGGTGCCGGCCGGCACCACCACCGACGGCCTCCCGGTCGGCATCCAGCTGGTCGCCCGGCACGGCGCCGACCGCCGGCTCCTCGAGGTCGCCGCCGCGGTCGAGGCCCTCCTCGTCACCACGCGGTAGTCCACCGGGAAATGGCTGTCCGAACGGTCTCGGAACGACCGTTTCCCGGTGGACTACCAGCACGGAGCGACGCACGCCCTGTGGAGGGAGGTGTGAAGAAACGTTGCAAGCCTGGGGACGAACCGGGCCGCGGCTGGGGACGACGCGCCGGAAGTCGAAGTATGTGGAAATCCGGGCCGAAAGTCCCTTGTGAGCAGGGCTGCCAGGGCATAGAACTGTCCTACGCAGTCCCGGAAGGGAAGGCGGGATGGCTCCGGATGGAGGGTCCGCACGACGGGAAGCCGGTTCGCCGGACGAACGTCGCAGACACCGGGTGATGCGGTGACTGGGACCGGAAGGACGGAGTGATCGACCGGGAGCATCACCACGAACGGTCAACCCGATGCCTTGGACGCTTCGGCGACCTGGACATCATCAGAAGGGCCCTTGCCGCTCATACCGACAAGGGCCCTTCGCCTTTCCCCACGCAGCACGACTTGCCGAAGGTGGGCCTGTTCGTCGGCAATCTCTGCCGTGGTCGCTGCCACACCCACTCGGTTGAATCGTCACCATGCCCACGCAGACGGCGGATGACGCAGCACAGGACCGGCGGATCAGGATCGGCATCGACACCGGTGGCACGTTCACCGACGTGGTCGCCTTCGACGAGGACTCGGGGGAGCTGGTCACGACCAAGACCCCCAGCACGCCGGGCAACCCGGCCGACGGCTTCATCGCCGGCATCGAGAAGATCCTCGACATCGTCGGAGCCCGCGGCAGCGACATCACCGCTGTCTCACACGGCACCACGGTCGCCACCAACAAGCTGCTCGAGGGCAAGGTCGAGGCGCTCGGCTTCATCACCACCGAGGGCTACGAGTTCATGCTCGAGATCGCCCGCCAGTCGGTGCCCGACGGCTACGGCAACTCCTACTTCTGGGTCAAGCCCGACCGCATCGTGCCGGCCGACCGGGTCCGCACCGTCGGTGGACGCCTCGACTTCACCGGCGCCGAGATCCGTCCCTTCGACGAGGACGCCGCCGTCGCCGCGGCCCGGTGGTTCAAGGACCGGGGCATCGCCACGATCGGCGTCTGCTTCCTCCACGCCTACGCCAACGACGAGCACGAGCTGCGGATGCGCGAGATCCTGCGCCGCGAGCACCCGGAGGCGATCGTGTCGATCTCCAGCGAGGTCCTGCGCGAGTACCGCGAGTACGAGCGCGCGATGACGACGCTCGTCGACGCGGCGGTGAAGCCCAACGTCAGCCGTTACGTCACGAACATCTCCGAGCGGTTGCTCAACTTCACGGGCAACGCGATCCCGTTCTACGTCATGAAGTCCAACGGCGGCGTGCTGTCGGCCGACGAGGTCGTGCACCAGCCGATCACCACCGTGCTGTCGGGTCCGGCCGCTGGTGCGCTCGGCGCCGCGCTGATCGCCAAGGTCGCGGGCTTCCCCAAGATCCTCACCTGCGACGGCGGGGGTACGTCGACCGACGTGTCCGTCGTGCTCGACGGCGAGCCGACCCTCACCACCGAGGGCACGGTCGGCGCCTACCCGAGCAAGATCCCGATGATCGACGTTGTCACCGTCGGGGCAGGCGGCGGCTCGATCGCCTGGCTCTCCCCGGAGGGCAGCCTCAAGGTCGGCCCGCACTCGGCCGGCGCCGACCCCGGCCCGCTCTGCTATGCCAAGGGCGGCACGCAGCCGACCATCACCGACGCCCACGTCACCCTCGGCCGGATCCCTCCCCACCTGCTCGGCGGCGAGATCCCGCTGGACGTGGAGGCGGCCCGAGCAGGCATCGCCGACCTCGCCGAGCAGCTCGGCCTCGACTTCGAGACCTGCGCGACCGGGATCCTCGAGATCTCCGCCTGGAACCAGGCCAACGCCCTGCGGCAGGTCAGCGTCAAGCGCGGCCTCGACGTCCGCGACTTCATGCTGACGACCTTCGGCGGCTCCGGCTCGCTGCTGGCCTGCCGCCTCGTCGACATCCTCGACCTCGCCGGGGTCGTCGTACCTCCCAACCCCGGCAACGTCAGCGCGTTCGGGTTGCTGACCGTCGACGTGAAGAACGACTACGTCCAGACCCACGTCGCCAAGGAGTCGACGCTCGACCACGCCGCGGCCCAGGAGATCCTCGACAGCCTCACCGACCGGGCCCGCGAGGCGCTCGACAAGGAGGGCTTCGCCGCCGAGGACCACCGCTTCCAGCGGACGATCGACGTGAGGTACGTCGGCCAGGCCTACGAGGTGCGGGTCGCCGCGCCCGAGGGCGCCATCGACGCGGCGTACGTCGAGCAGGTGGCCGACGCCTTCCACGCCGACCACCGCCAGCTCTACGGCTACGACTTCCGCGGCGACCGCGACCAGCAGGTCGAGTGGGTCAACCTGCGCGTCACGGGCATCGGTCCGATCACGCGTCCGGAGATCCGGACCCTCGACAAGGCCGACGGCGACCTGGAGGACCGCGCCGTCCGCGGCCGTCGTCCGGTCTGCTTCGACGCCGCGCAGGGCTACGTCGACACGCCGGTCATCTGGCGCGGCGACCTCGGCGCCGGCGACACCTTCACCGGGCCCGCCATCGTCGAGGAGTTCGGCTCCACCATCCCCGTCCACCCGGGCTTCGTCGTCGAGGTCGACGACTGGGCCAACCTCGTGATCCGAAAGGTGGCCAGCTGATGGCTGCAGTCGACCCGGCGTACGTCACCGCGAAGCCGGTCAACCCGGCCGGACTGCCGACGGCGTACGAGCACGGCGGGCGCCTGACGCCCGAGGGCACGCACGTCGACCCGATCCTCGTCGAGATCGTCCAGGGCACCCTGGCGAGCGTCGAGATGGAGGTCGAGACCGCCATCGGGCGGACGTCGCGAAGCCCGATGATCCGCGACGCCCACGACTTCCGCGCCGGCATCCACGACCGCCAGCTGCGCAAGCTCACCGGCCGCTCCTACAGCGCGCTGGTGCACCCGATCGTGCGCGACTACCCGATCGCGGAGATGCGCGAGGGCGACGTCTTCTTCCACAACGACGTCTACGAGTCGGAGGGCGGCATCGGTCACCTGCCCGACCTGTGCGTCACCGTCCCGGTGTTCCACGAGGGCGAGGTCGTCGCCTTCGTGCAGGCCTTCGGTCACCACGACGACATCGGCGGCGCGGTCCCGGGCTCGATGCCCAGCAACGCGACGACCGTCTACGAGGAGGGGCTGGCGGTCCCGCCGATCAAGCTGTGGGACGCCGGGGTGCCCAACAAGTCGGCGTTGCGCATCATGACGCGCAACTCGCGGATGCCCGACAGCCTGGCCGCTGACCTCGACGCCGAGTGCTCGGCCTGCCTGATGGGTGCGCGCCGGCTGGGCGAGCTCTTCGAGCGCTACGGCCGCGACGCCATCGAGGCGTCCTTCGACGCGATCCTCGACACCACCACCGAGACCTACCGGCGCGAGATCCTCTCCAAGATCCCCGACGGCACCTACGTCTGGGAGGACTACGCCGAGCACGACGGCGTCGACGAGCCCCAGCTGCACACCCAGCGGATCACGCTGACCAAGGTGAGCGACGCCCCCGCCGATCCTGAGAACGGCCGCCCCGCCGGGCCGCGGCTGATCATCGACTTCACCGGCACCAGCGCCCAGGCCAAGGGGCCGATCAACCACTGCGGCGACTACGTCGGAGGCAACTTCCTCAAGAAGTGGCTCGCCCCGATCCTGCGCAACCTCGCCGACACCCCCGAGCGCATGGCCGAGCTCGACGTCAACGAGGGCATCGTCCCCCTCATCGAGATGCGCTTCCCCGAGAAGGGCACCCTGCTCACCCCGATCCACCCGGGCCCGACCAACGCCCGCACGTTCGTGATCCTGCGGCTGCTCGGCGTGCTCGCCGGCGTCGTGGCCAAGGCGGTCGACGGCAAGATGCCGGCCGACCAGGAGACCATCCGCTACACCGGCGTCTACGGCAAGGACCTCGACGGCAACGACTACCTCATGCGCGAGGTGCTCGGCGGCGGCTCCGGCGGGCGCTACTACGCCGACGGCGAGGACACCATCCACGTGGTGCCCGACTCGCGCAACCTGCCGACCGAGTTCACCGAGTCGCGCTTCCCGTTCATCGTCGAGAGCCTCGGACTCGCGCAGGACTCCGGCGGCGCGGGCCAGTTCCGCGGCGGTCTGGGCTACGAGAAGCACATCCGGATGCTCAAGGACGCGCACTTCATGTCGATCGCCGACCGCTCGATCCTGGCCTGCTGGGGCGTGCGCGGCGGCAAGGCCGGCGCGCCGTTCCAGGTCGTCATCGACCCGGGCGGCCCCGACGAGCGCGAGGTCGACGCCCTCGCCGACGCCGAGGAGATCAAGGCCGGCCAGGTCGTGCGCATCCGTACGACGGGTGGCGGCGGCTGGGGCGACCCGCTGGCCCGCGACCCCGAGCTCGTGGTGCGCGACGTGGTCTGGCGCAAGGTCTCGGCCGAGGCCGCGCTCCGCGACTACGGCGTGGTGCTCACCGGCTCCGCGGAGGCGGGCGACCTGGGCTTCGACACCTCCGCGACCTCCGCGGAACGCGCGGGTCGCGCGGCGTGGAGCCGCGAGGACGACGCCTTCTTCGACCGCGGACCGGGCTACTCCTCGCTGGCCGACGGCGCCCCGTTCGCCGAGGTCGACAGGATCTGAGCACGGTGCGGGTCGCGGTCCTCGGCGGGCACGGCAAGACCGGCCGCGCCGTCTGCTCCGGGCTGGCCGATCGCGGCGCCGAGGCGGTGCCGCTGGGTCGCGCCGACTGGGACGACCTGTCGTCGGCCGTGGCCGGGTGCGAGGCGGCGTACGTCATCGCGCCCAACCTGCACCCGGACGAGCCGGCCTACGTCGCGTCCGCCCTGGTTGCCCTGTCAGGGGCCGGGGTGGCGCGCGTGGGCTACCACTCCGTCGCCGCGCCCTACGCGCCCGCGATGCCGCACCACCTCGGCAAGGCCGTCAGCGAGGACCTGGTCCGCCGCAGCGGCCTGGACTGGACGATCCTCCAGCCCGGCGCCTACCTGCAGAACCTCGACCTCACCCGCCCGCTCGACCTGCCGTACTCGCCCGACGCCCCCTTCGGCTTCCTCGACCTCGCCGACCTCGGCCGGGCCGCGGCCGTCGTGCTGACCGAGGCCGGCCACGGCGGGGCGACGTACGAGCTCGCGACGCGCGTCGCGACGGTGCGCGAGCTCGCGGACGAGGCCGGCGTGCCGATGCGGCAGGTCCCCGACCCGGGCACCCACCCCTGGCTCAGCGCGATGTTCGCCTACTACGACGACCACGGCCTGCCCGTCGGCACGCGGGTGCTGGCCATGCTCCTCGGTCGGCAGGAGTCACCGGGTACCCGGTGATCGCAGCGGTTCCCGGCCGATGCAACGGGCAGGAACCCGCACGAAAGGACAGGAACCCCGGGCCCGGGTCCTGTCATGATCGCGCCATGACGAACCCCGAGACGTACGCCGACCTCGGCGAGGCGGCGTGGCGCTGGGTGCTCGACCAGGTCCGGTGGGACGACGGCGGGCCGTGGATCCCGGTGTCGGTGCCTCACGAGGGCGGGCCGCCCGAGGACCGCGACGGCATGCACAGCGGCATCGGCGGGCTGGCCCACGTGCTCGCGGAGGTGCGCGAGTCCCGGGCGTGGACCGACGAGGAGCAGGCGCTGGCCGCCGGGATCGCCGAGCGGGTCGGGCGTGGCCTGGCGACAGCCACGGGCTACTCCTACTTCGACGGCCTGGTCAGCGACATCGGCGTCCTGTCGGCGCTCGAGGTCGAGGGGACCGACCGGGCGATCGCCCGGCTGGCCGAGCTGCTCCAGGACGACGGCTGGGAGCAGCCGTGGATGCCGCACCCGCCCTTCGCCCCGCACGCACGCGTCAACGACGCGACGCTCGGCACGGCCGGCAACCTGCTCGGCGCGGTGTGGGCGCACCGGCACGACGTGCCCGGTGCGACGGAGCTCGCGCACCGCACCGCCGACATCCTGCTGGCCGAGGGCGAGCCGACGGACGCCGGCACCAACTGGTCCTTCCTGCCGCCGCGCTTCACCGAGCAGGTCCGCGCCGAGCGCGGCGAGATGCAGATGCCCAACTGGTCGCACGGCTTGGCCGGCATCGCCGCCTCGCTCGCCGTCGCCGGCAGCGAGCTCGGGCGGTCCGACCTCGTCAACGCAGCCCGCAGCGGTGCCGAGCACCTCGTCACGCTGGGCGACACCCGCGACGACGGCTTCGTGCTGCCCCACGTGATCCCGCCCGACCCCGACATGGACGAGGTGACCTACACCTGGTGCCACGGTCCGACCGGCACCTCGTTGCTCTTCACGGCGCTCGAGCACGCCGGCGTCGAGCAGGTGGCCGGGGAGAGCCCCGCGCAGTGGCAGCGCCGCTGCCTGCACAGCATCCGCACCTCCGGGATCCCCGAGCGGCTCCACCCCGGCTTCTGGGACAACGACGGCCGCTGCTGCGGCACCGCAGGCGTCGGCGACGTCTTCCTCGACGCCTGGCAGCGACGCGGCGTCGAGGACGACCTCGCCTTCGCCCAGGAGCTCGGTGACGCAATCGTGGAGCGGGCGGTCGTCCACGGCGACCGCGCCTGCTGGCGCTTCACCGAGCACCGCAACGAGGACCCGCTGCTCCCGCCCGGTGTGGGCTGGATGCAGGGCACCGCCGGCATCGCGGCGTACCTCCTCCGGCTCGCGCGCGTGCTCCGCGAGGGTCGTACGACCCCCGCCGTCGCGCGCCTCGACACCTGGTGGAACGTCCCGCAGCCTCAGGCCCGTGATCGGGCGGCGGCGTCGCGCTCGAGGTAGAGCTCCTGGTCGAGCGGCGCGCGACCCGACACCTCCGGGGCCTCGCGGGCCTCGGCGCGGAGCTTGAGGCCCCGGAGCATCCCGCGCGACATGACGAAGTCCGACGGGATGATCGTGGCGACGTAGAGGCCGGTGAGCCACCACGGGCTCGTGTGCCCGCGCACCCGGAGGTGGATGCGGGTGGCGGACCCCGGCAGCTCGGTCAGGCAGAAGGTCCAGGTCCACGCGATCCGCGCCCGGCGCTCGGCTCCCCACTCCGGCGGCAGGTGGGTGCGTGAGCGCAGCACCAGCAGCCCGGGCGGTTCGGCGCGGGCGACGCGGAAGTGCGCCGTCCCGGGCCTCCCGTCGGGGATGACGTCACCCACCCGGAGGTCGCGGACCAGCTGCGGGTCGAGCCGCTCGAGGCTCTCCCAGTTGTCACGGAAGAGCAGCCGGTCGACCCAGTGGGGCGTGTACCAGCCGCCGAGGTGCCAGCCCATCTGGGTCAGCCACGGCCAGATCTCCTCCGGCGTCGCCGCCACGGTGATGGCGTGGTCCATCACCATCTGCGGGCCCCGGACCAGTCCGTCGCCCGGCAGCGGCGCGGCGCGCTCGTCCGCGGTCGATCCCGCCCGCCGCCCCAGCACCTGCAGCGCCGCGCCGGCGGCGACGAGTGCGGCGCCTGCTCGGAGGAGTGCCTGGAGCACGGCGGTCCTCCCTTCCTGCCGGTCCGACGCCTTCGAGCATCGGCCGTCCGCCACGGACTCCGACAGGGCTGCACGGCGCGCCGGACCGGGACCAACTGCCCGCCCCCTGGTGGGGGACTCAGGGCACCGCGATCTCCAGTGACAAGTTCTGCCAGCGAACGGCGCCGTTGTTGGCCGAAACTGCCGTGGGGAGCCTGTGATCGGCGCCACTAGGGTCGAGCGCATGAGGGTCCTGCTCGCACTCGGCGGCAACGCCATGACCAATGCCGACGGGCGGGCACGTCCGGAGGACCAGATCGCCGCGGCACAGGTGGCGATGGCCGCGGTCGCGGGCCTGCTGGAGCACGACCACGACGTCGTCATCACGCACGGCAACGGCCCCCAGGTCGGCAACCTCCTCGTCAAGAACGAGCTGGCCGCGGGCGTCGTACCCCCCGTCCCGCTGGACTGGTGCGGTGCCCAGACCCAGGCCACGCTCGGCTTCGTGCTGATGGACGCCCTCGACCACGAGCTGGCCCAGCGGGGTGTGGAGCGGCGCAGTGCCGCCCTCGTGACCCGCACCCTCGTCGACGCCGACGACGAGGGCTTCACCACGCCCACCAAGCCGATCGGCCGCCACCTCCCGGAGGCGGAGGCCAAGGTGCTGATGGGCCACGGCGAGACCTGGGAGGACCGCGGCGACAAGGGGTGGCGACGTGTCGTCGCCTCGCCCGAGCCGCTGGAGATCCTCGACGCCCCGGCCGTCCTCGCGCTGATCGAGGCCGGCTTCGTCGTCGTGGCCAACGGCGGAGGCGGCATCCCGCACGTACGCCGTCCCGACGGCTCGCTCGCCGGCGTGGAGGCCGTCATCGACAAGGACCTCGGGGCCGCGCTGCTCGCCGGGACCACGAGCGCCGACGTGCTCGTCATCGCCACCGACGTGCCCAATGCCGTCATCCGCTGGGGCACGCCCGAGGCGGAGCCGCTCGGCACGGTCACCGTCGAGGAGATGCGCGCCCTCGCCGCCGAGGGCCACTTCGCCTCCGGCTCGATGGGGCCGAAGGTCGACGCCGTGTGCCGGTTCGTCGAGACGACCGGTCGCCGCGGCGTCATCACCAGCCTCGACCAGATCACCGCAGCGGTCGCCGGTGACGCCGGCACCGTCGTCGTACCCACCTGACCGCAACGAAAGGAAGCACCGCCATGCCCAGCGCCATCGAGGTCCGCAAGGTCCCCATCCACTCCGTGGCCGACGCCTCGGAGCTCACCAAGCTCATCGACGAGGGCGTCATCGCGGCCGACCGCGTCTTCGCGATCATCGGCAAGACCGAGGGCAACGGCGGCGTCAACGACTACACCCGGATCATCGCCGACCGCGCCTTCCGCGAGGCCCTGATCGCCAAGGGAGCCGACCCCGAGCAGGTCAAGGGCGTCCCGATCGTGTGGTCCGGCGGCACCGACGGCGTCATCAGCCCCCACGCCACGATCTTCGCGACCACCGACGTCCCCGAGGACGACCCGTCGCGCCAGGAGATGCGGCTGACCGCCGGCTTCGCGATGAGCGAGGCGATCCTGCCCGAGGAGATCGGCTACACCGCGATGATCGAGAAGGTCGCCGCCGGGGTGAAGGTCGCCATGGAGCGTGCCGGCATCACCGACCCGGCCGACGTCCACTACGTGCAGACCAAGACCCCGCTGCTCACCATTCACACGATCCGCGACGCCAAGTCGCGCGGCAAGACGGTGTGGACCGAGCACACGCACGAGTCGATGGACCTCTCCAACGGCGTCACGGGCCTCGGCATCGCCGTCGCGCTCGGCGAGATCGAGATGCCGACCGACGAGGACGTGATGCACAACCGCGAGCTCTACTCGTCGGTCGCGTCGTGCTCCTCGGGCGTCGAGCTCGACCAGGCGCAGATCGTCGTCGTCGGCAACGCCACCGGTGTGGGCGGCAAGTACCGCATCGGCCACTCGGTGATGAAGGACGCCCTCGACGCCGACGGCATCTGGGAGGCCATCCGCTCCGCCGGCCTCGGCCTGCCCGAGCGTCCCCGCACCAGCGACCTCGACGGCCGGCTCGTCAACGTCTTCCTCAAGTGCGAGGCCAGCCAGGACGGCATGGTCCGCGGGCGCCGCAACGCGATGCTGGACGACTCCGACGTGCACTGGCACCGCCAGATCAAGTCCTGCGTCGGCGGCGTCACCGCGGCCGTCACGGGCGACCCGGCCGTCTTCGTCTCGGTCTCCGCGGCCCACCAGGGCCCCGAGGGTGGCGGCCCGGTCGCCGCGATCGTCGACCTGTCCTGAGCTTCGTCCACACCCCGTCCGCGGGGCCGGCAGGCAGCTGTCGGTCCCGCGTGATGGGGTGTCCTCCGTGAGTACGACGACCCGCTACCGGCTGGTGGCGCCCGACCGCCCGGTCGTGGTGCCCGAGCTCGACGAGCACCAGCAGCGCGTGGTCGACCACGAGGGCGGGCCGCTCCTCGTCCTGGCCGGTCCGGGCACCGGCAAGACCACGACGCTGGTCGAGGCGATCGTCGACCGCATCGAGCACCGCGGCGCCTCGCCCGACTCGGTCCTGGCCCTCACCTTCTCGCGCAAGGCCGCCGAGCAGCTGCGCGACCGGGTGACGGCCCGCGTCGCCCGCACGACCTCGGCCGGGTCGTGCTCGACGTTCCACTCCTTCGCCTACTCGCTGGTCCGCAAGTTCGCCCCCGCCGAGCTCTACGAGGGCGCCATCCGGCTGCTGTCGGCTCCGGAGGCCGACGTGGTGCTGCGCGAGCTGCTGCGCGACAACCCCGAGTCGGTGGTGTGGCCAGAGCCGCTGCGGCGCGCCGTCGGCACGCGCGGCTTCGTCCGCGAGGTGCAGGCGGTGCTGGCCCGGGCACGCGAGAAGGGCCTCGACCCCGCCGGCCTGCGCAGCCTCGGCATCGAGCACGACCTGCCCGAGCTGGTGGCAGCCGGGCTGTTCCTCGAGCAGTACCTCACGATCCTCGACAACCTCGGCGCCACCGACTACTCCGACCTCATCCGCCGCGCGGTCCTCGAGGCGGAGGCCCACCGCGACGAGCTCCGGGCCCGCTGGACGCACGTGTTCGTGGACGAGTACCAGGACACCGACCCCGGCCAGGTCGCCCTGCTGCGCGCGCTCGCCGGCGACGGGCGCAACCTCACGGTCGTGGGCGACCCGCACCAGTCCATCTACGGCTTCCGCGGCGCCGACGTGCGCGGCATCCTCGACTTCCCGGCGAGCTTCCCGACCGCCGCGGGCGCGCCCGCGCCCACGGTCGTGCTGCAGCGCACCCGACGCTTCGGCCCCCGGCTGCTCGTGGCGGCCAACCGCGTGGCCCACCGGCTGAGCCTGACCGGCAGCATCGACGCCGAGGCGCGTGAGGCCTTCCTCTCGCCCGAGGCCGTGCCCGGCCCGCAGGGCGACGGCCGCGTCGAGGTCGTCACCTACGACACCGAGCGGGCCGAGGCCGAGCGGCTGGCCGACCTGCTGCGCCGCGCACACCTCGAGGACGGCATCGCGTGGGACCGGATGGCGGTGCTCGTCCGGTCCGGGCGCACCAGCATCCCGCCGCTGCGCCGCGCCCTCGCCGCCGCCGGCGTGCCCGTCGAGGTCGCCTCCGACGACCTCCCGCTCGTCCACGACCCGGCCGTCCTGCCGCTGCTCGACGGCCTGCGCGCGGTCGTCCACCTCGACGACGACGACCCCGACTCGCCCGACTTCCTCGACCCCGGCCGCATCGAGTCGCTGCTGCTCTCGCCGCTGGGCGGGCTCGACGCCTCCGACCTGCGCGCCCTCGTGCGCCGCCTCCGCACCCGCGAGAAGGAGCAGCCCGACGCCACCGCCCGGCGCGCCTCGCGCGAGCTGCTCCGGCTGGCGGTGGTCGAGCGCGGCTTCCTCGACGGCCTCGAAGGACCCGACGTCGAGCGGGCCGCGGCGCTGGCGCGCCTGCTCCGGCAGGGGGTCGAGATGCTCGCCGACCGGGCCGGCGTCGAGGACGTCCTGTGGCACCTGTGGTCGAGCACGTCCTGGCCGGAGCGGTTGCGCCGCCAGGTCGACGTCGGGGGAGCGGGCGCCCGCCGGGCCCACCGCGACCTCGACGCGATCGTCGCCCTCTTCGAGCTCGCGGCCCGGGCCGTCGACCAGCGCGACCACGTCGGCGTCGGCGCCTTCTTCGCCAGCCTCGTCGCCCAGCAGCTGCCGGCCGACACGCTCGCCGAGCGCGGCGTGCGGGGCTCGAGCGTCCGGTTGCTCACGGCCCACCGCTCCAAGGGCCTCGAGTGGGACCTCGTCGTGGTGGCCCACGTCCAGCAGGAGGGCTGGCCCGACCTGCGCCGGCGGACCACGCTGCTCGGCGCCGACCGGATCGGGGTCGACGCCTCCGGGCACCCCGACCTCGTCCCGCCGGTCACCTCCCGCGCCCTGCTGATGGAGGAGCGCCGGCTCTTCTACGTCGCGTGCACCCGCGCACGCCGACGGCTCGTGGTGAGCGCGGTGCGCTCGCCCGACGACGACGGCGAGCAGCCCTCGCGCTTCCTCGAGGAGCTCGGCGTCACGATCGAGCACCAGGACGGCCGCCCCCCGCGCCCCCTCTCGCTGGGCGGGCTGGTGGCCGAGCTGCGGCGCACCGCGGCCGACCCCGGCGTCTCGGTCGCGCTGCGCGAGGCGGCCGCGCGCCGGCTCGCCGCCCTCGCCGCCGAGGAGGTCGACGGGCGTCCGCTGGTGCCCGCCGCCGACCCCTCGACCTGGTGGGGCACCCGCAGCGCCACGCGGTCGGTGCAGCCGATCCGCGACCCGGAGCGGCCGGTGCCGATCTCGGCCAGCATGCTGGAGTCGATCCTGCTCTGCCCCGCGCAGTGGTTCTTCGAGCGGGAGGCCGGCGGCGTCTCGGCCGTGCACCAGTCGGCCAACCTCGGGCAGGTCCTCCACGCCCTCGCCGAGCGGGTGGCGGTCGGCGACCTGCCCGCCGAGGTGGCGCCGCTGATGGCGGAGGTCGAGGCCATCTGGGACCGGCTCGCCTTCCGCACGCCGTGGTCGCGCCAGCGCGAGCTCGCCCGCATCCGCAAGGCGGTGTCCCGGTTCGTCCAGTGGCACCTCGACAACCCCCGCCAGGTCCTCGGCGCCGAGCAGCGCTTCCAGAGCATCGTCGAGGTCGACGGGCGCCAGGTCATGCTCACCGGCTTCGCCGACCGGCTCGAGGTCGACGATTCCGGGCGGGTGGTCGTCGTCGACTTCAAGAGCGCCCGATCGGCGCCTTCCGGTCCTGCCGTCGCGGGCAACCTCCAGCTCGCCCTCTACCAGTACGCCGTCGACGCCGGCGCCCTCGACGAGGCAGCCGGTCGCCCGATGGCCTCCGGCGGCGCGGAGCTGGTGCAGCTCGGCATCGACGACGAGTCCTCGGTCGCCAAGGTGCAGGGCCAGCCGGCGCACGACGACGCAGGCCCCGAGCGGGAGGTCCTGCGAGCCGGGCTGGCCCGCGCCGCCGAGCTGGTGCGCGCCGAGACCTTCCCCGCCACCGCGGGACCCCACTGTCGCGACTGCCCGTTCGTCGCCATCTGCCCGGCCAAGGGCGCAGGGAGCGTGACCGTCCAGTGACCGACCAGCGCACCGACCGCGAGCCGATCCGGCTCGACACCCCTGAGGACCTCCGGGCCCTCATGGGCGCCAAGCACGCCGCCAGCGACGAGCAGTGGGCCGCGATCACGTCCCCGCTGCGTCCCACGGTCGTGGTGGCGGGAGCCGGCAGCGGCAAGACGACCTTGATGGCGCAACGCGTCGTGTGGCTGGTCGCCACCGGCAGGGTCCGCCCCGAGGAGGTGCTCGGGCTGACGTTCACCACCAAGGCCGCCGCCGAGCTCCGGCACCGGGTCACCGCCGCCCTCGGGGCGGCGGGACTGCTCGACCGGTCCGTGGTCGCCGAGGGCGAGGACGTCCTCGAGCCGACCGTCGCGACCTACCACGCCTACGCCGCGTCGCTGCTCACCGACCACGGCCTGCGCATCGGCCACGAGCCCGACACCCGGGTCGTCTCCGACGCCTCCCGCTACCAGCTCGGTTCTCGCGTCATCGAGCGCTTCACCGGCCACATCGAGCTGTTGACCGACCATCCCGCCACCGCCATCCAGAACCTCCTCGCCCTCGACGGCGCGATGAGCGAGCACCTCGTCGACGCCGACGACGTACGCCGCACGGACGAGGAGGCGCGCCGCGGCTTCCAGCGGGCGCTCGAGGAGGAGCAGGCCGGCAAGGCCCGCAAGACCTACCTCGAGCCGCCCGCCAAGGCGATCAACGCGATCGACCGCCGGGCCGAGCTGCTGCAGCTGGTCGAGGGCTACCGCCGGCTCAAGGCCGACCTCGGGCTGATGGACTTCGGCGACCAGATCGCGCTGGCCGCCCGGCTGGTCGAGGACCAGGCGGAGGTGGGGGAGATCGAGCGAGCCCGCTTCAAGGTGGTGCTGCTGGATGAGTACCAGGACACCTCCGTCGCGCAGGCGACGATGCTGGCCCGGCTGTTCTCGGGGCCCGACCCCGACCACGGCCTGGGCCACCCGGTCATGGCGGTCGGCGACCCCAACCAGGCGATCTACGGCTGGCGCGGCGCGTCGGTGTCCAACATCCTCAACTTCGCCGACACGTTCCCGGCGGCCGACGGCGAGCCCGGGCGGCTTCCGCTGACGGTCAACCGGCGCTCCGACGCCCGGATCCTCGACGTGGCCAACCGTCTCGCCGAGCCCCTCCTCGAGGCCTACGGCGACAAGGTGGCGCGGCTGCGCGCCGCCGAGATCGCCGGCGACGGGCACGTCGAGACCCATGTCTTCGAGCGGGCCGTCGACGAGCTGGCGTGGCTGGCCGCAGAGGTCCAGCAGGTGCACGACGCCGGCACCGCGTGGGCCGACATCGGGGTGCTGACCCGCGACAACGCCCAGGGCGAGGAGGTCTACGACACCCTCACCACTGCGGGGATCCCGGTCGAGATCGTCGGTCTCTCCGGCCTGGTCCGCCTGCCCGAGGTCGCCGAGGTCGTCGCCACCTTGACCCTCCTCCACGACGTCACCGCCAACGCCTCGATGCTCACGCTCCTCACCGGCCCCCGGTGGGCGATCGGCCCGCGCGACCTGCGGCTGCTGGCGCTCCGTGCGGCCGAGATCGCCGGCGTGCGAGGTCGCAAGGAGGCCGCGTCCGTCGCCGACCAGCTGCTCCAGATCGCCGACGGCATCGACGCCTCCGAGCTGCCCGCGCTGAGCGACGCCGTGGAGTCGCCCGGGGAGACGGGGTGCTCGGCCGAGGCGCTCGACCGGTTCGCGCTCCTGGCCGCCGAGCTGCGGAGGCTGCGCTCCCACGTCGGAGACCCGCTGCTCGATGTCGTACGGCGCATCATCGACACCACCGGGGTCGACGTCGAGCTGGCGTCGGCCACCTCGCCCGCAGCGGCCGCGCGCCGCGACAACCTCGACCTGTTCGTCAAGGCGGTCGCCGAGTTCCAGTCGGTCGACGGTGACGTGACCCTCCCGGCACTGCTGGCCTACCTCACCGCCGAGGACGACCAGGGCAACGGCCTCGACGTCGCCACCCCGACCGCCGCCGACTCGGTCAAGCTGCTCACCGTCCACCGCGCCAAGGGGCTGGAGTGGTCGTCGGTGTTCTGCGTGGGCGTGGGGGAGACCCGCTTCCCGAGCAACCGCTCCCGCACGCTGTGGACCTCGTCGCCCGCGGTCCTGCCGGCCCCGCTGCGCGGCGACCGGGCCGACCAGCCCCAGCTCGTCGGCCACGACAAGGCCGCCCTCGACGCCTATCGCGCCGCGACCAAGGCCCACGACGCCGAGGAGGAGCTGCGGCTGGGCTACGTCGCCTACACCCGCGCCGCCCACCACCTCGCGGTCACGTCGTACGTCTGGGGCCAGCGCGCGACGCCGTTCGGCCCCTCCGACTACCAGCGCGTGGTGCGCGACCAGCTCGAGGAGTGGGGCCGGCCCGTCGAGCGATGGATCGAGAAGCCGACCGGCAAGGCGCCCAACCCCAACGACGACCTCGACCCCTCGCGGCCGTGGCCGGTGCCGGGCCCGGGGGAGGAGGCGCGACGCCGCCTCGCCGCCGCCGAGCTCGTCCGCACGATCGACCGCACCGCTCCCGACGAGGGCCTCGACATGGTCGAGGCGGCCCAGGTGGCCGACTGGGACGACGACCTCGTGCAGCTGCTCACCGAGGCCCGCGCCGACCGCGCCACCACGGTCGCGCTGCCGCTGCCGAGCAGCCTGTCCGCCACGTCCGTGGCTCGGTTGCGCGACGACCCGGAGGGCTTCGCCCGCGAGCTGGCCCGGCCCATGCCGCGTCCGCCCGCTCCCGCCGCCCGCTTCGGCACCGCCTTCCACGCCTGGGTCGAGCACCGGTTCGGCCAGCAGGCGCTGATCGAGCCCGACGAGCTGCCCGGGCGTGCCGACGCCGGCATCGACGACGAGGCCGACCTCGGCGAGGTGGTCAAGAGGTTCGAGGACGGCCCCTTCGGAGACCGCGCGCCCCACGCTGTCGAAGCGCCGTTCGCGCTCGTCCTCGCCGGCCAGGTCGTCCGCGGTCGCATCGACGCGGTCTACGCCGAGCCCGCCTCGTCAGGCGGCGGCTTCCTCGTCGTCGACTGGAAGACCGGCCGCCGCGAGGACGCCGACCCCCTCCAGCTCGCCCTCTACCGCCTGGCCTGGTCCGAGCTCACCGGAACCCCGCTCGAACAGGTCCGTGCAGCCTTCCACTACGTCCGCACGGGCCGCACCGTCGAGCTCGACGACCTCCCCGGCCGCGACGAGCTCGAGGCCTTGCTCTCCGACGTCTGAGGCCCCTCCGCGTCTGCTCCCCACGAGCCTCCCTCGTGGGTGGCGGCATACGACGTGCTGGCCGCCGTGGGTGGCGGCATACGACGTGCTGGCCGCCGTGGGTGGCGGCATACGACGTGCTGGCCGCCGTGGGTGGCGGCATACGACGTGCGAGGGACGGCGTGTGGTGTCGTATGCCGCCAGGGTGGCGGGCGGAGGTGTCGTATGCCGCCAGGGTGGCGGGCATCCCTTGTGGGTGGCGGCATACGACGTGCTGGTCGCCGTGGGTGGCGGCATACGACGTGCGAGGGACGGCGTGTGATGTCGTATGCCGCCAGGGTGGCCGGCGGAGGTGTCGTATGCCGCCAGGGTGGCGGGCGGAGGTGTCGTATGCCGCCAGGGCGGCCGGCGGAGGTGTCGTATGCCGCCAGGGAGCCAAGCGGCCCCCCGCTCACCCCAGAGCGGCGGTGAGGGCGATCTCGATCATGTCGCCGAAGGTCTGCTCGCGCTCGGCGGAGGTGGTCTCCTCGCCGGTGATGATGTGGTCGGAGACGGTGCAGATCGCCAGTGCGCGCCGTCCGAGGTGCGCGGCGATCGTGTAGAGCGCGCTGGCCTCCATCTCCACGGCGAGCACGCCGTAGTCCGCCATGCGCGAGATCAGCTCGGGGCGGGAGGCGAAGAACGAGGAGTCGGCCGAGTAGATCGGGCCGACGTGCACGCGCGCGTCGCCGGCGAGCCCCTGCGCTGCGTCGTACGCCGCCCGCAGCAGACCGAAGTCGGCGACGGGGGCGTAGTCGAGGCCCTCGAAGGTGATGCGGTTCATCGCGGAGTCGGTGCTCGCGCCCGAGGCGAGCACGATGTCGCGGACCGCCACCTCCTCCCTCAGCCCGCCGCACGAGCCGACGCGGACGACCGTCTGCACGTCGTACTCGCGGAACATCTCGTTGACGTAGATCGCCATCGACGGCTGGCCCATGCCGGACCCCTGGACCGAGACCGGCTGGCCGCGCCAGCTGCCGGTGAAGCCGTACATCCCGCGGACCTCGCTGTAGCAGCGTGCGTCGTCGAGGAACGTCTCCGCGATCCACTTCGCCCGCAGCGGGTCGCCGGGAAGCAGGACGGTCGGGGCGATGTCGCCGGGCTGGGCGCCGATGTGCGTGCTCACCGCGCGCACGCTACCGACTAGCGTGGCGAGCGTGAGCGACAGCACCCACCGCGGCCCCCTCCCGCACACCGCCCTCTCGGCCCACGCCCACAACCGGCTGGGCCTGCAGCGCACCGACGAGGAGTGGCTGGCCGCGCGGATGGCCGAGCCGCAGACGCGGGTGCTCGTCGTGTCGGGCAACCGCCTCCGACCGGTCGACGGCGAGGTCCAGTGGGTCTCGCCCGACCAGGCGCCCGAGGGCACCCTCGTGCTGCTCGGTGACCGGGAAGGCGTGGTGCACGTGGCGGTCATCGTGTCACCGGACACCGCGCCCGGTGCCCCGGAGGAATGGGTGCCCCTGCGCTCGGTGCTGGGCCTGCTGGCCGAGCGCGCTCCCGACCAGGCGCCGCTGCTGATGCACGCGATCGGGCTCGCCGAGTGGCACCACGCGACCCGGTTCTGCCCGCGCTGCGGCGGCGCGCTCGTGAGCCGGGCTGCCGGCCACGAGCTGCGGTGCACGCAGTGCGACCGCGCCCAGTTCCCGCGGACCGACCCGGCCGTGATCATGGCGATCACCCACGGCGAGGGCGACGACGAGGCGATCCTCCTGGGCCGCAACACGGCCTGGCCCGCCGGCCGCTGGTCGACGCTCGCCGGCTTCTGCGAGCCGGGGGAGACGCTGGAGGACGCCGTACGCCGTGAGGTGCACGAGGAGGTCGGCGTGCGCGTCGGCGAGGTGCGCTACTTCGGCAGCCAGCCGTGGCCGCTGCCCGCGAGCCTGATGCTGGGCTTCACCGGGCGCGCCGCGAGCACCGGGATCGACGTCGACGGCGCCGAGATCGAGGAGGCGCGGTGGTGGACCCGCGCCGAGTTCGAGGCCGCCGTACGCTCCGGGGAGATGTTCGTCCCGCGCGGCATCTCGATCTCGTCCTCGCTCATCGAGAGCTGGTTCGGCCGTCCGCTCGAGGGCCCCGGCTGGGGCTGAGCGGCAGCCGTGTGGTCAGTCGCAATTGTCGCAGATGCCCGTCGCAGGCATGGCGATGAAGCAGCGGGGGCACAGGTTGTCCGGCTTGTCGCTGGCCGCGACCCGCGTGGGCCTGGGGGTCCCGGTGCTGCGGGTCGTCGTCGAGCGCGTACGCGGGGCGCTGGAGCGCGTGCCCGGCACCCGGGTGGTCGGCGGTGAGTCGTCGCGGATGTCGAAGCCGAGGCGCGTCAGGGCCTTGCTCGCGCCGGCCGAGCCGCCCGGGATGTCGGCCGGTGTGAGTGTCCGCCCGGTGGCCAGGCCGTGGGCGATGCCGGCGATGGCGGCGGCGTCGTACTCCCGGCCGTGGTGCAGCAGGACGTGGGTGGAGACCCCGCCGCGCACGAGCATGTAGTTCGCTCCGCCCGCGGCGTCCCAGGTCTCCATCGCGGTGAGGACGTGGTCACGGTCGATCGAGTTCAGCAGGGACACGACAGCAGGCTAACCCCGGCAGGGGACGACGTTCATCGCCAGCCTCACGAAAACCTCACGCCAGGGCGGCGAGCTTGTCCTTGACCTGCACCACGGAGGGGTTGGTCAGGGTGCTGCCGTCGGAGAAGAGGAGCGTGGGGACGGTCTGGTTGCCCCCGTTGGCCTGCTCCACGGTGAACGCGGCGTCCGGCTGCTGCTCGATGTCGACGAGGGAGAAGGTGATGCCCTCGCGGTCGAGCTGGCTCTTGAGGCGGTGGCAGTATCCGCACCAGGGCGTGGTGAACATCGTGAAGGTCATGGGATGGAGTGTCCCCTCCGGCGTCTAGTCTGGTGAAACGGGTGGCGATCACCCCCCTCAACCACGACCTCGCAGGAGTTGTTCCGTTGCTCGAAGCGCTCGATCCCGAGCAGCGCCAGGTCGCCGAGGCGCTGCGCGGTCCGGTCCGGGTGCTCGCGGGAGCCGGGACGGGCAAGACCCGGGCGGTCACCCACCGCATCGCCCACGGCGTCGCCACCGGCCTCTACGCGCCCACCGAGGTGCTCGCCCTGTCGTTCACGACCCGCGCCGCGGGCGAGATGCGCGAGCGGCTGCGCGCGCTGGGCGCACCCGGTGTGCAGGCACGCACGTTCCACTCCGCCGCGCTGCGGCAGCTGAGGTTCTTCTGGCCGAGGGTGCACAACCGCGACCTCCCCGAGCTCGTCGAGTCCAAGCTCGCCATGATCGCGCTCGCCGCGCGGCGCCAGCGGCTCGGCGTCGACCAGGCGACCTTGCGCGACCTCGCCAGCGAGATCGAGTGGGCCAAGGTGTCCAACGTGGGCCCCGACTCCTACCCCGTGGTCGCCCGCTCGCGGGGGCGCGCCGTCTCCGGGCTCGAGCCCGAGGTGGTCGCCCGCGCCTTCGACGCCTACGAGGAGGTCAAGCGCGGCCAGGGCCGGATGGACATGGAGGACGTGCTGCTCTTCGCTGCCGGCCTGCTGGCCGACAACGAGGCGGTGGCCGCCCAGGTGCGACGGCAGTACAAGTGGTTCGTCGTCGACGAGTTCCAGGACGTCTCGCCGCTCCAGCACGCGCTGCTCGACCTGTGGCTCGGCGGGCGCGACGAGCTGTGCGTGGTGGGCGACCCGGCCCAGACGATCTACTCCTTCGCCGGTGCCGACGCCCGCTACCTGCGCGAGTTCACGAAAGCCTTCCCCTCGGCCACGAGCGTCGAGCTCGTCCGCAACTACCGCTCCACCCCAGAGGTCGTCGCGGCCGCCAACCAGCTCCTCGCCGGCACGCCCAGCAAGGGGGTGGACCTGGTCGCCCAGCGCCCGTCGGGGGCGAAGATCGGCTTCCGGGAGGCCACCGACGAGGTGGCCGAGGCCGACGCCGTCGCCGACCGGCTGGCCGCCCTGCGCGCGCAGGGCACCCCGGCCAGCCGCATGGCGGTGCTGCTGCGGATCAACGCGCAGTCCGAGCGATTCGAGGAGGCCCTGGCCGCCCGCGGCATCCCCTACGTCGTACGCGGTGCCGCGCGCTTCTTCGACCGGCCCGAGGTGCGGCAGGCCATCACCCTCGTCCGGGGCACCGCGCGCGGGGGCGGGGCCGAGGGGTCGGTGCCCGACTCCGTCCTGGCCGTGCTGTCCCAGATGGGCCACTCCACGCAGCCGCCGGAGGGCAGGGGAGAGGTCCGCAACCGATGGGAGTCCCTGCAGGCGCTCGTCGACCTCGCCGCCGACTTCGGCCGCGAGCGTCCCGAGGCCTCCCTCGGTGACTTCGTCGACGACCTCGACCGCCGCGCCGGCGAGCAGCACGCCCCGGTCGCCGACGCGGTCACCCTCGCCACCATCCACTCGGCCAAGGGCCTGGAGTGGGACGCCGTCTTCGTGGCCGGCATGCACGAGAAGATGATGCCGATCTCCCAGGCGCAGACCCCGGCCGAGATCGAGGAGGAGCGACGCCTGCTCTACGTCGCCATGACCCGCGCCCGCGACGAGCTCACCGTGTCCTGGGCGACCGCGCGCGAGCCCGGCGGCCGGGCCAACCGCGGCAGCTCGCCGTTCCTCGCGCCCCTGCTCGACGGGGTGCCCGGCATGGCGGGGCAGCGGCGCGAGCGCTCGAAGCGCAACCGCGCCGCGCTGCACTGCCGTGAGTGCGGGCGCGCGCTGTCCAACGCCCGGGAGAAGAAGACCGGCCGGTGCGCCGACTGCCCGGCGTCCTACGACGAGGCGCTCTTCGAGCGGTTGCGCGAGTGGCGCCTGGCCCGCGCCTCGCAGGACAGCGTGCCCGCGTTCGTGATCTTCACCGACGCCACCCTCCAGCTGATCGCCGAGCACGCCCCGGCCGACCAGAAGGGCCTGCGCGCGATCAGCGGTGTCGGCCCGAGCAAGCTGATCAAGTACGGCGACGAGGTGCTGGCGCTGGTGGCCCAGACCGCCTGAGACCCCGGCCCGACGCGCAATTCGAGCGCTCTCAGGCGTCCCCGGGACACGTTCGAAGAAATTTCTCGGTAATACCCATAAAATCGTTTGCCCCTGACGGGAGTCAGGGTTTAGCGTTCCTCTCACGACGACCCGCGCATGGGATCCCTGACAAGGATCTGCGCCCGATGCCCCGAAGGAGGTGGCCCCCATGGAGAACTACACGAAGACGATGACGGCTTGGACGCCGTCCTTCGGCATGTCCATCCTCGGCCGCCCCTGCGCGCACACGCGCGCCTTCGGCGCTGCAGTGGTGGCTGTCCAGGGCGACGCCGCCATCGTTCGCATCAAGGGCGATTTCCCGGGTTCACCTGCCTGGAGTCCGTCGACGTAGGTCTCACACCTCGCATCGGCAGCCTCCAGGCCGCGGAACCCACACCGGGATCCGCGGCCTTTCTGTTTGTCCCATCGATCCAACCCACCCGCGATCAGGTCAACGAGGAGGAGGTGAACACATGACCATCAGCGTTCTCGACCGCAACCGAGCTGCCGATGCAGTCCAGCTGGAGCCCCAGGCCCCGCTGGGTGCCCTGCACGACGCAGCTGCCGGAGTGGATGAGGAGTTGCTGCCCTGCCGCGTCAACGACGCAGAGCTGTGGTTTGCCGAGTCCCCCGCGGACGTGGAGCACGCCAAGGCCCTCTGCACCGACTGCCCCGTGCAGGCGCTGTGCCTCGACGGAGCCCTCGAGCGGCGTGAGCCGTGGGGCGTCTGGGGAGGCGAGCTCTTCCTCCAGGGCGTGGTGATCCCGCGCAAGCGGCCGCGAGGCCGGCCCCGCAAGTCCGACCAGACCGTCCAGGTCGCCTAGTCGGACAGCCAGCAGGACGGGGCCGCCGCGCAGGCGCCACCGCGACCAACTCCTCCCAGGAAATACAGGAACACACCTCAATGAAGACCTACCGAAACGGAAGCACCGACATGAATCTCATGCATGAAGAACTCGCACGCGCGCAAATGTCCGCGCGCCTGGGAGAGGCGCACGAAATGCGACGCGGCCACCACCTCGCGATGGCCCGTCGGATGAGCCGCAAGGCCGAGCAGGCCGCGCAGCAGGCGCGTCTCGCCCTCGCTCGCGCGATCTGAGAAGGGTCCCGACCTCGGGATTGCTCTCGCCCTGATCGCGGGTGAGCACACCACGAGCCGGTACGTCGTCACGGTGACGACGTACCGGCTCGCTGGATTTCCCGGCTGGCGACGCCTCCGCCCGGGGGTAGCCTCGAGGGGTGAGCGAGATCGTCACGTGCGCCTTCTGCGGCACCCAGGCGCCGGAGTCCGAGACCCTGACCTGGACCACGGCCGTCGAGAACGGCCGGCGCCGGGCGTACTGCGACACCTGCTCGCGCACGCACCTGCGCGCGATGGAGAGCAAGCTCGACAGCGAGTGGTGGTGACCGGAGCGGCACCTCAGGCGGTGTCGAACCAGCCGCAACCGCAGTAGGGGTGTCGCTGCCATCGGCGCTCGCGCGGCAGCGGCTCGTGGTCGAAGCGCCAGGAGCTGAGCCACGTGTGCGGCGTGTCACCGCGGAGCCAGGCCCCGAGGTCGCGTGCCGCCGCGCCCGCCGCCAGCGCGAGCAGCGGGCCCGGGAGGGGTGTCGCTCGCAGCGTGCGTCCGTCGTCGAGGACGGCGGCCTCCACGCACCGCGCGCACGGGCCCAGGCCCGGTGCCGCCCACGGTCCGACCTCGATGGCCCACGGCCAGGCCGCGACGAGCAGGTGGGGGAGTGAGGCCACGCTCCAGGCGTCGAGGGTGGTCGAGACCTGACGTCCGGGCGCGATGCCGATGCCCACCGGGGCTGCGCCGTCGACCGCGATGCCGGCCACGGCGAGGGCGGCGACGACCTGCTCGAGCCACGCGGCGGGGCAGTCGAGCTGGGCGCGGAGCGGGACGTCGTACGAGCGCGCGGTCACCACGGTGACGCTGCCACGACCGACGAGGCGGCGGCCGGTCCTCCACAGGGGAGATGCAACAGCGGCGCCACCCGGAGGTGGCGCCGCTGCGATCAGCTCAGGGTGAGGATCACGCCTTGCCGAGGATGCGGTTCAGGTTGGTACCGCAGACCGGGCACACGCCCTTGGCCATCTTGGTGCCCTTGTCGTTGACCTTGATCTCGCCCTCCGCCTCGCGCTTCTCCTTGCACTTGACGCAGTAGAACTCACCGCTCCAGGTCTCCGCCATGACGGCCTCCTTGCTTGTTTCTTCTTGGTCGTCGCGACGGGGTTGTCGTAGGGGAAGCCCGCCGGGGAGCAGTGGCGGTTGCCAGCGCTCCGTCGTCGACCCTACGCCACGCGTGGCCCACGCTCACGCACCACACGCGCTGAGCGTGAATCCGGGTGATTCCACGCTCAGCCCGATCAGTACCCTCGGGCCATGCCTGAGACCTCTCCAGACCTCGTCCACCTGCGCCTCGAGCGCCCCTCCGAGGGGGTCGCGCTGCTGACCCTCGACAACCCCGGCATGCGCAACGCGATGAGCGACGAGATGACCGCGTCGTGGGTGGCGGCGATCGACGAGCTGGCTGCCGACCCGTCGCTGCGGGCGGTGGTGGTCACCGGCGAGGGCAGTGCCTTCTGCTCGGGCGGCAACACGTCGTGGATCGCGAGCGAGCCGGACGCCAGCGTCGACCACCTGCGCTCGCGGATGCTGCCGTTCTACCGGGCCTGGCTCTCGATCCGGCGCCTCGAGGTGCCGACGATCGCCGCGGTCAACGGGCACGCCATCGGTGCCGGCCTGTGCCTCGCGCTCGCGTGCGACATCCGCTACGCCGCGGACGGGGCCAAGCTGGGTCTGCCCTTCAACAAGCTCGGCATGCACGCCGGGATGGCCGGCACTTGGCTGCTGCCTGACGTCGTGGGTCCGGCGCACGCCCGGGACCTGCTGCTCACCGGCCGGGTGGTGGAGGCCGACGAGGCGCTGCGGCTGGGCCTGGTCTCCCGGGTGATCGAGCCGGCGGCGTTCCTCGACGAGGTGCTGGCCACGGCGGCCGGCATCGCCGCGACGGCCCCGATCGCGGCGAGGCTGACGAAGATCGCGCTGGCCGACGGCGGCCACGCCGACTTCGAGTCGGCGCTGCAGTGGGAGGCGCTCGCGCAGCCGGTGACGCTGGCCACCGCCGACCTGCAGGAGGGCATCGCTGCCGCCAGGGAGAAGCGGACGCCGGAGTTCCGCGGGCACTGACCGCGCAGTCGACCGGAGATGAGAAGGGGCCCCGCAGCCTTCGACGCCTGCCTTCCCCTGCTGACGTCGAGGAGCCGTGGGGCCCTTCTGCGCGCAACGCTAGGAGCGCGGCTGCCGCGCGGTCAACGGGCGGCTGCCCACGCCTGTGGACAGGCCTGTGGATGAGGTGGGGAGAGCCGAGGAATCGCCGTGGAGGACGGGTGCCTCGGTGGGGAGCGGGCTGGGGACGACACGCCCGGCGACGCGCCGTACTGTGCGGGTGACCAGCGGTTCGTGCGCGACCGGGGCTGTGGAGGAGAAGAAGTTGGACGACATGTCCTCGTCGGAGGGGGCCCGCGGGCCGGTGTCCACGCTGCGCCGCATCGCCTTCCTGATGGAGCGCCAGCGTGAGGAGAGCCGCCGCATCGAGGCCTTCCGCAACGCCGCGCGCACGATCCTTCCGCTCGGTGAGGAGGAGGTACGCCGCCGCGCGGAGGCGGGCACGCTCACCGAGCTCAGCGGGATCGGGCCGAGCACCGCCGCCGTCATCACCGACGCCTGCCGTGGCGTCGTGCCGGACCGCCTGGTCGCGCTGGAGAGGACCGCCGGGCCGCTGGCGACGGGCGGGGAGGACCTTCGCGCGCGGCTCCGTGGTGACCTGCACTCGCACTCCGACTGGTCCGACGGCGGCTCCCCGCTGGAGGAGATGGCGATGACGGCCATGGAGCTCGGCCACGACTACCTGGTGCTGACCGACCACAGCCCGCGCTTGCGGGTGGCCAACGGCCTCAGCGCGGAGCGGCTCACCCGCCAGCTGGGGGTCGTCGACGCCGTCAACGAGCACCTCGACGGCGCGTTCACGCTGCTCAAGGGCATCGAGGTCGACATCCTCGACGACGGCTCGCTCGACCAGACCCCGGAGATGCTCGGGCGCCTCGACGTGCGCGTCGCGTCGGTGCACTCGAAGCTCAAGATGGAGTCCGCGTCGATGACGCGCCGCATGGTCGGTGCCGTGCGCAACCCGCACACCAACGTGCTCGGGCACTGCACCGGCCGCCTCGTCACCGGCAACCGCGGCATGCGCCCGCAGAGCCAGTTCGACGCGAAGGCCGTCTTCGCCGCCTGCGCCGAGGAGGGCGTCGCGGTCGAGATCAACTCCCGCCCCGAGCGCCGCGACCCCCCGACGCAGCTCCTGGAGCTCGCCCGCGACCTCGGCTGCCTGTTCTCGATCGACTCCGACGCCCACGCGCCGGGCCAGCTCGACATGCTCGACTTCGGTGCCGCCCGGGCGACCGAGGCCGGCATCGACCCGGACCGGATCGTCAACACGTGGGAGCGCGACCGGCTGCTCGAATGGGCCGCTGCGCGCCTGTGACCAGCGCGTTCACTGGGTGGCTGTGGGTGGTGGCGGCTAGGTTCGGCGCATGAGCTCGCCGACCGGCACCCCCGACGTGGAGGTGCGTCGCTCGCGGCGCCGCAGGCGCACGGTCTCGGCCTACCGCGACGGCGACCGGATCGTGGTGCTCATCCCGGCCACGATGTCCAAGCGCGACGAGGCGACGTGGGTGGCCGACATGGTCGCGCGCATCGAGCGCCAGGAGCGGCGCAAGTTCCGCTCCGACGACGACCTGGTGGCCCGCGCCACCAAGCTCAACGACCTCTACCTCGGCGGTCTCGCGCTCCCGGCCTCGGTGCGCTGGGTGACCAACCAGAGCGCTCGCTGGGGGTCGTGCACCCCGGGCGACCGCACGATCCGGCTCAGCGACCGGCTGCAGCAGATGCCGGGCTGGGTCGTCGACTACGTCCTCGTGCACGAGCTGGCCCACCTGCTGGAGTCCGGCCACACGCCCGAGTTCTGGGCCTGGGTCGACCGCTACCCGCGGGCCGAGAAGGCCAAGGGATACCTCGAGGGCTACTCCACCGCCGCCCGCCTCGAGCCGCCGCCCGGCGGCGAGGACCACGTCGACTGACGGCCTTCAGGCGCGGGCGCGCACCCGTGCCACGGCGGCGTCGATGAGGGCGTACATGTCGTCGAACGTCGCCGGCAGCGCGTCCACCGGCCACCACCGGACGTCGATCGACTCGTCGCTGGCCCCATGGGTGGCGTCCGGATCGGCGACGGCCAGGAACCGTACGTCGAGGTGCTGCACGGTGCCGAGGTCGGAGCAGAACTCCACCGCGTGCGCGTCCAGGCACAGCGGGTCGTGGTCGAGCTCGAACTCGGTCAGGCCGGACTCCTCCAGCAGCTCGCGGCGCGCGCCCGCCGAGAGCGAGTGGTCCTCGGGCTCGAGGTGGCCGCCGAACGCCAGCCAGGCGTCGGCCTTCCGGTGGTGGTTGAGCAGCACCCGGTCGCCGTCGGGGGAGACCACGATGGCCCCGGCCGTGAGGTGCTCGGGGAAGCACGACTTGGCCAGTCCGTCCTCATGTGCCTCGAGGTGGGCCAGGAAGCGGATGCGGTGCTCGGCCTGGGCGGGCGACGGCGCGGGCCAGATCGTCAGGGTCGCGACCGCGCTGGCGTGCAGGCCCGCCTGTCCTGAGGAGGGCGCCCGGCGCCCGTCACGGAGGGTCACTCGGCGGGTCGCTCGTCGGACCCGCCGTCGAGCAGGTCGCGCAGCCCGGCGTCGAACTCGTCGTCCGAGAGGTGCTCCGGTGCGACCGAGTCCTCACGGAAGCCCAGCGGGTCGTCGAGGTCCGCCGCGGTGGGGAGCAGGTGGGGCGACATCCACACGCCGTCGCGGGCCTCGGTGCCCTGGCGCGCGCGCAGCGACCCCCACAGCGTGGAGGCGTCGCGCAGGCGGCGGGGCCGCAGCTCGAGGCCGACGAGGGTGGCGAAGGTCTGCTCGGCCGGGCCGCCGGCGGCACGGCGACGGCGTACGGTCTCCTGCAGCTTGGCGGCAGCCGGCATCCGGTCGGCGGTGGCCTGGCCGACGACCTCGTCGACCCAGCCCTCCACGAGCGCGAGGGTGACCTCGAGCTTCTCCAGGGCGGCCTTCTGCGCGGCGGACGGCTCGGGGTCGAACAGCCCGCCGGCCATCGCGTCCTGCATGGCGGCCGGGTTGGTGAGGTCGATGTCGCGCATCTTCGCCTCCATGCCGGAGGTGTCGAAGTCCATGCCGGCGCCGTACTCGGCGACCGCGCTGATCAGGTGGTCGCGCAGCCACGGCACCCCGGCGAACAGCCGCTGGTGGGCGGCCTCGCGCAGGGCGAGGTAGAGCAGCACGTCGTCGGCGGTGACGTCGGGCAGCTCGGCGGCGAAGGCCTCGACGTTGGTCGGCAGCAGTGCCGCCTTGCCGATCGGTCCGAGCGGGAGGCCGATGTCGGAGGCGCTCAGCACGTCACCGGCGAGGGCGCCCAGGCCGCTGCCGACCTGGCTGGCGACCATCGCGCCGCTGGCCTTGCCGAGCATCGCGAGGAGCGGGCCGGCGAGCTGGCGCATCTCCTCGGGCATCGCCTGGCCCAGGGCCGCGGTGGCCGAGCCGGCGATGGGCTCGACGAGCACCTTCCAGACGTCGATGGTCTCCACGATCCACTCCGCGCGCGACCAGGCAGCGGTGGTGGTCACTCCCGAGGGGAACTCGGTGGTCGTGTCGAGCCAGTGGTCGGCGAGGCGTACGGCGTCGGCGACGGCGGCCGACTGGGCCGGCGTGACGGTGGGGTCCGGCTCCTGCGCGGCGGCGCGACGCGCCAGGTCGGTCACGGTGTCCCAGTTGACCGGGCCGTCGTGCGGCGCGAACAGCGACTGCATCTGCGACATCAGCGCGTTGAGGTCGGGCATCCCGCCACCCGCGCCGAACCCGCCCATCTGGGAGAAGATCTGCTCGAAGGGCGTGCCCTTGAAGGGGTTGTTGTCGTCGGGGCCCTGACCGGACGATCCGGGGCCGCCGGGGGTGTCACTCATGGCAGCAACGGTACTCACCGCGCCCAGCGGTGGCACGCCCCCGCCGCTCTGGACCACGCCTACACTCGGGCTCGTGAGTGACCCTGTGCGCCTCGTCGACATCCGCGACACGCCCCTCGACGTGACCGAGGTGCTCGACGCGCTCGGCGACGACGGTGCCGGCGGGCTGACCCTGTTCGTCGGCCAGGTGCGCGACCACGACGGCGGCAAGGGCGTGGCCGCCCTGGACTACTCCGCGCACCCGACCGCGCTGGCCCGGCTGGAGGACGTCTGCCGCCGCGTCGCCGCGGAGCACGACGTACGCGGTGTGGCCGCGGTGCACCGCGTCGGCCCGCTGCAGATCGGCGACCTGGCTGTCGTCGTCGCGACCACTGCCGCCCATCGCGGTGACGCCTTCGCCGCCTCGCGCGCCCTCATCGACACGCTCAAGGCCGAGGTGCCGATCTGGAAGCACCAGGTCTTCGACGACCAGACCGAGGAGTGGGTCGGCACGCCGTAGGGCCTGCGCCCCGCGGGCCTCGCGCGCGCCTAGGCTCGCACCGTGGAGATCCTGCTGTGGCTCGTGCCGGCCGTCGTCGTGACGGTCGTGGCGATGGTCTGGGTGTCGTGGATCAGCCGCGACGGACGCGGCGAGGTCGACCGCGACGTGGCCGTCGAGAGGCTCGGCAGGGCGCTCGCCAAGGACCTCCCCGCCGGCACGCGTCGTACGGCCGCTCCGGCCCGCGACCGCAGCACCGGCATCGCGGTGCGGCCCAGCCACGGGTCGGGGCCGTCGGGCGGCGGCACCCGTCGCGCCTCCTAGCTGTCGCGCAGTTGCGCGGGTTTGAGAGAGTTGCGCCCATGAGTCAGCGGACCAGGGCGGGGTTGCTCGCGCTGTGCCTGCTGGCCGTGCTGTGGGGGACTGCCGCGTTCGTGCCGCTGCCCTACGTCACCTACTACCCCGGACCCACCGTCGACATCCTCGCGAAGAGCAACGGTGACGAGACCGTGCAGGTCACCGGCCACGAGGCCTACTACGACGACGGCGAGCTCCGGATGACGACCGTCTACGTCAGCCAGCCCGAGGAGGACGTCACCCTGCCGGAGCTGCTGCGGGCCTACTTCGACCCCGACGCCGCGGTGTGGCCGCGGTCCTCGGTCTACGCCCCCGACGAGACCGACGAGTCCAGCGACCGCGAGTCGTCGGTGGCCATGGTCTCCTCCCAGGACACCGCCGTGGCGGCCGCCCTCACCGAGCTCGGCGAGAAGATCGACCCGATCGTCGAGGTGCTCGACGTGACGCCCGGGCTGCCCGCGGAGGGCAAGCTCGAGGTGCGCGACGTCCTGGTGCGGGTCGGCGACACCGACATCACCGAGGCACAGGACGTCGTCGACGCGGTCGACCAGGCTGCCGCGGGCCAGCCGATCCCGTTCGTCGTACGACGTGCTGGGAAGCGGGTGAGCGTCGAGATCACCCCCCGGCAGGTCGGCGACGACCTCCGTGTCGGCATCACCCCCGGGGTGGGCTTCGACTTCCCCTACGACGTGGACGTGAACATCTCCGACAACATCGGCGGTCCGAGCGCCGGGCTGATGATGTCGCTGGCGATCTTCGACACCCTCACCCCCGGCTCGATGACCGACGGCGCCGACATCGCCGGCACCGGCACCATCACCCCGGCCGGAGCGGTGGGCCCCATCGGCGGCATCCAGCAGAAGATCGCCGCCGCCCGCGACGCCGGTGCCGAGCTCTTCCTCGTGCCGGCCGACAACTGCGACGGCATCGGGGGAGTGGCGACCGGCGACATGCGCCTGGCCAAGGCCACCACGATGCACGGCGCGGTGGAGACCCTCGCCGACTGGGTCGCCGACCACGACGCCCGACTCCCGAGCTGCGAGGACACTGCCTCATGACCACCCCGCCGACCACTCCGCCCACCGACGGCGACCCGGCCGAGAGCGCCGACCTCCCCGAGGACCCGGCCCTGGCCGCGGCCGTGCTGGAGATCGAGGCGCACGTCGCGCGCGACGGCTGGGACCAACCGGCCCGGCTCTACGCCCTCGTCGACACCGCGGCGCTCGTCGCCCAGGAGCCTGCCCTGGCGGCCGCCATGGAGATCGACGGCCCCGGCGAGGACGGGTCGTTCACCCCGATCGAGCAGGACGGGCTCCCGCCGGGTCAGACCCTCGAGGACGCCCTGCCGACGATCGCGTGGCCGCCCAGCGTGTCCGGGTGCGCGGCCGTCATCGAGCGCCTCGTGCTGCCCCCGGGCGTCGACGACGAGATCCCCGACGACCCGACGGCCGCCGAGCTGTTCGCCCGCGAGCACCCGGACCGCCAGGAGGTCCGGATGGTGGCCGGCGTGACCCGTGCCGGGGCGTCGTACTGCGCGCTCCGCCTGCGTGCCCACGACGACGAGCAGTCGGTCGTCAACGGCACCGGGCTCGTGCCCGGGCTCCTCGACCTCCTCCACGCCACGCTGCACGACCACCAAGACCTTGAGCAGGGGCCCGCATGAGCACTCCCTTCGACCGATCCAGCGGACCCCACGGGCCCGACGGACCCCGTGGCCCTGGCGGACCGGGCGGCCCCCAGGGCGCCCGCCCGGCGTCGGCCTCGCGCCGGCCCGGCACGCTGGTCATCACCGTCATCGTGCTGATCGTGGCGTTCATGCTGCTCAGCGGCTTCGCGTCGTTCTGGACCGAGCGCCTGTGGTTCACGTCCGTCGGCTACAGCGGCGTGTTCACCACGTTGCTGCTCACCCGCGTGGGACTGTTCCTCGTCTTCGCCGGCCTGATGGCCGCCACCGTGGCGCTGACCATGGCCATGGCGTACCGGTTCCGCCCCGTGCTCTGGCCCGGCATGCCGGGGATGCCGGACGACGGGATGGATCGCTACCGCGAGCTGCTCGGCCCGCGGATGGGCTGGGTGATCGGCGTGGCCGCGGCGATCATGGGCCTCTTCGCGGGGGCCTCTGCCACCGGGCAGTGGCGCAACTACTCGATGTGGCGACACAGCCAGGCCTTCGGCACGACCGACCCCTACTTCGGCAAGGACGTCGGGTTCTACGTCTTCGACCTGCCCTTCTGGCACTACGTCGTCGACTACGTGATGGCGCTCGCCGTCGTCGGGCTGATGGCGACGATGCTCATCAACTACCTCTTCGGCGGCATCCGCATCTCCGCCCGCCCGGGTGAGCGGCTCACCAGCGCCGCGCAGATCCAGGTCTCGGCGCTGCTCGCGCTGTTCGTGCTGGCCAAGGCGGTCGACTACTGGCTCGACCGCTTCGACCTGGTCACCGACTCCGGCTCGATCTTCACCGGCATGGGCTACACCGACGACAAGGCCGTGCTGCCCGCCAAGGAGATCCTGGCCGGCATCGCAGTGGTGTGCGCCGTGCTCTTCCTCGCCAACGTCTGGCGCCGCACCTGGCTGCTGCCGTCGGTGGGCGTCGCGCTCTTCGCGCTGTCCGCGATCATCCTCGGCCTGATCGTGCCGTCGGTGGTCCAGGCGATCCAGGTGAACCCCAACGTGCCGGACCGCGAGGGTCCCTACATCAAGGAGAACATCGACGCCACGCGCAAGGCCTACGCGCTCGACCAGGTCGAGGTCGGCGCGGTGGGCGGCAGCCCGGTCCCGGCCGACGGCCGGCTCGACGCCCTCGACGGCCTCACCTCCACCGTCCCGCTCGTCGACCCGAAGGTCGTGAGCGAGGTCTTCGAGCAGCAGCAGCAGGTGCGCGCCTACTACTCGGTGAGCAACGTGCTCGACGTCGACCGCTACGAGATCGCCGGCAACGACCGCGCGCTCGTCCTCGGCGTGCGCGAGCTCGACCAGGACGGCATCGCCGAGAGCGACCGCAACTGGTCGAACCTGCACACCGTCTACACCCACGGCAACGGCGTCATCGCGGCCTACGCCAACCAGCGCCCCGAGGACGACTCCAGCCAGTCGCTCAACATGCAGTGGGCCGAGGGCCAGGAGGAGAGCGAGGACGCGCTGAGCAGCATGTCCCCGGACGGCTTCGAGCCCCGCGTCTACTTCGGCGAGACGAGCCCGTCCTACAGCATCGTCGGCAAGAACGAGGGTGGCCCGGACGTCGAGCTCGACCTGCCGCGCGGCGTGCGCAGCGAGTCCAACACCGAGACGACGTACGACGGCCTGGGCGGGGTGCCGGTCGGCAACCTGTTCCACAAGCTGCTCTACGCGGTGAAGTTCAGCGAGCTCAACTTCCTGCTCTCCAGCCGGGTGACCGACAACTCCAAGGTGCTCTACGACCGCAACCCGCGCACGATGGTCGAGAAGGTGGCGCCGTGGCTGACGGTCGACTCCGATCCCTACCCGGTCGTGATCGAGGGCAAGATCAAGTGGGTGCTGGACGGCTACACCGTCACCGACAAGTACCCGCTCTCGCAGCGTGAGTCGCTCGAGACGATGACCGACGACTCGCAGCAGCAGAACAACGGCTTCCAGACGCTGCCGACCGACGAGATCAACTACATGCGCAACTCGGTCAAGGCCACCGTCGACGCCTACGACGGCACCGTCACCCTCTACAAGTGGGAGGACGACCCGATTCTCGAGGCGTGGGACGACGTCTTCCCGGGGCTGATCAAGGCCCGCGACGAGATCCCCGACGAGCTCGAGTCGCACCTGCGCTACCCCGAGGACCTGTTCAAGGCCCAGCGCTACCAGTTCCAGCGCTACCACGAGACCTCGGCCGCCGACTGGTTCGAGGGCTCGACGCGGTGGGAGGTGCCCAAGGACCCGCAGGCCGCGAGCCGGCTCCAGCCGCCCTACCGCCTCTTCACCGGCGAGGAGGGCTCGGAGACGTGGTCCCTGACCTCCGTCTACGTGCCGCGCGAGAAGGACAACCTGGCCGCGTTCATGAGCGTCAACAGCGACGCGACGAGCGACGACTACGGGAAGATCTCCGTGCTCGAGCTGCCCGACACGAGGACCGACGGTCCCCGCCTGATCGCCGCCGCGCTGAGCACGGACGAGACGGTGCGCCAGGAGCTGCTGAGCTTCACGCAGGGTGACGCCAAGTCGGTCTTCGGCAACCTGCTCACGCTGCCGATCGGCGACACGTTCATGTACGTCCAGCCGCTCTACTCGCGGCGCGACGACGAGTCGGCGTACCCGATCCTGCGCTTCGTCCTGGTCTCCTACCAGGGTCGCGTCGGCATCGGCGAGACGCTCCGCGAGGCCATCGAGGACTCGCTGAGCGGAGTCTCGACCACGCCGGAGACGCCGACCACCCCGACCCCGAGCCCGACCGAGTCGCCGAGCGCCTCGCCGTCGGAGTCGCCATCGGCCTCCCCGACGAGCCCGGCGCCAGAAGGCACCCAGGCCCAGATCCGCGACCTGCTCCGCCGGGCGGAGGCGAAGTTCGCCGAGGCCGACGAGGCGCAGAGGGCCGGCAACACCGTGAAGTGGGCCCGCCTGATGGAGGAGGGGCGCTCGCTCATCGAGCAGGCCGTACGCCTCGCCGGCTGAGGTCGACCACCCCCGATTTGGGTGCTGCAGGGCGGGCCTGTAATGTTCTGTTCACCGACGCGGGGTGGAGCAGCTCGGTAGCTCGCTGGGCTCATAACCCAGAGGTCGCAGGTTCAAATCCTGCCCCCGCTACAAATCCGGAAGGCCCTCACAGTCTGACTGTGGGGGCCTTCCGCATGCGCGCGTCCTGCGCTGCGCGGGCGTGGCGGGTCAACTGAGGCGACGGGAGTCGAGCGCTCGGTGGAAGGGCGGCGGGACCTTTGGGTCCGGGTCCTGTACCGAATTGCCCTGTGGCCAGCGCCCCTGTCGAGTCGACGATGAACGCGGGACCCGACTGAAAGGACACCGCCATGTGGTGGAACCACGACCCAGGGTGGGGCGGTTGGCTGATGATGACCATCGCCATGGGCAGCTTCTGGATCCTCCTGGCCGTTCTCGTCTACGCGCTGTTGCGCAACGGCCGCCCCGAAAGCACCCGGAGCCCGGGTGCACGCGAGATCTTGCAGGAGCGCTTCGCTCGTGGCGAGATCGATGCGGAGGAGTACCAGACGCGCCTGGACATCCTCACGCGGACAAGTCGATGACCGGTGGACACGGCAAGGTCGAGCATGCGGAGACCTCGGTACTCCCGCGGAGCACGTCGCCGAGCCCGACCCACACCCACGACCACTGAACGGCGACCTCAGACATGCCATGCAGCTGCACGGAGGTCCACCACCCTCGCCGGATCGTCCTGACCGGCGGACCTGGTGCGGGAAAGACCGCCGTGCTGGAGATGGTGCGCACGTCCCTGTGCCAGCACGTGCACGTCCTCCCCGAAGCTGCGAGCATCGTCTTCGGCGGAGGCTTCCCACGCCACGGCGACCCCACCTGCCGCCGGGCAGCACAACGGGCCATCTTCCACCTTCAGCGCGAGCTCGAGGTCGTCGGCGGGGAACACAACGCCGCGATCGTCCTGTGCGACCGGGGCACCATCGACGGGCTGGCCTACTGGCCGGATCCGGTCGAGGACTTCTGGGAGTCCGCCGGGACCACGCTCGAGGCCGAGCTGGCACGCTACGACTGCGTGATCCACCTCAGGACCCCGGCCCTGGGCCGCGGCTACAACCACGTGAACCCCGTGCGGACCGAGTCAGCGCACGACGCGGCCGAGATCGACGAACGCATCCTGGGGGCGTGGAGCGGGCATCAGCGGCGCTTCGTCGTCGATGCGACCGGCGAGTTCCTGGACAAGGCAGCCCAAGCCCTGAGGCTTCTGCGAGCAGAGCTCCCAGCCTGCTGTGCGGGCCACGTCACCGACCCGTGGGACCAACCCGTCAGTCGGGGCCCTCGGTCCGCTCCTGCTCGGCCGCCCGGGCTTCCTCGCTGAGCTCGTGGTACTGCTCGGCACTCAGGTAGCGCTTCATGGCCGCCTCGATCGCGGTCGTCGACGACGTGCGCGGCGACGAGACATCACGGTCCCGCGCCTCGCGGGCCGCCCTCATCGCCTCAGCCTTCGACATGTCGCTCATGACGTCACCTCCTCGTCCCACTGCCCAGCCAACGCCTCGCGACCGCGGGTGGGCAGGGGCGATCGGCCCTCGGAGGGGAGCAGTTGGTCATGCGGGGTGGAATGGAATCCCGACCCGCTTCCCGACACGAAGGAGCTGTCATGAGGCTTGGCGTGCACCTGGTGAACTTCACCCTCCCCGGCGGCCCGGAGGCGATCGGCCCCACGCTGGCGGCCACGGGGCGGGCGGCCGAGGAGGCCGGGGTGGACAACCTCTCCTTCATGGACCACTACTTCCAGCTCGAGTTCCTGTCCGGCGTGGACGATCCGATGCTGGAGGGCTACACCGCACTCGGCTTCCTGGCGGCCCACACCACGTCGGTGGAGCTCCAGCTGCTGATGACGGGGGTGACGTACCGCCACCCGGGTCTGCTCGCCAAGATCGTGTCGACCCTCGACGTGCTCTCCGGCGGTCGGGCCGCGCTCGGCATCGGAGCTGCCTGGTACGAGCGGGAGCACCGTGCCCTGGGCGTGCCGTTCCCACCGCTCGCCGAGCGCTTCGAGCGGCTCGAGGAGACCCTCCAGGTCGTGCGCCAGATGTGGTCCACCGACGACGGGCCCTTCGACGGCAAGCACTACCAGCTCGCCGAGACGCTCAACTCGCCGCAGCCGCTTCGGCAGCCGCGGCCGCCGATCATGGTCGGCGGGGGTGGGGAGAAGAAGACACTCCGCCTGGTGGCGAGGTACGCCGATGCCTGCAACGTGTTCGCCGCGTCCGGGGCCGGGCCCGACGAGGTCGCCCACAAGCTCGCCGTGCTGCGCGACTGGTGCGAGCGGGAGGGCAGGCCGTACGACGAGATCCGCAGGACGGTGCTCTACAACGGGCTGGTCGGGCAGGACGCCGCCGGCGCGGCCACCTTCGTCGAGGAGATGCGGGCCCTCGCAGACGTCGGCGTCGACGAGGTGCACGTCATGCCCCTGCGCGGCGACCCGGTGGCCTTCGTCAGGTCACTCGGCGACCATGTCGTACCCGCTCTCTCCCCGCTCTGATCCCCACCGCCACGCGGTGACTGGGTAACATCGCCCCACACGATGGCGGTGGGGCTCGCCGACAACCGTGGCACCGGGCCACCAACAGTCCCTACCTGACGAGGTAGGAGTTTCGTGTGCCCGAGGACAAGGCGATCGCGGAGGGCAGGGAGGACCTGCTTCCCGTCGACCCCGACGTGCCCGAGCCCGGACGGCGTGGGGCCGGCCGCCCGCCCGGCCTGATCCGATCGCGCTGGGACGTCCTGCTCGTGATCGGCGCCGGAGGTGCACTGGGAAGCCTCGCCCGGTGGGGCGTGAGCCAGCTGCTCCCGTGGTCCGGCGACACGTTCCCGTGGGCGACGTTCGTGGAGAACATCTCCGGCGGGCTCGCCCTCGGGATGCTGATGGTGCTCCTGCTCGACGTGTGGCCACCTCATCGCTACGTCCGCCCGTTCCTGGGCGTCGGACTGCTGGGCGGCTACACCACCTTCTCGACGTACATGCTCGAGGCGCGCGACCTCCTCGCCGGAGGGCGGGAGCTCACTGCCTTCACCTACCTGGCCGGCTCGCTGGTCGCCGGCCTGGTCGCGGTGTGGCTCGGGATCCTCGCCGCGCGCACCGTCGTGCGCGTGGCGCGGCGTCGACGACGGCGCCGCGACGCACCAGGCCCCCCGAACCCAGGCGCAGAGCGAAGGAGCACACCATGACGTTGCGAGGCCCGGCCACCAGGCTGACCATCATGGTCGGGGAGTCCGACCAGACCCATCGCCGTCCCGTCTACACCGACATCGTCCACCGCGCGCACCGGGCCGGCCTCGCCGGGGCCAGCGTCTTCCGGGGCATCGAGGGATTCGGCGCGTCCCACCACATCCACACGACCCGTCTCCTGTCGCTGAGCGAGGACCTCCCGGTGGCGGTCGTCATCGTCGACACCGACGAGAGGATCCGCGCCTTCCTCCCCGAGCTGGAGGAGCTGGACATCGAGGGACTCGTGCTCCTGGAGCCGGTCGAGGTCATCCGGTACGCCGGGCGCGACGGCTCCGGCCGCCAGGGGAGTGACCGGTGACCGTGACGATGGTGCTGCTGGGCGGGGCGATCGGAGCGCCGATGCGCTACCTGACCGACCTCCTGGTCCAGTCACGCCACGACAGTGTCTTCCCGTGGGGCACGTTCACCGTCAACGTCCTCGGCTCCCTCGTCCTGGGAATCACTGCCGCCGTGGCGGTCGACCTCGCTCCGCCGGCCTGGGTGCTCGCCCTGGTGGGGACCGGGCTCTGCGGGGCACTGACCACCTTCTCCACCTTCGGCTACGAGACCGTCCGGCTCCTCGAGGAGGGCTCGGTCCTCACGGCAGCGGCCAACTGCGTCGCGAGCCTGGCGGTGGGACTCGGTGCCTGTGCCGGCGGCTACGCGGCCGCCGCCGCCCTTGTATGACCTTCGCTCCGACATTCCATGGAACTGTGGAATGACGTAACCTGAACGGGTCGGTGCTCGAACCTGTCATAGGAGGCGTCGTGGGCGACATCAACGTCATCCCGCTCGTCGACGAGGGGCTGGGCAACTCCGCCTACCTCCTCGACCTCGACGATGGTCGTGCGCTGGCAGTGGACGCCAGTCGCGATCTGCGCGCCCTCCACGACGCCGCTCGACGTCGGGGGTTGACGGTGGCCTACGCCGCAGACACGCACCTGCACGCCGACTTCCTGACCGGCGCCGTGGAGCTCGCACGCGCCGACGGGGCACAGGTGCTGGCGGCCGCGTCAGGGGGCCGGGAGTACCCGCACACAGGCCTCGCCGACGGTGACGAGGTTGACCTGGGCGGTCTGCGCCTGCGCGCCCTGGCGACGCCCGGGCACACGCACGAGCACCTGGCCTACGAGCTGCTCGACGACTCGCGGACGCTCGGGGTGTTCACGGGTGGTTCGTTGATCGTGGGCGCGGCGGCCCGCACGGACCTGGTGTCGCCGGAGCGCACCGAGGAGCTTGCTCGGGCGCAGTACCGGTCCCTGCAGCGTCTGGGGAGGCTCGACGACGTGGTCGCCGTGTGGCCCACCCACGGAGCCGGCTCCTTCTGCTCCGCGCCACCCGGTGCGGAGCGGACGTCGACGATCGGCGCCGAACGGGCCACGAACTCCCTGCTGCGTGCCGAGTCCGAGGACGCGTTCGTCGCGCAGCTGCTCGACTCGCTCGGCACGTTCCCGCCGTACTTCCTGCGACTCGGTGAGATCAACAGGCGTGGCCCCGCCCCGGTCAGGGGTGACACCCTCCGCGCCCTCACGGCGGCCGAGGTGGCGCACCGCGTCACGGACGGGGCACAGGTCGTCGACGTCCGCCCGCTCGCGGACTTCGGCGCCGCCCATGTCCCCGGGTCCCTGTCGATCCCGCTGCGGCCCGCGTTCGCCACCTGGCTGGGCTGGCTCGTCGACGCCGACAGTTCGATCGTGGTCGTCCGTGACCCGGACCAGGACCCGGCCGAGATCATCTGGCAGGCGCGCAAGGTGGGCTACGAGCAGCTCGCCGGGGAGCTCGACGGTGGCCTGTCCGCGTGGACGGCCGCCCACAGGCCGACGGACTCGATCCCGGTCGCGCGCCCGCAGGCGCTCGACGGCTTCCGGGTCCTCGACGTCCGACAGAGTGGCGAGTACCGGGCAGGGCACGTTCCCGGCGCGGACAACATCGAGCTCGGCGCGCTGACCACCCGCGCCGTCGAGCTGCCGGACGAGCCCATGGTGGTGATGTGCGGGCACGGCGAGCGCGCGATGGGCGCGGCCAGCCTCCTGGCGCGCACCGGGCACCACCACGTCACCGTCCTCGAGGGCGGACCCGAGGACTGGGCCGACGCGACCGCGATCGCCCTGGAGGCCGGCCAGTGACCTCCGCTCCCCGCTCCGCCAGCAAGGGGCGCCACATCGAGCTGGGGCTGCGCCAGAATGCCGCGCAGTTCACCCTGCTGGTCGTCGTCAACGCCCTCGTGGGCGGCATGCTGGGCCAGGAGCGGACGGTGCTCCCGTTGCTCGGCCAGGAAGAGTTCGGCATCACCGCCTACACCGCGGGGCTGAGCTTCATCCTGGCCTTCGGGGTCGCCAAGGCCGTCACCAACTACTTCGCCGGCACCTGGTCGGACCGCTTCGGGCGCAAGCCGGTCCTGGTCGCGGGCTGGCTGGTCGCCGTACCAGTGCCCCTCATGCTCATCTGGGCTCCCTCGTGGACCTGGATCATCGTCGCCAACGTGCTGCTGGGCATCAGCCAGGGCCTCACCTGGTCCACGACCGTGGTGATGAAGATCGACCTGGTGGGACCGGCGCGGCGCGGCCTGGCCATGGGGCTGAACGAGGCCGCCGGCTACGCCGCCGTCGCGGTCACCGCGCTGGCCACCGGCTACGTCGCGGAGTCGTACGGCCTGCGCCCGGCGCCGTTCTTCCTCGGCATCGCCTTCGCCGCCCTCGGCCTCGGGCTGTCGACGCTGGGCGTCGAGGAGACCCGGGGCCACGCCCGGCTCGAGGCCACCGGGCACGTCGCCCGTGCCGACGGCAGGCACGACCACCTCCACGGCGAGCTGAGCAACGGCCAGGTGTTCGTGCAGACCAGCTTCAAGGAGCCCGCCCTCTCCTCGGCCAGCCAGGCCGGCCTGGTCAACAACCTCAACGACGGACTGGCGTGGGGCCTCTTCCCGATCCTGTTCGCCGGCGCCGGGCTCTCGGTCGGCAGGATCGGCGTCCTCGCCGCCCTCTACCCGGCCGTGTGGGGTGCCGGCCAGCTCGTCACCGGGGCGCTGTCCGACAGGTGGGGCAGGAAGTGGCTCATCGCCGCGGGCATGTGGCTTCAGGCCGGGGCGCTCGCGCTCATCGCCCTCGCCGACTCGTTCGGCTGGTGGGCCGTCGCGGCGGTGCTGCTCGGTGCGGGCACCGCGATGGTCTACCCCACCCTCCTCGCCTCGATCGGCGACGTGGCGCACCCCGCCTGGCGCGCCCGCGCAGTCGGTGTCTACCGGCTCTGGCGCGACGGCGGCTTCGCTGTCGGCGCGCTGCTGGCCGGCGTCGTCGCCGACGCCCTGGGCGTCCATGCCGCCGTCTGGACCGTTGCGGCGCTCACCGCCCTGTCCGGTCTCGTGGTCGCGCTGCGCATGTACGAGACTCACCACCGACCGGACGCGTCGACCACGGAGGTGATCGGGAATGGGTGACCGAGCCAGGAAGGATGCGCTGTTCGCCGAGTTCGCCGCCGTCGGCAAGGTCCTCGGCAACCCCAAGCGGCTCGAGCTGATCGACCTCCTCGGCCAGGGCCCCCGCAGCGTCGAGAGCCTCGCCGAGGCGGCAGGCCTCGGGATGAGCACCTGCTCCGCGCACCTGCAGATGCTGAAGGAGGCGGGCCTCGCCGAGGCCCGTCGCGAGGGCAAGCGCGTCTACTACTCGCTGGCCGGCACCGACGTCGCCGGCCTCTGGGACCACCTGCGGCGGGTGGCGCAGCGCCACCGTCCCCGCACCGAGCTCGCCCGGCGCGCCTACCTGGGACCGGAGGACACCGCGGCCGTCGACACCGACGAGCTGCTGCGCCGGCTCGCCCGCGGCGACGTCGTGGTCCTCGACGTCCGTCCCGAACCGGAGTACGCCTCCGGGCACCTCCCCGGGGCGGTCCACATCCCCCTCGAGGAGCTGGCCGAGCGGATCGATGAGCTGCCCCGCACCCACGAGGTCGTGGCCTACTGCCGCGGCCGGTACTGCGTGCTGGCCCACGACGCCGTCCGACTGCTCAAGGCCGAGGGGGTCCATGCGCGTCGAGCGGTCGACGGGCTCCTCGAGTGGCGCCTCGCCGGGGTGCCGATCGAGGTAGACGCGGCCTGACCCGGACCATCGGTGACGCCGACCGTACGAGTTCGTCCGGTCAGCAGGGCCTGGCCACGATGTCCGTGCCGTTGTGCTCGTGGTCCATGGCGAAGGTGCCGGGGGTCCCGACGTGCACCCCGGCGTGGAACTGGTTGAACGCCTCCTGCAGCGACGGCTTCTCGCAGACCTGCGGCCCGATGGGGATCCGGGTGTCGCCGATCTGCAGGTAGTGCCGGTGCTTCGGGACGTCCGGGGCGGGGCCGCCTGCGGCTCCGGTGGCTGCGAGACCGACGAGTGCCGCGGCGCTGGCGAGCGACACGGCGATGCGGCGTGCGTGTGACATGGGCTTCTCCTGTCTCGGTGGGTCCCGAGACAGCACCAGCATCCCGCCGGGTCGCGGTGCCGTCATCGCCAACGTGAGCGAAGACCGGCCGACGGGACACTCCCGGACGCGGCATCATGGCCTCATGGGTGTCGATGTCCAGGTGGAGACGACGATCGACCGTTCGCCGGCCGAGGTGTCTGCCTACGCCGGCGACCCGAGCAACGCCCCGGCGTGGTACGCCAACATCCGGTCCGTGGACTGGCAGACCGAGCCGCCGGTGGGTCCGGGCTCCCGGATGGACTTCGTGGCCCAGTTCCTCGGACGTCGGCTTGCCTACACCTACGAGGTGGTCGAGTGGGTGCCGGGAGAGCGGCTCGTCATGCGGACGGCCGACGGTCCCTTCCCGATGGAGACGACCTACACCTGGGAGCCCGCGGGCGACGGCGGCACGCGGATGACGCTCCGCAACCGCGGCACCCCGTCCGGGTTCTCCCGTGTCGGCGCACCGGTGATGGAGCGGGCGATGCGGCGAGCCACGACCCAGGACCTGGCGCGGCTCAAGCAGCTGATGGAGTCCCGGTAGGACGTCCGGCACGGGATACTCGGGCGCGCGGCGGGGGAGGGCCTCGTCCGTGGTGACCGAGGGGGCCGGACATGGGGGAGCTGCCGTCGTACGCGTCGCTCGAGGGCGTCGCACCAGCGACGGTGCACGGGTTGCTGGCACGCGGCGCCGAGGACGTGCTCGAGGCGTCGTACGACTTCGCCTGGCAGAAGGACCGGGCCCTGGTCGACGTGATCGACCGGGCGCTGGCCGCAGCCGCCGACGGCGACCGCGCCGGCGACGCCGCGCGGCCTCGTTGGCTGGTCGGCCTCGTGGACCGGGAGCTGCGCGCGACGGCGACGTCGTACTGGTCGCAGCAGCGCTTCGTGCGGGTGCGCCTGCTGGAGCGGCTCGGACTGGTCGACCTCGACGCCGACGACACCTACGTCCTCGCCATGGTCAGCGGTCTCGGCCCGGGCAAGGCCGACACGCTGCGGGCCGACCCCGACCTCGTCGATCGTGCGGTGTGGCGGTTCTTCGAGGTCGAGGGCGGCGGGGAGGTGAGCCTGACGAACGTCGACCGCTTCGGCGGCGACGAGTGGCGACGGACGTTCGTGGAGCTGACCTCGGACGGCACCCTCGACCGCGGGCGCGTGCTGACCGGCTGCCTGGAGGCCCTCGGCAGGGACTTCGCCGCCTACCGCGCGAGCTGGTTCTCCGCCACCTACCTGGCGCTCGAGCCGACCGTCGAGGAGACGGCCGGCGCGCAGGACGAGCTGCGCCGCCTGCTCGGCGCCGCCGTCCCGGCCACGGTCGCCTTCGCCCTCAAGCAGCTGACGCGTGTGCAGAAGTCCGGGCTTCTCGAGACCGAGCCGACGCTCGACGCCCTCCCACCGGCCACCCTCGTCAAGGCCAAGGGCACCGCCGCGGCCGCACTCGCGCTGGCCCGGGCGTCGCGCGCGGAGCACCCGGGCGCCGTCGGCAAGGTCGCCCGATCGGCGCTCGGACACCCGCACCCGGACGTGCAGCGGGCAGCCGCCGCCCTGCTCGCCGACCTCGGCGAGGGCGACGCGGTC